>Ga0315296_10000620_pt1 | contig 32261 bp, 28 predicted proteins | sample YL17G14_18_MG_FD_203921 | JGI IMG/M metagenome (GOLD analysis project Ga0315296, IMG submission 203921) | Sediment microbial communities from Yellowstone Lake, YNP, Wyoming, USA - YL17G14_18 | ecosystem: Environmental > Aquatic > Freshwater > Lake > Sediment | place: USA: Wyoming | collected... | reverse complement strand
TTTCTTGGTGAGGCTATCGCTGCTCACCATTGGCGGAGTCGCCGCGATGGCATTCGCAATCAGTCTGCTCGAAAAGATCATTGGGCGTGAGAATTATGGTTAGGCCGCTACTTTTTCAGGGTAGCGTGCGCTAGCCTAGCTGAGAATGACGTCAACCAGTAAGGCGAAGATTATTCCCAGTAATAGGGCTACGGAGACCGTGTGTTTATATCCGTATTCGTGCGCCACGGGGATCAGCTCATCAGCCGTGATGTAGGTCATCACTCCTGCTGTGAACGCAAGCGAGTAGCCTATTATGCTCTGATTCAAGAGAGAGAAGACGAAGACTCCGACCAAAGCTGCGGCTGGTTCAGCTAACCCTGAGAGAAAGGTGAGAGTCGCAATCTTGCTGGGCTTCGTCCCTGCGGTTATCAGGGGGATGGCTGTGGCGATTCCTTCCGGTATGTTGTGAAGCATTATGGCGATCGCGATTATCAAGCCGAGTCTGGGCATGTATGCGTAGCCTGCTGTGACAATCAGTCCTTCAGGGATGTTGTGGAGGGTTATGCCTATTGCTATCAGCATTCCTGCTCGGAGCATCTTTGCGTTTCCTTCTTCTCCCCTTCTCGCCGTCAGTTCAATGTGTGGAATCGATAAATCCAACACGACGATGGTGACCGCTCCCAGAGAGAACATGGTGATCAACTCGAAATGCGTGAGTAGTTTCACCGCCTCGAGGAAGAGATTGTTGAAGGAGACCAGAAGCATCACACCGGAGGCAAATCCCAGTGAGAAGCCTGCAACTCGGTCGCTCAGCTTTCCAAGCAAGAGGGCGATTACGCCGCCGATCCCGGTCGCCATCCCCGCGACTAGGCTCAGGAGAAACGGTTCGAATACCAAATTCATATGGTTCCGCCGTCTAGTTCTTTGCACGTTGTATTAGAATCCTCACCACGTAGTAGCGCGCTATTGGAGAATATGCACCCCATCACAATCCCATGTTCTCCGATCATCCGCAATAAGTAGCAGAAACTTGGTCAGTACCAGCCCAAGGTCCCTTCCCGTTTGGACCTAGCCACTCCCCATCGGAACGTTTTGTAGCCGATAGGGAAGAGTACGGCAGCGAATATGGAGCCTTTTAGAAACTCGATCAGTATCTTCGGGTCTAAGAGTGAAGGTTTAGTCAGCATAGATAACCGACATAGGTGATAGACCCATGTTTGAGGAAGAAGCCATGAGATCATTGAGACACCGGGGAAAAATATGGTGTCCAGATAAACAACTGGAAAGGACACTCCTGCAAAGAGGTTCTGGAGGACATTAAACGCCCACGTGATGGGGTCCGTGGACTTGGTTACAATCCTCAAGCCTGTGGAGATCATGGCCAAACCAATCAATATGGCGGCAGAGATTGTGAAGGCTGCGATTACAGAGGGTATGGTTGCGTTCAACCTCACATTGAATACATAGATGCCAATGAGGAGGTATGGGATCAAAGTGATCAGGGAGAAGATGAACGTCCACATGATGTTGCCTATGACGAAGACTGGAGTGCTAATGCCCGTCATCAGAATAGTCTCAAGCGTCCAGGGATTCAGTTGCCTCTCCACCCCTTGTACAAGAGGCATTACGAGGATGCCGATTGCTATTCCCACTACAAGGAAGGAAATGTAGTCGCTGCCGTACATCTCGTTGACTGGTTTCTGCACGTACGTAGCGCCTACCCCCCATGAGAAAACGCCTATGAAGACGTTGATGAGCTGGGTGATCACGGCGGTCTTGTAGGTTGTCCAGCTGTAGAAATCTCGCTTTGTGAAAGCGATTATCTGCTCCAGCTCTATCGGAATCTCCATCTTTCTATGCTCCTCGTCTATAACCTCTGACCTCGCCTGTTTGCTCATGTTGTTGTCCCGTGATGGCCATAAACGCATCCTCTAGAGTCGGTTCCTTAGTGTTTATCATCCTAATCTTCAATCCGCTCTTCATGATGATCTCTAGTATGTTGCAGAGATCCATGTTCTTGTTCACCCGGATCGATATTCCATGGAAGTTTCTTTCTGGATCGACCTCTGGAGTAGCGCCGTGGACACCAGGCATCTCCTCCAACTCGTTCATCATCCTCACCTGCATGTCGCCAAAGACCGCATCGATGAATGTGATGTTGAAAACCTTCTCGTCAAACATCATGTAACGGATATTATCCGGCGTATCGCAGACAGTAATCTTTCCCCGGTCGAGGATAACAATGCGATCACATATACCCTGAGCCTCATACAGATTGTGTGTGCTAAGAAGGATGGTCTTTCCCTCCTCCCGGGCCAGCTTGTCATGCAGCAGACTGCGAAACTCCGCCGCTGAAGTAGGATCCAAACCAACCGTCGGCTCATCAAAGAGGAGTGTAGGCGTATTCCGAAGTAAGGCCCTACAGAGCAACAGCTTACGCTGCATCCCGGTGGAGTACCTCTGATAGCCGTCATCCGCTCGTTCCTTCAGCCTCGTGAGTTCCAAAAGATAACTAATCCTCTCTTTCGCCTCCTTCTCCCTCAATCCATAAAGCAACGCATAAAACTCCAAGTTCTGTTTTCCCGTCAACCTCCAAGTGAAACCCCTACTCTCAGGTAAGACAGCTTGAAGGTTTCTAAGCACCTCGTCAGGTTCCTTCTTGACATCGAAGCCATGAACATAGACTTCACCCTCGTCGTGGATAACTAGAGTGCAGAGTATCTTGATCAACGTACTTTTTCCAGCGCCGTTAGGGCCCAACACACCGAAAATCTCCCCCCTCTTGATCTTGAGATCTACTCCCCGAAGCGCCTCGATAAAAGGGCCCTTCATCCCTCTGAGGGCGCCAAGTATTCCACCGAAAGAAACAACGCGTCCATGACCCGCGAAACCACCGTGAAAGAAAGCACCTCTCTCTCTGCTGGCACTCGTTGGATATCTCTTGACAAGACCGATAGTTTCTATGGCATACTCCGTGCTCATCACTTCTTACATATCTGTAAACCAGAATTTGCCCCTTCTATAAACAATATCTGTCAACAACCAGAAGAATCGCCGCAAGCGGTGTGAATCCGCGCGCGACTGCCACACCACTCTAGTTGCCAATTCAGATCAGACCGAGATTTCCCGATCTCAAGAAATTCAACTGGATGAGTTCGAATCGCGCCCGGTCCACCACATTGATTGCGGACGAGGTAACAACGATTTCAACAGTCTGCGTGGCAAACTACGTGCCAAGCATAGCCATGAACAGTGAAGGATTCAAAGTAAAGACATTTAGTCGCCTGGATGCTGCTTGAGCGCTGCAAGAGAGAGGCCGTGATTGGTGTATGATTCTCCTATGTCTATAGCAGTTCTCTGCAGTGAGGGCATCTGTAAGGCATATTCAGATCATATGCTATGCTCTTTCCACATTTCGAACACTTCGTCTCGGGCATCAAGACTCACCTCGCAACCCAAACGATTATCTTCTCCGATTTAAACTTGACAAATTCGAAAGTGCCGGGTCTAGAGCGCGCGCGTTCTCTATGTTTAGGCTCGAGAGGCTGTTAGATGGCAAAGGTCTCATATTACGTGTGTTGATTTGGGGGAAACTGATTTTCCGGGCGCGCGAGCTTGCTGAGTTCGGTGATTCTCTCCTGCAGTTGCTTGAGTGCTTGGTGGTGTGCGAATAGTATTGTGAGGAACATGGCGTCGGCGATGGAGGGGGAGCATGCTGCTCCCGCCGCTGACGCGTGTCGGATGCACTCGTCCATCATGTCTTGGAAGATTGCGCGTTCGTCCATGCGTAGGACTTCTTGGAATCGTCTCCATCGTTTCAGCTCCTCCTCAAGGCTTATTCGGTATGATGGTATGGTTCTACCCATGCTCATTGTTCTCCAAGGCTAGTCTTAGTGCGATGTATACTTGCAGGAGAGGGAACATGGTTTCTCCGGAAGAATGAGGCCGTGATTCTGGTTCGCTTTTTTCAGAGCCCATGTTTCCCGCCCCAAACCATGACTGGGCTAAGGGAGAATATATGCGGTGAAGGACCATTCGTAGCCCCGGAGAGAGCTGGAACTATTCAGTCAGGCTCCGTCACTCTTGACGAATAGTGCGCGCAAAAAGGCTCGCAGTGCCTGCCGCGTGCGCTCTTTCAATTCCACTATAGCGCGCCCCACAAGAACTAAATACGCGTGGTATATTGCGCCTAGCCCAATGATGCAACATAGCAACTGTTGTTTCCCAATTCCTCAATAATGTGAAAGAGATGCAGCGCAAACAAACCGCGAACTTCGTCAGGCTACTGAAGTATTTCAAAGCCTATTGGCACTTAATCGGCCTCGGCTTATTCTTGGCTAGTATTGGAACATGGCTAGGCCTGTATGAAGCGGTCTTCATCAAAAACATCATCGATATTCTGACCTCGAAGGGTGATTTTGGCCAGATTCCGCCTCTATGTATCTTGATCTTGTTGTTCGTGAGCCTAACTGATTTAGTACTCTACTCGCTACGGTATATTCAAGCATACGTGCAACAGAAGATCATGCAACATATTCGCAGAGAACTCTTCATATCAATCGAGGGCAAATCGTTCGACTTCTTTGATAAGAATCAGACTGGCCAACTCGTGTCGCGGAGTACTCAGGACGTAGAAGCGGTCAGTCAGCTATTGGGGACGTGGATCGACAACGTGTACGGTCTGTTCTTCATGTACATATTCATAACTGCCGCGCTCTTTTCGATCAATGTTACACTAGCCACTGTTTCATTGGCGCCCATGGTGATAATGGCTTACTTCAGTAGGAGATTTACCAACCAGGCGAGGCCGATATACCTCAAGCGACAGCAACAATTCGGAAGGATGAGTGCCTACCTGCAGCAGAATATCATAGGCATGAAGGTTGTCAGGACCTTCCTTAGAGAGAAAGACACCAGCGAGAAGTTCAAGGAGATACAGTACGAATTCAGAGACACCGATATCAAAGGAGCGAAGTTGAGGGCAACGATATCCTCTCTCAACATGTCGCTCTTTCGAGGAGGAGAAGTCCTGCCGTTCGTGTACGGGGGATATCTAATCCTCAACGGAAACTTAACACTAGGCACATTGATACTGTTCTACCAATACCTCTCGAAACTATCCCATGCCAACATGCAAATAGGACAGATGGTAAGCGACTACACTCTCGCGATGGCTGCAGCCAGCAGGTTCTTCTCCATCCTAGATTCGATGCCAGAGGTACAAGAGAAGGCGAATGCTATCGAATTGCCGCCGATAGAAGGAGAAGTGAGGTTTGAGAACGTTAACTTTGGGTACATCAAAGGCAGACCTGCGTTAAGAAACATCAATTTAACAGTGAAGCCGGGGGAGACCATTGCCCTGCTTGGGGCAACGGGTTCCGGAAAGAGTTCATTGATCCATCTGATCCCCAGATTCTACGACGTGACTTCAGGGAGGGTCACGATAGATGGATATGATGTCAGAGATATCTCATTCAAATCGCTACGAAAGCAGGTGGCCTATGTTCCCCAAGACACCTTCCTATTCTCTGGCACGATTTTGCGAAATATCACATTTGGTAAGCCCGACGCCACTGTCGAAGAAGTGGTGGAAGCTGCCAAAGCAGCAAAGGCACACGAGTTCATCACATCTTTCCCGAAAGGTTACGATGCATTCGTTGGCGAGCGTGGAGTAACGCTTTCGGGCGGCCAGAAGCAGAGGTTGACTATCGCACGGGCCATCTTGATGAACCCGAGGATCCTGATCCTAGACGACGCGCTCTCTTTCGTGGACTCTAAGACAGAACTGGAGATTCAGCAGGCCCTCGAATCACTCTTGAAAGATAGAACGTGCTTCATCATAACCCAGCGATTTTCGATGATAAGGAATGCGGACAGAATCATCGTCCTAGATGATGGGGAAATCGTGGAAATCGGAACTCACGACGAGCTTTTTGCCAAGGACGGTATCTACAAGCGAATCTACGAAACCCAGTTCGTACTGCTGGAAACAGAATAGCCTATGCAGATGAAGGGAGAAGCATGACCGAAGAGGTTGAGAGCAGAAAGGACTTCACTAGAATTGAAGAGGAGAAGACATCACGCAGAGTTCCAGACAAGATTATCATAAGCCGCCTCTATCACTACGTCAGACCTTATCGGAACGCCGTGCTTGCTCTCTTCATTATTACTGTTGTACACTCAGTGACGCATTTGGTAGAACCGGTTATGCATCTAGTCGTCATAGACAAGATAATACTGCCTATGAATCTCAACGAATTCTACTGGTGGGCGCCTGCCTTTCTTGGAATCACCCTCATCCACTACTTCGCGGCACGTAACCAGCAGTTCCTGGTTTCAAAAATCGGAAACAACATCACAACGGACCTGAGAACAGACCTGACAACCCACATACAGGGCATCTCTTTGCGATACTTCTCTGAAGGCGAAACTGGAAGGCTGATGTCCAGAATCACCAACGACGTGGAAGTCTTAACACAATTCCTAGCATGGCGTGGTGCTGCAAATTCAATCAGCAGTCTTACGGCGATATTCGGAACGATAATAATCCTATCGCTGCTTAACTGGAGGTTACTACTGGCCACTCTGGCTGTTTCATTTTTCGCCGTCGGCTTGCTTAGCATACTGGGAGTCTTCTCCAGGAGAATAAACCGAAGAATCAGAGTCAAGATGGGAGGGTTGACATCAAATCTGCAGGAGAACATCGTCGGAATGAAGGTGGTCAAATCCTTCCAAAGAGAGATGGAAATTCTCAACTCGTTTGACCGAGCCAACAATGAATACTTCGACGCGAACATGAAAGCTGCGAGAATTGCCTCGATAATGGAACCTGCTGTGGACTGGGTCCGTGGGTTAGGTGTTGCAGTCATTCTCTTCTTCGCTTCTCTGCTTGTGTACAGTGGACAGCTGACAATCGGGGAAACAGTTGCCTTTATGGAGTTTACAATTGAGTTCTACGGGCCATTAAGAAACCTTGCAAGGATATACGACATGTATACTTCTTCCATGGCTGCGTCGGAAAGAATATTCGCACTTCAAGACACAACTCCAGAAGTGAGAGAGTTACCAGAGAAATCTAGAATTGAGTTAGCCCCACTCAAAGAAGAGATCAGATTTGAAAATGTTAGCTTTGGATACGACTCCAAGATTCCAGTCATCAAGAACTTAGGTTTAAGGATCAAACGCAATGAGAAGATTGCCATAGTCGGATCAACCGGATCCGGGAAGAGTACTCTGATAAACCTTCTCTGCAGATTCTACGACCCCCAAGAGGGAAAGATCACAATTGATGGCATAGATGTTCGGAATGTATCCCTCAGATCCCTCCGGGGCCAAATGGGAATAGTTCTACAAGATTCCTTTCTTTTCGAAGACACCATAATGGAGAACATCCGGTACGGTAAGCCAGATGCCACAGACGAGCAAGTCATCGAAGCATCAAAGGCTGCGAATGCAGACAAGTTCATTGCCAATCTTCCTGAGGCCTACAACGCAAAGATTGAGGAGAGCTCTTCAAACATCTCCATCGGACAAAGACAGCTAATCTCATTCGCTCGGACGCTCCTGACAAACCCGCGGATACTGATCTTGGATGAGGCAACATCCAGCGTAGATCCATACACAGAACTCTACATCCAGGATGCTCTAAAGAGACTGTTAGAAAACCGCACAGCCATAATCATTGCCCACCGACTCTCGACGGTGAGAATGGCCGACGAGATAGTTGTTCTCGACGAGGGAAAGATAGTGGAGCAAGGAACACATCAAGAGCTGATGGCTAAAGGCGGATTGTACAGCACCTTCTACAAGACGCAGTTCGAAGAAAGGATCGGACCAATCAAGTAAGAAGACAGATCGATATGGCACGCGCGTGGTTAGTTCGAAGCCCGCCAGGTCCACCACTCTAGCGGTTGCAATTGTGGGTTCGGGAATTTCCTCTAGGCCAGTGGCTCCTTTCCAGGGTGTGATAATCATTGGACGCACAAGGAGGAGCTATACGGTTGGCCTGCAGTGTGAGTACAACCATTGGAAGACGTTTAATATTGTGACTCCACTAGACTGGTTTCTTGGTGAGGATTGTCATCTGAGTTCTGGCTGGATAAGGTTGTTCGCCGATCGAGGATACCGTATCCCATCTTCTTCGGGCTGATGGCCGTATTCCTCTATCTGCTGAACATGCCTTTCATGTATGTGTCTGGGAACCTGCGCTCTTTCTTCTTTGAACCGAGATGGGTTATCGTGACGGTGTTCGGAGCTTTGAACGGGATACTAATAATCTTCACATTCAGGGAGTTTTCGGGTTCTCTTCTTAGAATTAGACATCTGATCAGTTCAGATCACGCTGATCTCGAGAGAATGAGTGATAGATTATCAGGGCACTTGACTAGCAGAGCTTATTGGCTGATTGTGATCTTCTGGTTAGCCCTAAACTTCGCAGAGTCGCCTCAAAGGATGAGATGGTGGTGGTTCTACAATCAACCGAACCTCGTCACGGTGTACGAGCTCATTGAAACTCTGCCCTGCTGCATATTGGGAGGAATCTTCATGTACATGGTGCCCGTAGGTTTGACTCTAGCTTACAGAGACCTATGTTCGAAAACTGCCTTCAAGAATGACCTATTGTTGTCGGAGTGGATGAAGCCGTTCAAAGGATTTAGACGCTTTATCAGTCTCACCATGTTCGGCGCTGTGATCTACGCGCTTTTTCCACCAATCATCTGGGGATCGACAGCAGAACCTGCCGCCGCAGGTCACTGGAGCCTCTTCATTCCCTACACAAGCATCGCCATCGTCCTCGTGTCAGCAGTGTTGCTTCCGCATTATTTCTTCCATGAGCTGTTCCCAAATGCAAAGGATTGTAGACTTGAAGAATTAGGGAGTAAGATTTCTCAAGCGCCACCAGAGACTGAGAAGGGCATCCTAGGAAGAATTCTACTGCTACTGGAGAAAGGAGAGCTAGAGAGATTGAGCACATGGCTGCTTGACGTGAAGATAGTAGGAGAGGTCCTGGTCGTGGCATTGATGCACGTAATCCTTGTAGAAGCCCTAACGATGCTAATACGTGGCTAGAATCGGCATGTGCGCTGAGCTCATGCTTGTAGGAGGCTGTGTTGGCAAGGGTCCAATCTTTCGTTGCGCTCGCCTACTGGACGGGTTCGCGCCGTGAACAGGTAGAGATTGAAGGGGAGGGTGAATCCCACCCTGTTTTCTTGCATAGGTAGCCGTGAACGAGGCTCAAATCAAGGCGGAAACCACCACGTTTCATCGCTTTGGGTTTAGTTTCAGGAATTCAAGTTGAGAGTTCTAAGCGCAAAATAGCCGGAATATTGGCTTGGTCGATGAAGCAGCGCGTACACTCTCAGTTCTGTTGAGTGACGCGGATAGAGGGGGAAACACGGCTCTGTCAACTTGAGTGGGGTGCTTTGGTGGCTCTTGATTGGTGTTAACTGGGTGGGGGTGCCTAGTAAACTGAGTTGTCACTTTTTCTGGGATTCTCTATGCATCCTTGCAAACTTCCTTAATTCCTCCCTCGATAGTGGGCTTCTCTTTTCTGATCGTTTGCCTGTGAGAATCTCCCGAATGGTTCCCTCTAACGGTTCCTCTCCTATTGCCCTAAGATAGGCATTTACCACGGGAAGCCCAGCACGAATAGAATCTTCAGAAAGAACTGCTGATATTGCATCACGACCTTCAGATTTGAAGATGGCAACAAGGCGTTGGGTGTGCAATACTCTTGCCTCCGACAAAATCAGGCCCTTGAATTTTCTGTCATAGCTTGTGGGCAAGTCGTTTTCCAAATCTATGTGCTTGTGATGGCCTCCTTTTCCAATCCAACAGTGGCCGAGCCAGAGCTTGTATAGAATGAATCCCTGAATGTGTTTTGGGTCGCCTTGTTTTAGTTTTGGAATGGAATCCACTCTCTTTGGTTTAGGCTACAAGCTTATATTGATGTTGTTGTAAGTAGGTACATACTGGGGAGAATGAAAATGCGGATTGGGCCACTAACGAATCTTTTCGGAAACCCACAAGGTAGAGCAATAGCTAAAGTTCTTGACCAGTCAGTCTTGGTGGGAAACATGGAACAAACAATCCGTATGCTATCGGATTCAACAAACCTAGACTATAAGACTATTCAGAAGTCGCTCAGAAGACTTGAACGATGTGGACTTGTGAAGAAGAGCCGAAGAGTGGGTAACGCCCAAACATATAGGTTCAACGTTGAGAGCCACCTACACGACCTTGTGAACTTCGCTCGAAAATTGCAGTTGAGCCCAACGCGATGCTAGGCCTGTTTTGATGCTGTTTTGGAGGACGTTTGTTCTTTCTTTGAAGAGTTCTTGATCAGTGTAAGCCACTTGTTTCTGCCTTCAGTCTTGATTCCACATGCTTCTGCGGGTGTCTTGCCGTCTAGGGCTGTGTGTGGTCGTATGTGGTTGTAGTAGATGCGCTGCCCCCTCGATAATGGCTGAATCAGGCTTTTTGATAGCGCCCATGACTTTGTTTCGCTCCCTTACGGTTCGTGCGGTTACATGCGGCTAGAAGGTGCAACCCCCAATCAGTTAACAGAGAAACAAGAAACAGATTGCCCTGCACTCAAGTTAACAGAACCCGAAACACTCCCTCCCCCACTTAATTCTGCTGTGACGAATTTGCGGTGACTCTTCTCAAATCGAACTGGGCCGAGCTCACAACAACCAGTTTCAGAGTGATAATGGATCAGCTTGAGAAGATAAGGAAGGATCTTCCGGTTCGCGCGCTGTCCTGCCGTTTCGTTCGATTTTCCTCCCCATCCAGTTTACGAGGGTATCAATAGGGAAGTGGTGAGCGCCCCATCTGCCTTTCATTACTGGGAACTTAATTATCGCAGCTTTGACCTGATCGTCGGTCAGGGTCATCGTACTGTCACGGAACGTTAAAGGTAAAAGAATAGATACTTTTCTAACCAATCGATTCCAGTGATGGAAATGGAAGTTAGATACAAAGATACAGGAGACTCGCTTCTGCTCAAGGCGTTTGGCTACTCTCCGAAACTGCGGATAATGGACATTTTCCTAACCAACCCGTATTTCGATTTCGACAAGGAAGAGCTGGCTAGAGAACTTGGAATGAGCAAGCAGACAGTCTACAAGAACTTCAAAGACTTGGAAGACATGGGCATCGTCAAGATTTCAAGGAAGATAGGAAGGGCGATCATGTACCGAATAGACAGAAGCCACCCTATGGTCAAGATGTTAAACGAGAGCGTGAAAGAGACTTCCTTCCAGATAGCGAAACAAGAAGGAAAGCAGAAGATTCCTGTTAGTACAGTCAGTTGAGTCACCACACGCACTTGGGACAGTGACTTCGGCCGATTCCAGTGTCGGCCCACTGGACGAAACCCCGCCGTGAACAGGTGGAGATTGAAGGAGAGGGTGTATCACACCCTGTTTTCTAGCGAGTAGTCAAAGAGAAAAGCGTAGATCAAGGCAGAAAACGCTAGCTTTCATGGTTTTGGGCTTGATTTCAAGCAGTCTACGAAGCAGCGTGTGCGTACAGTGAGGTGAAATGTACCCACAGGTGTACCCACACCCCCCTACCCTTGCCTTCGATTCTACGACAGATCCGTTGAAACTGGAGGAGACTACACAATCGTATGACAGGGGGACTCTCGATTCTACGGTGGTGCGCATTGTTGCCAGGTTCGCTCTTTCTTCGCCGCTGATATGGATTCCAAGAAACATAGCGAATGTATGCATCTCAACGCTAACAGGAATGGATCAGATGGATAGAGATCTTGACCGGTGATATCGCATGGGTTAGAAGCTCCGAAGAGTTCTACTGTGATCAATGTTCAATGCGTGATTTATATGTTCAATGTTGTTGAACATTCTTGAGAAAGCTGCTGACTCTCTGGTAGGCGTCAATTCGCCCGGAGTCGTCTAGCCCGTAGAACCTAGACGCAGCGATCGGTCCTCTTCCATTTTCTGACCTGAAGTATTCCGCTATTCTTCCCAAGGCTTGTCTCACGAAGCCCTTTTCATCCTTCCCTGCGGGGTTTGCAGCGAACCTTCTCGTGAACTCCTCAGCCGATGCCATCGGACTACCACCTGTGAACCCACAGATCGCATACACATCGTAGCAGTCCTTTTCGAGCTTCAACGGTCTTCCCAAGGCATGGCCCTTCAGGCCTACCATACTCACGATGTCAGCGACTCTCAGTCTGGTCGACAACTCTGACCCGTCCACGAGTCTACCATGGGCCTCCACCTCGAAATTGAATGTGAATACTATGCTTGAGCCGGGAATCATCACCGCGTTCAAGTCCTCCTGCACTGATACGAATTGTGCTGGAATGTCTTGCAAGACCTCTGGCTCAGATAGCAAATCCAGCTCAATGTCAAAGTCTTCTGCAATGGTTCTCTTGAACTTGAACGGACTCATTGAGGGTTCAAAATTCATTGTCGTGAGCGTATTCCTTATGCTTTCATATCTTCTGAAGATCTGCGGTCTAAGGATCAGATCTATGTCGAGTGAACCGCAGTGTTCGAAGTGTCCTTTTGTTATGAAGTATGGAGCCCATCCCCCGGCCAAAACGTAACTATCACGATACTGTCGGAGCCCTTCAACTAACTCTATCAAAACGCCTAGTGAAACCTGGGTCTTACTGGTGTCGTACAATTTCATTGCGCCACTCCTTGTTGATTCGCTCAAGGAGCTTTTGTGCTGCTTCTTCGCCTCTGCCCGGGTGGTTGAAAAGGTCGACGTAGATCTGTACTGGAGACACAATTCTCACTCCATCGATCAGTCGAGAGCAGTAGAAGACTCCCTCATCGTATGGCGTGACAAGCTTTGCATTACCGCTTTTCTCCACAGGTGAAATCTCTAAGGTTCGAATAAGTGCTGCGAGATGTTCCTTACTGGTATCTGGATGCACATATATGTGAAAATCAGTCGGCTTCACATACGGTGCGATAAGCCACGCAGCAGCATGCAAAGTGAGAGCATACTTGGATTTGATCTGTGAGGGTAGTTTTCCGAAGCGGGATACGAATGCGTCAAACTCTGTATCGAATGTGTAGTACTCAGAGAATTTGTTCAGATAGAGGTAGTTGTATGAGGCTGCCCACTGTCTGATCAGTCTGTTTGCATCTGTGAGAATGAATCTGTTCTTTTCGTCCCTGTTTCCGAATCCCATCTGGATGAGTGCAGAAGTTACGTAGAATGTCAATCCAAGCGATACTTGGGCCTCCTCTGCGAGCCCTCTCAATACCCATGTCCTTCGGGGGTCTGTCAGCAGCACCCGGACTATTCGTGAAGACTTGACTTCGAAGATGTTGCGAATGATTTGCATGGTTATCGCTGTGTTCAATGCCATTTATAAATGTTCAATGTAATTGAACAAGGGACGGGTGGAAAGGCGAGAGGAAAGGGAAATGTCGACTCGCGACAAGGTGTGGGTTAAGACTCACGTCGGGACAACAAGTCAGGCACAGAGAGCATATGGGGTGCAAGAGCGCGCTTACTGGACGGAACCGCGCCGTGAACAGGTTGAGATAGAAAAGAGGGTGGCAGCCACCCTGTTTTCTTGCACAAGTAGCCGTGGACAAGGCGCAAATCAAGGCAGAAATCGCCGCCTTTCATCGTTTTGGGTTTGATTTCAAGTAGTCCATGAGACAGCGTGTGCGTACAGTAAGGTGAAATGTGGCCACAGTTGTGGCCCACCCCAGGGGGGTGTTAACACCCCCTACCCCCTCTGCTTTCGATTCTACGACAGATCTATCGAGACTCGGGGGCGTCATACAATTGTATGATAGGGGGCCTCTCAGTTCTGCTGTAGCACGCGCGTTGTTGCTAGGTTCGCTCTTTTTTCGCCGCGGATATGGCTTCTAGGAAGTATCCTGTGGGTTCTAGGGGAGGAATGTATGAGCAGATAAGTTTTAGACTCTCGTCACTCGTGCTTCGAATCTCATGTTGAACACTCTTGGGAGCGAATATGACGGTGTTTGGCCGTATCTTCTCTGTTTTCCCGTCCATAGTTGATTCGCCTTCACCTGTTGCCACGTACATGATCTCGTCGGAGTCGTGGGTGTGGAGGCCTGTTTTGCTGTGTGGGCTGATTATGGAGAGGAGGAGCGTGATCTCCTTGTGATTGCCAAGCTCAGGAGACATCACGATCTTGAGAACACGTTCATTTGGAGCAGGCACTTTCACCCCAGGTATACTCATGGAGTCGACTACAAAGCCCGACATCTTCACACCAACACTAAGCACATGATACCTGTTCCCCTGCAGATGTATATTTGCAGTATTGCAGCACTATTCTCTGATCAATCATCAAATGGTTATGAGGTTCCGAGGGCGCGCTAGGGTGTTGCAGTAATAGGTTTCGTTGACATGATCCTGGCCACTGGCAACCGACACGCTTGCCAGCGCTACCATACTAGATAGACATGCGCAAGTGATTATTCCAGCAGCCTCGCGCGCGCTAATCTGAGGAAGGAACTTCTTGCCAACCTGCGAAACTCTAACCCACAACTGTAGCCGTTAGAGTGGTGCGCACACACACAACTGTTCCCTACGACGAACGACGACGCAAATTGGGGGATGCTTCCCCCAAACCCCCTCTCTTGTCCACAACTGAAATCAGATACAGATCTGCAGCAAGCACGCGATCCTCAGTCAAACTGGTGTGAGGTTCTACCATCCTAATGGGACAGAATATTTCAGCGATTCTATGAAGGAATCAAGTGATTTATCATCAATCGTGTCGGTCTTACCTACCCTAATTATTCCTTTAGTAGTGTGCAAAGACAAGATTCTCTGCATAGAGAATCGGAAAATCATTGAGGCGAAATTAAAATCATCCTCGGTGACTTCATCTTTTTGGCTGGGTTTCGGGTGAGCTATGCCTGACCGTTTCTCGTACATCTCCCCAACTTTCTTAGCGAGCTCCGCTCGTGCGGCTACCCTCACCCTATCACACACCTCCTCTGTCCATTTGTCTTTCTTTAGAAATTCCATGAGCCAGTTCGGTGTATCGCCTAAGAGAATCGCAACTTTTTCTCGCAACTTCCATCCTAAGACATCTTTGTCATCTTTGCTGAGAAGCAGACTCTCGAGCGCTATGACTGAAAGAAGGAACTTCAGTGCAACTGGTGTGTCTTCTTCAATCATACCGTAGATGTCGATCGCCAAGCAACATCTCTTTGCGATATCGTGACTTTCATTGCACCGAATGAATCTCGTAATTGTCTTTACGTGCTCCTCAATTCCTGGAATAATACGGTAAGAATCCGAGCCCAGTCCGATTGGAACAAGATCGTCTAGACCTCCAACCCATTCTTGCCCCCTGGAATAGTAGCATTTCGTCAGCTTTGGATGATTGACAAGATAGAGACACTTCAGAACGTTAAGTGATTGATTTGCCAACCTTGTTGCCGTCTCTGTGGCCTTAAAGATCCCCAGCGCCTTTACTTCAAGGCAGAGATATGTCTCCTGTTTTCTATTCTCTTTGTACTTCGCTAGCGTGTTAATGAATGGATAAGTTTCAAGCCGATATTCATGTTCCCAATTTCGCGCGATCCCTTTGCGCGCGAGACTTGGCAGCTTACTGAAAGGGCGAATATCGCAAGCGCCTATTGTGTGACTGTCTTGGGCATGATGAAGCTGTCTCGCCGGAAAGTAGAAAAACCAAGTGTCTGGGTCACGAAAGTACCTATTGCCAAGTAACCTCCTGAGATCGGTTCTTGTTATGTCGTTGAGTGGCTTCCCAAGAAGCATGCCGACTCTGGACATATCGTCCCATAGATCTCGAAAAGACAGAAATTGCTTGACTGTATTCGTCTCAAACATCAATGAAGCAAGTTCAGCGAATTTAGCAGACCAAAGTGGTTGGTATTTTTTCAACCAAGTCTCTTCGTCACTCGCCTGCCTATACTTCAGCATTTCCTCTGCCGTCGATACGATTCTGTCGAAGTTCTTCGGGTGTTTTACGACCCTAGTCAAGAAGCTCCCCTCGCTTTTCAAGAGTCTGAGCAATAGTATTCACGTCGCCGTTCCTCATCATCTAAGGAACCCTCCTCATGAGGGGCTTGTAGTTATCGAACGACTTCTCGGATATTGACTCTTTCGGAAAGCGATTGGCCCAGCTCTCTCCGATTCCAAGTCTTCGACCTCCCCACTCTGAAAGTCTTAGAATACATTTCCCAAACAGGTCTGTCTGTCTTCTCAAGTTCTGGTTGTGGCCCTAGAAAATCTAGGGATGATGATTTTCCTGTCAGGTATCTGGCAAGCTCCGCCGTCTTTTGCTCGACAAACGTATCCCACTTCATAATTCTCTTATTGAAGCGAACACCAGAATTGAATTGCTCACGCAATAGTTCTATGAACCGACGCTTTGCCTCACAATCTGGAAAGGACGTGCCAATCGCTTCCACGGTAAAGCCAAGCTCTCGCGCAACCAAGGCAAATAGGTAGACAACGCCTTGTTCATTTAGTGGCGCATGGATCAACTAAGCAAATCTTTTATCTTCTTCCTCCACGGCCGGCCGTACCAGAATGGACGCATGAGAACGTACTACCTGGCGGCATACTTGATTGTAGGCGAGAAAACCGGCTGGCCAAAGCCATTTGACATGGAGAGAAGTAAGACGATAAAGGGTGTGCTTAACTCGCTGCAGCTGACCCACGGCGGCTTTGCAACAGCGTACAGAATCGAAGACGGCAAAGTACTGAATACAGATTGAGATGGCGCGCGCTATTGCTTTTTGAGCAAAGCATTGGATGTTGGTGAATTAAGGGTGAACTTAGAACTCAAGTCTCTTCACGATCGGATTAGCAAGTGTCAAAGATGCCCGGAGCTGGAAAACAAAGTGCCACTCTTATTCATGCCCAATACACATGTGAAGATAATGGTTGTAACTCAGGGTCCGAAAGGGGAGAGAGTAAGTAGAGACAAGATGCGTGAGGTCAAAAGGGACGTTCTCTCACCCGCTAATATCTTCATGTATCCTTTTCTCTATACGATTTTCAATGGGAGATTCAGACCTGACGGAGAGATTGAGAAGGAATCCAGCACGGCCTACTGGACTCATGTGAGAAAATGCTTCATGGAAGGCGAGAAACGTAGGATACTCAAAAGATGCTCAGAAGAATATCTCGAAGAGGAGATAAGAATTATCAGCCCAAAGCTGACCATAGCGGTGGGTGATCGGGCTGCAAATTTCTTCAGTAGATTTGATGATGACTTGGAAAAAGTACTCAGAACCGGACTTGAGATCGCTTTCTTACAACAGGAGAACCAATTCTATAGCCTCAAGGCGCCAGAACTAGGTGTTCATGCGAGTCTCACAGTCCTCCCGCACCCAAGCGGGCAGAATGCAAGATTCTGGAAGAAGCTTGGAAAGGACCAGCGAACTGTAGCCATTCTTGAGAAACTGAGAAGAACTGTGGACGCAACGATATCAGCGCAGTAAGCGCGCGATCAGATCGTCACCCCTCTGTCTTTTGCGCTCGCCTCAAGAACTTTCATGACAGACTCAGGTGTTCTGGCCTCCCTCTCAAGTATGTAGAACACAGCCACTGTGCCTGGTATTTCCTTCATGGCCACCCCTAGGTCCCGGAGTTTGGCAACGATTGTTACAACTATGTCTCTTACCTTGTCTTGGGCTTCCTCTCTAGGAACTATGAAGAAAACCTTCGAAGTGTTCGGGGCCAGGCATGCCTGTATAACATCCGCTATAATCAAGTTTTGATCTTTCAATTCGCTGTCCAAGATCTCGAAAATGTAACGTCTTCCGTGTTTGGTAATGAATTGAACATCTGGACGATAGAGAACACAGAATCTCTTATGCGGGTGAAATATGTGTATTGGCACATTGCTTCCGTGAATCTTAGCAAATCTCTTGTATAATTTTCCGAATCCCACAATGCCTGCGCCAACATTCTTGTGATAAGTGCTGACCAAGCCAACCACTATTTCTTGGCTTTGCGCTTCTTTCTAGCGTAGAAAGTGACCTTAACTCTCTTTGGGACTTTCACGGTAGCCCAAAAACTGACCTTCCTCTTTCTCACCTTTCTTGCTCTCCTAGTCATGTTAATCCACTTTCGAACCTTTGGTTCCATGTAAGCTCTTGATTGATTTTACCTTTCCTGTTATCCTACGATCATTCTTTCATCTATTCTATTTGGCGCGCTAACACCTTTTCTCTGGCACAAAAGCTGTCACTCAAGCAGCTCTGGCCGACAACCTTGTAACCCAAATCTGGCTTTCTTCCGTGGTCACAGACTTCATAGTAACTAGCACAAAGACTCGCAAGGTCATTCTTCGCGAGCTTGATCGGTTGCTCGATATTCTGGTTCTGCTGGGTAGTGTGATGACCTTTCTCAGCAGTACTGCGTGATGGGCCCACGCTTTTCTTGAACTCACGCGCGCGCTAAAGAATAAAAGACCGCCCATCAGAGTGAGCCCATGAAGGGCTTGCTTCGTAGCCTGCGGTTGTGGCCGATACGCCAATTACGGAAGCCGACACCTGCAGAAAATATGTTCTACCAAAACTCTACGAGGCGGACTGGACAGACGAACAGATCAGTGAACAGAAGACCTTCACTGACGGTAGGATTGTTGTTCTGGAGAAGAGGTGTAAGCGTCGTCAGCAGAAGCGGGCTGACTACATCCTTCGTTACCGACGCGACTACATGATTGGGGTAATTGAGGCTAAGTCGGCGTATAGAAGTGCTGCTGATGGGATTCAGCAGGCGAAAGAATATGCGCAGACTCTCGGAGTCAAATTTGCTTATGCCACGAATGGTAAAACCATAATCGAACACAACTTTCTGACAGGAAAAGAGACTGAGATTGAGAGGTTTCCGTCCCCTGATGAACTCTGGAACCGCACTAGACTGGCTGAGGGGATCAAGGATGACCTCGTCGCCGAGAGGATACTCGCGCCTGGATACCGGGTGCCTGGGAAGCCGCCTCGCTACTATCAAGAGATCGCCATCAATCGATCGATCAAAGCTATACTCTCAGGAAAGAAACGAGTCCTCTTGACCATGGCGACAGGCACAGGAAAGACGTATGTCGCGTTCCAGATCCTTTGGAGGCTTTGGAACTCACGTTGGAACAGGACTGGCGAATATCGTAAGCCTAGGATTCTCTATTTGGCTGACCGTAACGTTCTGGTTGATGACCCTAAGGACAAGATGTTTGCTCCCTTCGGAGATGCCAGGCATAAGATAGAAGGCGAAGCGGTCAAGAGTCGGGAGATGTACTTTGCGACATATCAGGCCATTGCGAGAGACGAACGCAGGCCTGGACTTTACAGAGACTATCCTGTCGATTTCTTTGATCTTATTGTGGTTGACGAGTGTCATCGCGGCAGTGCTAGAGATGAGAGTAATTGGAGGGAGATACTGGAATACTTCAAGCCTGCTTTCCAGCTGGGTATGACTGCAACTCCGCTGCGCGACGATAATCGTGACACATACAGGTATTTTGGGAATCCTGTTTACACTTACAGCTTGGATCAAGGGATTCAGGACGGTTTTCTTGCTCCCTATCAAGTCCGAAGGATTGTTCCATCCGTTGATGCGGAAGGATGGAGGCCGACCAAGGATCAACTCGATCGTTATGGCCGAGAGATTCCAGACATGCTCTATGGAACACCTGAGTTTGAGAGAGTCGTCTCTTTGAAGGCACGAACGGAAGCGGTCGCGAAACATCTTACAGAATATATGAAGAATACTGACCGTTGGGCTAAGACGATTGTCTTCTGCGTAGACCAAGAGCACGCTGATGACATGCGAAGAGAGCTGAACAACCTGAATACTGATCTTGCTAAAGACTTCGCTGATTATGTTGTTAGAATAGTCTCAGATGAGGGAGATATTGGCCGCGGTCATTTGGATAGGTTTATGGACATCGAGAGTCGGACTCCGGTCCTTGTTACGACGTCCCAGCTCTTGACTACTGGGGTTGACGTGCCTCTATGCAAGAACATTGTATTGTTTCGAATTGTCAACTCTATGACAGATTTCAAACAGATGATCGGACGAGGAACTCGGGTACGAGACGATTATGGCAAATACTTCTTCACGATCCTGGACTATACTGGTAGCGCAACAAGGCTATTCGCTGATCCAGATTTTGACGGCCAACCTGCCAGCCTAACCGAAGAGGAAGAGAACGCTCCTGAGAAACCGATTAGAGTGATCATCAAACCCTTCTCTGACGACGAAGAACAGGGCGTGACCATGACCGATGATTCTGAGAGAGAGCTGAGGAAGTTCTATGTCGATGAGGGGACTGTTGAGATAACTGCGGATACCGTGTATTCTCTGGACGATAGCGGAAAGAGAATCAGAGCGATAAGCTACACAGAATACACGGGAAACACGATTCGGTCCATGTTCACTTCGGCCGCTGAGTTTCGGTCAAAATGGAGCGAGGCCCAACAACGAGAAGCCATCATTGAATCACTAGAAGATAGAGGAATATCACTTGAACAACTACTCAATGCCAGCAGGACTCCTGAAGCTGACCCATTCGATCTGCTATGCAACTTGGCGTTCAATGCCCCTGTACGCACTCGACGAGAACGCGCTGAACGCATCCAAAAAGAGGAGAAAGCATTCTTTGCTAGACTTCGCCCCGAAGCCGGAGAAATACTGACCGAGATACTCGACAAATACATAGAATTCGGGACTCACCAGCTTGATGACATAAACGTTCTCAAGATTGCTCCGATCTCAAGCCATGGAAATGTGATGGAGATCTCACGCTTGTTTGGTGGGCCAGAAGAATTAAGGGAGACTCTAGGAGAAATGCAGAGTCTGCTCTACGCCCCATAGGGGTTTACATTGAAGCAGCAGAAGCTCATAGAAACGTCGAGAAGCCCGGTGAGTCCGCAGCAACTCGCCTCATTTGTGAAATCTGTAAGAGACATTATGCGAAAAGACAAAGGACTCAACGGCGACCTAGACCGCATACCCATGATAACATGGATAATGTTCCTGAAATTCATCGACGACCAAGAGCGCATTAGAGAAGCCGAAGCAAAACTTTCAGGTAAGAGATGGCAACCAACAATAGAGCCGCCATATCGCTGGCGAGATTGGGCCTCGAAAGAAGATGGGATAACTGGACCGGACCTTATTGCCTTCATCAATCAAGATGAAGCAGTTCGACCTGACGGAACGAGAGGCCCAGGCCTCTTTGCATATCTGAGATCACTATCTGGCACTGAAGAGAAGGACAGACGTGATGTTGTTGCTGCTGTCTTCCAGGGAACCGTAAACAGAATGCAAATCGGATATCTTCTGCGCGATGTGATAAATCGAATCAACGCGATCCACTTTGACTCAACAGATGAGATACACACTCTATCTTTTCTCTATGAGTCTCTGCTGAAGGAGATGCGAGACGCTGCCGGAGACAACGGAGAATTCTACACACCCAGACCAGTCATCAAATTCATGGTCAAAGTCACAGATCCCCAGATAGGAGAGACTGTACTTGACCCAGCAGCAGGCACAGGAGGATTCCTAGCGGAAGCATTCGCACATCTGAGCGCCCAATGCAAGAAAGCAGAAGATTTTGAAAGACTACAGAAAGGTACGCTGTTCGGCTTTGAAGCAAAACCGATGCCCTTCCTTCTATGCCAGATGAATATGCTCCTGCACGGAATCGAAACACCTGAAGTTGACCCAGGTAATGCCCTTCGTTTCCCTCTGAGAGAAATGGGAGAGAAAGACAGAGTTGACGCTATTCTAACAAATCCGCCTTTCGGCGGAGAAGAAGAAAGAGGCATACTTGGCAACTTCCCCGAAGACAAACAGACCACTGAAACGGCGCTACTGTTTCTCCAGCTAATCATGCGCAAGCTTAGGCGATCACCCAAACCAGGGAGAGCTGGCATAGTCGTACCAAATGGAACGCTTTTTGGAGATGGGGTTTGTGCCCGCATCAAAGAGGAACTGCTCAAAGAGTTCAATCTTCATACCATAGTCCGTCTCCCCGAAGGCGTATTTGCCCCTTATACCGGCATTCCGACAAACCTCATGTTCTTCGACCGCACGGGCCCAACGAGAGAGATTTGGTACTACGCGATACCTCCGAGAGAGGGCGGGGGTCGCTACAGCAAGTCAAAGCCAATGCAATTCGAGGAATTTGCTAACTGCTTGGCGTGGTGGACAAACCGTCAGGAGAATGAATATGCATGGAAGGTGAATGTTCCAGAGATTGTTTCCAGCGGGTACAACCTGGACAGGAGAAATCCGAATGCAAAGGAAAGCATTGAACACACACCTCCTGACAAACTGCTTCAAGACATAGTTGAGAAGGAAACAAAGATTCTTCAGATCTTGAACGAAGCACGTGCCTTGTTGGAGCGGCCGGAATGACTACCTGCCCCGAAGGTTGGATCGAGACTCCACTGAAGAAGGTATTAACATACCTCGACGAGCGTGTGCAACTCGAGGATATGGCTGAGTACATCACAATCACCGTCAAGCGACGGCACGGTGGTCTCGAGGCTCGTGAAAAACTTCTAGGTCATCAAATCAAGACGAAGAAGCAATTTCGCCTGATCCCTGGCGCATTCATAATCTCACGTGTGCAGTGTTGGCATCAAGCGTTCGCGATCGTGCCAGATGACATACCGGGTAATATGATTGCCAGCACAAACTACGATCAATTTGCGATCTCCTCAGATGTTGATCCGCGTTTTTTCTGGTGGTTAGCCCACTCTCCATCTTTTGCTGAGACAGTGCGAAACAGCGCGGTGGGTGTCGTCATTGAGAAGATGGTCTTTGATCGAGAAGCTTGGCTTGAAAAAACCATCTTTCTACCCGCGCTGGATGAGCAGCGGCGGATTGTGGCACGCATCGAGACGTTGGCTGCGAAGACTGAACAGGCGTGGACTCTCCGGAAGAATACGATAGAGGAAACGCAATCTCTTGTTAGTACTAAGCTGGCAAGGGTTTTCTCGACACTTGTGGAAAGGTATGGCTCTCGTGAATTGAGTGAGTTAATTCTTGACGCTGGTTATGGCACATCAACGAGATGCGATTATCAGAAACTCGAAGGCTCAGTAGCAGTCCTACGTATCCCCAATGTGGCGTCAGAACATATCGTCTTTGAGAATATGAAGTACGCGATACTGGATGATGCGCAGTTGAAGAGAGTTCTCGTGAATGAGGGCGAAATACTATTGGTTCGCACAAATGGCAGTCTCGACCTTGTAGGCCGCAGCGCAGTTGTGCCGGCCTTAGAGGAGCCAACAGCTTTCGCCTCATATTTGATACGACTGAAGTGTGATTGTCAGGTCGTTACCCCGAAGTACATGCAGCTGATGCTCAAGCATTTGCGCATTAGTGGTCGACTGATCGACTTTGCCAGGACCACGGCAGGGCAGTATAACGTTAGTCTCGGTAGACTGCGCGCTGCCAAGATTCCGGTTCCTCCTATTACAGAGCAACGGCACGTGAACGACTCTCTTGACGACCTGCAAGCCAAAGCAAACGATCTAGAACACCTGCAGGCCGAGACCGCCACAGAACTCGACGCCCTGCTACCTTCCATTCTGGATAAGGCATTCAAGGGAGAGCTGTGAAGGTCAAGGTTATCTGGCTTGTGGCGGGTCATGACGGCGCTTCTGCGAGTTGCTCAGCTTCACTCTGAGTGAGCATGTCTACCAGAAAACAAACCGGTGCAGAAGGAGATACATGAGTGTTGCTGAGATAGAAAGAAGCAGAAGACGGCGGCCTAGGTTCTGATAGAAGTCGTGGACAACGAACACCTCTTTGTCTATATGCAGGATCAGAAACATGGAATTGTGTGGTTCCTTGAGTTATTCGTTTCACAAGGTCTTTTATTGGTGTAATCATACACTTACAGTGATTGGTCAAGAGCGCTGGGGTCACTTTGAGGAATGTTTCTGACGTATCTCTTCTGATGCTGATGATGGGGCACCTAGATAAGGTTCAAGGGAGAAAACGTCTCCAGAAACTCGTCTTTCTTCTACAGAAATGCGACAAGACTCCATTCCAGTACAGTTTCATATCTTATCTCTATGGACCGTACTGTTCAGATCTCCAGAATGACGTAGATAGGCTGGTATCGGCCGGATACATTACGGAAGATAGAACGAATTACCTCTATTCTTACGAAGTAACAAGGGAAGGCAAGAATGTATCTCGTGAGATTGAGAAAAAATATGGGAAGAATAAGGCGAAACAGCTCTATGCAGATCTGGACAAGCTGGATTCCCATCGGACGGAAGATCTTGTAAAGAGATCAAAACAAATTATGAGTGGCATGGTTTAGGGAAGACTTCTTTCCCTTTTGGTGGAAAGAATGTTGATTCACCCTGAGCCAGCGCTTCGATATGACCAAGTAAAAGACCCTATCTATGGATACATTAGGCTGTATGAACACGAGAGCAATATTGTCAACAGTCCTTACTTCCAAAGACTGAGACGCATATCTCAGCTATATTCTGCGCAATATGTGTATCCAGGTGCAACACATACTCGTTTCTCTCATAGCCTCGGGGTCATGCATCTCTCGGGGATCTTTATCAGCCATCTGCTTGAACCACTTCGGAAGAACATCAAAGATAGAGATTTCCATCACTTCTTCCTGCTGGCTCGGCTTCTGGGTCTTACTCATGATCTAGGCCACGGCCCCTTCTCTCACACTTTTGACAGAACAATAATGGAAAAACGAGGAATGAATCATGAGTATATGTCATCAAGAATTGTCCGAGAGGACCCGCATATTTCAGAAGCTATTGACAAGAACTTGAAGAGCTATTCCATAAGAGCAAAGACGGTTGCTGAATACCTCCTGAAAACCAGAGAAGAGTGGACTAGGCCAAGACGAATCGGAAAGACAGAGCATACTGAGAGAATCCTCTTTTACATATTGAAAGGATTCTACAGTACCGACATCATAGACTACCTGCTTAGAGACAACCTGTACACAGGTGCTGGTTACGGCAACTTCGACTGGCAGAGATTGATTTTTTCCTCCCTTTTATACAAAGATGAAATAGCCTTGAACAAGAAAGCAATGGATACATTAGACTCGTTTCTGCTTTCAAGACTATTTTCTTTCAATACTATCTACTATCACAGATGGTCAAGGGCTGTGGATTATGTGATCACGACCTTCCTTCAGAAGGCCGACAAGAAGGCACACCTTGGCCGCTACTCCAAAGATCTTGACAAATACCTCAAGTTGGATGAGAGCAGTATCTTTCATCTAAAAGAGCTGAGAACTATACCAGAAAGAAGAATGCTCCTCGAAAGACAAATACCTTTCAGAAGTGCAGATGAAGTAACCCTTCCCATCAGCACACCATTACTGGATCCAAAGGCTCATCAGAAGTCCATATCCGAGAGGCTGGAATCGCAGTTTAGCAGCGGGGCTTTTTTTGTCGACACGCCGAACTTGGCACTCAATCCGATGATAGGGGACCCTCTTCTGTGGGTAGTAGATACATCTGATCCGCAGCCAAGTGCAACAAGAGAACGAGTCAGAAGAACCCCATGGGGAGAAATACCATATTCTCTTTGGACGGTACGATTGTATGTGAACGTCAAGTACGACAACATCACAGAGAAGATAAAGAAAGCCTTCAGATTAGCCACTAAAGAAGGAAACCTTGAAACGCATTACTAGCTCAGAGAGAAAATATCAAAATCCACCTACAATATGACTCTAACCCACGCGTTAAGGCGGGTAAGTATCCCAGTGAACCTGCCTTGGTCATTGTATGCCGAAGACTATTCTTGTAGGAATTGTTGTATCTCTGTTTCTGTGTTGTCTGCTTTGATGAATATCGGTACGTTCTCCATGCCTGTTGCTATGTAGCTTGATAGAAGCCATTCTCCTGGCGCAAACTCCAACGTCTTCTCCAATATGCCTTGGTCAATTGTGAAAGTGTTGCTGACTAAGCTACGATCATACGGCCTGGGCATTGGTCCCACAAAGTATGTGTGCAACTGTTGTAGCGCGTTCGTGTTGAGATATGCTATTCGTTGGGTGGCCAGGCAGCCTCCTAATCCATACTTCCTGCCCTGTCGAAGCAGCGTCTCAACCTGTATCGTGCATTCTCTCTCTATCCCCCTCGCCTTATCATATGCGGGAACGAACTCCTGTGTCTCATCAAACACGAACAAGACTAAGGGTTCGACTTTGAATTCCTTCTTTCTACTCATCAGAACTGTTCTCGAGAGATCGATGGCAAGGGATTTGATGAGGTTTGGATCGACGATCGAGAGGCAGACGAGCCTTTCTTCTCCTTCAATCAAGTTGGCTATTGTCTTTGTGTTGTATCCTTCCTCTTCTTTCGGTTCTTCTGCTTCTCCAAGTCTCTCCTTCAGCGTGCCCCTTGTTTCAGCCCAGCCGTAGAGGCCGCTGTTCTTCCATATCCTAAACTTCTCCACTGCTTCAAGAGAGATCTTGCTCAGCAAATCAACAAACTCCTCATCTATCGGATCTGCACGGTCAAGCTTCTTCTCTTTCATATATTGGAGAACGGCTCGTTTGATGGTCTCTATTGCTTCTAGACTTGTGGCCCTCTCCACGTTCTCCTCAGAAAGCAAGCCGAGTTGATGGAGCACGTCCTCATATGTCAGGGCACTTGAACGACGCTCCGCGTAGTGGTCAACCCTGTCCTGACTCATCATCGCTTCGAAAGCTTTCTTCGCAGTCACGTTCTTCTCGAATCCTCTAGGCTTGACAACTATCTTGTACAACTGATCAGCGCTAGAAACAGGACCTTCCAATATGATCTTTGAAGGGATCGTAGGGTCAGAGAAAACGTCGAGAAGAAGAAAGGGGTACTCCATGGAGATGTCAAAGATCACGATCTTCGTGTCTTTCGTGTGATAGATCAGTCTGCGAAGAATATTCGAGAGAAGATTAGACTTACCAGAACCTGTGAATCCAAAGATGCCAAAGTGGTATCGGACGAGTCTCTCGAAGTCCACGTATATCGGCACTCGTTCCTTCTCATTCTCAAACATCTTCACTGTTCCGAGGCGCGGATCCTTGCGTGCGTCAAGTGTCGTGTCGATCTTCTGCCATGGCCTCCCCATCCTCTCCAGAATTGTCTTGTTGTACATCTGGTGTATCGTGTTCTTGTTCAGTATGCTCACGCATTCCCCGATAACCGGGTACGTGAATCCTTTCACATATTCAGGTCCAGCCTTCCCATCCAGAACAAGATCGTAGTTCAGCGGGATCGCTGACATCTGAATCATCATAGTCGACTTGTCATCCGTATCCCAGTCCTGAACTGCCTGCTGAATAATCTCGAACTGGTACGGGTAGTAGCTCTGATCAGTCAGCCCCTTCAACCCGTAATGTTCAGGTCCAAGCCTCGAAATCTCGAGCAGACTGAATCTTTTTGGGCCTTGGGTTGAGGATTTGAAGTTCCTGACCGCAAGAAGCATGCCTTCCTCCAGGAGCCCCATCAGGTCCTTCTGGTACTCCGCCTTCACTTGGCACTGATACTTGGCCGTTACGCCCGTCGTCTCCGACGGCGCCTCAATTCCTCGCGCAGCCCATACTGCGCTGAGCCTAGCTGAGAAACGTCCACCCAGATCGGTAAACAACTCATGCTGTTCTTCTGGCATACTCGATCTCAGCCCTCCTTTCGCGGAAGGTGTTCATGTAGAACGAGAACCTTCGGAGCCTCGGATTGTTCGCCAACCACAACCCCGTAGCCTCAATAATACCCTTAACCCGTAACCTCTGCTCTTTAGCTATCTTATCCGCTATGAACATCGGCTTGTTGTGACCAAAAACCTCAGGTATGCTCCTGGCGCTCATCGCCTTCAAAAGAACCATCATCAGGTTCTGCATCTCGTTGGGAATAGACTTGTCCCGATAGAAGATGGGTTCCACAGGCTCCACAGCCGTATAATCATGCTTGAAACTCACTGTCTCTTTCCCATCGAACTCCGGATACGCAAGCCTATCAACGAACAACACATTGCTTCGCAACATAGGATCTCGATCAGCCGCATCAAGCTGAAGATAGGTCTTCACGAACAGTCGCTCAGGAATTATCCTGTTCCTAACAGCCCCACTAACATACCCAACCCGATTCTGAAAATCCGGCACGATCGTCTGAAAAGCCACATCGTACTCGATGAGACTCCATGGAACCTGCACCTTCTCATGATTCAACATGCTGACAGCCTGAAGAAGCATCCGATCCGTCGTCGGAATCTTCTCCAACTCCTCCCGCTCCACCTTCCACATCCCTGATCCAACACAAACAGGGATCACGTGGCTCCTGAAGTCACGGGCCGTCGTATCCTTCGTCACTCCGATTAAGAGACATTTCCTGGTCCAGCACTCCTCAATGAGCATGTGGATCGTAAAGAGAGTGAGCAAAGCCAGGTCATGAGTGGTAAACCAAACCTCCTTCCCATGTTTCTTGATTCGCATCGGATTGGTCGAGGGTTCTTCGAAGAGGTGACGTGTAGTTGCCAGAACCAGTTTCTTCGCTCGATCCCAACTTCCAACATATCTCGGATTGATCCGGTAGCTGCCATTGGACTCCAGCAAGAACTTCTCTTCAACAGACCTAGACAAGTATCTCTCAGCTCTCTTCACTCTATCATCGCCCTTGATCCCCAACTCCTGACATATCTCATCAAGGGCCATTGGCTTCTTCGTCTGTTCAAGCAGGTAGATGATGGCGTATCGAAGATAGTCTCCACGGGGAGGGGGAGTCCGAAGCGTGTCGTTGATGATGCGGTGCCGAGCAAGCTCAATCTCATTGATGTCGAAAGGTGTTCCGTCCACTTCCAAGTCGCATATGGCGCACTCCGTCTTCCACCTCTTCTTCCTCGAAGTATCAAGCATCAAATTCCCCCGCATGCTCGAGAGGCTTCTGTCAAGAAGCAAAATGCGAACACTCTCAGACGCGACCATATGATACGCCAAGTAGAACTCCGAAAGAGTCATGATCCAATTCGCAATCGTGGAATTATCAACAACAGCCTGCTCAGTCATCGGCTTCGTAATCGCACTCTCAGCTCTTTGCCCGCCCGCTAGAATAGTCTGATCAACATCTTGAACCAGATCCACATAGATCGGAACACAGCTCGACACCCCTCTTCCCCGCTCAACAAACCCAGTCTCATAAGTCACACCCGGCCGCGAACCTCTCCCAAACTCAACCTCACCTGTCACGGCATAGGCTCCACCCCAGAAAACCGCCAAACCCCCCGTCAGAACCTGATCCATAGAACCGTCGACCGCCGCGTACTTCACCTTACTCGCACCGAAGAACCTCGACGCCGTCTCATACGCCAGATCAAAACTGAAGTCCGACACGATCAGATTATGTAGGAGCTTATCGTACAGATCCTTAGCAGCTTCAAACCTACCCCTAGAATCATCAACTTGACTCTCGGCCCCAGCCTTCAGAAGCTCACCGGTCCGCTTCACATGCGAACTCAACAAAGACGAAATAGAAAGACACCCCTCACTGAAACCTATCCCCGTCCTAAGATAGGCATCACCATATAGAAAGATGTTCGTTGTGCCCATCATTGGCAGTTATGCTCCTCGGCTTCAACCAAAGAGTTCGCCAAACACAAGCGTGCGCCGCATGATTTGCATTATAGTAACGATACTATAATATTATAGTACAGATGCTATAGTGAATGACCAAGGTGGCGGCCATGGACGAAACCACGTCTAGGATACTGGATACGCTCTGGAAGCAGACGGGCAGGCCTATCTCTATACGTGAACTGACCTCCGAGATAAGAGAGTCCTACGGCACCGCGCATTACCCAAACATCTACCGGAAGATACTCGCACTGACCAAGGAACGAATCATCAATCTCACGAAGGCGGGCAGGTCCTCCCTGGCGAATCTGAACTTCGCCGAATATCTTCTGATAGACATACTCACCGAGCTAGAGCTGAAGAGAAAACACGACCTGCTAACGAGGTCGCATGAGCTCCAGATTCTCCTCAAGGATATAGAGGAACGATATGAAGACATTAGGTCGATCGAATCGATATCCGCGATAAACGCCGAGAGAAACCTCAAGCTAAACAGAGCCGAGTTGCTGATTCTCATGCACCGTTCTAAAGGGGATGATCTGCCACGCAAGATAATCAACATACATGAGATTGCACGAGAACTCCAAGCAATGCACAACATCAAGCTCGATCCTCTCATATTGACAACCGACGAGTTTCTCGACTTCTTGACATCCGACGACACCAATCCATTGCGGGAAATGCTGTCCAGTAAGCTAGCCTTCCATTCACCTCAGGAATTCTGGAGAGAGATCGCTACCGCGTCAGCAAAAGGAAAGAGGATTAGCCTCCTGGAGAGAGAGACGAATCCTGCGAAGATAGCGGAAAAGGACCTGATATTCAATCTCGCGCGGTTTGGCTACAAGGAAATCGGACTTGAAATAACGGAAGGAGAAAGAATCTGCATCGAGTACATTACAACTTCGATAATGATGAGAGAGAACGCGAGACGAATTGACGCAATACCAATAATATTGGCGAAGTCCAGAGCGAACTACAATCTGCTGATCTTCCTTTCTCAAAAGTATAGACTATCTGCCAGACTTTTCGGGCTATTGAAGGCATTAGACATCATAAGACCTACTAAGGAAACTGCGAACGCGATCGAGATTCTTAAGGTGCTGAAGACGAAAGAGATCAGAGCCGACGAGAAGGCAATTGCACAAAGGATGAGATTGTACAATGCCATTAGATAAGAGCGTCCTGCTTGGGTTTCTCGAGCAAATTGACGCGGAACTCAATAGGAAGATCACTTTAGTGGCAGTTGGCGGCACCGCTCTTACTCTGCTAGGTACGAAATCATCCACAATAGACATTGATTTTACACTACCGGGCGAAGATTACGATGAGTTTCAGAGGGCTCTGAGGACTGTACCTCATGGGTACAAGGTGGATTGTTGGAAAGATGGCGTGGTCTTCAGTCAGATACTTCCCGGCGACTACCTGAAAAAAGCCGTGGTCATGAGAAAGATGAAGCGAATCCTATTGAAGGCGCTCAGCCCTGTCGATGTCGTGGTAACAAAAATTGGGCGACTTGATGCGCGTGACAAGGAGGACATAGAGACTTGCATCAAGAAATTCAGGATAACAAAGAACCAAGTGGCAAAAAGAGCAAATGAGGTCCAATATGTCGGGCGCGAGGAGAACTATCGAATACATCTGAGGTACGTCTTGAGGAATTCCTTTGAGAAATGAGGATCGGCAAAAGCCCCCGCTATCACCATATAGAGAGGTGTTCGTGAGAAAGTACAACAAGCACGCGCACTCTATCGATCGGCTGAAATGAAGGCACTATGCTTACAGGGGTGAGGGACGTTGTCGCGCGCACAATGACGCTGAGAATTATTCCAAATGGTAGGTCTTCATGGATTAACTAGAGCGCACGGCACAACACCGCGTGCTAGATGAACTACCAGAATTTGCTGCATATACCGGGCTCAGCTGTCAAAATCGCAGTAAGAACAGGCGTCGTGAGCCGTGGGAGATTGTTCGCAGACGCTGCCTCCTCTGGAGGCCTCGTAACCTGCTAGGCCCCCCGACGTTAGATGCCGACACAATCATACGTGCCGAGCCTTATAGGCACGTATCTGGGGAAGATCTCCAGACACGGCCGGCCGCCGTAATGTTGCTGGCTAGATTGCGAAGGGTCGACGGCTGTAACTTGTAGAATACCCATTTCCCCATTCTCTCTGATTTGACTATAGCATTCCTTTCAAGGAGGTTGAGGTGGTGAGAGGCATTGGGTTCTGTTAGGTCTAGCGCTGCCATAATCTCGCATGTGCACATAGGCCTTTTCTTGAGCAGATGGAGAATTTTGATCCGGATAGGGTCGGCTAGAGCTTTGAGAACGTAGGAGCGTTTCTTGACTTCTTCTTCATCTATTTGCCCGACAAGTGTCCTTAGTTCTCTGATGTGTTCTTGAACGTTTTCTGCAGAGCATAGGCCTGATTCGAGTAGTCTTCTTAGTCTGGCCTTGTACTCTGTCTTGCTCATTCGTTATCATGTTTGGTTGGTTTGGCAAAGTATATAAGTTGATAGATAAACGATCTTCGATCTGTTCAACCATAACGCGCTGAGATGAAGAAACGTTGGTAAGCGAATCAGTGTCAGAAGAGAAAGAGAAATCGCTTGGCATTTTCGAGAAATATCTAACGCTTTGGATAGCGATATGCATAGTCGCGGGGTTGCTAGTTGGAAGATTCTTTCCGCAGTTCGGACAGTT
>Ga0315296_10000619_pt1 | contig 32287 bp, 31 predicted proteins | sample YL17G14_18_MG_FD_203921 | JGI IMG/M metagenome (GOLD analysis project Ga0315296, IMG submission 203921) | Sediment microbial communities from Yellowstone Lake, YNP, Wyoming, USA - YL17G14_18 | ecosystem: Environmental > Aquatic > Freshwater > Lake > Sediment | place: USA: Wyoming | collected... | reverse complement strand
TATGTATGATGCTTTGCTTCAGCATGTTTCTGCCGCATCACAGATCGACGTCTTGAGGAAGCTCGGGTTGGGAAGTGAAGAATACGTTGCATTGACGCTTCATCGGCCTGAAAACGTGGACGATTCAGAAATTCTGGGGCGAATAGTGAAGGCAATTATATCATTGAAGTTAACGACAGTTTTTCCCGTTCACCCGCGAACCAGACAGAGTTTAGCGGCAGCCGGTTTGCTAGCACGAATACAGGAAAATGCCCACATCAGGCTAACTGACCCGCTCGGCTACCACGAAATGCTGCAGCTCATAAAACACGCAAGAATGGTTTTCACGGATTCTGGCGGTTTGCAGAAAGAGGCTTTCTGGCTTCACACACCTTGCGTAACATTACGAGAAAGAACGGAGTGGATCGAAACAACAGCTTCGCATGCGAATATTCTTGTAGGAAGCAACCCTGAAAAGATCAAGAAGGCGGCAGCAAGAATCATGGAAACACCGGAAATCAAAACGAAGCTCAGAAAAATCAAGAACCCCTTTGGGGACGGGCACGCTTCTCAAAGAATCATCTCTGAGATATTGAAGAGCCGGTGAAAGCAATCGACATCACCATGATAATAGTTGGCACAAGGCCCGAAATCGTCAAGATGGCTCCTTTGGTGCGAGCTTTCAAGGAGAGAGATCTTCCCTTCGTTTTTGTTCATTGTGGGCAGCATTATGATTATAATATGTCGCAGCAATTCATTGAGGAACTGGGGCTGCCGAAACCCGATTTTGGTTTTAAGTTCAGAGCCCAGTCCCAAGGCCTTCAGACGGCGAGGATTCTTGCTCTGGCCGAACCTGTTGTCAAGAAGGCTAAGCCAAGAAATGTTCTTGTGGAAGGCGACACAAATGGAACGCTTGCGTGTGCTCTTGCTGCAGTTAAGTTGAACGTTCCCGTGGGTCATGTTGAAGCGGGGCTTAGGAGCTTCGATTTGCGTATGCCAGAGGAACACAACCGGCGTTTAGTTGATCATTTGTCCACGTATCTGTTTGCTCCAACAGAGGTTGCTAAGGTGAACTTGATGAACGAGAACGTTTGGGGCAAGATACATGTGACAGGAAACACGGTGATCGATGCTGTGATGCAGCACATCTCATTGGCAGAGAAAAAGTCCAGTATTATGAAGAGGATTCGATTCAGGAATTTCGCGCTTGCTACGGCACATCGTGCAGAAAACGTGGATGACCCAACGGTGCTCAGGAATTTTGCTGAAGCTTTTGAAGAGGCGCCCCTTCCAGTGGTCTATCCGATTCATCCTAGAAGCCGAAAACGACTGCGACAGCAGAAGATGCTCAGAAAGCTGTCAAGATCCAGGAATGTTCAGCTTCTTCAGCCGTTGGGCTATTTCGACTTCCTGGTACTTATGAGGAACTGCGAAATGATAGTTACTGACTCCGGGGGAATTCAGGAGGAAGCTACTGCGCCGTGTATACGCAAGCCTGTTTTGGTGATTAGGCTTTCTACTGAGCGTCCGGAAGCGGTGGAAGCAGGTTTTGCTAGAGTAGTCGGCGTTGAGAAGAAGAGCATTTTGGCAGGTATGAAACAGACCCTTGAAAAAAAAGGCGTGTTGCCTACGAAGTCCCCTTATGGCAATGGAACGGCGGCAAAGAAAATCATCGGAATCTTAATGCATGCTGACAACCCCGATAGAATATGAAAAAGGGCGAATTCTGCTCCTGTAACATTGTGTAATTATGTTCTAGAAGTTTTCTACAGCAACCTATATAGCGCGCACGCGCCATATTTGCGCAGAAGCATAGTCAAGAGTTTGAAGAGAGGATGAAAACATGCGCAAATCCTTACTGGGTATAATGTGCTTCTTTGCAATAATGCTCGTTGGATTCCAAGTCGCTGGTCAGTATGGCAGAGCATACAATGTCGAAGCCACTGTGGATATCAAACCAGAGACGCTAAACTTGAATATGCAGGGCCAATGGATCACTGCACACATTGAGTTGCCTGAAGGCTACAACGTGAGCGACATTGATCCAGAATCGATTCTGTTGGAGAATATGTTCGGAGCGGTGCGGAGTAACATGGAAGGCAGGACATTAATGGTTAAGTTTGAGGCTGATGGCGTAATCGATTATTTGTGGATCCTGTTGCTTCACATGGGAGGTTATCGCAGTCACGTCGACTTGACGATTAAGGGCCAGCTTAGAGATGGCACTCAATTCGCGGGCATGGACACGATAACAATAATGGACCCAATAAAGCACTAGTTGCACAAACTGCCAAACGGCGGCAGCCTCTAGAAAAGGAAGAACTGTGGGAATAGTGCGCGTGGTTCTAATACTTGCTATTCCTTCTGTTCAGAGGTTAGGTGGCGAATTGTTGTGCTAGTAGCGCCAGTTCCATCCTTTTTTTTCGTAACCCCATGCTTGGCTGTTGTCTTTGTACCACTGTATTGTTTTTTGGATTCCTTCTTCGAATGTTGTTTCTGGCTTCCAGCCTAAGAGTTTTCTTGCCTTAGAATTGTCTGCGACTAGTGTTCCAACGTCTCTTGGTCTAAGTCGGTTTTTGTCGAGTGTAATCCGTTTCTCTTCGGTGCCTGTTTCTTTTTTGATGAGCGCTAGGATTTCTTTCATTTTGTGGGTTTTGCCTGTGCCGATGTTTATGATTTCGCCTTCGATGTTTTCCGTTTCAAGGGCTTCAATCATGGCGGCTGTGGTGTCTTCTACGTATGTGAAGTCTCGGCTTGTTTCAAGATTTCCCACGTGGATTTGTGGTTCTTTTAGACATTGCCTAATCATTTCGGGTATGAAGTACGGTAGGCTTTCACGTGGGCCAAACGTGTTGAAGGGCCGCAGTACAACTACTGGAAGTTTGTGTTCCCAAAAGAACGTTAGAGCCCAGAGGTCAGCAGCCACCTTAGCTACCGAATATGTGCTGTAGGGCTGCAGAGGATGTTTTTCGTCCATAGGCACATACTGGGCTGGTCCATAAACTTCACTGCTGCTTATGTGAACGAGTCGCTTGACCTTGCTGTCTCGGCATGCCTCCAATACGTTTATGCTTCCCATAGCGTTTACTTCTGCTACTTGCAAAGGCATCTGATAACTGAACGGTATGAAGGCTTGTGCAGCAAGATGTATAGCGTAAGGATGATCTCGAATTACTCTGGAAACAAGCCTAAAATCTCGCACATCACCCTCAATTAGATTCAGTTTGTTGTTTTTAGGCAGATTTTCTTTGAGACCTGTGCTCAGGTCGTCGAGAACGGTGACGTGGTAATTCATGCCTAGAAGCTTATGCACAAGCATGCTTCCAATGAAGCCTGCTCCCCCAGTGACTAACACTTTATCAGTCATTAAAACTCGACCACAAGGGAATGGTGTGATAGTATTTTACCATCAGTGAATAAAGCAGAGGTTATACACTTTACCCTTTTCATAACTGAAAACGTAGAGTTTTCCCTCGCCGAAAACGTCTGCCATTGTTAATTGTTCGTTTTGAAGTGCACGTGAGACTACATCCTTGAATTCTTCGGTGCCTAGTCTGGGTTCGGTGACAATGAAATATGCTGTCGTCGTATTTGTATAATTCATGGCTAGAAGCATCCATTGTGGAGAGGGGTTGTTTTTCATGTTGACGAAAAGGTCGTATCCGGTTCTGTTGAATGGGGCATAGTAGTAAGCTCTAGGGTTGTCGACTCCAACGATCATTTCTCCAGCGTAAATAGTCCAAATATCACCAATGACCACGTATTTTTCATGTGTGTTGGCTTCTATGTATCTTACTGCCTCTAGTTCGTAAGATGTTGTTTGTAAGGGAGCCACTTGAGGATATGCTGCGGTCAGAGAAAGCGTTATCCATCCTCCCATGAGCGCTGGGATCATGATGTTTACTGTGAGTACTAGAGTCAAAAACTGCAGAATATTCCTTTTCGACAATGCCTTAGGATCAGCAACACCTGTGGTCTTAGGAGACTTTGCACTCAGAAAAGTTTGTAGTGAGGAGACTACTGCATAGACTGCCAGTGCTACAAATGGCGCGGCTATGAAGTCTCGGAGCACCCAGAGTCTTTCTACGTTGAGAGGAAGACCTTCCATGAATACCTTCGTCATTCCGTAGTCGATTAAGATTATCAGAAACGCTGCGAAAAGAAAGTAGATTTGTGTTCGAAATTTGGCGTTTGGATCTCTTTTCAAACGAACTAGAAGATATATCATCCATAAAAGTGCAATGACAGGGCCGATGACATTAAGAAGAACTATTTTGAAATCAAAGCTATAGGTCAAGTCTCCGATCAGGAATAGCCCTATTATTTCCTGAAGCGGCAATTCATATAACTTGTCCAACGTGAAAACCGGGTTTGAAGAGGTGCCCAAATATTTCAAGTAAATGAATGACAACGGCAGCAGACTCACACTTACTAGGAATGAGATCGTTAACAGAATTCTTGTATCTGTGGGCGAAGACTTTTTTTCGCTTTCGTATGCTTTGAAAGTCATAGCTAAGAGGAGAAGGGAAAAAGATATGATTCCAGTTAGATAATGCGAAAGAAAGGAGAAGAGAGAGAAAGCCACCATTAAATATGCTGTTTTAGAATCGTTGCCTGATAAATACTTCAGCATGAAGTACAATGAATAAAGGAAAAAGATGAATCCCAGACTGTTTGGCACGGAGATTGCTCCAAAATAGATTGTGTACGGGAAGGCGGCGACAAGCAGACTCGCGAATGTTGCTGTTTTTTCATTTCCGCCGATGGTCTTTGTTGTCAAGAAGACGGCTACGGGTATGAATACTCCCCACAAGGTTGGAATGAAAAGTAAGTGGACATAGAAAATGTCTGTGCTGAGCATTCTGGCAAAAATTGTGGTTAATGCGGCTTGCAAATTTATTCCTTTGAATGCCTCAACGATGAATATCTGCACTGTTGCATTTGGCCACCCGCTCAATCCATGGAGAACTGTGTTGTCGAACACTCGTCTCGTTTCGCCCAGAACCATTTGTTGGCCACTGAGGTCGCCTGCGGGAAAGATTATGGAAAAGAGTGAATGAATGAGGATTGAGTAGACGATGATGAAGAGCAATTTTTGTGCGGTATTTTCAGATGTAAACAGAATTGTGAGTAGTAGAGAAGTCGCAACGAACAGCGTGGGGATGAAGGCGGGATGTAAAGCTTGCCAGACAGTGTACGCTGCCGCTGTTCGAGATGCTACAAGCAAGTAAAAGGAGAGAACGACAAGGGAGATGTAAAGAAGCTCGCCAATGCGTAGAAGTTTAGATGACTTTGGATTACTGACTGGCACTTTTGTGTTTCATCCTTCTATTTAGCAAAGAGGAAAGTGTGGTTGTGATAACGAGTACCAAGGTGAACTCTATGATATCGAGGTTGTAGATTATCATGATGAGCCAACCCTCAAAGCCCAGAAGCATAACAAGCAATAAGACTCCAAACGTGAACCTAAAAAAGAGGTTTTCATTCTCCAATAAGGCTTGCCCGAGGAAAACTGCGTTTATCACGAAAAAAGAGGTGGACGCTATCAAGCCAATCAACTGAGACTTGACGCTGTTTAGGTTGATGAAAATTGTAAGAATTGCAAGATATGAAATAATTGTGAAGACCAAATTCTTGTCTTGTGCAACTGATTTTTCTATTGCGTCAAGTCTTAACGAAGATTCCAGTTCATTCACCAATGGGTTTTTTGATTGATTTCTTTCAGCAAATCCTTTGCGGCGAGATGTGCCGCTTGTTCGCTGTTATATTTGGGCTTCCAACCGGTGCTCAAGTTGTCAAGAACTACAGTGTTCGAACCAGTATGCATCAGTTTGTCTACCAGATGGCTACCAATGAAACCCGCTCCTCCAGTGACTAGGACCTTGCGAGTTTTAAGCTTCATCTTTATTTATCCCCTACGATTTGTTGACATTAAACGTGACGCAAGCGTCATATAATTCTCTATCTTCGCTTTCATGCTAATGACTGATACACGGCTTCCATTTGCGATACGCATTTTTCCCATGCAGCTCTTTCCACAATTATTTGATTACTGCTTTCGCCAAATTGTTTTCTCAGGTCTTGGTCTTCTACTAGGTGCGCTATTTTTTCCGCTAGGGTTCCATAATCTTTTGGGGGATATAACAATCCGTTGAACCCGTTTCTTATCCATTCACGATTTCCAGCTATGTCTGTGGTTATCGGTGGCAGCCCACATGCCATTGCTTCTAAAAGGGATACGGAAGTGGAGTCGATAAAGGATGTGGATACATAGATGTCGGCAGCTGCAAGATATCGGGGTATTTCATGATATGGAATTACATTGACAAAGCGCATATACTGGGCAATGTCAAGTTTTTGAGCCAGACCCTTTATGTACTCTTTTAGGGGACCTCCACCCTTGATGATGAATTTTACGTTTGAGTGTTCCTTCACGATTAGTTTAGCGGCTTTGATTAGGCATTCAACATTGTAATGAGGAAAAAATGACCTGGTGCTTATGATTGCGATATCATCTTTTGCTATGCCTAAGATTTTTCGGATGCTTTGACCCGTTACGTGTGTATTGAATAAGTTGGTGTCAACACCGAAGGGAATTACCTCTATTTTTTGTTCTGGAACCCCCATACTTACCCATATTTGTTTTAAGCATTCCGCGTCAACTGTTATTTTGCGAGCTTCCATCGCCACATAGTTGGCCAGAGCTTTACGAAAAAAATTCATGCGGGGCAGCATTAGAACTTCAAGACCCCACGAAGTGAGAATGAAAGGGATGCGGCTGATGGTGACAAATGGCGCATAGTGGTGTTGGGTATGAATATGAACAAAGTCAGGCGCTAATTTCTTCAGAATCCTAGTAATGGATAGGGCGTTTGGAACAAGGCGCCTCTGAACATTATGTATGTTCAGAGCGGGAAGAACATATGTGGGCACTCCTTGAGGTCTAGGTGCAAGCCATGTTGGAAAATCGCTAATAAATGAGACGTCGTAACCTTTCTGGTGAAAAGCCTCTATCCAACGATAGCTATGTACTGATCTTGGACTAATATAACACACTGCTTTTTTCAAAAGTTAAGCTCCGCATAAATACATCCTTCGACAACCACTGCAGTCATTTTTCTACAGCTGTTCAATAATAGTGCTTTTGCATTTGGGAATCCTTTTTTGTTTTTAGACCTCATAGAAAAAAGATTGCTCATTTAGACAAAATACTCTGAAGATTCTTGAACAATATGTGCTCTTCTGTCTTCTTATCAAAATCGCAGCGTCTAATAGTGTAAAGCGAAATCCTGTAGTCATGAAATGGTCTATCAGTACCGAAGATAATTTTGTCATCTCCTAATATCTCTACGGCTTTTTTTATTAATTTCGGGTGGAAGCATCCTGAGGTTTCAAGGTAAATATTTCTCAAATATTTAGCACTGAGCATTTTCTGAAAGGCTCTGATTATTATATCAGTAGCCAAGCCGCCTAAGTGTGCGCAGATAAAATTCAAACTCGGATAGGATTCATTTATCTTTAGAACATAGTCTATTCTACTTTTTTCATTTCTTCCGCAATGAATTAAAATTGGTTTTTTGTGTTTCTCACAGAGTTCAAGAGTTTTCACATTTAGATCAATCGTAGTTTGGGATATTGACGGATGAAATTTGAAACCCGATGAGGTGAATTCTTTGAAGTGGGATGCATCAAGTTGATTTGGATGAATCCACATAAAGGGGAAAACTTGATTTTTTTTGGGAAATGCTCTTAGAGTTTCAAAGAATTGAGTGTTCAGAGAAACAGAATCACAGAATTGGGTTATGTTTGGTATGATCGTGCATTTACTTCGTGGTTCTGAGGAAAGCCAGAGATTGAGATCATTCCAATCAAATTTGATATTTACAACTTCAGGGCTTGATAGATTGGGAATTATATGAGTATGTGCGTCAATAATCATTAGCCCAGATCACCATAAGGTTTCTTCAGAAGCCCGAAGGGACATTCTATGTCTCTTACGTCCTTTACAACTTTGCCAGGGTTGCCTATAACCACGGAGAAGGGAGGCACATCTTTTATAACATTTGCAGCTGAACCGATTAGACTTCCTTTACCAATAGTAATGTTTGGGGAAATTGTGCAATTGGCTCCGATCTTAACATCATCCTCTATTATGGGTGCTTTAACACATTCTTTTGTTTTTGGGCACAGAGGATGGAGAGTATTAAGAAGTGTTGTTCTTGGCGCTATGAATACTCGATCTCCTATTTTTGAACCTTGGCATATGTGTACATCAGAATGGAACTTTACGTTGTTGCCTATTTCCAAATATCCCTCAAGCTGGTTGTAGCTTCCTATTTGGGTGTTGTTTCCTATTTTCGAGAACGGTCTTATAGTGGTGTGGTGACCTACGAAGCAGTTTTTCCCAATTACCACATCTTTATAGATGTAGCAATGAGTTAAGATTCTTGTATTGCTCCCAATTTGCGCTCCTTTTTCAACTATAGAGTATTTGCCTACATGTGCACGCAATTCCTTCAACGAATCTCACTCCTTTTTCCACTTTTTTAATAAAACTCCGAAGACATGTAACTTTTCCATGCCTATGCTCTATTCTGGTGCACATATTAGTATATAGTCCACATACATAGTTTGAACCCCACTGACGTTGAAATCTGGTAAATTACTCACCCCTACCACTAAGTAAGCAATCTCTTTACCTGGTTCCAGCTTAACAATCGTCACAGTTAAATTTCCGCTTTCACTGCCCGGCGCAATCACACTTTGCTCCAGCCCGTCAGTATATGAAACAATTACACCTGCAATAGGTCCAGTGGAGGTCCATCTTACTAAAACATACGGAAAAGCATCAGTTGACATATTATTCACTCTCTTTGATTGGTAAAACCACAAATACTTTCCTTGCGTCGAGAAGTTCGCAGAAATGGTTAAAGAATAACCATTTTTCCGGACTTTACACGAAAGTTCGCTTAATGCATAGCCAGGATGTGAATCCCAACCATATTTGAAGGAATCCTCCTTCCACCCTGCGTGCGGATAGTGATCATTGGCTTGCCAAATCACTTCTAGAACGTCATCCTGGTTGAGCCCAGTTTTGTATATATACGTGTTCAAATCGCTGGATTCATCAACTCCTGTACTCAAATCATATAGAACAAGGTCGAGAAAAGTCCAATACGTTGGATAATCCGTAACGTTATAGCTTGAATGCCCAGTAAGTCTTGCAATGTATTTGACTGCATTCTTAGTCAAGTACTCATACTCAGTTGAAACCTCAGTCAGTGGTCCACCGTCAAAAGACACTTTGATGGAGGGCCCATTTCCTTTTATTGGAAGAGTTGGAGATGTATATCTAAACACAGTAATTTTGCCTTCTCCAAAAGTTCTGTTGGCCTCTAACACCTCAGATGTTCTTTTCACAATGTCTTCGTAATGGGGCTCTCTAACAGACACAACAAAATAACTTATCCCCACGTTTCCGTGAATCATTGCATCTTCCAGCACACTTAAAGAAGGACTATTAATCATTTTCTGATAGAGCCTCATAGTCCAAAAATTCCATTCGGGTACACCAAAAACGCCTTTTGCATTACCGTAACTGTAATCTATGCCGAGAAAAGCCCCCGCCAATCCAGCTAAGTTGGTATCGCCTAACACAGCGTACCGTCCTTCGGAAATCGAATCCACATAATAAATGGCGTCAATCTCATAAGCGGCTGGCTGCACCTCTGTAATCTCATTACGCGGATAAGCCTGATACAAGGCAGAGGTAACCAGAATGGCAGACAATAGGCAAATTGAAAACAGCGCAATTGAACGAGAACGCGCTACATTTTTTAAAGCAGGCATTTTAACTCGAGATAAACCGATCTTCAAAAAGTTCAATGTCACAAAAAGCCCCAAAACGACGAAGGGCACCAGAAGAAGATCAGTTATGGTAAGTATTCTCTGAGGCACTGGCGCATTCTGCATTACGTACATTGACACATAATAGTTCACGACTAAAGTCACATAGAAAACGAAAAGCATGAACGCACTTTTCGTCCTTAGAAGCCTACCTCTAATACTAAACAGTAGCCCAACAAAGCCAAAAACAATGAGAAGAGTCGTCATATCCAACTGAAAAGACAAAAGGTTCTCTAAATTAAGAAGCCCTTCTTGTGAGAACACAGCGCCCTGCAAATATGAAACACCAGGATAAATCGCAGAAGTCGAAACGAAAAAGGCAAGTTTCAAAATTTCAGGTAATCTACTCTGAATAACAACCCCCAAAACAACAAATCCCAAAGCAAAAACCCCGGTCTGCGGGTGAGCAAAAAGCGATGCAACTGAGGCAAATATCGAAAGAAGCAGAACCCGCCTTGAACGAGTATTAACCCAATACAAAAGTAGCAATATTGAGAAAAGTAATAAAAAGAGTCCTAGAGAATAAGCTGCAGAAATGGCTCCCCAATATACTAAGCCAGAAAAAAGACTAGCCCCAAGAGCACAGAATATGGAGAATTTCGGGTTCTTCTTGACAGCGAGTAGCTCAGCAATCTCATAGAAGAAGATTGGCACAAACAGTGACCAAAGCACCGGGATGAAAAAGGTGTGAACCCAATAAATGTCAAGAGTAAACATTCTCCTAAAAAATACCACAAGCCCATATTGTGATTGGTACTTGATAATATCTGCAATAGAGAGTTGCGAATATAACCACTCATAGGCATAAAATACACCAGTATTATCTATGAACCTCGCGTTGCCAAGATATGACCAAGAGTCTCCGTATCTGCCAGGATACCACACTAGCAAAAAGAGACTATGAGACAAGAAAGAATATGTCGAAACCAAAGCAAGTTTCACACCCGCATGAATTCTGGTAAACAGAAGCAGAATTACCAAGGATAGTGATGTAATGAAGAATGTAGGCAAGAAATAGTTTGGTATCGCCAACCAAACCGATATACTGCCTTCACCAGTTCGACCAAGAAGTAACGCATAAAAGCTTATTGCAACCAAAAGCAAGAACGGGAAAAGAAGCAAATAGGATTTCTTGCTTCCTTTCACACTGCCGACCACTTGATTCAACGGGTCTTGATTATCTTCACCTTTCCTCAACACGGAGAGCAAACATATGGCCGAACCAGCAATTAAAAGGCAGACCAATGACAATGTTTCAGTAAATCTCACAACCAGAATAAGAAAAGCTCCTAGTAGAGTAATTATCAGGATGAAAGCAGCCACGCCCAGCGCTCGTCTTAGAAACACTTTTTCATTGGGGAAGAAAATCTCGCCACACGCAACAGAGCATATATACAGAAAAATCATAGAGGCAAAAATACCCACCTCAGGTGACCTTATGTTAATTGAATTCAGAAGCATCATCACCATAGAAACTATAAAGAAAATTACCCAGACCCAAGCTATTTTTTGTTTTCTACTTATTTGATTTCTAATCGAGGTAAGCATTCCGAACAACCCCAATATCTCATTCATCTAGGCTTTTCTTCATCTCTTAGTTGCTTGATATAAAGCCCCAAACCTTGCTTGAATTTTGTCTTTGGTTCCCATCCCAATAGCTTCTTTGCTTTCGAGATGTCGATTCTTACTCCCCTAAAATCCTCAGGCCTAGATGGCTTATGTTCCACTTTAACCTCGCCAAAGATTTTCTTCAAACTCTGAACCACGTGATTAATCGTGACGAACTCTGTACCTGCAAGATTGAAGATTTCATTCCTCGCGCTTTCTTTTAGTGCAGCCACATTTCCATCGGCCAAGTCTTCAACATAAATGAAACATCGCCCTTGCATTCCATCCCCGAAAACAGAAACAGCTTCATTCTGCATAACCTTCCGGGTGAAAATGGCTATAGCCATATTCGACCGCATCCCCGGACCATAAGGTATATCGTATCTCAAAATAGTGTAGGGAAACCCATAGTGCCTATACCAGGAATACACAAGTTGCTCCTGTCCGATCTTAGTTTTTGTGTAGATGTGATCTGGCATAGGTATAGATGTGTTTTCGTCTACGGCGCCTTCTGTTTTACCATAAACCCACGTCGTTGAAGCAAGTATCAGCCTATTGACCTCTTTTGCGCCAGCAGCTCTCAGCAAATTCAGCGTTCCTGTCTCGTTAACAGCCAAGCACAGTTCAGGATGCGACAGGGCCACGTTCACATCAGCCACAGCTGCAAGATGAAAGATGTACTCAACGTCTTCGCAGGCCTCCAAAACATCCTTTTCGTTGAGCAAGTCGCCCTTGAACCACGACACGGCTTCGTGTGATGGTTTCCGCTGGTCAAACACGCGGACGTCATACCCTTTTTTGGAGAGCTGAGCTGTAACGTGACTGCCGATGAAGCCGGATCCTCCAGTGACGAGAACAACCACTTCAGTTCACCTTGAGAGTGTTCGAAACCTCAGCCACTTTCTCAACCACATATTCAGTCTCGTCTTGAGTCATCTGACTGAACATGGGCAGACATACCATTCTTCTGCATGCGTCTTCAGCCATTGGAAAATCTCCTTCCTTCGTACACAATAGCTCCTGATATACCGGTTGAAGATGCAACGGAGGCCAGTAGACCTCGCCTCCACAAATCACACCTTTCTCTGCAAGTTTCCTTTTGAATTCATCCCTGTTCAAGTCCGGATTCAAAAAAGTTGTGTACTTGTAGTAATTGTTAACTATGCCCCGATAGCTCTTGAGGGGTTTAATGCCTTCAATCTTGTTCAACTCTTGGTCATAGCGTTCGGCTATTTTATTCCTCTTCTCAATCATCTCAGGCAATCTTCTCAACTGAGCAAGTCCAATTGCAGCACTTATCTCAGCCATTCTCCAGTTGTAACCCAATTTTACTATCTTGCTACTGTGAAAGCTCTCTTTTCCTTGATCTCTGAGTACATGCGCTCTCTCAGCAATTTCGCTATCATCGGTAGTTATCATGCCACCTTCACCCGTTGTCATTACCTTAGTTGGGTAAAAGCTGAAGCATCCTGCATTGCCAAGGGAGCCAGCGTAGCGACCCCTAATCGTGCTTCCCTGCGCATGTGCTGCGTCTTCAACTAAGAGCACATCTTTGTCATCACAGATTTCCTTGATCGCTATCACATCGGGGCACACTAGCCCACCTATATGAACAACAACTACTGCTTTTGTTTTTCTTGTTATGCCCCTACGCAGATTCTCCGTGTCCAAGCAAAGTGATTCAGCGTTTATGTCGGTTAGAACAGGTTTGGCTCCAGCAAACACAACGGTGGCGGCAGTCGCTGTAAACGTATTCGTCGGAACAACCACTTCATCCTTAGGCTTCAAGCCGGCGGATCGAAGAACTATATCCAATGCACTTGTCCCTGAGTTTACTGCTATAGCATGCTTTACGCCGCAGATCTTTCCGAACGATTGTTCGAACTTACGTGTGTACTCACCCATCGTTAGTATTCCCGATTTCAGTATAATTTCCACATCACTCTTGATCTGTTCTACGTCTTCTGAAGGGAAGTACAACTTAACGGGCGGGATTTTCCGGGTGCTCATGGATATCACTTGATGAAGATGAAAAATGCCAAGTCTCTTATTTAAGATTGACCATAGATGATATTAGGTTGTCTAGCAGTTTTGAATTTCTCTCCCAGTCGGCTTTATCCAAAGTAGTCCTGTACGCTTCATCCGCCAAAGCCTTTCTGAGACCATCATCCCTTATAAGCCCCAATATTCTTTGCGCGAGGGCGCTGGAGTCTTTGACTGGAAAAAGCAGACCATTGACCTGATGCTTAATCCACTCTCGGTTTCCTGGAATATCCGTCACGATAGCTGGAATCCCGCACACCATCGCCTCTATCAAACTCGCAGAGGTGCCATCAGAAAGTGACGTTGAAACATAGATGTCAGCCATCCTAAGGTATTTCGGTATCTCACTAGATGACACGTGACCCAAAAACCTCACACTAGGGCTGACACGCGATGTGGCAACACTTTTTTTCAGTTTTTCCGTCAAACTACCCTTCCCCAAGATCAGAAAGCGTACATTTTCGACCTCTTTCAAGACTAAGGTGATTGCTTCGACAAAGCATTCTACGTTATAGATTGGTTCATGATTACGCGTGGAAATAATAATAGGATCGTTTTCACGCCATCCTTGCTTTTCTCTGAATGTCTTCTCCATTTCTGCCTGAAAATTCGCACTTTTCTCGATCTCTGTTAGCACTGGTGTTGGGTCTACCCAAGGAAATCTGATGATTTTTTGGGGAGCGCAGCCAAGTTTTACACAAGCGTTTTCTTGTATTTGGCTGTCCACAACAACGGCATTCGCTCTTTTCAAAGAAAATTTTGCCATAAAGCGAAAGGGAAGCCACCTTGGAGCAACAAGAACGTCAGACCCCCAAATAAACAAAACGTAAGGCGAGTCGCCAGAAAGGGCAGAGTAAAATCCATAAGAAAGACCACCACAGCCGATCAGAACATCATGCTTGATTGAATTCAAATGGTATTTGAAGATAATTGCTCTCAGAAGCGCACCTAGGTATATGTTCAAGCCAGTGAACGGAGAGCTGTTGGGATGAAAGGGTTCCCTCATTTTTTTGATGCTAATGCCTTTAGGAACCAAATTTGGGTTTTTACTAAAGGTCAAAAGGTAGACAAAATTATCTTTCATAAGATGATTAAAAAAGAATGAATCATAGAGGCTTTCTCCGTCATGCGCGTAAATAATCGTTGCCATTTTAACTCTGTTCTTATTTGTTTTGCGCGATTGCATAATCAATCGCTTGTTCGAATCCGTTGAGCATCTCTTCTGTGGAGAAATACTTCTCAGCTCTCTCCTTTGATTTTGCGCCCATCTTTTTCGCCAAGACTGGGTCAGACAATATTTCAATGATGTATTGAGCCAAAGAAGCTGCACTAGGTTCATTCACAACGAATCCGTTTTCACCATGCTTTACCAAGTTTGGAATTGAACGTAGCGCATTGCATTCTTCTGTAATTATGATTGGCTTGCCTGAAGCCATTGCTTCTGCAACGGCTATTCCACCTTGTGCTGGCAAAGCAAAAACATCGCTAAGAGCATAGTAAAGAGGAATCTCTCCATAATCGATTTTACCTAGAAAATGAACGCCGCTGATCTTCTGTCGAATACACAAATCCTCCAAGAATTTTCTGTGGGGTCCGTCACCAACAAGTAGCAGCGCTACTTCATTCATGGAGCCCTTGAGTTCTTTAAAAGCCAGTATTAGATTTTCCAGTTTTTTCCGTCTCTCCAAAACGCCCACGTATATTATGGTTTTTTTTCCTTGAACACCGATTTTCTTCCGAATTTGGTCAATTTCATTCTTACTTGCTTTTATTGTTTCTTCGAAATATGAGATATCTATAGTATTCAATGCAATGAAGATCTTGCTCGGATGCGTGCCCATGTAAACGTCAAAACGCTTCGGACCTGGACCCGCTACTATGCTAGCATCACAGTGTCTATAGATCAATCGAGCGAATACATATGCAATCTTCTTAACAATACTGTCACTTGCCTTAAGCGCATTGTCGCGCATATTATTACCGCACCATATAACGAATTTTTTTCGCAGCAAAAACTTGTTGACAATCAGAAGGGGAAAAGTGTTCAAGAGCTCACCAGTTGTATCAGATATGGTGAGATGGTATTTCCCCTTGCCAATTTCAAAGATTAGTGTGGGGAAGAATATAAGGGAACGTTTAAAATGGAATGGTGATGTTGGAAGCTTTCCTTCATATGCGATTTTTGGCAAAACCTTATAGTTAAATCTGAAACCGCTTGATTTGGGGTCAGGTATTATACCAGAGTAGGTCAGACCTCTCTGTGGTTTGCCAAAAAAAACAGTCAGTGTGGCACCCTTCTGAGCAAGCCTTTTGGAAAGCCTTTCAAAGAATCGTGCGCGATAAGCCGTGCAGACCTGCTGTATCAACGCTACCTTAACTTCTCTACTTCCTTCCGAATTCGACGATGGTTCTTTAGTTTGAGGCAATTGCATTAAAGTACACGACCTCAAGTTTTGATACTATGTCTCCCCAGTTGTAATTCTTCTTAACGAAATCTCTTCCATTGCTTCCCATTTCCTCTGCAATTTTGGGGTTGCCCAAAATCTTCAGCAATAGCTCCGTTAGCTGAGCAACATCTCCATATCTGGCAGAAAACCCGAAACCACCTTGAGTAACAATTTCAGCCATTATGCTATCGTCGGAAACAATCACTGGTTTCGAACTCAAAGCAGACTCGATAGGAACGAGAGGAAAAGACTCGTATAGACCTGGATAAACAACAACCTCAGAGTCAACGTAAGCGGAGAGCTTGTCCGCTTCCGAAATAAACCCGGTAAATATCACTTTTTCACTTATGCCTAAGCGAACAGCTTTGTCTTTCAGTGAAGATACATAGTGGTTGCCTGCCCCTGCAATGACAAGCAATGCGTTTGAGTAATTTAACCGAGCAAAAGCATCAACCAGAAAGTCTATCCCTTTTCTTTTGTGAATGCGTCCGACGTAGAGGATTATATTTGATTCTTTGTCAAGCCCAAACTTCCTTTTGAAAGCTCCAGTTTCTGGAAGGTTGTCGAATGTTTTGACATCTATACCGTTCGGAATAATCGCTATTCTATCTTCAGAAATTCCGGTGTCCATGTATTGTTTCATTTCGATTTTTGAAGAAGCGAGAAGTTTTGAAGCACCATTTAGAATCCTAAACCCAATAAGCGTGTCAAATAATTGCTTAAGCAAGAATCTTTCAACGACTCGAGGGATTGATCCATGTGCAGTCAGAACATATGGCCGCTTGTATTTTTTTGCAAAATAGTAAGTGACCACGTTTTGAAGTGACCTATACTCATGCATATGGATTATGTCGGTATTCTGAACTTGCTCTTTCAAAGCCTCTACAATTGTAGGAGAAAAGTATAACCCCTCAAAGCGAGCAATGTTTCTGAAGTATCTAACCCGTATACCATCAACTTGATACTCCCTAGCGCTTATTTTGAAATCTTCCTTGGGGTTGAAAACATTCGTAGTGAACACAGTTACTTCGTGACCCTTTGCAGCAAGTTCTTGCGAGATATGATAAGCAACCCGTACAGGTCCCCCAAAAGCCCAAGCAGGATAGAAATATGGGATGACTTGCAAGATTTTCATTCTAAACTGAACTTCAAAGTTTTAGTATTCAATTGAGGCAACCAGATTTTTTCATTCTCTGTTATTGCTTTGTGTAAAATGCTTTCGAATTCATCTGTGATTTTCTCCCAGTCGTATCTGTCAACGAACTTTTTCGCCTTTGCGCCAAGTTCTTTTAGTTCGCCAGTTCGAACTAGACTCAAAGCCTTTTCGATAGTGTCCTCAGGTTTTTTAATGTAGACAACGCCGTTGTCTTTGCCGAATTCTTTCATCACTCCAGGTAGTTTGCTTGCTATAACTGGTTTTCTCATAGCCATATATTCATACATTTTTATTGGAACGATATCTTGCATTATGCTCTCTGTGGGGTAAGCCGGCAATAAGCAAATATCCGAGGCAGCAATAAGCGTGGGAATTTCAGAATAAGGTTTTCGTCCAGTCATAATTATCCTATCTTGCACGTTCAGTTTTTCACGTATTTGCTGAAGCTCATTGTAAGCGTCGCCTTCACCGACAATGAGGAGTTTCACATTTTTGTTTTCCGACTTTGCAAGTTGAATGGCGACTTCTTTTAAGCCAGAGAATTGATACAACCAGCCCATGAAGAAGAGAACGATGTCCTTCTTGGAAAGCCCATATCGTTCGTTCACCTTGCCCGAGTCAATGTTGAGGTCAAATTGCTTGAGGTCGATGCCTGCGGTCAACACTCGTGCCTTATCTCGAGGAGCTCCGATTTTGATAACATATTCCTTGAGTTTGTCATTTATTGCCAGAATCTGAGTGGCCAGTTTGAGAGCTCTTCGCTCTATTGCCCATCCAACGGGTTGAAGAGGTTTGAAGGGGATCAGACGATGACTAACATCTATCCAATAGTAGACAAATGGTATACGATTCTTTTTTGCCGCCCTTCCAGCCATGTAAGCAACAATGCCGAAACTAAGAACGACATCTGGGGTGAACTCTTTTATTTGCCTACTTATTTCTTTCCAGTGAGAAAGCATCATCGAGATATAGTCAAGCATTGGAACTTTAACAATGCCTGGTCGAATTACTGTTACCTTTGCATCGGGGTGGATTTTGGATACATTTCTAAAGATTTCTCGTTTTGAGCGGAGTTCTCTTCTACCTTGGGTTCTCCATGTGATTTCAAAATCGATAACGCGAATCTCATGTCCTCTCGTCGACAACATTTCCGCTAAATGGTGTTGCTGACCTGGGTTCCGCTTCAGCCAATCGGTGTTTTGGACAATAAGAATTTTCATTTTGTCCAGTTTGTTCTTCATGCTTTATCCGCATATGTTAATACGAAACGCGTATGGCTCACATTCTGTCCGCTAGGCTTGTAAAAAAGTGCGCGTGTAGTCGCATCGAAAACAGGAGCTTTAGAAGTGAAAACGTGTTCTTGGCACCTTTGAGTTTCAATTTTCTGTTTATATATGCTGTATATGGGTTGAGTTGACCAAGAGCTAGTTTAAGGAAGACTTCGGGAGACATAAACACTTGTGCAACTGATTTGTCCTGTTTTCTGCCAGTCTGGAAAATATGGGCTTTTGTAGGCGTTATTTCAACGTTGATTAAATCTGCGCCTATGTGGAAGGCAATTTTTTCCCCAGCATAAAGGCTTCTTGTTCTTTCGCTTGACAGCAATGCTTCAAGCAACGGTGCGGGGGACAAAGTCTTGGCCATCATTACTCCTGTGTCGAATTTCACCCAATTTTTGAAGACTGCATTTGCCTCGGGCAAAAGCGGAGCAACTGCAACAATTGCATCCACATCATTCTGTGTGCAATAATCAGAAGCCGCATGAACTAATGCGGGCAGTGACGACACATCTTTGACTTGGAGCTCTACAATGTTTCCCTGTTTGAGACCGCCTTGCTCCATAGTGACAGAGACTATAACGAATCCGGTTATCCTGCCATCTGTCTCAGTTACGAATACGCCCCCCTTGTTAACACTTAGGTGGGTCATGAAATAATTCAAGAAAGCCTCATTTCGGACAAAGTGAGGATTTTTGATTGAAGCGTGCTCATACAATTCGATTACCTGTGGCAAGTCCTCTTCTCTAAAATCTCTTACTTTCATACTAGATTGAGCCAATAACAGACAATCCTTTTCGAGCGAAATTCATAAACGCAGCAAAAGAGCCGAATTTGATTCTCACTCTTCGAAGTATAAGCAATGAAATAAGTCTCAATAGTCTTTGGCGCTTGGTCATATTTCTGAATTTGATAAGCGAAGTAAGAGAGTCTTTGTTGAAGATTATTTCGATTTTCCTGTCGTTCTGAGTTGCACTTTGATCGCATTTGTCTAGAAGTTCTGCAAAAGAGAACGTTACTTTACCAAGACCGAATTGAAGATCATTGCTTAACTCACTGATTTTCTCTGTTAAACCTGGGCTCTTGTGGAGAAAATCAAGCAAGCCGCTTCTGAGCAGTTTTTCGGGTCTTATTATTTTCATATAGGCAGGAGGCTGCTTGATTTCAATAAATCCCATCTCTTTGCTGTGTTTGTGCAATCCTGAGTCTCTTAGGTACCAGCTGAAGACCAGGCCTGCGCCTCTCGATTTAGCTTCGTGCAGCATAATATCAAGCAGTTTGTTGTGCAAACCTTGCCCCCTGTAGTCAGGACGAACTGCGGCGTCACTCAGCGAAACTGTGGATATGGGAGATTCATTGTCAATTACTAAATTCCTGAAATGCAGAGCCTCGTGCCCAATGATTTCGCCGTCCTTCTCGATTATGAACATGTTTTTTTCATCAAAATCTGGATATTGAAGGTATTGGGCATTCCATTTTTCTACGGATCCCCAGTCTCCAAAGCAAGTGTTTAGAAGATGCACTATCTGAGCTTCATCACCATGTTTGTATGACCTTATTGACATACCCATTGCAAGCAGCGTTGTCTTGATTTCGCTCAAAAGTCTTTCACTGTGGTGTTTAGACTTTTGGATTGTGGTGTTCATGAGGATGCTAGAACAGACCGTTATCTGTCATATAGTTCTCGATGCTTGAGAATTTGAATCTGGACAACAGGTGCCCTAGTTTCTGCTTTGTTTCGTTGAGCTTGTGGTAGGTCACAAAGGATTTGTGAAAACCGAGCTTTATGCGAGGAATTTCAGGGTCCAATTCCCAGTTATGAAAAAACAATACAGCTGGAAACCCCCGCTTGTTGGCTTTGCTTATCGCTCTGGAAATTAGATTAGTTGGGAAAAAGCGCAAATAGAATCCTCCAGCCACTGGTATTCGGATACCAGCGAACGAATAAACTAATAACGAAAATTCCCAGAGTCTTGCGTTGTCATCTTCACTAGTTACGTTATCATGCGAAACCTTGTATGGTCTATTTGGCGCCGTCCAATGTCCGTATAAGGGTGTTCTGAAAGGAAAAATGCTTGAATCATATTTGTAACCCTCTGCTTCCAAAATTTCAAGCGCCCACTTTGTCTTGTTATTTAGAGAGAATGAAGGGGCTCGAAATCCTAAGCACTTCCTTCCGATGAGTGCGCCAAACCTTTGTATCTCCGACTGGAAGGTTTCAGCATTCAATTCCGATAATGGTTCGTGAGAGAATCCGTGGAATGAGATTTCGTGACCTTTTTCATTTATTCTTCCGAGTATCTCAGGGTGTTTTTCAAGTAGTTCACCGACCACAAAGAATGTGGCGCATACATTTTGTGAGTCTAATAAGTCGAGTGTTTTGTCCAGACTCTCTATAATTCGATCTTGTTTATTCGGGATTTCTTCTGTTCTTACGTATTCTGGATGGTACCATTCTTCCAGGTCTACAGACAGAATGTTCTGCAAGGCTCGATGTCCCTTTGTTTAAGCTCTCTATTCTTTAGCTAATAGTTTTGCGCAGAACAAAGTATGATCAACTTTCTTTAGGGCTTCAGTGGTGAAATAGAATTTTTCTTGACTTTCTCCATGTGCAAAGTATACTCTTCCTAGTCCAAGGATGTAGGGGTAGATGTCTTTCTCCCAGCTTACGAGGTCCGTCCAGTTGATTCCGTCCTTGGATGCCCAGATGTGAGCTTTATTGTCCCACGCCGCGGTTTTCCCTTCACTGTTGCCTTCTGCGGTGGTTGCGAACAACATTGCCCCGTTTTCAAGAAGTGCCGAATAATGCACCGGTCCATTTACTGCCACTAGTCTTTCAATTTCACCGTTTTTGCGTACATGGCGATAAATATAATTCTGTCTGGTAGGCGCATCGCTGCCCCAATAGATGTAATCCTTAGTAAAAAGGAAACTAACAGCGCGGAACATTTGGTCGCCCGACCGTAAGGTGGTCCATGTTTTTCCTTGGTCTCCTGAAAACGAGATGCTGGATTCGACATCTTTATCACCAGTTCCCATCCATATCTGGCGGCTGTAGAGGTCATACTGAACACAATGGATATGCCGGACACTATGAAGAGACCGTATTATCTCCCATGTCTGCCCATCGTCAACCGACTTAACCAGATTCACTGGGCTATTGCGTTTGTTATTGAGGAAGTACTCGGCGAGGTAGCAGATTCCTTCATCATCCTCGCACCATCCTTCTCTAAGTGGTCCAAAGCCCTGTCTGAACGTAAAAACAGGTTTAAAATCATCATCCTCAGCGCGAAAAACCTTTCTGTCAGCTACAGCGAGAAGTGTTCCACTTTTCAATTTCCTAGTATCTCTTATACCTAAACGCATGGCTCGAGAAAGCAGGCGGGACTTTCCGATTGCTTGTGTCAATGAGGAAACTTTCAAATCAGCGATTTTGTCGAAAGTTTGGTCTTTATCTCGGCTTGAGTATAAGCCGTAGCCTGAGGATGCAATTATCTCGGCGTGGTCAGTCCAGTGAACTATCATGTTTGGTAGGGTTTTCTGAATCTCCAGTTCCAGAGGCATAGCTGCTAATACCTAGAATGTTGCGCTTGCTTCTATGTTTTTTTTGTTACCCAAGAACCAGTCCAGAGTTTTCTCTAGTCCTTCTTTGATTCCGATTTTTGGTTCATAGCCCAGTGTTTTTCTCGCCTTTTCGATTGAGGCTCTTCTCTTTGTGATTTTGTCCCAGTCTCTTTTCTCAGTGAACTTCACTCCAGCCTTGTTGCCTGTGAGTTGGTTTATAATGTTAGCCAAGTCTATTATCGTGGTTTCTTTTCCAGAAGCAAGATTGAACGCCTCTCCTAGAGCTTCAGGAACTGCGCCTGCTCGTAAAACGCCCTCAACTATGTCCTCGACGAAGGTGAAGTCTCTTGTTTCTTCTCCGGTTCCAGTGATGGGCAAGGGTTGATTGTGTAAGGCCCAGTATGTGAAGTTCGGTATCACGTTTCGATATCTTCCAGGTATTTCGCCTGGACCATAAACATTGAAGAATCGTCCAATAACTAGTGGTAGACCATAATAATTATGGAAGAAGTTGCAGTAGAGTTCACCCAGTAGCTTCGTTATTTGATAAGGTGTGTCCAAGTGAAGGGAAACAAAGTCTTCTTTCAGGGGCAAGGGAGCTTGACTGCCGTAAACTGAGCATCCCGACGATGCGAAGACGAATTTTTCAACGCGGTTAAGATGAGAATGCTTCAAAACGTGCAGCGTGCCTAATCCATTCACTTGAAGGTCGGTTTCGGGGTGATCGATGGAGTTTTGATTGGCGAACAAGGCTGCTAGATGAAATACATAATCAGGTCTTTCAGAAAATGCTTTTTTCAGTGTTGCTTGATCAAGAATGCTGCCCTTTAGGAAAGAGACGTTAGAGGCATTAGGTATGTTCCATTTTCTTGCAGACGACAGATCATCAAGCACTAAAATCCTTTCTGCGTTTGCTTTGATCAAGGCACGAATCAGATTGCTGCCTATGCAGCCGGCGCCGCCCGTTACTAGAACACTTTTACCTTCGTAGTTTTGCAGTGCTTTTTCAGTATTCAACGTTTGTGTCTCCTGCTCAGACTTCCTAGACTCATTTCTCGTAAAGGTTTCGGAACCATTCTACTGTCTTTTGCATGCCTTTCTCAGCCGTCATGGTCAGCTTGAAACGCAAGTCTCTTTTGGCTTTTGAAGAGTTAGGTGTCTTGACCTTGGTCGTGAAAGGTTCAGCCTCTTTGTATGTCACTTTTGAGTCGTTCTTCCCAAGGCATTTCAGAATCAAATCGGAAACATATCTGACCTCGTATTGTTCGTCTCCGCCAAGGTTGTAAACCTCGCCTGCTTTGAAGTTGTCAACTATGTTGGCCAGTGTTCTGCATATGTCTTCTACATACTCCAGTGTTCTTTTATGCCTGAGATAAACTGTGTACGGCTCGTCGTGAAGTGCCTTGTATATGAATTTTGGTATCCACCCACGATAGGGGGTGTAGTGTTCTCCAGGACCGTAAACATTGAAAAGCCTGACTCTGACTGTTTCGGTTGCGAACATTGCGGCGGAATTCATTATTTGCAATTCGTTGACCCATTTTGTAACGGCATAATCGTTCATCTGTTTAATCGGGATTTTGTCCATCACGTCTTCGCTCATGACGCCATCGTAGTCTCCATAAACTTCAGCACTTCCGAAGAATGTCATTTTGAACTTGGTTTTTTCCTGCATTCGTAGGATGTTCTTGGTTCCGACGGCGTTGGTGAGCCAGAGGTTTTCATAGTAGTCTTCGCCGTTCCATCGTCCGTACTCGGCTGCAGCGTGATAGACGTAATCGAAATCGTTGTCTTCGAATAGTCTTTCAACCTGCCTATACTTGCTCACGTCACAACGAGTATAACATGACTTTCCTGAATGCATCAGGTCACAGATTGATACGTCGTGTCCTCTTTTGTTCAGCTCCGAAACAAGATGCGACCCTATGAAGCCTGATCCGCCTGTTACCAGTATCTTCATTGGTTTCCGCTCTGAATTGGTGTCAAGGTTGTTGAATTCTTTGGCACTTAAAGACGACGGTTCCACCGCTTGTGTATGGTTCCCCTGGGTCAACGCAGTGAATGTAGGCTTTGCCTCGTTCTTTTGACAATCCCAGTTTTCTTGGATCGATATTTTCTTCTAGTGCCACAACATAGTGTAAGATTGATGACAAGGCGTGAACGCAGGCCGCGTCTGTCTGTCCCATGACGATCTTTGGTCCATCAATTACGATCTTGTCTCCGACTTTGTGAACTGGGCATTTCCCTTTGATCTCGCAAACTTCGATTTCCAGCATTCCGGATGGCTCGATCTATTCTTTTGATGTTTTCTTTGCTAGTCTAGCTATTGCGTAAAGAGTAATAGCCGTGAAAATTGCGAATACGCCGGCAAGTCCGAATGAAATGGTAGCTAACGCGATATTTGTTACTATTCTTCTTTCTATTGCGTATAGTTGTAGCGTCCATAATCCGAAGAATACTCCAATCATAAGAAGTACTACGCCTGGTATCCCTAGGTAGACTAGGGGGCTGTCTTCAACTATCAGTTTGATTATTGTTTTCAATACGCTAACGCCGTGTCCGAGAGGGTTGTGTGTTGATGTTTCTAAACCTTTGTATTGGACTTTTACCGGGACTTCAGCTATTCTTAGCTCTTGTTCTGCTGCGTTCATTAAGATCTCCGCGCTTGCTCCCATCCCTGGTTCATACATTGCGATGCTTTCAAGCGCTTGTCTATTGTAGGCTCTGAAACCGCATTGAGCGTCTGAGATGTTGCCATTTCCCTTGCTGGCAGCGATTTTTGTGATGAGTTTGATCCCTAAACGGCGATAGGATGGAACACCATTGCCTCCTTTTAAGAATCTCGATCCAATAACCACGTCTGCCTTGTCATCTTTAAGGGGTTGCAGTAACGTGAGTGCTTCTCTAGGGTCATGCTGACCATCTGCATCCAGCGTGAGCAAAATATCCGCGTTCAAAGCTTTGGCTTTCTTGAAAATCGACTGTAATGCCTGTCCGTAGCCCATGTTCTTGGTGTGTGTTATTACAACGGCTCCGAGTCTTTTCGCTATGTCAGCAGTCATATCTTCGGAGCCATCGTCGCATACCAAAACCACGTCAACATATTTCTGCGCTTGAAGAACAACCTTGGCTATGGTTTTTTCCTCGTTATAGGCAGGTATGCCAGCGATGATCAGCTTATGTTTCCTTCCTACCGTGTTACTGGTTCAATGAGCTGGTCCCGAGAAATCTGATGAATTTCGCATCAGTTTTCCATGCGGATGCGTCATCGTTGCCCCACCTATCGGCGATTTCGCCGAGTTTCTCAGCTATTCTGCGTCCTATCTTATCTGCTCTGGTGAGGAAGCCTTGCTCCAGAACCGTGATGAGCTTGTCGAGTATGTTTGTGATTAATGCTTCAAGGATACGGCTGCGAATTCGCTCCACACATTTCAATGTCAAATCCATGATTGCTCTTTCGGTTCTTGACAAGACTCTGAACCAGATTCTTAGCCTCAAAGCTCTGGTCTTAACTTTGAGCAAATCTTGCACCGCTATCACTTGCGTCCTTCCTTTCTGTCTCTCTCTTTATTCAGGCATGGTCAGACAAGGGGGGGGTAATCATTAAGACTGTCGGCGCCTCGTATAAAAACTTGCTTTCAGTACATTACATAAGAAAATTCTATCTGATAACGGATCGCGCATGCTAAAGGCCAGATTTGCTCAAGCGAGTTTCAGCTATGGAAGAATCTATGCTTGGAGACCTACGCCATAGAGATTGGATCCTCGTCTGAATGCTCATTCTCTTGGAATACATGTATAGGAAAAAGATCAGCCAAGCCGAAAATAGGGCATAACCGATTACGTAATGAACGTTTGCTCCCGCCTCTGCTCCATAAAAGTAGTCTGTCAATAGAATGATGGTGACTCGCCCAATATTCAAGGTGAAAGTGCCAATCACGCCAATAGCAGAAGCTGTAAGTCTGACTTTCCAGCTGCTCGGGTCTTCGACCAACACAACTATGAGTATTATAGAGAAGACTAGGGCGCTGAAGATGCCTATGCATTCATAGGCAAAAGATGCATAAACATAGTTTCCAGACAATGCCCGGAAGGAAATGTTGGTCGCACTGTCTGAATGATAGATGGACGCATTCAATCCAAATCTATTCACTGTATTTACTATGAGGTATGCGATATCATCAAGGTAAGGGGAAAGGTAAGGTTTTAGCCAATCCGCTACTATTGAGCTTGACGTGGCTGCAGCCATGAAGAAGAGGGGAGTGAAGGCTTCTCTCAAGGCAGACTTGTCAAAGAAAGCTAGGAAGAGCCCCAATAGAAAGACGAGATAGTTATGTACTCCATAGAAGCCTGATGTTCGTATTACTGGTGCCATTGCGTAGTAGACGAAGAAACTGCCCAATATTAGGATCAGGCCTAGGATTCTTTGAGATAGTTGAGGATCCTTTGCAGATTGCAGTTTCTGGCTCTTCAAGAGCAAGAAGATGAATCCGTAGAAGGCAACAACTAGGATCCAAAGGTCATAGTAGTAGATCAACAAAAGCGGGATAAATGACAGGAAATAGAACAGGTTTAACTTGCTTTTCAACTTCATATTAGCCTTAAGGAATCGCGAGGTTTTCGGTTTCATTTCTAGATCTCGCTAGAGCTCGAATTCAGAGTTGACACTAGGTAATCGAGTTCATCTTCAGCTAGCAAGGGGGAATTTGTAACATAGAATCCGTTCTGGTGGGCATTTCGGGCTAATCTAAATTCGTTTGTGTTATATCCATAACTCTGGTAGGGTGGTTGTTCTGGAATGAACGATAAAAGGGGTCTTGTTTCGATTCCTTTTTTCTCGAGGTATTGCACTATCTTGTCTTTTCCTTTCTCTGCAAGGACGTGGCAAACATAGTAGACATTAAAGGCGTACTGCTGCTCGCTGGGCAGTCTCAAGTTCGAGCTGCTGATTTGCTTTCTTAGGTACGAAATGTTCTTGCGTCGGCGTTCAATGTAATGGTTTAGTTTTCTAAGCTGCGCTAACCCTATGGCGGCGTGGATGTCTGACATTTTATAGTTGTAGCCTAGGATTGGATGGTAGAACTTTCTGTGTTTGTGCATTCCGAAACTTCGAAGTAAGCGCATTCTTTCCGCAAGTTCTTGGTCATCGGTTAATGCCATTCCTCCTTCAACCGTTGTGATGCATTTGTCGGCGTAGAAACTGAAGCAAGAAATGTGCCCAAAGGCTCCAACTTTTTTGCCCTTGTATTTTGCTCCATGAGCTTGAGCCGCATCTTCAACAATGGGTATACCATGTTTCTGGGCGAGTTCAGCTAATGGGTCCAAGTCCACAGGGTGGCCGAATAGATGCACTGGAAGTATCGCTTTTGTTTTCTGGGTGATTCTATGCGCGATCAACGCCGGGTTGATGTTTAGTGTTGCTTGATCTACGTCTGCGAATACTGGTTTTGCGTTAAGGTAGAGTATTGGGTTTGTAGTGGCTACGCAGGAAAGAGGCGTTGTGACGATTTCGTCTCCAGCTTTGATACCGAGGGAAGCTAAGGCTACGTGGAGAGCTGCCGTTCCACTGTTGACTGCAACACCGTATTTGACGCCGCAGTATTGAGCGAACGATCTTTCAAACTCTTCAACTTTTTCCCCTTGTGTGACCCAGCCGCTTCTCATTGTTTCTACGACTTCAGCGATTTCGTCCTTGCCGATATCGGGTTTGGCGATGGGAATCTTCACGATCTCTACCTAGCTAAGGTTATTTTCACCCACGTATTTAAGGCAAGTCGAAACGATCTAGATTGAACATGTTCGTCTTTATCGAAGTTCAGTCTGTTTTCTTCTTCACAAAAAGTTGGGTGATGAGCTTCATGCGGACTTATTCTGGTTCTTGCCAAGTCTGTAGCGCGCTAATACATTCATGTGGATGGCTTAGGCTGTTTTGCCGTAGTCTTTCCCAAGCATTCTCTGGTCTAACACGTCTATTATGTTGTCTTTGTTTAGGTCAGCGTTAGAGTTCCAGTTTGGGCTTCCGGGGCTGCTTCCGTATGCTTGTTTAAGGAGGGCCAAATCTAGACTGTTGACTGTGCCGTCGTGGTTTATGTCACCTAGAAGGGGTGTTTTGATTTCTACTGCGCCGTCGGTGCGATTGTTGTTGTCGGTGTTGAGTTCGTCTGGCACTGTGCTGGCTACAGCGCTTATCGTATAGTTCCCACCGGTAACTCCTGCTGTGTTCCAGTTGAAGGTTAAGATCTGGGTTGCGCCTTTCGCCAAGTTGGTCACTGTTTTTGTGTCAATGTTGGTGGAGTTGTATTTTGCTGTCACGGTGAAGGTTTCTGATACGCTTATGTTTGCATTGTTCATGACTGCCACTGTAATGTTCACTATTGCGCCTGGGTTGACGCTGTTTTGGGAGGTTGTGACGCTTTTTACCGATATGTCGTGTTCGCTCCATGTGTTTATTAGCGGTCGATAATCCTTTCCTATTAGCGTTATATTGTAGGCTGCTTCGCCTATTCCGTCACCGTTAGTATCATATTTAGCTGGGTAATCGCTCCAATGGTTGCCTTGGCTACCATTGTCCCAGACGTTTCCGCTTCCTCCTCCGACGTATGCTCCCATGCTATTGTAGACAAAGTTGTTATGGTATATTGTAGTGGAGCTGGCTGTCATGTAGATGCCGTAGGTGTTTTGTTGTAGCCAGTTGCCCGTGAGTGTGTTGCCGTTTGAGTTCTGCAACTCGATTGCCCAGTCACTGTTTACTATTTTGTTGTTGTTCACGTTGTGGGTCGAGGTTATTGCTGGTGAAGCGTATAATCTGATGCCGTATGAAGCGTTTATGATTGTGTTATAGTAGATGGAGCCATATCTGCAGTTGGCGAAATAGATGCTGGATGAACCATCGAGTATGGTGTTGTGGTCTACTGTTGTGCTGTCTGAAGATGTGTAGATGCATGATGTTTTTCCTGATAGAGTATTGCGTCGTATTGTGGTGCCTGTGGATGCGCCCGTTAAATAAATCGTGTATGACGTTTGAGATATAGTATTGCCTATGATTATGCTGTTAATTGACCCGCTTAGTCTGATTCCGTATGCGCTTTCTTTTATGGTGTTTCCTGTGATGTTTTGGGCGTCAGCAGCGCTTGCGTAGATGCCGCCGAAGGGATTGTCTATTATTGTATTGTTGGTTATGGTGTTTTGGTCAGAAGCGCTGAGATAGATTCCGTATGCGCTAGTTGTTATTATGTTGTTGCTGATAACGTCAGAGTCAGTTGTGACAACGTCTCTATCTATGTTGATGGCGTTGTATCTGTCTCCTGCATTACGTACTGTGAATCCTCTTATTTCGATGTTGCTCGCGTCCAAGTCGAATACTGTGCCATTTGCCATTCCATCAACTATCGTGGTTTGGGGGCTTGCCCCTGCTATTGTTAAGGACTTGTTCACGTAGATGTGCTCGTAGTAGGTTCCTGCAGACACCTGTATTGTGTCTCGGGCGGAAGCAGCGATGACTGCGCTTTGTATCTTAGCGTAATCAGCCGGAACATGAATAGTCAGGCCCTTGACTTGTTTAATCTGATATAAGGAGAACGAAATAGTTGACAGTAATAGGAGAATTAGGATTAGTTTCCCAAGTCTGATTACTAGATTTTTTCGCAGAGTCCTGAAGCGTCGGATCTCTACCCCGTGATTCAGTAAGCATGGTTTCTTGGGCTCCACTTGATGCACACTCTGCCATCTGGCAAGTCCCTTATTCAAGACGTTGAAGACGAATAAGAAATAAAAGAGGGGGTGGGGTCTAGCCTACGGTAACGGCGGAGGGAGCTCTGGGATAGTCATGTTGATTGAACCGACGCCTCTGAAACCTTGCCCATCGTAGAGTTTTCCTGTGATCTCTAGGAAGACGATGTATGTTCCTGGGCTCATGTGTGGTGCTTTAGTCACAAGGGCTGTTACTACGTCGCCCCCATAGAAGGGAACGACTAGCCTATCTTTGAGTGGGTGTGGATATGTTGCTCCTGAGGGGCTGTATAGGCCTTCAAGTAGGATTGTTGATGGGTCTATTTGGTTTATGGGGCGAGGTGGTGCAAAGTATATTTCTGTGAGCCATGGGTTTGGAAACCAAGTGTCCCCTGTGAAACTGGCGGGCTTCCACTTGACTTTAAGTTTCAGTTCTTTGGCTGAATACACGTTTAAGGCAAATGCGCCTATCAGCAGTGTTGCTAGTAAGCTTAGGGATAGCAGCGTTAGGGTACGTGTCTTCATTTGTGTGTCACCTTTTTGCGGGTTCGCCAAACATACACTACTGGAATCGCTGTGGTCAGTAGCATAGCCAAGCCTAAGCCAAGCGGAAACTCAGGAACCACTGGTACCTTAATGTAGTAAGCGTCAAACGTGTCAACTGGCAGGTAAGGCCTAGGGTTAGGCTCACCATAGTCGAACAACAAGACGTCAGACAAGTGGAAAGCGCTGCCTGCGTAATCTGCGGGGGGAGCCCCTCTGGATGTAAGCGTGACTATGCCCAGCAGGATATAAGTCGGATCAGTAACAGTAGTTGGGATATCTGGGTCCGGTTGCGGTACTGCTTGCGTGGCGTTCACGGTGTAAGGCAGGTCATAATTGGCGCCTAGATGCCTAGTCTTGTCTGGTGCGTATAGCCCAAGATCTGGGTCAAAGTATTCAGGAGGGAGTGGACTCGGCGTTGGGTCAGCGGTAAGGGTGTTGCCGACAAGCAAAGTGCCTGTGTCATTGCTCTTTTGAAAACTGGTCGAGTATGTACCGGCTACTCCCCAACCGATGTAACCGTAGGTGCTGCCATCGGGATCATACGAGTACATTCTCCTCTTCAGAAAGCCCGCAGTAGTTGTCACCGTTGCAGGTTCTTCACTAACTCGTGTGGCTATGTTACTTATACCGAACATGGTGTTATCCCAGTTTAGGCGGAATTGATAAGCGAAAGTTTTGTCTGTTCCCAGAGCTGTTGGTTCAGTAGTTTCATGTGGTGCACGAGCAACCTTAATGTAGAATGCTTGGGTTGCTCCCGCAGCCTTTGAAGTGACGGTAATCGGAGTCAACAGTGGAGTAACCCTATTCAATGTAGTGTCCACGTAGATAGTTGGGAAAGGTGTTGCCGCATGTGCTTTTGGAAGGCTAAAGAGTATTGCTGCAATCATTATTGTTAGAGCTATAGATATTAAGACCTTCTTCTCTCTCATCGTTAATCATCTCTCTAAACCAATTATAAGTGATACGCTACCTAAAAAGGCTTATGGAACTGATCTCTACAACAAGTCAAGAAATAATAAACTCAGGACCCTAAGAAAAAATGAAAGAGGGAAAATTGGGGCTACGGGTAGTGTTTGCCGAAGTTCTTGCCGAGTGCCGATAGGTCGTAGGTGTCAACATTGCCATCAGGCGGATAGGTTCCGCTGGCGGGTGGGTTTTCGGGACCAGTGAAGTCTGCTACTGCATCGTGAGAGCCGAATTTCTTGCCCAAGTAAGACAAGTCGTAGGTATCAACCTTGGCATCATAGGGGAATATTCCACTGCCCGGTGGGTTTTCAGGACCGGTTATGTCGCCTGGAATTCTGTTGTCAAAAGTGCCCTTCACCGGTGTGAACGTAATGCCTGCGCCAGCGCTACTGAGCAGCATTGTTGGCATATTACCTATCACACTGATCGACCAATCGCAGGTCCCATATCCCTTAACCTTGAATTCAACAGAGAACAACCGCCCCTTGCCAGTGATGCCCGGGTATTCACCTAATATTGTCTCTGCTATCGAGGCTGAATTGCTAACATTGGCTTTTGTAGGTTCAATTCGCGAAGTACCATAAGGGGAACCAGTCCGATCCAAAAAGTCACCATAAGCAACAATCCTGCTAAAAGTCAAGATTGTCGGGTTCCACGTTACGTTGACTCCGTAGGCATATAGATCAGTAACATCTGAAACATTTACGTGGACCGTAAACACGCTGCCAACAGGCTGCGATGTAATGACCTTAATGTACCACCGTGGATCCATGAAAACCTTTTCTGTCCCTGCATCTGGTTCAAACCCCATGAAACTCAAGTACCTATTTGGAACAGCAATGATGCCTGAAGCGAAAACCGCTGAAACTATGACTGCAACTAGTAATATTGACACTAGACTAATGAGATACTTACTCCTCATCTCTCCGTCGCCTCACCATATTTGATACCGCCGGCAACTATTTTAGCCTTTTGCTACTAACCTCTATACGAAAGTTTCACCTAGTCCTCCTCGACGCTTCTTAAGAACAATAAACAAAATCCAAACACAGCAATAAGAGTCATCA
>Ga0315296_10000618_pt1 | contig 32315 bp, 32 predicted proteins | sample YL17G14_18_MG_FD_203921 | JGI IMG/M metagenome (GOLD analysis project Ga0315296, IMG submission 203921) | Sediment microbial communities from Yellowstone Lake, YNP, Wyoming, USA - YL17G14_18 | ecosystem: Environmental > Aquatic > Freshwater > Lake > Sediment | place: USA: Wyoming | collected... | reverse complement strand
CACCGTGGTGTCTCGGCAAAGTGTGGCCGCCTTACAGGTCGTGGTCGAGCGGGTGACACGCTATACGAAGATGAAAAAACTGTCCCGGAGGTCGGCTCCCCAGATGCGGATCGGCCTAACCCGCACCCTGTCCCGCTATCCTCGCCCCGTGCGCCGCACGATCACCTATGACAATGGCAGCGAGAATACGGAGCATCAGCAGGTTAATGCTGTGCTGGGGACACGCTCGTACTTCTGTGCCCCTTTTCACAGTTGGGAGAAAGGTACCGCCGAGAACACCATCGGCCTCGTGCGGCGGTGGTTGCCGAAAAAGACAAACTTTGCTACTGTCTCAGTCGGGACGGTGAAGGCAATCGAAAGATGGTTGAATAACAGGCCGAGGAAGTGTTTAGATTACAAAACACCTGCGGAAGTCTTCAGAGCGAGTGTTGCATTTACACCTTGAATCCAGCATTGTTCTTCCCGGGCAAAGAACCGAAGTAATACAAAAAGTAGCCTGTCCCCTTTTTCCTTATACTTGTTGACGATGTATCACAAATATGTAATAATACATTATGCCGTGGGCGATCGGACAGTATCAGACTGAGCGGGGTGATAGGCCAGTTGAAAGATTCATCGAATCGCTACCGAAGAAAGGACAGGCAAAGGTTTACGCAGCGATCACTTTCCTGGCGGAAAAAGGCAATGAATTGCGGGAGCCATTCTCCAAGAGCATGGGAAGTGGTCTTTTTGAACTCAGAGTGAAAAACCATCGGCTGATATATTGTTATGGAGAAGGGAAAAACATTGTGCTTCTTCACGCATTTATAAAAAAGACCCGGAAAACTCCGGATAGAGAGCTTGACTTGGCCCTTCAGAGGCTCAGGGAAGTACAGAGGAGGTGAAGCTTATGAAGAAAGTTGTTCCCTTTGGGGAAAAACTGCAGGGGAAACTGAAGGATAAAGGGTTTGCCAGGGTGTATTACAACGAGCTGAACAGGATTCGACTGGCTCACCAGATTATAGGGCTTCGGAAAAAAAGAGGATTCTCTCAGGAAAAACTGGCTCAAAAAGTTGGAACGACCCAATCCGGTATTGCCAGAATGGAAGACTCTGATTATATGGGATATTCTCTTCCCTCGCTGTTGAAAATCGCCATTGCTCTGGATGCCGAGTTAAATATTCGCCTCACCCCCAGACATTCCCGATAACGACTGCGAAGGGCTCGGATAGGCCGTTCCTGTTCTTCATCATATAAAAAGTAGCCTGTCCCCTTTTTCCTGTTGACAATAACAAATATATAAAATATTCTGTAAATATGAATCCAAACGACCTATTGCCATATATTATAATCGCTGGTTTTATTATCACCATCGGCTCGGTATTCTGGAAGATGAGCAGTGTCTATTCAAAAATAGAACAGAGATTCGTTTCATTCCAGAATGCCATGAAAATTGTTGAAAATTCTCTGAAAGGAAACCTGCATTTTCAAGAGACCATCTTACAGGTATTGTCAAAAGCGAAATTTTTAACCCAAGAGGATTATTTGCAGATTATCAATAATTACAGGACAATACATTCACATGATATAACATCAACGATAGATTCCCTGGTACAAAAATCCAATCCACTGACCACTGATGAAATTAATCGTCTTAAAATATATAAGGAGAAAATCGCCATAGGGCCCAAAGAATTCTCGCAAGAAGATGCTCTTGATTTTCAGAAATTGGTCCACAGGGCAGAAGAAGAGTACCCTGATAACACTGGAATTTACATATTATTGGGTCTTGCTGCTTTAATATTAGGCTTGGTGCTTTGGAGCAGTTCTAAAAATAATTAATCGAAGGGAACTTATCTGCACTAAAGGTGCCCCGCGGCTTGCCGTAGGGAGATTCATTGCATGGCCAATAATATCAGGAAATCCGTCAGGATGCGCTACACTCTATCGGTAAGTGCGGCGGCCTCACTCTTGCCCGCACTTTAGGTCGAATGAGGACGAAGGCAGGAGAAAGACCTGTCATCCTCAGACTGAAAAAAGCAGCCTGTCCCCTTTTTTCCCTTCAATTCTGGTCATTGCGATCCGCCTCAGGCGGAGAAGCAATCCCTTGGTTTATAGCTATTACTTTATCGTCCGTCTCTGGCAAAGAACCGAGGTGAAAAAGCAGCCTGTCCCCTTTTTTCTAATTGACTTATCAGGCTATATGAACGCGTTCGGGATGAACGGAAAGCCTTAATCCAAAAGAGCGGAGGATTTTTTCCAAACTCCCAAGCTCCGGGTTGCCTTTCTCCGAAAATATCCGGTAGAGGCTCTCCCGTGCGAGCTTTGTCTTGGATGAGAGCTTTGTCATACCGCCGGTTGCCTCAGCGACATTCCTCAGGGCTTTGAGCAATAAAGTGACACCCCCCTCTTCTAAAGCCGCATTGATGTAGGCTGCACGCTCTTCAGGATCTTTTAAAGACCGAATCAGCTCTTCATGGTACCCAACCGACCTTTTACTCATTTTTCCCCCTTTTTTGATAATCCTCCCAATACTCTTTGGCCAATTGAATATCCTTTGCCTGGGTCTTCTTATCGCCCCCGCAGAGGAGCAAAATTATTGTGGGACCATCTAACCCAAAATAGACCCGGTATCCTGGCCCATAGTGTATCCTCAGCTCCATGACCCCTCCGCCCACAGGCATGCAATCGCCGAAGTTCCCCTCTTCCATTCGGTCCAGCCGAACGCGGATTTTGGCCCGCGCCTTCCTATCCCGCAGGGAGTGGAGCCAATCTCGGAAAATGACATGACCTCTATCGTCAACATAATAGCGCAATTCACGAGGATGTCCCTCTATTGATCAAATGTAACTTATAAATTACAGTCTGTCAAGGGGTGCCTGATTCTATATATGGGAAAGTGTGGTGTCCATGAGAGAGGGTCCGCCTTAGACAGATTGGCTTAGGCGAATGGATCTCAAAGGGCGGCGGCATGAAGCATGGGGAATTCTGGCGGATCATATCCCTCTCCTTAAAAAGGAGAGGGTAGGGTGAGGATTCAATAAACCAGCCTGTCCCCTTTTTCGTTGATGGAAGCAGTTGATTAGAGGCGTTTCAAAATGCGCTTCACTTCATCGTGGCTGCCATAGAAAATGTATCGAATCAAATCGCTTGTCCTCTGAAAAATGATGCGGCGATGGACATACACTCTGAATTCAAAAATATTCTCCCTCAAGTGCGTGAGCCCAAGACCTCCGGGGAGGTCTCCGGATTCACAAGCGCGCTCAAATTTCTTAATGGCCTTGACGATCTGTCGCCGCCGGGACAGGGATAGGTTATCTGTTGACGCCCAAAATGTGTCCTCATAGGCAAAACGCATGAGTCAGAGGTGGAGCCCTTTTTTAAGATAGCGGATGGAATCCTTGGAACTCTCAAAAATAGCTGGGGCCGATCGGGCAACCAATCGTGTGATCTTCTTCCATTCCTCCTCTGTGAATGGATCGCTGGAGGGCACTGGCTCAATACGCGTTAGGGCGACACGTCTTCCCTCCACAATAAAACCAACTAAGTCATGCTTTTCTTTGAGACCCAAAGCTTGCCTGACTGATTTGGGCAGGGTCACCTGGGCCTTGGCCCCCAACGGGGCTGTTATGATGTGCGGCATTTGTCATTACCTCCTGAATTCTGTAATTTCCTACTTTAAAGTATACCGAGGGTGTCGAGATATTGTCAACTGTGACCAGTCACACCGCAAAAAAGCAGCCTGTCCCCTTTTCTCCTTTCGTCCCTCTCCTTGAAAAGGAGAGGGTGAGGGTGAGGATTCAACAAATTAGCCTTTCCCCTTCTCTTTAGGTCATTGCATCGCATATATTCGTGTCATTGCGAGCGAAGCGAAGCAATCTCCTGGCTCCTTTCACCTACCACCTGTATTTAATTACATAGATATGTTAATATGTTATAATCCCAATGGAGGAGAAGATGAACATGAAGAGAACAACGATATTTTTACGAGAGGATGTCCATAAAGGATTAAAACACCTCGCCATCGAAAAAGATGTCTCCATGGCTGACCTTCTTCGTGAGGCGATAGAAAATGTCTATAAAGATGACTTAGAGGACATACTCCTCGCAAGGGAAGCAAGAAAAGAATACCTTAGAAATCCCAGGCGGGCCATAGAGGCTTCGCGGTATTTTCATAAAAAAGGAAAGAAGCCCCTCAAAACACCGCATGTATAAAGTATTAATTGATCCAGGTAGTCAGAGGATCCTATAAGATATATATAACCAAAACCAGAAAGTGCTTATTTTGCGTGTACTGAGACGTTCTGAACGCACCTACAAGAATATTTAATTCAGCGCAGGAACGGGCCACAAAGGGCGGCGGCATAAAACATTCAAAATTCTGGCGGATCATATCCCTCTCCTTGAAAAGCATGTCCGCCTAAGGAGGAGAGAGGGTAGGGTGAGGATTCAATAAAGCAGCCTGTCCCCTTTTCCCCTTTAATGGATGCTTACTTTAAAATCTTAAGGGTTGACTCCTTCTTATTACTGGATTATTCTAATTAATAAAGGTGAGAGGAGGCTTTAATGTCGCAGGCCTTGGAAGCAAGAGTATCTAAGAAAACAAAAAACAGTATCCAAATCGAGATCACCAGACAAAACTTCGAAGAATTTTGTGATGCGATTGGTCTCTATAAAAAAGAATTTATTGAGGCACTGGATGCCTCCGAACGGGATCATCGCTCCGGTAGGGTCACAAAACGAAAATCTCTCTATGAATTGATGAAGTAGGCAGAAATGGTCATGATTACGACCACTGCTACTTTTGATCGTCTTTTTCAAGGATTACCAAGAAATATCCAGCAGAAAGCGGCTTTGAGAACGCAACTTTTTAAAAGTAATCCTTTCCATCCCTCTCTCCGGACGGAAAAACTTCACCCCAAACAGCATGGCTCCAACCACGCAGAACTGCGATACATCGGCCACCATCATTCAATCTACAACTACGATCTTTTCAGATAAGGATATAAAAAGCAGCCTGTCCCCTTTTTCCATTTCAACTTCTTAGACCGCTACCAACACCTCTAAGGCATCATATGCCACGGTAGGGATAGACTCCCTATGCCCTTCTTTCCTTCGATGCATGTCAATCAGGTCGAGGCTCTCCAGAACCTCAATATCTGTGACGATGCTTTTCATATCCCTGTGGGTGAATCGCGCCAGTGCTTGCAGGCTTTGAGGGCGTTTTTCTTTAATCAGGTGCAGGAGTTCAAGCCTCTTGGGAGTGAGGGCTTTTCTGAATCCTTCGATGCTCACAAAGTACACCCCCTTCTCCCTCTTCACCTTTTCTCCCCTCTCGATGGCCTCCCCTGTTTTCGCAAAGTCCTCCAGAGCCTCCTTCGTACTTTTTATCCCGATCTTCACTCTTTTAATCTTCATGTCTTTCCCTCCTTATATCTTTCTATATCCTTATAAAAATCCTCAACAAGAGCTCGTATATTCCTGAATATGTATACCTCGGTTTTCTCCCCGTAGTGTCTATGGTCTCCCTTGCCTTCAGCGTTGTCATACCCAATGACCCTCTTTCCTTTCACAATATACGCCAGGGAATATTTATAGCCATGGGGCTTATTAGGAGAGGACTTCACCTTCCACATCTTTGTCTCAACGATATTTCCGTCATCTTCGATCACCTTGAGATGTGTGATGAGACTGCCTCTCATTAGTGGTATGATATACCACTATTTATATGCTGTCAAGAAGAGTTGGTGTCTTTCAAGATTCAGCGCACTAACGAATCACAAAGGGCAAAGGCATGAAGCATACGGAATAAGGCAAATAAGCAGCCTGTCCCCTTTTTCTTTCTATATGATACTAAAGTATACGATTGTCTTAGGCCAAATTCCTATCCCTATAGGAAAGGATATAATATGAATATTTACAGGGGAGAAAAAATATCTTGACAACATGGTTATTATATGGTAATAATATGGTAAAAAGGTGGAAAGGAGGACGGTCCCATGCCAAGAACTGCCGATGTATTCTCAAATATCCCAAAACGAGATATCCTCTCGCTCTTTCATGAAGACCAACCTGAATATCAAGATGTGGTTAAATATCTAAAGTTTAAAAAGGAGGACATCTCCAAGGCAACTGGGGTGCCGTTGGCTTCTGTACGCTATGATGAAAAAATCCCTGCAGAGCTTGTTGACCGAATGCGAGAATGGGCGAACCTTTTAAACCTTGTAGGTGAACATTTTCGGGGAGATGGGCATAAGACTGCTCTCTGGTTTTCTATTCCAAATCCAATTTTAGGAAACGTATCGCCACGAGATATGATCCGCTTCGGACGCTATAAAAAGTTATTGAAATTTATCATGAATTCTATCTCTGAAAACAAGCGATAATAATTCCTCGTGTCCGGGCGCAGATATAGAGGAACATGGTCAATTAGCGGCAAGCCTCCCGAATATTTTCTCCTGGATAAATTCTCAATTGCCGACATAAAGAAATGGACAGAATTACAAGATGCTATTTTAAAATATCACTGGGATTATTATAGTGATCTCGCTTATCTGAGGTCAAAGATCGACGATGAACTCAAGAAAGCACTTCTTGAATCAGCAGAAAAATCATTTGAATTTTCTCGGTGGCAGCGGGTTGTAAAATATAAGTATGCATTACAGCCTCTCTCGGTGGACGGGAGCCTCGTTGATCCTGGCGGAAGATTCAATATCGGAGATATCAATCCCGCTCAATGCTTCTTTTCGTGTCATTGCGAGCCCGCCAGAGGCGGAGAAGCAATCCCTTGGTTTATAGCTATTACTTTGTCGTCCGTCTCTGGCAAAGAACCGAGGTGAAAAAGCAGCCTGTCCCCTTTTTCCTTCCAACATGGGCTTGCATCCCTATTGGGATTTGATATAGTTAAACGAAAGGGTAACATAATAGATGCCAGCAAAAATAAAATATTCCGTTGAAGTGTTCAAAGAGGACAATCAATATATTGCCATCTGCCCTGAGCTGGGGGTGTCCAGCTTTGGAGATAGCCAGAAGGAAGCAGAAACCAGCCTGAAGGAAGCGGTAACACTCTTTATCGAGGAATGCCAGAGGATGGGAACGCTGGAAGAAGTATTAGAAGAGGCGGGCTATCATGCCTCCGATAAAGATCGCACAGAATGGGTTCCAAGAGAACCCCTGATGGTAGAAAAAGATGAAGTCGCTGTTGCTGGCAGATGAGCTTCCCAAAGATTGTCCCTATTCATTATACGAGGCTCATCAGAACAAATCTCACCACAGCAGGTATAACGAGAGAAAGATATTTCGAGATTTTGGAAAATATTTAAAGTTTACGCCGAATCACGATGACCAAAGGCATGAGACTTGATGAATTTTGGCGTGCCGTGGCCAAAAAACAGAAGTGAAAAAGCAGCCTGTCCCCTTTTTCCCTTTACGAGTAGAATATGGAAGAATAAATCTCGTATCTGAAGAATGTTTACAGATAACGATGGATTGAGGTTTTTCAACATCCAGAATTGGTGTAAAATATTCAAAGAGGCATTAATCAATTGGATACAGCTAAGATTCTTGAAGAAATAACAGATCGGGGGGTATTTGAACGATTGGTTATTTCTATTATAAGTAAGGCAGATAAAAACTATAAATATATTTTGCAAACTGGAGTTAATGCTTCTGGTGAACCGATTAAATCCCCAGTAGATGGATTTTGTAGTGTTCCGGGAGCCAATCCCCCTCATTTTATAATGCTTCAATCCACCACGACTGAGAGAAAGGACCTCGAAAAAAAGTGGCTATACGATCACACAATCCATCCAGAAGATATATTTGTACCAACAAGTAAAGATGGAGACCTAATAAAAGTTGGCCATTTGACCCAAAATATTAGAAAAGAATTTCCTAACGCTAAATTTACCGTAATTCTGGTATCCAATAAGCACCTTGATGTCCCCTTTTTGCAAAGGGTATACAAAAAAGCTGAAGAATTTAAAATTATATGCGATATTTGGGAACAGTCTCGCTTGTCTAATTTCCTTGATAATACTCCTGAGGGCCATTGGCTCAGGAAAGAATACCTTGGAATCGAAGCTGAGATGCTCTCGGATTCTCTATTACGGAGTCTTTGCAAAGAAAGTTTAACCCACTATGAAAGAGACGTACTTTTAACAAATTCTAAATGTTTAGTCTCCCGCGAGATTGAAGAGCATATTCAAGAAGGAATATATAGCAATAGATACACATTTCAATTCCTAGTAGGGGAATCAGGTTTTGGCAAAAGCATTGTTGCCTATCTCGCATTGCAAAAACATTTATCAGCGAACGGATATGGCTTATGGGTTCCTGCAGATTTGGTCAAGGATTGTACATCCCTGACAGACCTGCTTGACAAGACTTTACAGTGCCTCTCCCCACATTTATTACATGATTCCGGAAGGGAAGCGTTGAAACTAATTCCAGAAGGTTCACAAATTCTTCTTATTATCGATGATGTAGACCGTTCTGATGCACCTATTAAGCTGATTCATAAACTTCTCTCTTGGTCGGAGCCCCAGCAATCGGGACCTCCTGAATCACAACAGGAAATCATGCCTAATCATATTATCGTATGCCCTGTTTGGCCCAATGTTCGGGGTCTTATAGATCACGGCGATAAAACGAATCCCTGGATTAATGATGTTTTCATTGGAACAATGAACTCAACAGAAGGTTCGTTGGCTGTTCGACTTGCCACCTCCCAGGTTGGAATTGAAATTACAAATACAGAGGCTAATGCTTTAGCTACAAGATTGGGAGATGACCCTTTCCTTATAGGTTTATTTAGTTCGCTTGTATCCAATACCAAACCCAGTGATTTGTATCTATTAACAGAAGATGTTATCGGGAAATTCATATCTATGTGCGTTAGCGAAATAGCATCTTCTCCTAATGCCTCTTACCTCCCGACTGAATATCGAAAGACTTTGTTGACTATGAGCATCCATATGTTGCAAACACGTAGGCTTCATCCATTTTGGAATGAAATAGAAGTATGGATGGGAAAAGATTATGATACATTGCAAAAATTACGAGATTTGGTGAAACATGGCAAGATTTGTCGACTAACAGATAAATGCCAATTTACTTTCCGTCACGATCGGATCCGGGAATTCCTGTTGACGGAAGGCATGGTCACAATATTCTCCGGTGGTTCTTCAGATGCCGATTTATTGTCAGAGCCGTTTTATGCTGAAATAATTGGTCGAGCTCTCGTGCGCTCCCCACAGAATAATAAGTTCCTCAAGCAAATGCGGAATTGGCTTCCATTAGCATTAGTAGAAGCAAATCGGCACCTTGGAGCGTCCACTTCTGCCTACGGTCAAGAAATCATTAAAGAAATTAAAGAATGGTTGCATAACAACTATATAATTGGTTCTATACCCCATTCCCTCCTCGATGCAGTGTGCAGGAGTCTTATAGAGACGGACTCACCTTCGGTGCTCGAAATAACTGACGGACTTCCATCAGATCCCCTCATCCTTTTAGCTCGGTTGCGTAATGGTTGTGCTGTAAGCGGATCAATCTATTGTTCCATAATGAGTCCATTATCAATTAAAAATATATATTTTGACAATCTATTAGAACAGGCAAAATCGAGACATAAAGATAAACTTGTAAGAGAGCTAAAACAATTATTAAAATCTAACTCTATTACTAATGAAATTCGATATGGAGTTTTGGTACTATCCGGTTTTTTATCTTTTCCCGAACTCCAAGATGAAATCATTCCATGCTGGCAACTTGCGGCAGATAAGATGCATGCTCTTCCTGGAGCCATATGGGCTTCGATTCAATGTTGTACCACCGAGCCGGTTAAGGCCTTAGACCCACTTATGGCTTATTGGGACGGGCTATCTGACGAACAAGATTCCGATGGAAGGTCTCCCAAAGGGAATGTGGCAGATGAACTTCGGTTTGCTCCGTTACAGGGGGTTAATAATGAAATTATCAATTACCTCATAGCTCAGTGCGATATTTATAAATCATTGCGTTGGTCGATTACACGCCTGTTAGAACCTATGGATGCACCTGACGCTATAGAATATATTGTACGGAGTGCTGCCGATTTAGAACGCAGCATATCAGGTACAAATAAGTTCATACTTTGGTTATTAACTTTAACTCATACCTGGGACACTTCTTTTTTAGGGGGCAAAAGAATGTCACAAGCTTCTACGGCTCGATTAAAGAACTTATGGGAAGACACGAGAAACGATACGTTTGTGAGACATCAAGCTTTCCGTTTATGGTTATGTAGTGTTGATTGGGGACAGATTGATATTCTAAGATCAATCTCCTCGGATTCGCCACTTTACTTGGGCGCATTGGGAAAACGTGTGCGACTTGGCGATCGAAGCGTCATACAGAATCTCCTCCCACTTTTATCAAAAGAAACTCACTGGTTCAATTATGTACATTACATATGGTCTGAGGAAATAAAAAATTCAGCACAACATCACTTGGAATCATTTATAAATAACATCCCAAAAGATTTTACAGGTGGCTGGTCGAATGCTCATTATGATCTATCAAATATACTTATGAAGATACCTACAGAAGATGCAGAAGAGCTTATGGAAAAGAATTGGAATCATCTTGGGTTTAGCCCATTATTCATTCAAACGGCATTATATGTTGGTACTCCAAGATGCCTCGAACTTGCCGATTCCAGCATCCGTAAATGCCCATCCGAAATAGAGTTGTTTGAACACCTTAGTATTCATTATGGATTTCTGGATAGCGAAAGACAGAAGTATTTAACTCAAAAACATCTGGAGAATCTTTTACCATATCTTGATCGTTTGGGAGAGCACGAACTTAGCTATTGCGTTGATGCTTGTGAACGGATGGGAATATCAGAATGGGGTCTAAAACATTTATATAATCGCCTTAATCCGAATAAAATAAAACGCTATTATCCATCGGACGATGATCTCATACAGGAACTAAATATGTATTTAACCGAAAAATTTGGTACGTTGACTATTAGATATTGGTTGGAGGGTTTAGATAGACGGCACATTTCTCAGGACCGATTCTTGAATGTCGTAGATAAATGGCTTGCATCCCATCCTACAATAAAAGGGCTCAATATCGCAGCCTTATGTTTTCATAAAATAGGTAAACGAAAAGATTTATTAATATTGGAAAAATATACGATAGAAGGCCCACCTAATGAGGTGAATAAGATAAAGAATAATGCCAAATTCTTTATCTATAGGCGCTCTTTAGATTGAACCTCCTTCTTTTTTCAAGATATTATTTTTCGATAACCCTTATTTCCTCATGTGTTAGATCGTAGAGTTCGTACACAATGTGGTCAATTTGATCATCAGCAGCGAATATTTGACGAATAAGGGCGGTATGTTCGAAGTCGGTTTTGGCGGCGGCGAGTTGTTTGTGGAGGGAGAGCATCTGAGCTACTTAGAATACCATCTTGTTATGCTTGGCTTCATCAAAAGGAAAAAATAGAGAGGCAATAAAAAGTAGCCTATCCCCTTTTTCCATTTCCGTGTTTTCAATCGATATACCTCCAACCAATCCTAACGTTAAAATCTGGATAAAGAAGCTGAAACTTTTTCAGAATTTCCATTCGAAGCCGGTCCATTTTATGTGATGCCTGACTCGAAACAAAGAAAACTGGACAATCCGGCACATTGCAACCACAAGGTCGTATTTCCCTATTCCTGACGAATTCATCGTATTTTGCCCGTAGTTCTCCAAGCATTCGTTCAATCCAGGACAATTCCTTTTTTATCTTTGATGATTTGATGGCATGCCTGGAAGGGATTCGCCGAATCTCCGTTCCGTCTCTAAGACGATGGATTCCCGTATTCAAGGCTTCTATAGTGTCTGTGATTGCCTTTTTGAATGCTGGGATAGAGCTTTCCTGATGAAATGGGGTATAAAAAGCTGGCCGATCAAATAAGCCAGCCATTAGAGCCAGGATTTCTTCGTCCGATTGAGGAATGGTTGCTTGAACAAAGGAACGGAGATCATCGGGATTGTCAGGAAATACTTCTCCGGCTACAAAACGCTTTAATAAAGGCTCTGCCTTGGCTCTTAGGCGCTCTTCGAACTCAATGGCGGACCATATTTCAATTGAATAAATCTGGTTTCGTTCGCAAAGCCTTTTGATTTTATCTCGTAGTGGTGCAGAAATCGTCCTTCCAGAGATTACCATAAATACTTCCGGTTTCCCGTTCGGTCCCTTGAGAATATTATTAAGATCTGCTTCTATTTTTTTATATTTCAGTGACTTTTGGGTTGAACACTGGATACAGACTTTCTGGCCTTGCGAATATCCATCCCTTTCTTTGATCCCCCAAATGTCTCTGCCAGCATCGCTTCCAACCTGCCCATACCATTCAAGTGATATCCAGTTGTCTGTTCGCAGCAAAAAGGCAAAAATAAGGCGCTCAAATTGATGGCCTTCAAAATCCTCAAAGTGAATAGGTTGAACTGTGCGATTCGTCATTTGTCACTATGTTGCGCTTGAATGGTAAAGCAACCTATCCCCCTTTTAAGTCAGGAATGGAATGGTGAAAACAATGGATTGACGATTGCATCAATAAATTTCGACTCTTCTCCCTTTTTCACAAGTTCTATCAATTTAGGAATGTCTTCTTTGTAGAAAACTCGTACATTATCATAATCATCAATATTGCTTTCTTTCTCTCCGATTTTGTGGGACGCTGTAAACAGGACCGAATACACCATGATAGATGTATTATGAAATACTTGTTCTGACAGGTGGTGGCTCAATTCCATATGACGGTTTATTTCGTTGGGATTTGGAGGTGCTAAAGTGCAATGTACCAGCAAGAGAACATTTCTTAATTTGTGGTATGCGATGCAATCAACCGATCCATAATCGTGAGACCCATCTTTCATTTTCTCATAGCCATGAAGCCAAATCGCACTGAATCCTAAATTGCTTAGGAGCCATTGGATAGATACTTCGAAAAGGGTCCCCGTATATTTAAGGCTTACTTTCTGGGGAGTCTTGATAAAATGTGGGGCCTCAAGGAGATTCTTAAATTCTTCTTCGGAGCAGAATCGTGTCAAGGCCACAAATAAGGGATTACGCTCTACAATGGGCAACAACTCGTAAGGTCGGAATTCTCGGGAATATAAACTCCCAATGTTCTCGCTGCCGAATTCAATTTCAATACGATCATTTGCCTTAGGGGTTAATTTAATTTCCCCTATCCATTTTTGTAAAAAATTCCTTTTTATGCCTGGTTTCATAGGTATCATATTTTGTTGGAGAAGAGGATTTTTCAAATATGGATTTTTTACGCGAACGGTACAGAATGGATTTGCAAGGTTTTGATGCGCCATAAGATGCATTTTTAATTTAATATCATTGGCCTTGGTCTTTTTTGCCTCTACCTGATCGATTCGGGCCGGCACTTCAGATTCAATTACAAGATGGGGAGTAGTCGCAGATGTGAATTCAACCTGAAGAAGGTATCTGATTGGCGAATATGGGTCGGAATAACCTGATACTGCAACCTGCCGTTGTATTTCGGGATCGCTTTGAAGTAACCCATGAATATTGTCCTTCGTTGGAAGGTTGACAGAGGTTTTGAGGACAGGCCAATTTGTAATAGAATCTCTATTGGCCGTTTCGAGAGACCAATTGATATATCCTTTCGAGTTCATAATACTATCCCTTGAATCTAAGGATATTGTCATATTTTCCAACAGAATTTGCCCTTTGGAAAATTCGTCCGCAAGCTGATTATAATCTTTAAAAGGAAAGCAATGTTTAATGATACGAATTTTCGAAGAATCCACGAATCCATAACGGTTTATTAGCTCCTTGTATTCCCTTTTGATTATGTCCATCGGTGCCATATGAATCCGAAGAACCGCACAGACACTTTGCCATTGTCCCTCGTGCTCAATTATGGCTGCACGAATATCAATGGTCTGATACGCTTTTTCAAAGGCTTTGACAAATTGGGTAACGGTATATTGCTGTGACATGGAAATTATTTTATCATGTCCAACCAAATTTTGTTGAGAATTCTTTTACCACTTCATCAAGTGTTATAACAATAATGCCAAACTTATACTTCAATCGTTCGCGTCGTCCATTGCTGATGAAATGCTTTTTGTCATCTGTCACAAAGATGTCAGAGCCAGAAAAATAATGGCTTATCAAGTGCATAACATCATTTGATTCATTTTTTGTTAACTTTTTGTAGTCTTTTCCCGGAAACATAATGGCCGAGAGATCCCAAAATTGCGGCGCCTTATCATTTGGTGCAGCTAAATAAGCATGCCCAATGAAAGACTGATTCAAAATTAATGGTTCACTAACATTAGGTATCGTTTTTTCTTTTTCTGAGGCTTTTCGGTTTTTATAGGTGCCAATTTCCATCTTTAGGCGGAATGTTCCCACAATTTTGAGCTTTCCTTCATCGCGCCATTGTTCCAACTTGTTCATGGATGTCATGCGCTGTTTGGCATTGATTAAATTGGTGTCTACTGTCAGGATTGGCTTTTTTTCCGACATATTTTAGTTTAAGAAAAGAGTGCGTATCCATTCAAGAGGAAGTGTAGTATGTCGATATATCAAGGGCAAGACCTAACCCATATAGTTCATCCGACCAACCCAGCAGACCTTATGGCCACGGTCCACCCTGCCGGTGCAGTGCTTCTGACAATGTTGGTGCCCAGTGACGAACACTCACGGGCTTTCCGGTTAGAAAGGCGATCCCGTGAAACGCATTGCGCCATTTTTGGAAGGTGTGGGGGGAGGGATCGACAACAAACACCTCTATGCCTTCATTCCATGAATCTTGCGGAATCCCGAAACTTAAGACTGAGAGGATATGAAAGTCGTCTGGGGGAAGACTGTAGCCGATGACAACGACTTTCTTTGCCTGAATGGCCGCATATGTCGCAATTTTGAGGAGATAACCTGACCAATCGAGTTCCCGCGCGCGGTCTTCTCCAATGAAGGTGGGAGGGATGATAGCCGGATCTGAGGCGGGCGTCCCCGGGTTTGAGAACGTCGGAGGGGGTCCGAGTCGCTGACTAAGGACCCAGTAAGGTGACGGTGGAGCAGGAGCTACCATCAGGACGGGTAAAGAGAAGTTCGAGATGGGATTGATACGGGACCAGATCACAGAGCCTTGTGGCTTCAATAATAGGAGATTCTCTGGTCGATCGAGGCCAACAATGGCTGGAAGCACATCGTATTGAAAATCTATGCTCGCGTTCGCAAGCGCTTTCTCCAGGGCCACATCCCAGTTCAGGGTGACGATAGCATCTTTCTCTGGATCCAGCTTAGACACGAACTCCTTCAATACTGGGCTGTTTGCGGCATTCAGTGAAATACGATAAAGAAACGTTGATGCTGCATAGAGGACTCGTGTCTGGAGTTCCCGGATCTGGGCGTCCGCTTTCCCCTTTTTACCTACCACCCCCCTGTAGGCCTCGAGGACGGTAAGGACACTCGTGATCTCGGGAACATCTAAGCTCTCTCGCGCCCGAAGAAAGGGCGCAAATAATGAAGCAAGTGATGCCCACTTCCCTGGAAGGTCAGGATCCTCGTCAAAGAGGCACTCAAGGAGATCGCGAGTCAAAGGGAACTGGGAGGATACCGAAGACGAAAAACCGGCACCCAGGACGAAGAGGCGTTCAATATGACGCGTGTATGCGTATAGGTCGATCTGCTTGACATCAGCCATTTTTCTTATCCTTGATGGTATAGCTCAAGTGCTCATGCGTTATGGCAGCGCTACATGTGAGTAAGGAGTAGTTTTCCATGAACTTGTCTCTTTTTCTCCTTCGCCCCGCTACGGATTAATAGAAAAAGTAGGCTGTCCCTATTATTCGGTACGAATCCCATAAAGTTTCATAAGTTGTTTTGAAACGCTAGGAAATTCCTTCATAACAGTTTCGTACACCATGGTTCTTAATATCGAATATCTTGCAGGAATATCTATATCGATAAACTTTTTTTCTGGATAATAGATAAAATTCATTTGTCGTCCTTGGACTTGATAGACTTTATAAATATTACCGTTATATGTAAGAGTGAAATCATCCTTATTAAATTTTATATCGTTTTCTTTACATATCGTTGTTTGATTATTATTTGTATAATCATTCCTACATTTATAAATAATAAGCTTGAAATATTCGTTAGGAATAATAAAGTAATGAAGTGGCATCTGAGAATATAATATGAAATAATTTTTTAAATTTATAAAATTTGTTTCAATTAATTTTTTATATTCATTAAAATATATCGTAAATAATCTCTCTATAATTGGAAATATTTTTTCATAATCAGGCAATCTAAACATATAATTATTTAACTCGATAGGCATTGGCATTTCGTCGGGCAATATTGTTTCGTCAATTGATTTTTTCATGCTTTCGATGGCGGCTAGAGCCTCGATTAGAATATTATCAACTTTCCTTGTCTCCATATAAAATATTTTAATCTCTTTGTTAGAGATTGCCGCTTCATGCGCTCGATCCTTAATTGTCTGACGATCTTCAAGATTGAAAGATAAATTATATGAAAGAGTAGAGCCCTTTCTCTCAGGTTTAATTATGCCTTGTTTGATTCTTTCATTGATTAATTCTCTTTCGAAGTAATCTAATGCTTTTTTGTATCTTAATCCGTATTTAATTTTTTCAATTTCGATTGGCAAATAATTTGACAACATTCGAACATCTTTAATTCCATGAATGTCCTTTTGATATTTGACGACAATTCCTAAAACTTTTTCCAATGATAAATAAAAGTTGCTACTTTCATTTAAATATCCATTTTTAATAATTGTGTTTAGTTGGTTTATAATTTCATTTTCCAATACCTCTCTATTCATTTCAATATCATCTTTAAATCTAAAGCCTTCGCATGTTTCAGACCAATGTAAAGATGGGGCCCCCATGACAAAAGGAGTATTGCTGTGCCAAATATCTTTTTCGGATGGAATAAAAATTATTTTGTTTGCTTGATTCTTAATCGGAATAAATCCACAAGCATCGATTTTCCTATTTTTGATGTCTAAATATCCCAATAAACCGATTAAACCACTGGTGTAAGGAGAAAAACGATGTCTTAGGTTTCCGAATTGTTCACTTATAACATTTTCATAAAATTGGAGATATAACTGTGCATTTACTCTCAGGTTACCATCAATAATTTCCTTTTTTTCCTGGTCTGATAGAGAATAGAATAGTGAAACGGCATCAAGCCGGATATCGCTTAGATCAAGATTTGAAAATATATTCGTGAGATCTTCCACAGACTTTTGGTCCCACTTTTCCACTCCATAAACGATGACATAATCTCTAAATTTGCTGAAGTAAAATCCTACTCGGGAATTCAGAGAAGATGAAGATTTTGTTAGTATATTACATTCAAATAATGACTCGGGTAACTGATCAAGTACTCCTAAATTTAAATCTTTGCGTAGAATGTCCAACTCTATAAATTCAGCATTTCTTTCAAATAAAGCTTTGGCGCATCCTTTTATTATTATTTCCGCCCTATTGTCGGATAATCTTTCTAAGATGATTTTGTAATATTCATCGTAAAATTCTTTAATAGAAAAAGTAAGATGCAAAATGTTAGTTTTTTTGGCAACTTCAAAGAATATTCTTAATAACAATGGTAACCTTTTACATTCTTCAAGCACTTCTCGTTCAAAAGTTCCATTGAACTTATAAAATATTCTATATTTATTAACTATTTCATAAAACTCTTCATCAATGAGGGATTCAATAAAAAACCCTGGAGTGCCCTTATTTATAGCATATATATATTCTGATAGGAGGGTGGGGCTTCCCCTGCTTTTTAAGAAATTTTGCCATTGACCGCTTTTGCAGCTTAATACAATTTTGAAATTCATATTTTTTATTTTTGATACGAAATTTCCAAGTCCCTCTACTTTATTGGGAGATGTCCATTCGTCTATTCCATCAACGAATATAATAATATTTTTAAACATTTTATTGAGTCTTTTTAATAAAGATATCTCGTCACTTTGGCCGCTAAACTCCCAGTTAAAGTCATTAGCTATAGATTCAATCAGATCTGAAATAATATCTTGTGCTTTATAAAAAAGGACTGGGTATTTATCACACTTCTCTATCGCCAAGCCGCACGTTGAACATGTCTTGCCAGTTCCGGAATCTCCTATGATCGCAAATACTAGATAATCACTTTGCAGGAAGCCTTCAAAAGCTTCATATAATTTTCGAGAAGGGACATAAAGTTCAGGAATAAACTTTTTATTGGGATTTTCCATTGAGCCTTTTAGAGTCCTCATGCCTTCTTCTACTTGTTCTTTGCAGAATAATGTTACATTTTCTTGAGAATATCCTATAAAGTGTTCAAGCGCCTCGTCATAAATGTGTCCCAAATCCTGCAGATTGAGGTTATAACCCCTAATGTCTGTTTTATCTTTATCAATTTCACATTGGGTGATGGTGTCGTAAATTTTCCAATTTTTCCCATTTGTAACAACAGCTAAGGGCGCCATTGGATTAATAAGTCGAGAGTAACTTATTGCTTGTTTTTTATCTTCATCGGTTAAATCATTAGAATCTGTTTTTACTTCAATAATGAAGAGATTGTTTCCATCTTTCGTCACTAAGATGTCTAATCGGGGCCGGGCAGTTTCTATTTGCTTATTTGAACAAACCTCCACAGAATGCTTACCTAATCGAATATAAAAACTTTTTTCAAATTTCAATTCGTTTATATTAAATCCTAATGATATCAAATAAGGAATTATAACTTTGTTTTTTATATCTTCTTCTGTGTTTTTCATATCATTTCTCTTTAATGATATTAATCTCTTCCTCTGTTAATCCATACAACTCATAAACAAGGTGGTCAATCTGGGAATCAGTGGCATCAATTTGGCGGAGGAGGGCGGTGTGTTCGAAGTCGGTTTTGGCGGCAGCGAGTTGTTTGTGGAAGGAGAGCATCTGATCTACCAGTTCGATAATTGGTATTTGTTGAGATTCTTGAATGGTTTTTATTGGAATATTTGAGACATAAATAGGTTTTTGTTCAATGAATCCACCCTGTCTTTCAGCACAAATGGACAATAAGAAATATGACATTAATTTTGAGTTTATAATCCCGAGGATATATTTTGAGTTGGTTGGAAGGATGCATCCCGGGGCATTAACATAATATCTTTGCTCATCAAAATTAAACGAAGCTTTTGTGGCAAGATTGCCCCAGATTATTTTAGGTTTCTCAAAATCAGTATAATAATCACAAGGTCGTAGTTCCCACCAGTATTCGCCTTGGTCATATCGTTTCCTGGCTTTGTCCTCGTATTGGGAGAGGTGATTGGCAATTGCAGGATATTTCTTTTTGAACCATGCCCAGGGATCGCGGGTATTGCTGGATTGCTTCCGTGTCCATCCATTGGGGATAAGTATGAGGAATGTATCGCTCTGGGGCGGTTGGTAGCGCTTGATGTCTCGGCCCAGCAAAAAGGGTTTGATTAGCTCTTTGCTTTTGGGGTCTTCTGCGATGAGCCGTTTTCGAGTATGGGAATCAATAACAAAGGCTTCATTAAGGCCAGTTTTTATCCCGTAACAAATTTTCACTTTTACGTACTCTTCCAGGGGGATACCCGTGGCTTTCAATTTCGTTAGCAAATTCTGCGTTTGCTCATCCGATAATGACCACCCTCCATCGTCAAGGGATGTCTGCTTAATGGATTGCAAGCCCTTCTTAGCGTAGGTTTCAAGGCTTTCGAATGCAAGGGTATCAGCTGTCATAATTGAAAATGTCTTTTGAGGCTTATCTTTGCGGATGCGGATGATGCAAGGATAGATCGTTGCTTGTTCAAAGACGGGGAGGTCTCGGAAATCAATGATCTCTTCCAAGCATTGCTGTTTCAACCACTTCCTCAGGGGCTCGCCGTAGTTGGCGCGCATCCATTTATTGGCAACAATATATGAGAAGATTCCACCGGGCTTGAGCAGGGAGACACCCCGCTCAATGAAATAGGCATAAAGGTCAGCCATTCGGTGATAGACGCTGTAACGCTGTGCGAAGTAGTCTTTTAGTTCTCCCAAAGTTTCCTGACGGACATAGGGGGGATTGCCGATCACTATATTGAAGCCGCCTGTCTGCCCGCCAGGCAGGCCGGAGGACATGATGTCGGGGAATTCTTTGTGCCAGTCAAAGGCGTTGATCCGGAGGCGCTCTTCGTTATTTAAATTTTTGTCTTTCTGGAACAGGTCGCTGGAATAGAAGTCTGGGGCGATGAGGGAGTTGCCGCACTTGATGTTGTTTCCGAGGTCAGGGAGGGCGCGCTCGTGGAAGAGGGCGAGCTGCTTGGTAAGGGTCTCGTTGTTCTCTCCCTCCAGGACCTTGAGGAGGAGGGAGAGCTTGGTGACCTCCACGGCCTGGGGGTCTATGTCCACGCCATAGATGTTGTTGAGGAGGATGCGCTTTTTCTCCGGAGTGGTGAGGCGCCATACTCCACCTGGCCCCTGGTAGAGGACAGGGTTTTTGGCCTTGGCCCATTTTTCCGTGCCATCTTTCTCATACCAGTCCCTGTGCCAATCCAGGAGGCGCTGAAAGGCGCCCAGGAGGAAGGAGCCAGAGCCGCAGGCCGGGTCCAGGATCTTGAGTTTTGAGACATCCTTGGGGTTCTTGCCTTCATTCCCCTCAATGAGCTTTCCCACGGTGTTCTTCACGATGTAGTCCACGATGTAGGTGGGGGTGTAATACACGCCCCCGGCCTTTTTCACCTCTGGTTTGTCTTCAACTTTCGCCTGATGCCCTTCGGTCAGGCGGATGACCTTGCCCAGGAATTGCTCATAGACCTGGCCCAGGATGTCTGCGGGAAGCACGGAGAATTCATAGGGGCTGTGCGGATAGTAGAGGCTCGTGATGATGTCTTTGAGGGGCTTGTCGTCTATGGTCAGGTCAAGTGTGAGGGTGTCCGGCGGCTCGGGACGGCCCTTTTCCTCCCTGAAATAGAAGAGTCCTGAGTTGTAGCGCTCATCCGCAAGGACGAATAGCTGGCCCAGGCGTTTGTAGATGTTGGCCCCGTTCAGCAGGGCAAGGAGCCTGCCGTCCTGCTCCACGCCCCTGTCCTCGCAGATCCGGAGGAAGACGATGCGGTCTATGGTCTTCTGGACGGCGAGGTTAAGCTCGCGCTGGGTGAGCTTTGGGTTTCTCAGGGCGATGTTCTTTGCCAGCATGACGCGCCATGCTTCTATCTCGGCAAGGAAGGAGTCGTCCACCTCGGCAGTGCCCTTTTTCAATCTTTGGGATTCGGCATATTTGTCAAAGGAGCCCTTGAGCACGGCATCGCGGGAGAATACGGAGGAGATCTCGTCCCAGCGGGGAGTATAGTCAGTATATTTCAGATACATGGTGCGGGCAGTGGATGCCTTGTCCGTATGGACAGGCTTGATCCGGCAGTCATAGACGGCGAACTCCTCAAAATCGGTCAGGATGCTCAGGGGGAGCTTGGCTGACCAGGCATAGCGGCGAAGTTGGAAGGCAGGGCTGACGGTTTCCTTGATGTCCACAGAGGGCTTCTTGGCCTCCACAAAGAACTTCCTCATGCCGCCGATGCGGAAGCAGTAGTCCGGGGCCTTGGTAAACCCGCCGATCTTTATCGCATCTTCGTGGATGACATCTTTATATGCCTCTGCAGCACCCTGTTTGTTGTTGATGTCCCAGCCCAGGGCTTCAAAGAAGGGGTTGATAAATTCTATTCGGAGCTGTTCTTCGTTGTATTTACCAGACTGGTATGCCTCGCGATTGCGGTCGAAACGGGCGATCAATTCAAGGATTCCCCCGGGCGCAGGCATATGATTTTTATAGCAGGTTTTGAAGAAAAAGTAAAGTGCATTAGAGTAGAATAAAGCTTGACAAAAGATATTAGAGGTGTCAAAATGTAGCTAAAGAGCTATAAAAGCAATGAAAATACTCACCGTTGATGAGGTTGCCCGTATATTCAAGCTTACGCGTGTCACCATCTACCGGATGGCAAAGGCCGGTGATATCCCTGCCCTGAAGATAGGCAGGGTCTGGAGGTTCCCTGAATCCGCCATAGAGGCATGGCTTTCCGAGAAGATGCAGGTCAAGGGGCCGCAGGGGGCAAAAAGGAAGGGCGGCCCATGAGAAAAGTGCTCTTCCTGATGGTGTGTATTGCGGTTTTCCTCTGGGCACAGGCTTTTGCAGCAAAACCCTCCTCCCTCTATGTCACGGCCCAGAAGTCTTACAAGAGCCTCATGGCCTCACCTGCGAAGAAGAAATACCGCGACAACTGGTTCAATGTGATCAAGAAGTTTGAGAAGGTTGTGAAGAAGACCCCAAGAAGCCCTGATGCCCCGAGGGCGCTCTACAGCATCGGGATGCTCTACAACAGCCTCTATAACCATTCACTGCTCAGAGATGACCTTGACAAATCTCTGGAGGCCCTCAGCGATGTTGTTAAGAAATATCCGTCCTCCTCTCTGGCCGATGATGCCCAGTTTGAGGTCGGCGAGATCTACCGGACCAAGCTCGGAGACAACAAGTCTTCATACCTGGCGTATTCACAGGTCATCAAGCGTTTCCCGCGCGGGGACATGGCGAAGAATGCCCGCCACTGGGTGAACAAGCTTGAGGAATTCAAGCCGCAGGAGGGGAAACCCAGCGTTAAAAAGAAGGAAACCAAAGCCCTTGTCCGGAAGATAGATTACTGGACGAACCCGGATTCCACGCGGGTATCCATTGAGTCAAGCCGGGATGCACCCTATTCATTCCACCTGCTGAGGGTAGAGCCGGGTCATTCGCCGGGCACGGATAAGGACCTGCGCCCGAGGATCTATGTTGATATTTCCAACGCCGTCCTCTCCAAGGGTGCGACAGGGATTATACCGATAAAGGACGGTCTTCTCACACAGGTGAGGTCGAGCCAATTTGATGACAGGACCGTCCGGGTTGTTATGGATATTGACAGCATAGACGACTATACGGTGTTCAATTTGACCAACCCCTTCAGGGTGATCATTGATGTCAAGGGTGAGCCGAGGATTCCGGCGGAGATCATGAGGGAGGAGGGGGAGGCCGTTACTGTCACGGAGGAGAAATCGCCGGTGGAGAAATTGCTGGAAGGGAGAGAGCCAATAGAGATAGGGCCGGAAGAGGGGACATCCCCTGAAAGCAGGGAGATCACCATGTATCAGCAGCTCGGCCTGGGGGTGAAGAGGATTGTCATTGACCCGGGGCATGGAGGGGAGGATTCAGGGGCCAGGGGCAAGGGGGGCCTCAGGGAAAAGGATGTTGTGCTCAGGATCGCCAGGAAGTTGAGCGAGAAGGTAAAAAAAGAGCTTAATTTGGATGTTGTAATGACCAGGGACGGAGATACTTTCATCCCGCTTGAGGGAAGGACAGGGATCGCCATGAAGGAAAGGGGCGATATCTTTGTATCCATCCATGCCAACTCCGCAAGGAACAGAAAATTGAAAGGGGTTTCCACATATGTCCTCCATCCTGCCTCAGACTTTGAGGCCAGCGCCGTGGCAGCAAGAGAGAACGCTGTCTCAACCAAGGCCCTCAGTGAGCTTCAGGACCTTTTGCCGAAGATCCTGAGGCCCGAGAATTACCGGGAGTCCAGGAGGCTCGCCAGGTGTGTCCAGGACTCCCTGGTCAAATCTCTTAAGGGCGCATATCCCAAGGTCAGGGACATAGGAGTGAAGGAGGGCCCATTCTTTGTTCTCATGAATTCCGGCAAGCCCGCCATACTCGTAGAGGTCTCGTTTGTCAGCAATCCCGAAGAGGAAAAAAGGCTCTCGGACGAGAAATACCAGGAGGCCCTTGCAGAGGGCATACTCAAGGGGATAGAGGCATATCTCAAGGAGATAAAGGTAGCGGCAACATGAACAGTGACATTTCAGATCTGAGATCAGCCAGGGAATTTCTCGGCAAGGAGATGACCCGGGTAAGGAAGCTCCATTATCAGGGCGCATCGGGCACTGCGGTAGTGGAGGCGAGGACCCAGGTTGTGGATGTTCTTGTCAAGAGTCTTTATCAGAATGTGGGGAGGGACAAATTTCAGGGGCCGTTCGCCCTCATAGCCCTCGGTGGATACGGAAGGGGCGAGCTAAATCCCCATTCGGATGTGGACCTGCTTTTTCTCCACGGGGACTCCAGGGAGGAGGGCATCGCCGGTATGGTGGATCCCATCCTCTATGTCCTCTGGGACACAGGGCTTGATGTGGGCCACAGCATCGGGAGCGTGGAGGAGTCTGTTGATCTTGCGAAGAAGGATTCCACGGTCAGGACATCTCTCATTGACCTAAGGTTTCTTGAGGGGGACAGGGGTTTCTTCCGGGCGTATAAGGAGCATGTATTCAGGGAGATTTACAGGAGGGATGTCCGTGTATTTGTCATGGAGAAGATCTCAGAACGGATCAAGAGATATGAAAAATATGGAGGCAGCGTCTATCTTCAGGAGCCCAACATCAAGGAGGGGGAGGGGGGTCTGAGGGATATCCATACGGTTCAGTGGATCGCAAGGGTTTTCTACGGCAGAGAGGGGCTCTGGGACCTTCCGGAAGAAGGGCCCCTCTCCCGTGATGGCATCAAGCGGCTCCTTGAGAAGAGGGAGTTCCTATGGAGACTCAGAAACGAGCTTCATTTTCTGAGCAAGAGGAAAAACGATCAGGTGTCCTTTGAATATCAGGAGAGGGCGGCGCGCAATCTCGGATACAGGAACACCAAGGAGTCGTTGGCTGTGGAGTGCCTGATGCGGGATTATTACATGTGCGCCACAGAGATCAAACAGTTTGCATCGGAATTCATAGAGGGATTTACATCGCCGCCCCCCACAGGGGGCAGAAAGAAGCGCATCGTTGACGGCTTCAAAGTAACGAGCAGGTGCTTGACGATCCCTGAGAAAAAAATCATTGAAAGACCAGCTCTAATGATGAAGGCGTTTCTGGTTGCCCAGTCCCGCGATGCTGAGCTTTCAGGCGAGCTGAAGGCATTCATCAGGAAGAATCTTTTTCTCGTTGACAGCTCTTTCAGGAGGGACCCGGAAGTGAGGGATTTGTTCCGCCGGATCATCCAGAGCGGAAGGGCCTTTGAGATCCTGCAGGGCATGCACGAGCTGAGGTTGCTGGGAAGGTTCATCCCGGAGTTTGAGCGCATCTACTGCAGGGCTCAGCACGACGTCTACCATGTTTATACGATTGATACCCACTCTTTGTTTGCACTCGGAGAGCTGGAAAAGCTAAAGAGGGGTGACTATCAAAGAACGTATCCGCTTCTCTCCCAGGTTGCCCAGCAGGTTGAGGATTATGAGGGCCTCATTCTGGCAGCCCTGCTCCACGATATCGGAAAGGGATGGGGGAAGGGTCATGTTGAGAGGGGAACAAAGGTTGTGCCGGCAATCCTCGCCAGGCTCGGCTTCGGAAAGAGCGTAAAGGATGCGGTGTTATTCCTCGTAAAAAATCATCTACTGATGGCCCACGTGTCGCAGAGGCGCGACATCCATGAAGAGAAGACGATCCATACCATTGTCAGGGCAGTGAAGAGCCAGGAGAACCTCAGGATGCTTTACCTGCTGACCTTTGCCGATCTAAAGGCCGTCGGTCCCGATTCCTGGAGCGATTGGAGAAGCGCCCTCCTGAGGGATCTCTATCTCAAGGCCATGGAGGAGCTTGAGGAGGGCGGGACAAGGGGGCCGTGGCGGGCAAGGCAGGAGGCAAAGATACGCAGAAGGCGCGATAGTGCGCGAAAGCTCCTTTTAACAGAGTATCCAAAGGAGTTTGTTGAAGAGTTCCTGGACGGCTTTCATCACGGATATTTTTTCGTTTACTCGCCAAGGGAGATCTCCCGGCACGCCAGGGTTTACTCGCACCTAACAGATGATCCTCCTTTTTCCATTGCCAAGGTTGATTATCCCCGCAGGGGATACAGCGAGGTTATCCTGACGACATGGGACACACCAGGCCTGCTTTCAAAGGTCGCCGGGGTCTTTGCCTCCAAGAATGTCAACATCCTCGGGGTGAGGATAAATGTGAGGAGAGACAGAAAGGTCATGGACACCTATCACATCAATGACTTTCAGAGGAAGGCGCTGACCGATGAGGGCAGGTGGGAGAAGGTAAAGAGTGATCTCACCGGTGTTCTCAAGGGCAGCATCAATGTGGAGGAGCTTGTGGCCAGGGGGAGGAGACCTTCAGTTGTAAAAGAGAGGATGGCCAGGCGCATACCGCCAAAGGTCATTGTGGACAACCGCTCCTCTGACCTCTGCACAATCATAGATGTCTATACACATGACAGGCCCGGCCTCCTTTACACGATTACGAACACGCTCTACCGGCTGGGCCTGTATATTGCCATCTCAAAGATCTCTACAAAGGTTGATCAGGTGGCAGATGTCTTTTATGTGCAGGACCTTGAGGGGCGGAAGATCATGGACAGGAAGAGACTGGATGAGATCGTCGCTAAACTGCGAGGGGCCATAGATGCCGCGTGATGACAGGATCGTTGATTCATATCTGAATTATCTCCTTGTGGAGAAGGGGCTCTCCAGGGCCACCCTTGAGGTTTATTCAAGGGAGATCCTCGCCTTCTTTACATATCTGGAGAAGAACGGGGTCCCGGATTTTGGCTCTGCGGACAGGTCTCATGTTGTGGGTTTCCTCGGCCTTATCAAGTCACGGGGCCTTTGTGCTGCCAGCCAGGCAAGGAGCTTGATAAGCCTCAGGAACTTCTATAAGTTCCTCCTCAAGGAGAAGCTCATCGTTTCTGACCCTACGGCCCTCATCGGTCTCCCCCGCCTTCCCCAAAGGCTCCCTGGCGTCCTCAGCGTGGAGGAGGTGTTGGCCCTGCTTGATTCACCAGACCCGGGCACGCCGAGGGGTCTCAGGGATTCCGCAATGCTGGAGCTGATGTATGCCGCGGGCCTCAGGGTCTCAGAGATAATCACATTGAGCATAAACAGCATTGACTATAACAGCGGCTATGTGAGGTGCCTCGGCAAGGGCGGAAAGGAGAGGATCGTTCCTGTGGGCGAGCCTGCCATAAAGAAGGTGAAGGACTACATGTCTCAGGCCAGGCCCGTGCTTCTTAAGGGGAGAAAGAGCGCTTTCCTCTTCCTTGGTCCGTCAGGGAAAAAGCTCACAAGGCAGTCCTTCTGGAAGAACATCAAGAAATACGCCCGGAAGGCCGGCATCAGGAAGAGGGTGACCCCCCATATATTCCGCCATTCCTTTGCCACTCATCTGCTTGAGGGCGGGGCAGACCTCAGGTCGGTCCAGGAGATGCTCGGGCATGCGGACATATCCACGACCCAGATCTATACCCATGTGAGCAGGAAGAGACTCATGGATGTTTACAGCAAACACCCGAGGTATTGATGACTCCGTTCGGAAATATCCGTTCTGCGCTAAGTCACCAGGTGCCTTTAAAGATCGTGAGGCTCCTCAAAGGGCTCGGGCGCATTGCCGAGGATCTTGGATATGAGGCTTTTGCAGTGGGCGGTTGTGTCCGGGATCTGCTGCTCAGGAGGGGGACAATTGACATTGATGTGACTGTTGAGGGAGACGGACATAAGGTTGCCAGGGCTGCAGCAAAGCTCTTCGGAGCAGAGGCTGTTTTTCACGAGAGGTTCCTCACAGCGGTCCTGACCTTTCCGGATGGTTTCACCCTGGATATGGCCACGGCCAGGAGAGAGTATTATCCTGAGCCGGCCTTCCTTCCAATCGTGCTGCCCTCAGCCATAGAGGATGACCTCATAAGAAGGGACTTCACCATAAACGCCCTGGCCTTCCGTCTCAATCCCGGCAGATTCGGAGACCTTCTGGATGTATCAAGCGGGTTGGAGGACCTGAGGGACGGGATCATAAGGGTCTTCCACTTCCGAAGCATGCACGATGACCCCACAAGGGCCTTCAGGGCGGCAAGGTTCTCCGGCCGTTACGGCTTCAGGATAGACAGTAAGACCGGGATGCTCATGCGGAATATAGTAAAGGAGGGCCTCATCCGGCTTCTCTCCGGGGAGCGGGTCCTAAGGGAGCTGAGGTTCATGCTTGAGGAGGAAAGGCCCGAGGTCCCCCTGCAGATCCTCCAGAGATACGGCATTCTTGCAGAGCTCCATCCTGACCTCAGGTTCCGGGCACATGATGGACAAGACTTTCAGAAGCTCCGAAGGATGTTGAAATCAAGGCGCCTTGTTGCGGACAAGGAGAAGATAGAGGCATGTGGCATGGGCTTTGTGCTCCTCACAAGAAACCTGGACACCGCATCAAGGAAGGTCCTCGCCTCACGGCTGTCCCCTCCGGCCCTCTGCTGTGAGTGGCTTGAGGAGGGGGGCACCCTTTTCCGGAAGACCATTCCGGCCATTGCGAAATCCAAGCTGCCCCTTGAAATTATTGAGCTTCTGCGGGCGCATCGCCGTCTCGAGCCCCTGTTGGCGGGCGCTGCGGCCAGCAGGGGGGATGCGAGGAAGGCCCTTCTTATGTATCTAAAAAAATGGAGGCATATTAGACCAATGCTGACCGGGGACGATTTGAAAAAGATAGGGCTTAGGCCGGGCCCTGTGTATCATGAGATTTTCAAGGGGCTTGTAAAGGCAAGGCTTGAGGGCAGGGTGAGGACCAAAAAGGACGAACGGAGGCATGTGATGGCGATGATTGACGCCGGGGATATTGTCTGATAACAGGTAGGCGATGGACCTTTTTGCCATAAAAGAATTGCTTCTAATCACACCGCTTATCCTTCTTGCCCTTACCGTGCACGAGGTTGCACATGGATGGGTTGCGGAGAAATTCGGGGATAATACGGCAAGGCTCATGGGGAGGATTACCTTGAACCCAATTGCCCACCTTGATCCCATGGGCACCCTTCTGATGTTCCTGGCCCATTTCGGATGGGCGAAGCCTGTCCCGGTTGACCCGAGGAGGCTCAACGATCCGAAGAGGGACATGATCTGGGTCTCCCTGGCAGGGCCGGGCTCCAATATCATACTCGCAGCCCTGTTTGGGCTCGGTCTTCGCGTATCGGTGCGCCCGGCCGTGGAGGCCGGCGTTCTCCAGGGAGGCAGCTTTTTGGGGCTTCTAATTGCGCTCATGATCCTCGGCCTGGAAATCAACCTCGGCCTCGGCCTGTTCAACCTGATTCCAATCCATCCCCTGGATGGGTCTAAGATCGTCCAGGGTCTTCTTCCCCTCAACCAGGCATATGAATATCAAAAGATGGAGCGCTACGGCATGATGATCATCTTCACACTCTTTCTCTTTGAAATGATGACACATGTTCCAATACTGTCCTTTGTCCTGCGCTGGCCCATGGGAGTTCTTGCTTGGTCCTTCACTGGGATGCACTACAGCTCCCTGATGCGCATGCTGGGGGTTCTGCTGTTATGACCAGGGTTCTGAGCGGGATGCGTCCCACGGGCAAGCTCCATTTGGGGCATTTACACGGCGCCCTTAAGAACTGGATTTCCCTGCAGAAGGACAATGAGTGCTTCTTTTTTATCGCGGACTGGCATGCCCTCACAAGCGACTACGATAGGACCCAGGACATCGGGCAGAGCATCCATGAAATGATGCAGGACTGGCTTGCCGTAGGGCTTGATCCAATGAAGAGCACGCTCTTTCTCCAGTCATCCCTTCTGGAGCATGCCGAGCTTCATCTTCTGCTCTCTATGGTGACCCCCTTGTCCTGGCTGGAGAGGAACCCGACATACAAGGAGCAGCTGCAGGAGGTAGTCGGGAAGGACCTTCATACCTACGGGTTCCTCGGATACCCTGTGCTCCAGGCGGCGGACATCCTTATTTACAGGGCCGATAAGGTCCCTGTCGGAGCGGATCAGGTGCCTCATCTTGAGCTTGCCAGGGAGATCGCCAGAAGGTTCAACAACTTCTATGGCCCGGTCTTCCCGGAGCCGCAGGCGATTCTCACCGAGGATCCAAAGATACCGGGCACAGACGGAAGGAAGATGAGCAAGAGCTATGACAACGCCATATTCCTCTCAGACCCGCCGGATGTAATAGAGAAGAAGATACTTCCCATGATGACCGACCCTGCCAGGAAGAAGCGGAATGACCGGGGAAATCCCGAGGTGTGCCCGGTGTTCTCCATCCACAGGGTCTATTCCTCCCAGGAGACCATCGCCATTGTGGATGAAAACTGCAGGACGGCCGGATTCGGATGCATTGACTGCAAGAAGCTCCTCATCCCCAGCATAGTAAGGGATCTCGAGCCGATCAGAATAAAGAGGGTAGAGCAGGAGAAAGACCCGCATCTGGTGAGGGATGTCCTTGAGCAGGGAAGCGCGAAGGCCAGGAAGGTTGTCCAGAACACCATGGCCGATGCAAGGAAAGCCGTGGGACTCCTACGATGGATGGATATAGGGTAAACATTAAAGTCTACGAGGGACCGCTCGACCTCCTCCTCTATCTCATCAAGAGGAACGAGATGGACATCTACGACATCCCCATCGCTGACATCACCGACCAGTATGTCATATACCTTGACCTGATGCAGATGCTGAGCCTTGAGATGGCAGGGGATTTCCTCGTCATTGCGTCACAGCTTATGGAGATCAAGAGCAGGATGCTTCTGCCGCCCGCAGAGGAAGAGAAGGAAGAGGGGCCGGATCCAAGGGCAGAGCTTGTCCAGAAGCTGCTGGAATACAGCTCCTACAGGGATGCGGCCGATCTACTTTCAGAAAGGGACATTCTCAACCGGGATGTCTTCGCACGGAAATTCATTGCCGATGAGGTCAAGGGCCTTGATGGGGACGAGGTTGTAATAGAGGCCAATCTCTTTGACCTCCTGACAGCGTTCAAAGAGGTAATGGAAAGGGCCTCTTACAAGGGAATTCACGAGATTGTCAGGGAAGACATCTCGGTAGCGGACAGGATCAACGAGATCCTGGGACTCCTCTCTTCGGGGGAGAAGGTTTCCTTCGCCTCCCTTTTCCCGCAAGGTGTGCGCAGGATCGTCATCATCGTTACATTTCTTGCCATCCTGGAGCTTGTCAGGCTTAAGCTTGTAAGGGCTTTGCAGAAGGAATACTACGGCGAGATATGGCTGCATGCAACAGAGAAGGTTAGGGCAGGGGTGACATTTACAGAGGCCGATCTTAATGTCTATAGATAGAATCAAGTCAGTCATTGAGGCGCTCATCTTCGTGTCCGACAGACCAGTCGGCCTTCCTACCCTTGAGGAGATCCTGGGAAGCGATGGGGTCAGCAGGGAGGACATCCAGCGCTCCATTCAGGAGCTGATGGCGGAGTATCAGGGCATGTCCAGGGCCTTTGTTCTTGAGGAGGTCGGGGGAGGGTTTCAGTTCAGGACGCGGCCCGAGCACGCCCCCTGGATCAAGAAGCTCGTTCAGTCCAGGCCTTTAAGGCTTACAAAGGCCGCTTTGGATGTCCTGGCCATAGTTGCATACAAGCAGCCTGTGACGCGGCCGGAAATAGAGCATATCAGGGGGGTGGATTCGGGAGGGGTCCTGGAGCATCTCCTTGAGAAGAAGCTCATCACCATCGCGGGCAGAAAGCACTCCCCTGGACGGCCAATCCTCTACAAGACCACCCCTGAATTTCTGGAGGTTTTCAACCTCAAAGATATCAAGGACCTTCCTACGCTGAGGGAATACAGGGACATTTCAGAGCTGAAAGACCTGGAGCCCGCTACCAGGGATCTCCTTGAGAGAATGAAGGAGACGAGCCCACCTGCAGCCCCGGATATATTAGATAATCCCCCCCTTGAAAAGGGGGGGGAGGGGGGGATTACTCCCCCAGAAGAAACTCCAGATATCAAAAAGAATACGCCTTGAATAGATATTCAGCATAAAGGAAGCTGTCCTTCCTTCATATAAGGCAGCTCCAGGAGGCCAGATCCTAACATTATGTTTGGTACAGAAATGGGGGCATCTCCAAAATAGTTTATACTAACTTATCTTCTGGATCAGTTTTTGGGGGGCAGGTCAACGGGCTTCTGACCGCAAGAGAGAATAATCAGAGAAATATTTAATAGTACGGATGTTATTTTATTCATTTCGGTTCCTCTTTATTTAAATTTTAATCCACAATTCTCTTCATCATCTATAAACCATCCATTTCTTTCATAAATTACACATCCTTCAAATCTCTTTACAGCCCCATGAGGGACTCTAACCCAGATAGGCACAATAGGAAATTTTATGAAGGTGTGCCATTCTTAGTTGATCTTTGACGAAGCGGCCCCCCGCGTGGTGAAATAACTGCAGGATTTATCAACGAAAACCACGAAAGGAGGCCGCAATGAGAAGGATAGTGCAGGTCGGAGGAGA
>Ga0315296_10000617_pt1 | contig 32328 bp, 33 predicted proteins | sample YL17G14_18_MG_FD_203921 | JGI IMG/M metagenome (GOLD analysis project Ga0315296, IMG submission 203921) | Sediment microbial communities from Yellowstone Lake, YNP, Wyoming, USA - YL17G14_18 | ecosystem: Environmental > Aquatic > Freshwater > Lake > Sediment | place: USA: Wyoming | collected... | reverse complement strand
TGGGAGGACCTGGAGAAGATGAAGGCCATCGCGCCTTCTAGGCACGTCGGAGCGGTCACGCTATACCGCTTGAATCCGCAGAGTTCAATCGTCCAATCCCTCATGAACATAACGAAGGGTCTATCCTCTGTCACCAGCGCAGTAGGCAGGATCGAAGAGATCAGACAAATCGAGAAGCTCGCCAGAGAGGAATTCGGAAAGGAACTGCCCCCAAGCGCAGGCGTGCTCGTGAAGCTCCAACACCTCAACGCCATTGACGAGTCAACAGCCGCCCAACCGTCAGCACTGAAACTATCGAAGGTCGAGGCTGACTCGATCCAGAGCTTAGTTGGAGCGGGTCTAATTGAGAGACGCGGCGAGAAACTGAGCCTCACAAGAGTAGGCTCCGTCACTGCTCAGGGAGCCTCGAAGATCTGGGGAGAATCGCAACGCGAGACTATTCAACAGACACTCGCCTCCGCAAAGGTAGCGTTGGAACTCATCAACCAAGAGATCAAGAAGCTTCAAGAAATGGTCCAGAAAGAGTAGCGCAGCATCCCCTGGCGTAATTCCCAAGTTTTCGTTCCTTCGTGACCTGTCGGCACAATCCAAAGCTTTAATCTACATCCGAGCAAGCGACTGACTTGTTCCGGTGTTCCGCGAGTGGCAAAGTATGTCTTCGTGACTGGCGGAGTAATGTCGGGCTTAGGAAAAGGAGTGGCTGCAGCCTCCATAGGCAAGATCCTACAGACACGAGGAGCAAAGGTTAGCGCACTGAAGATTGACCCCTACCTCAACGTCGACGCAGGAACGATGAATCCAGTTGTGCACGGGGAAGTCTTCGTTACCGAAGATGGTGGCGAGGCAGACATGGACCTCGGCACCTATGAGCGATTCCTCGACGTGAATCTCTCGAAGATGCATAACATTACGACAGGCCAGATCTACCAAACCATCATCGACATGGAAAGAAGCGGCTCATTCCTAGGCCAGTGCGTCCAAATCATACCTCACGTCACTGACGAGATCAAACGTAGGATACGGAACGTCGTCGAGTCAAGCAAGTCCGAGTTGCTCTTGGTCGAAATAGGTGGGACTGTCGGAGATATTGAAAGCCTCCCTTTCCTTGAAGCAGCGCGACAAATGCGCTTGGAAGAAGGTTTCAGAAACGTCGCTTTCGCACACGTTACCCTAGTCCCAGTTGTGGGAGCCGTCGGCGAACAGAAAACCAAACCCACACAGCATAGCGTCCAAGAGCTGAGAAGGATCGGACTTCAGCCCGACCTGATAATTGCCCGAAGTCCCAAGCCTTTGCTCCCTGGGCCTCGACAGAAGATTGCCCTCTTCTGCAATGTTGACGAGGCTGCCGTGTTCTCATCGCCTGACTCAAAGAGCGTGTACGAGGTTCCGATCCTGCTCGAAGATCAGGGGATGGGTACGTTTCTGTGCGAGAGGCTCGGCTTCGAGAAGAAGGCTGCAAATTGGGATGAGTGGAATCGCACGGTACAGCGGTTCGTCAGTCCAAGAAACGAAGTCACAATAGCGGTTTGCGGCAAGTATACCGAACTGGCAGATTCCTACGTAAGCGTCAACGAGGCTCTGAGACACGCAGGAGCTGCGGCGGACACGCGAGTCAACCTCAATTGGATTGAGACGGAGCAATTCGAAGGTGATAAGCCCAAGGGGATGGCTCTTGAGACGGCGGACGGTGTTCTCGTTCCCGGCGGTTTCGGTCAACGCGGGACCGAGGGAAAGGTCTGGACGATCCGGCACACACGAGAGAACAATCTTCCATTCTTGGGGATTTGCTTTGGATTCCAGCTTGCGATCGTGGAATTCACGAGGAGCCTGGGACTGGAAGACGCAAACAGCACGGAGATTGACCCGGCCACGCAGCATCCAGTAATAGACCTAATGCCAGAGCAGCGTGCGGTTGAGTCGAAAGGAGCCACAATGCGGTTGGGCGCCCACGAGGTCAGACTCCAACCCGGAACCTTGGCTGAACGGTTGTACGGTCGTCGAAGAGTATGGGAAAGACACAGACACCGGTACGAGGTCAATCCCGACTACATCTCGAAACTCGAACAGGGGGGGCTCGTCTTCTCCGGCAGAAGCCTCGACGGCCGACGGATGGAGATCCTGGAGCTGCCTTCTCACTACTTCTTTGTGGCGACGCAGTTTCATGGGGAATTTCGCTCGAGACCGATGTCTCCGTCTCCTCCGTACTACGGACTTGTCAAGGCGGCACTCGACAAGAAACTCGGGAAATCCCATTTTGAACTTACGAGTGGCGCCACGGTCACGAAGTAGTATTGTCAAAATCAAGCTTGAGCGGTTCATAGGCCTTGTCCGCCGAACAGATGGGTAAGCTCTTCCGATCTCTCCAACCTGCGGATCTGCGCATCTTGTTGGGCACGGAACTTGGTATGACAAGTCGTGAGTATGTTCCTATCTCACGTATAGTAAGGTACGCTAACCTCTTGGAAGAAGAGATCGGGAAACGTCTGCCAGATCTGGTAGACAAACGTCTTCTCGCATCGGGCAGCGTGAGAACATTGGGATACACTGGTTTCCGACTGACCTTTCTCGGCTATGACTGCTTGGCTCTAAATGCCCTGGTGAAGAGAGGCATCGTAGAAGCGCTCGGCGGTGCGCTTGGAGTGGGAAAGGAGTCTGACGTCTACGATGCCAAAGGCAAGAAGGGTGCTAGAATTGCTCTGAAGTTCCATCGCCTGGGCAGGATAAGCTTTCGCCAGACCAGACGAACAAGAGAGTACGTTGCCGACAGGGCTCACACATCTTGGATTTATCAGGCAAGAATGGCGGCCACGCGTGAGTTTGCAGCTATGAAGCGTGCACGCCGATTCGGGGTTCCTGTGCCTAAGCCCATTGGTCAGAATCGACACCTCGTCGCAATGAGCATGTTCGAAGGCTCAGAACTCTCGAGAGTCGGCTTTCTACCACAACCTGCGATCACACTACGACGGATCCTGCTCAATCTGAGACTCCTGTTCTGTGACGCGCGCCTCGTTCATGGTGACTTGAGTGAGTACAATATCCTAATGGCCGATTCAGGGCAATTTGCATTCATCGATTGGCCTCAAAGCATTCCGGCTAGTGATCCGAATGCCAGTGAGCTCCTGACACGCGATATCTCAAATGTCGTCAAGTTCTTCGCGCGAAGGTACAACGTGTTCGTTCCTGTTCAGGATGCACTGGACTACATTAGAGGAAAAAAGAAAGGGCTTACTCGAATCAAAATAGGGAAACTGCACGCCTAGCCTTTGTCGAGAAATCCGAGTGCACCCACAGCCGGGCCAAGTACTATCTGATCAAGTCTTGCGTAACTCATCACGACCCCTTTCCTTTCAACTCGAAAACCGAGGCTCTCAGCAACTTTCATGACGATCGAATTCGGTTCAGGAACAGGTATTTCAAGTGGGCACTTATTCGTTAGAGCGATCGAAGATCTCAGCAGCATCGCGGCATTTTCCTGATTCATCTCTTCGCAAATCAATGGGCCTATCTCGGAACTGTCCTGGTACTGTTTGACAAGCGAGTATCCAAATACTCTGGAGTTGTTGCTGATCCAAGTCCAGCATTTCGGGAATTCGCGGTGAAGCCGTCTGAGAAGCCTACTTCGATCCGCTCCAAAGGCGCGCTTGTCTAGGCGAAGGATTTCACGAAAAGGAATCTTCCCAATCCTCTCCGTGGAGTCTTCAACACCATGTGCCATTGACAGACTGGCAAAACCCCCGCTGATCTTGAAGCCAAGTTGTTTGTACATCGCTTCATTCTCCTGATAGGAGTTCAGCCCAATCCTCTTGACGTGCATGCGGAGAAGATGACTAACAGCCGACTGGACCAGTCTGGTTCCTATCCCTGCGCCGCGATCTTTCTGATTGACTACGACGTTTCCAATCCAGCCCAGATCCCTACCGTACGCGATAGTTGTCGTGAGCCCGATAGGTCGACCACATATTGTGGCGACTAAGCAACCTCTCGGTTGCAGCGCCATCATTCTCTTCAGGTCACGTGTCCCGAAACCCCAGTTCTCCTCATCTGTTAGCCTGATCATGGAGTGGAAGTCGGTTGTCTTCATCGGCCGGATTCGCAGCAAGAATATGTCGCCAAGCCACTAAGGTCGGATTCGGTTCATCAGTCGAGGAAAAGCTGCAGCGTCTCGAATGTGCTTCAACTTGCAGATCCAGGCCACGGTACGCTCGATGCCCATTCCGAATCCTGAGTGGGGTACAGTACCGTACTTTCTCAGGTCCAGATACCAGGAGTAATGTTCTGGGTTCAAGTGTTCCTCATTTATTCGCTGCATGAGTTGTCCGTAGTCGTGGATCCGCTGCCCTCCGCCTGTGATCTCACCATAGCCTTCCGGCGCAAGTAGATCGACTGAAAGCGTGACTTCTGGCCGCTTCGGGTCAGGCATATGGTAGAATGCTTTGACACCTTTGGGATAATGTGTCACAAAGAACGGCGTAGTGAACTCCTTGGTTAGGATCTTCTCTTGATTGTATCCCAGGTCCGTGCCCCATTCGAACGTCGAGTCGGACCTGCGAATCAGTTCAACCGCTATATCATAGGTGATCGTTGGAAGGGGTGATTTGAGAGTTGCTAGTTCCTTGGGGTCGCGTCCGAGATCTTTGAGCTCTTCAGGAGCCTGAGCTGCCACCTGATGGCAAATGTGCAAGAGAAGTTCTTCCTCAACCTTGATGAGGCCCTCCAGGTCAAGCCATGGTTCTTCAAGTTCCAGGTGCCAGTATTCCGTCAGGTGGCGCCTTGTCCTTGATTTCTCAGCTCGGAAAGAAGGCGCAATTGTGTAGATCTTGCCCAAGCTCGCTATCATCGCCTCAGCGTAGAGCTGCCAGCTCTGTGTAAGGTACGCTTTCTCGTCGAAGTACTTGACCTCGAACAGCGTTGAGCCTCCCTCTACAGCGGCTGAGACGAGCGTTGGAACCTGAACCTCCAAGTATCCTTGATCCTTCAGCCAATGTCGCGCCTCCTCTATCAGAAGGGCTCTCGCTCTGAGAATCGTCTGCATCTTCTTGCTGCGGATCCAGAAGTGACGATTGTCGAGAAGGAATTCGGGCCCATGATACTTCTTTGCAATGGGGAAGTCCTCATGCGAGCGCTGGAGTACCTGCAGGTTCGTTATTCGTAGTTCGTATCCGCGGGGAGCTCGCGGGTCTCGCGAGACTTCACCCTCAACCTCCACTGTCGACTCTAGCGGGAGCATCTCAATCTCGCTAAACTTCTCATCCAGTTGGTCTCTTTTGGCAGTGCACTGCAGAAAACCTGTGCCGTCTCTTATGATTAGGAACAGGATGCCTCCGCTCGATCGTCTGTTGTGTAGCCATCCTCTCAGCTTCACGTGAGTTGAATCTGTGCTTCCGGCGAGGATCTTGCGAACAGCAACGAGGTCAGTCATACTAACGCATCTTCCCTGCGGGGTGGACGGGCACGCAAAGGCGCGCTATGTAGGAACAAGAACTAGTCCCGATTAAAGCGCTCACCCGTCATCGCGCGCACTGGGAAACACTTGCAGACTAGACGATATTTAAACGGTGCACACTAGCGACCCGCGTTCCAGGAGTTGTGTCCGCCGTAGGGAGAAGGCGACTACGAGGCATACCCGCTTGTCTGCATACGTCCGGTTCCTTCTTCAGGATCGCACAAGAGAACTCTTTTAATGGCCACAAACAGACTACCCGTCCCGACGTTCTGACAACCATCTTTGACAGGTGATTTCGTGTTCAGAATAAGAGTCGAAGACGACTTCGACGCTTCTCACATCATTCCCGGGCATCCGGGCAAATGCAAGAACCTTCACGGCCACACGTATCGAGTCGAAGTGTTTGTGAAAGGCGACAAGCTTGACAAGAACGATATTCTGGAAGGATCGGACTTCACCCTCTTGAAGAAGAGCCTGGCTGATGTCATAGGGAAGTATGACCACAAGCACATGAACGACGTGATTACTGGAAACCCGACCGCAGAGAACATCGCCAAGACTATCTTCGGCGAGCTGAGGGACCGAGCCACAAATGGATTGGAAAAGGTCCGTGTATGGGAATCCCCGAGGAGTTATGCTGAGTATTGGGAATGAAATCCAAAGCGGATCCTCGACAGGCAGCGATTGAGGAGCACGTGCGTGCAATCCTCAAGATACTCAAGGTTGATCTGGACGCCGAGCAATTCCGAGACACGCCAACAAGAATCGCGAGAATGGGTTTCGAACTGCTCGCAGGAATGGACAAGAAGAACGAGCCAAAGCTGACTTTATTCGAGAATAGCGGTTACAGAGATATCCTGATTGTGAAAGACATACCGTTCTATTCACTGTGCGCCCACCACTCGCTGCCCTGGTTCGGTCACGCCTCGATCGCGTACATTCCAGGCAAGAAGATAGTGGGCTTGTCAAAACTGCCGCGCATAGTGAAGTTCTTCTCTGCACGACTGCAGGTGCAAGAAGATTTCACGAAGGAATTAGCAGACTACCTGCAAAGGAAGCTTGCCGCACGAGGGGTATTTGTCATCGTGAAAGCCCGCCACTTGTGCATGGAGATGCGGGGCGCAAAGACTCATGACGTAGACACAGTGTCCAGCGCAGTTCGTGGGGTATTCGACACTCACGCATCGACGAAGGCAGAAGCGCTAAGACTGATGACAGCTTGAGCGGAGACACCGCCTTAGTCCTATTGTCGGGCGGATTGGATTCCGCCGTAGCCCTTTGGTGGGCTAAAAAGAAGTGGAAAACCTACGCTCTGACATTCAAGTATGGGAAACTGAACTCGAATGAGGTGAGATCAGCGAAGAAACTCGCGAAGAGAGCAGAAGTTCCTCATCATTTCGTGGTTGAGGTCGGTTTCCTTAAGCAAGTATCTGAATTGAGGAAAAAACTCACAAGTCAAGGGCTTGACCTGAAGCGATTTCCTCCCACCTTCGTGCCAGGTCGAAACACAATTTTCTTGGGCATAGCAGCGCACTATGCGGAGGTCTATGACGTAGGACACATCGTTACTGGTCACATAGGGCGCGATCCATTCCCCGATTCAAAGCCAGCCTTCATTGGAGCAATGAACAAAGCGATTTCTCGAGCTAGTTGGCTTCGGAAGAAACATGGTATCAGAATCACAACGCCGTTCGCGCGGTCAACGAAGGAAAGTGTGGTCAAACTTGCCCTCCAGCTAGAGGTGCCTTTAGACTTGACCTGGAGCTGCCACAGGAATGGGAAGAGGCCTTGTGGAAAATGTCAGGGTTGTCTAGACAGATCTAGAGCCCTTAACATGTTTGGACTCGCTGCTAAGAGATAAATTGAGAGTGCAAATCCAGTTCTATCTCATTACTGTGCCGCCGTCCACCACTATGGTCTGCCCGTTGACAGCTGAGGCCAAATCAGATGCAAGGAACTCAATGACGCTTGCCACCTCTTCGGGCTCTATGAGCCTCTGAAGTGGCGATTCCATCTCGTACTCTTTCCTCTCTTGGCTTGGGAGACCATCCAGCCATTTTGTCCTGACGTTTCCGGGCGCCACCGAGTTAGCACGGACATACGGCTTGTACTCCAGTGCCATGCTCTTCACTAACGCTCCGATGCCAGACTTCGCCACCGAGAACAAGCCCCCGCGATCGTGCCCAGAGAAAACAGGGGAAGAACACATCAGAACCATCGAGCCCTTCTCTTGCTTCACCATGTACGGGACAGCGAATTTGCACAAATGGAATGTCCCCTTCAAGTCGTTGTCAAGGACAGATCTCCACTCATCTTCAGTGATGTCTACCATCCGCTTTTCCCAAATGCCAGTGGACCAAAAACCGTGGACCGCGATTAGACAATCTATCCTACCAAAGGTTTCGTTGGATTTCGCGATGAATCGCTGGACATCATCTTGGCTTGTTACATCGACACGAAGGCTGAGTGTCTCTGCTCCAGACTCTTCACATTCTTTCGAGATGGCTCTTGCTCTGTCGACTCCGGAGTGATAGCCGAGGGTGAGTTTTGCACCGTCTCTCGCGAGGAGCCTTGCCGTGGCGCGGCCTATTCCGCCCGTAGCGCCCGTTATGACTGCGACCTTTCCATCGAATGGCCTCATGGGGAAACCAGTCCTTCTATCACTGACGTCAATCCAGTGTCTTCTCTAAGCCATGATATGATGTCTGCTACTTACGTGCTTCTTGGTGTTTTCCGGATGCGCTCTGTTAATAGCTTGAACGCGCAAACATGTTAGCGTGCGGGTGGCGGCATTGTCCAGGGAAGAGGATTCCGATCTGAAGCGACTCGCCGAGATGAAAGCATACCTCGAAAAGAAGATCTCGGAGTCGGAGCGTGAGACCGAACGACTGAGGTCGTTTCTTCAAGCTGTCGACTCGGTTCTCGCAGAGAAGAGCTTCAGACGCGTGAAGATCTCCGCGGAGACTCAGGCGACCTCTCCAGCAGAGGTCCCTCAAGAAAAGGAAGCGCCGGCGAGTGAGGTCTGGGTGATAGCCACGCCCGAAGGAGTCCACTTGGCTGATCTTCAGATCACCGAATCTGAGCTTACGCTCGTTCCAGATCCGAGTATCAAGTACGACGTTGCGTCTCCGCCCCTGCGGGCATTTCTCGTAGCTCGCGTTCTGGATCCCATGCACATGAAGGATGAAGAGTCAGCTCGGGCGGGCCAACTGGGTGCCGACAAGGTCTTAGCGCATGAAGTGGCCGATGAAGGTGGTGCATTGAAGTCGTTGCGAGTGCGGAACTATGGAGACCAAAGAAGGCTGACGGAACTGAGGAACGCCATACGGTGGACTGTCCGGCGCATGTACGAGAAGACCCTCCAGACGCGATAACCGCGTATCATGAGAACTTGGCTCCGCTACCCTAGGTGATTTCATCCTTTTTCATTTCTGAGAGTATCGTCATTGCCAGGCATGGAATCGTAGCCAGCACGAGTTAAACTGTTCCCTCTTCGATTGTGTCAGTCGCGAAATCTTGGAGAGCCCCAGTAGGCGCAAAAGGTCTAGGACTCCGGTACAGGGATACTATTGCTGGGTCTTCCTTTCGCTTCTGGGAGAATCCAGAGGAGAGCTGACTGCAATTAATCCTGAGCGCTGGAGATATTCCTCAGCTTTGCGAATCGTCTCTTTGGCGTTCTTGTATGTGAGACGCTCTAGAGCTTGGCGGTAGGGCAGCCACTCATACCCAGTATGTTCGCCAGATATTCTCACTTGTTCTTCTCCCACGTTTCTAATCAGGTAGAATATCACTTCCTTCGACACGGTTCTGCCGCGCCTTCTGTAGAAGTAGTCGATTCGTTCTCTGAAGTCACTCAGAAAGGTGACGTTCTTGAGGCCTGTCTCTTCCAGTGTCTCCCTCCGGACTGTCTCTTCCTCAGATTCTCCCCTCTCCACGTGGCCTTTCACAAAATCCCAATGTCCGGCTTCGTAGTGGAGAAGAAGGTACTCCGCCCCATTCCCGATCCTGAAAATGACCGCCCCGCACGACTTCTCGTGTTCCATCTAAGTCTCGCATCCAGCCGGGGGCCTACCCGGGTACCCTACGCCACTAGGTATCATTTGTGCTTTGAGCCGCGGGACAGTTCCACAAGCCAGAGTGCAGAGGGTTCTCAGATGATCTTCATCAGTAGGAATGACACTATTGCCCCAGCCATCGGGCCGACCGTCCAGCCCGCTATCACTTGCTGAATGATGCGCTTGTTTGTGATCGCTATTCTCTTGACTGAAGCCGCCCCGCCCATGCCGCCGATAACCACTTGCGAAATGGAAACAGGCACGCCAAATTGCGTGAAGAGATGCGCGGACACGGCTCCTCCAAACTGCGCCGATAGAGCCGTTGACGGGTTCAGACCCACGAGGTTGTCGGCCACGCTTCTCACGGTGCCTTTGCTGAGCAGAAGTATGCCAACGATCGTTGCGACTGAGAAACCGAGTGACAGAGATAAGTGATCTCCGAAGCTCGACGAGAATAGTCCCACAACGAGACCAAGCGTATTTGCACCGAGCGTATATGCTGCGTAGAACCCAGCAATCAATGTGAGATTCGCGTACACGCGGTTCAACGTTAGTATGTCCTTGGCCCTTCGACCGAGCCGGAGCACAGTGCTCTCGATTATTGCTGACACTAGAAACCCGAATGCTGGTGATAAGATCCACGATACAACAATCGCAACAGAATATGTGGCGCCGATCTGAACTCCCGTGGCGAAAGCAAGACCCCATCCAGCACCGACTATGACCTGCGACAGTGAGAGCGGGAGACGAAACAGTGTCACAACCCCCATCACAAACAAGCCACTAATGAGAATCACGAGAAGACCGGAAGCTGATAGCGTCGGGAGAATATGTCCGCCGAGCACATTCGAGAGCTTGTATCCTTCGAGTAGCGCACCCAAGAGCACGCCGGCCGACGCAATGAGTGTCGCATCCGACAGCTTGATGATGCCAGCGCCAAGGCTTGCGCCCAAGCATGTCGAGAAGTTGTTTCCTCCCAAAACTGCACATAGCGCTCCGGCCAGGGCTAGCGCAGCATAGAGATAGAGATCTACGGTCAATAGAGGGCGCCCTGAGCTTCAACCGATCACGTGAGGATGAGATTCGCCGGATATACTCAATCCGAACGAGGCCGCGGAGGATGCTTTGCGATCTCGCTTATCCTGTCCCTCGTGTCCACGGTCCGGTTCAATACTCCATGTTTCTCGCAGTAGTAAACCGGCTGGCTCACTTTCCTTTGGTCCGGTTGACCAAGGGTGGTCATTTCGCGTCCGCAGAGAGGGCACCGCATTCTATGTCGACCAAAGCCTCGATCCGATTCAAGGATCGTATTCTCATTCAGCCGAACTCTCTGCGGCCTTCTAGGTTGATAGGTGTTTCTCTGTAAGACTAGTGCTTGCACCAATGATGTAAATCTGCAGGGGATCTTCATGAGGCAGCTTTCACGACGATTGTTATGACGAGGTCGGAGCAGTTTTCTGCAGCGTCGGCGACTGCGTCGAGCTTCAGGATCGTTTCTTTGACTTGGAGGTACGCAAGTGGATCGATCTCCTGCCTGTGCCCCGTAAGCCTTGAGATCAGTTCGGATTTGATCTGGTCGGCTGCTTCTTCCAGTCTCTCAACTTCAAGTGACTTGCTCACAGCGATCTCTGCGTTTGCTCGAAGAGACTCGACGGCCTCGACAAGGGTTGCAACACATGTCTCAACGCAGTCAACCAGTCGACTGGGAGTCGAATCTCCTTCGTAGAGGTAGTTCAGGATCCGACGCTCGATTGGCGCTTCCGCGATTGCGCGGGCGGCGTCTTGAGAGGCGTCGGCTATGTCATCCATCTCTTCGATCAAGTCTAGGAAGTCCTCTCTCAGCCCCGCAAAGAACGCGCCTTGTGCGATCTGTATGACTGCCTCTCGATGGAGGTCGTCGGCCATGCTCTCGTATCTTGAGACGATTTCTGCTTGGTCTTTGACCAAAACCCAGTTCATCTGTTCAACCGAATTGATCATGCTCTTCAGTTCTTTTGCACACTTCTGAACAACCGCAAGATGCTCTGCGATGAGGTCGAGTACCTTCTTCTCTCTTTTGCTACCCAGCTGAAAGGGTCTCCCAAAAGACCAGAATGAGGGGGTCAAGGGCGCCTCCATTGCGTATTCCCAAACGCACAAGCACTTGCTCGGGAGACAATGAGCTATCGTCGTGTCTACGGAGCTTAGATAGCGAATCTTGACAAAAAGGGTTTCGAGAGGTGGGTCATACCCATCCTCTCAGTTTCATTGCTTCGGCGACTCGTTGGACCGAGAGCATGTATGCGGCCATTCGCATGTTCACGTTGTGTTTCACATGCGTATCGTATACGTCGTGGAACGCTTTCGTCATGATCTTGTCCAAGCGCTCGTGAACTTCCTCAACAGGCCAGTACAGGCCATACATGTTCTGGACCCATTCGAAGTATGAGACGGTGACTCCTCCAGCGTTGCAGAGGAAGTCCGGGATGTGGAACACCTTGTTCTTGAACAGAATGTCATCAGCCTCAGGTGTCGTGGGTCCGTTCGCAGCTTCCGCCACTATCTTTGCTTTGATTCTGGACGCGTTCTTGGAAGTTACGACGTTCTCGAGCGCCGCTGGAACCAAGATGTCACATTGTTCTTCAAGCAGGCTTTCGTTCGTGATGGCTTTCGCTTCAGGGAACCCGACCACGCTCCCTGTCTTCTGCTTATGTTGAACGACGGCGTTTGGATTGAGTCCCTTCTCGTTGAGAATTCCTCCTTTCGAGTCGCTCACTGCAATGATACGTGCTCCCATCTCCTGCAAGATTATAGCCGCATATGATCCTGCATTTCCGTAGCCTTGAATCGCGACCGAGGCGCCCTTTAGCGGGATGCTGAGTAGCTTTGCGGCTTCGCGGATCGTGTACGCTGCGCCGCGGGCTGTCGCATCTCCTCTCCCCTGAGATCCTCCCAATGCAATCGGTTTTCCGGTAATGACACCTGGGGCGTTGTATCCTCTGATCTTAGCGAATTCATCAACCATCCAGGCCATGATCTGCGGAGTTGTGTAGACATCAGGCGCGGGAATGTCCAGTTCGGGTCCTATTACTGCTGAGATAGCGTCTATGTACGCTCGGCTGAGCCTCTCCAGTTCGCCGGTTGACATCTCTTTCGGATTGCAGATAACTCCTCCCTTGCCTCCACCAAGAGGTATCCCCACACAGGCGGTCTTCCAAGTCATCCACGCTGCCAGAGCCTTCACCGTGTCGAGTGTCTCTTGCGGGTGGAATCGGATTCCTCCCTTGAATGGACCGCGAGCGTCGTTGTACTGGACTCTGAAGCCTTTGAAGGCCTTGACCTGCCCGTTATCCATCCTGACTGGAAACGTGACTTCAACTACGCGCTTCGGTTCCCTGAGTAGACTGTGAACAGCAGGATCCAGCTTCAACAACTTCGCAGCCATATCCAATTGCTCTTGTGCAATCTTGAAGGGATTCAGCTCTTCCGTCAAGTTTGATCATCGTGTGGCGCTCAGATTGGAAAGCGTCTTTTAAGCTAATCCGTTTTCGAGATCGAATGGGTTTGACACTACCTCTGATCAGACGAGGCGCAGGAGTATGCAAAGCACTTACGCTATGTTCCAGTAAAGTGATCAAGAGTCATTCTCTTATCATCCGTCCGTGTGCTTTTACCTTCGATATGATCTTGTATTCTCTTCAACGCCTTCTCGCGCTTGTCGTTGGCAAGGCCTAGCATCTTCATCATCTGGATGCAGTTCTCAGGCGCATACCCGCGAAAGTGATTGTTGAAGACCCCGATGGTCTGCCTCGTGCTAGTCCGCACTTCCTCGACTTTCGGCAACCAGTCAGTGAGCTGATCGCTGGTATATCGGTAATCGTACCAGAGCCCTTGACCTCTACCATGCCATCGAATGTATCCGATATCTGAGGTAACATGGACCTCGGGGGGCAACAGTGGTTCGTCGACGATGCAGTAAGCCGCTTTGTACTTGTTCAAGGTTGTCCATGTACTCGGTTCCAGCCATGACGGATGCCTGAACTCGACCACGTAGTTGATCCTCCTTGGCAGCAAGGCAAGGAATTCCTCCAGAAGGTCGTCGGCGCGCTTCAGCGACGGGGGCAATTGAACAAGCATACATGCCAATTTGTCCTGCGAGAGTAGGGGATCGAAGAGTTCGCAAAACGAATCGAGCTCTGCCTGTGCGTTTTCGTCGAGTTTCAGGCGCAGTTCGTGAGTGAATTTCTTGTTCATTTTTGCGCTGAAGACGAAGCCTCGAGGTGTGTACCGCGTCATGCCGAGTATGGTCCCTTTGTCAGGGAACTTGTAGAAAGTTGAGTCGATCTCTACGGTATCGAAGATCGAGGAATATTGTTGGAGCATGCTCTCGTCAGGGTTGTACAGCGGGCCGATCCATTCCTTGTAGGACCAGCCAGCGCATCCGAGTCGAATTGGCGCCAGTGATCGGTCATGATCGTCCAAGAATCCAATCGCCCCTTGAGCACTCGTGTTGATTACCGTCACGACCTATTGCGGATTTCGGGCAATACGTAACACTTTCGTCGTAGGTTGCGGCTGGATGGGCGCCTTTTTTGACTTTGCACGATGCCTCCAGCAGAGCCGTGAAGGAAGGTTGCCGAATGGAAATGGACTATGAAGTCCATTGCGCCTTGGTCTCTTCTATAGCTTGGTGCGCGCACACAAAAGGCACCTACTCACTTACACGAAAACGACTGGGACGACGAACGACACCTACACGCACACGAGGACTGAAAAGGGGTCTCATATATGGTTCCCTTACTGCGCATACAGCCATCGGGGAAATGAGAACCATTTATCAAGCATGAGGAGCAATTGATTTGCCAGGCGAAGATCAGTGGCCAGAGTAGGGTATTTTGAGGGAACCGATCCGCTCCTCCTAGCAAAACTTGCATCTGAAGGAATCGAGACGTTACCGGTCGCCAACACGTGGGACGGTCATGGAAAGTACGTAAATCACCTCAGCGAGGGCGAAGTGAACGTGGTGGTTGGCTACCTGCACAAGGTCATACCAGCGGAACAGGAGCGGATGGGAGCAGCGGACCTACTGTTTGCATGCAAGAACTTCGACATACCTGTCGTGCTTGTCGCGCCGATGTCGCATCGCGAGAAAGCCAAGAAGACGCTAGGTGACGTTGGGCCAAACGTACACGTCACTGCTCCAGAGGAGCTTGAGGCCGAGATCAGAAAGCATCTGTAAACCATTCGACACGAACCATGCCCTGCACCCACATTTGGCAACTGCTAGCGGAGCATTTGAGGGTCGTGTGGTTGCAGTGTTTCGTATCTGATCGGAAACGGTATTCGATCTCTCAGTATTCACCAATGACTCTAATGTTGTATGCTAGGTAGAGGATAAGAGTCACCAGGGGATTCCTCGAGGTGCGCGTGATCCCAAAGACGTAGTCGTTTCCCTGGGTCTATCGGGCAACCCTTAAAGGAGCTTGGCGAAAGCTTGTCTCGAGTCCATCGTGACTGGTAAACCGACGTGAAGTATGAGCAACTTGCCGAGGTCTTCGAGGGAATCGAAGCGACCTCAAAGAGGTTAGAAATGACAGATCTCTTGGTCAAGTTGCTCAAAGACACCCCGAGAGGTCTCTTGGATAAGGTCGTCTATCTAACTCAAGGCAAGCTCTACCCCGACTACATGGGCATCGAACTCGGAATGGCAGAGAAACTCGTTGAGAAGGCAATATCATTCGCGTCTGGCCGAGCTGAAACTGAAGTTGAGTCAGCATTCAATCGGAGCGGAGACCTGGGTCTTGCAGCACAGGAGGTGCTGAAGAGGAGATCGCAGTCTACCCTCATGAAGAAACAGCTGACGGTGGAGGCTGTGTATGCGACATTCGACAAGATCGCTCACGCAACCGGAGATCGCTCCGTCGACGCGAAGATCAAACTCCTGTCGAGCCTCCTGATCGATGCAACCCCAAACGAGGCGAAATTCGTTACTCGAATGGCTCTGGGAAAGCTGAGAGTCGGCATCGCGGATATGACGATCCTAGATGCGCTAGCGATCGCTTACGCAGGAGGAAAGGAGTTCCGGGAACCATTCGAAAGAGCCTACAACCTGTCGTCAGACTTGGGATATGTGGCGAAGATAGTTGCAGCACATGGAATAGATGGAGTCAAGGACTTCAAGATATCAATCGGCCGTCCTGTGAGACCCATGCTTTGCGAACGTCTCTCCTCAGCCCAAGAGATCCTCGCCAAACTGGGAGGAAAAGGAGCAGCAGAATACAAGTACGACGGCCTGCGAATCCAAGCGCACGTCTCCAACACGAATGTTCAACTGTTCTCAAGACGTCTTGAGAACATAACGAGTCAGTTTCCAGACGTCGCTGATAGTCTGAGATCGGCGGTATTGGCGGAGCAGGCGATCCTTGAAGGAGAATGCGTAGCGGTCGACACAAACACCGGCGACATGCTGCCCTTCCAGGTTGTGTCACAACGGAGAGGGCGAAAACACGAAATCGAGGCGATGTCGGCGGAGGTCCCGGTGACTGTCTTCCTATTTGATGTTCTCTATGATGATGGCCAGGACTTCACATTGACTCCCTACTTGGAACGGAGAGTCGAGCTCACAAAGATTGTCAAGGAGTCGGAGCAAGTTCGCGTCGCGGAACAATTGATGACAGAAGACGCGGACGAACTTGAACGATACTTCGACAAGGCTGTATCGATGGGATGCGAGGGCTTAGTCGTCAAAAGCGCTGGTGCAGAATCCGTCTATCAGGCAGGTGCTCGCGGCTGGCTGTGGATCAAATACAAGAGATCCTACAAGGCGGAGGTGGCTGACACATTCGATCTAGTTCCAGTCGGGGCGTTTCACGGTAGAGGAAAGAGAGCAGGAACCTACGGTGCGCTCTTGACGGCCGTATACAACCCGGAGACCGACCAGTTTGAAACAATATCCAAACTCGGAAGTGGCTTCACGGACGAAGATCTCGCCAAGCTGTCCAAGATTCTGGGACCGGACACTATTCCGCACAGGCATCCTCGAGTGAGTTCAGAGATGAAAGCCGATGTTTGGTTCGCACCCTCAAAGGTGCTCGAGGTGTCAGCAGACGAGATCACTCTCTCGCCTCTTCACACATGCGCGCTCGGCTCAGTCAGACGAGGCAGTGGATTGGCGCTTAGATTTCCGAGATTCACAGGCAAGTACAGGGATGACAAGTCGCCAGAGGACACGACAACCACGAAGGAAGCGCTGGAGATCTATCACAGACAGCTCAAGAAGATTGAAACTGAAACATAGCTAGGTTCGGACTAGAAGATCGTCACGACCACTCTCCGATTCACTGTTCCGGGGACCGTCTGTACTCAGATACTGCGAGTGTTCGCCGATCGCCAAGGCTAAATCCAAGTGATTCTAAACGCGGCGCGGTCTATCTCACTTGCGAATCACCGTCAAGTATGCGATGCCTTTTCGTGAGAACGCAGGCGTCAAGGAGGAAACATACGAACTAGATCAAATCTCGACCACGGTTGCGGGAGTGCTTGATGTGATCGTCCAAAGACACTCGTCCATGGGCAAGTTCGTGGACAGCACTAGCGAGGAGGCGCAGAGGAACCATATGGTCGTCGCTGTCAATTCTCGACTGGTCACGCTATCTGACGGGGTCCATGACGGAGATAACGTCAGTCTTCTACTCCCAGTAATTGGAGGTTCCAAGAAATGATGAGATCGATCGGAGGATATGCAGGGAAGATACTGCATGTGGATCTGACTAAGCGAAGCTATGAGATGGAGGAGCTCTCAGAAGCAGAGGCACGTGCGTACATTGGCGGCAGTGGTCTGGCCGCGAAGCGTTTATGGGAAATCACTGGCAAAGGGACGGATCCGCTTGGAACCGACAACGTCTTGATTTTCATGACGGGGCCGGCTAGGATGCTTCGAGAGAAACGCAGAGAAGGCGGGTCTGCGGAAAACCTGCCTCCATTTTCCGAGATGCTTAATGAATACTACAGGTATCGTGGCTGGGATCAGAATGGAATCCCGACCAAAGCGAAGCTGGATGAGATAGGGCTCGCAAGAGTGGCTGTGCAGCGAAGCCCGATCGACTAATATCGTCTCGCCGCAGAGTCAGTAAACGGAAGTCTTGGTCATTGTCATCAGAGAGACTGATCATGAAAGTCCCGGGCACGTCTAGGAGGACAAGACTGTGAGCGCAACGAAGATCCCGACCGAGGTCAAACGCATCGCCGATGATATCCGAGATATGAAGATCAGAGGCGCTGGAGAACTGGCGCGATCAGCGGTCCATGCTCTCATGATTGCTTGTCAGAAGTCGTCAGCGAAGACCCCGCAAGACTTGCTTGCTGACCTTCGAGCAGCGGCGATGACGCTGCTTGAGACAAGACCGACCGCGGTTTCCCTGCCGAACGGTATTCGCTATGTCATGCATAGAGTGAGCCAAGCGTCTCAACGGACGCAGGATGTTGAGCAAGTTCGCCTTGCGGGGACAAAGGCGGCGGAGGAGTTCATCGCAAACTCGAACACAGCAATCCAGCGGATCGGCGAAATAGGGGCACGGCGGATTCAAGACGGCGATGTGTTGCTGACTCACTGCAACAGCTCTGCTGCTATCTCTGTGATCACGACCGCATGGAAGATGGGAAAACGGATCCGCGTTTACGCGACTGAGACGCGACCCCGATTCCAAGGCAGACTAACAGCCGCAATTCTACTTGAGCATGGAATACCTGTGACGATGATTGTTGATGACGCAGCAAGATACTTCATGAGAGAAGTCGACAAAGTAGTTGTAGGTGCAGATGCCGTCACGGCCAATGGAGCTGTCGTCAACAAGATCGGTACCTCAATGATCGCCTTGGCTGCGAAGGAGTCCAATGTAAACACATTCGTGGCTACTGAGACCTACAAGTTCAGTCCGGAAACAATGATAGGTGAAGCGATCCCCATCGAGCAGCGGAGCACGGACGAGGTGATTGGCAAAGCTGAACTGCAGAAGCTGCAAGGTCTTGAGGTGAAGAACCCGTCGTTCGATGTCACACCTCCAGAGTACATCGATCTCATCATCACTGAAAGAGGGATCATACCTCCGCAGGGTGCAATTCTGATTCTGCAGGAACTCATGGGCACGATCACGCCCGAGGAACTCGAGGAGTACAAGACACTCACCCTTGCCGAAGTCGACTAGATCCACCTGATTATTGCACAAGAAGTGCAAACGCCCCCAATCACTGATACTTGAGAAGGTTTTTCTCAGTCAGCATGCTCGTAGTGTCTGGGTCCAGTGACAGTTGCAGAAGTTCCAAGCAGGAGTCAGTCCGTACTCCAAACGATACCTAGGGTTGGGATACAAGCCGGAAGAAAGTGAACTGCTGATCGCATTCAAGGTGACCCCGCGCGCGGGCACGTCAATGGAAGAGTCTGCATCGGCTGTCGCCGCCGAGTCATCGGTGGGAACATGGACTGAGGTCGAACTCGGAAATGAGGAGAAGTACAACAAGTTCAAAGCTAGAGTCTACAAGATTGACGGCAACATCGCCTACATCGCCTACCCGCTGATTCTATTCGAGGAGAATAGCATACCTAACCTCCTCAGCAGCGTCGTGGGGAACGTATTCGGCTTCAAGGCAGTCAGTGCTCTCCGGATCGAGGACATGCGCATCCCGCTACGCCTTGTGAACAGCTTCCCCGGTCCCTCATTCGGGATTGATGGAGTGCGAAGGATCCTGGGAGTCAAGGATCGTCCCATGACCGGTTCTACCGTGAAGCCGAAACTCGGCAACAGTCCGAAGGAGCACGCGCTTATCGCCTACAACACGCTCCACGGCGGAATTGACACGGTCAAGGACGACGAGAACCTGAACAGTCAAAGTTGGAGCAACTTCTACGCGCGAGCGGACGAGACGCTGAAGGCGGTTGAGCGAGCTGAGAAGGAGACCGGCGAGAGCAAGGGGTGGTGGGCAAACGTTACTGCCGGCGACACGGAAGAGATGCTGAAGCGCTGCGACTACATCGCGAAGAACGGCGGCAAGTTCGTCATGGTCGACTATCTAACGGTTGGATTTGCTGCAACTGCATCGCTGAGAAAATGTACTGGAGAGCTAGGACTGGCCTTGCACTGCCACAGAGCTATGCATGCGGTTATCGATCGCCAGTCGAACCATGGGGTCGAGTTCAAGGTCCTGGCAAAGTGGGCACGACTAGTTGGCGTCGACCACATCCACACCGGCACAGGAGTAGGCAAACTCGAAGGTGGGTTCCAAGACATCAAAGACCGTTGCAACCTGCTTCGCAAGAGCCACACCCCGAAAGAGGGCGGACTCTATTTCGATCAGCCATGGGGAAACCTGAAGACCGTGGTACCAGTTGCGTCGGGAGGGCTGCATCCAGGGCACGTCTGGAAGGTCTACGAAACATATGGCAAGGATGCATTCTATCTGTTCGGAGGAGGCTGCCACGGACACCCCGGTGGAAGTTATACTGGAGCAAAGGCTGTCAGAGCTGCAGTCGAAGCCGCCGCGGCCGGGATAACTCCTCAGGATGCGGCCAAAGGGAGCAAGGAATTGCAGCAAGCCCTCGAACTTTGGGGCGGAGTGAGTTTCTGAAAGAAACGTGCGATTTCGAGCGTCCTGCAATATCGCGAGCTGCTGTTTCAATCTGATTGCGGTTTCACGCCGTGTTTCGCGAGTTCTAGCGCCTTCTCAACCGCTCTTCTCGGATCACTCTCTGAAAGAATGCGCACCGTCTTACGCTCGTCCAAGAACGTTTCCTTCACTTGATCAGCCACGCCTCCGCTTCCCTCAATCGCGATGACAGGCTTCCCCTTCAGGTATGCGATGCTGGTCTCGATTAGAGCGCCAGCCCCACCGGCAATGATGATCACGGCGTCGGCACTATTGGCGGTTGCAAAGTCCCTAGCCCATCCTATCCCTGTCGCAATGACAATATCGCAGTAAGGGTTCGCGAAGTGCATCTCATCATGAGGGATTATACCGACAGTAGTCCCGTGATTCTCCTTAGCTCCCTTGCATGCGGTCTCCATGACTCCACCCAGGCCCCCGGTCACGAGTACCGCACCGCGCCTTGCAGCTTCGGCCCCAACCTCGTAAGCCAACTTGCGTGCTTCTTCTGTGCAATGGTCTGCAGCAGAACCTATCACTAGAAGCTGAATCCTTCTGCATGATCCATCTGTCATTGTGTGGTCTCCCTTGTTTGCAGTTCATCGAAGGCCGCCCAAATATTAAGAAAGCTCGAACTCATCTAATCGAGACGGACAGAGGCCTGCTACTTGGATTTCGAGATTGCGCCACTCTTCTATAGCAGCATAATCTCAGCAGGCTTGGCGTTAGGTATAGCATACCTGATGCTCAGATCATTCAGAATGACGCAAAGAGACTATTTGCTCGGTTTTCCGATTGGATTCAGTTTCCTGGCGCTTTCTTACCTGTTCTTTGCCGCATCTACTGCAATTCCTGCAGTGAATGAGGTTGCACGTTGGTTTGAAGTGTTCTCTGCTACCTACGGATTTGCATTCATAGGGGGAACCTATTTCTTAAGGCGGAGAGGTGCGACTGGGCCGTTCTCTCACTGGCTCTTCTCTCTCGCTTTTCTAGCTATTGTTGTCGTTATCCTAGTTGAAGTTGTACCGCCATTTGGCGCTCTTCCTCCGTATTCTGTTGCAGCTCAGATTCTCCTAATCGTGAACCTGGGCTTGCTGAGCTACATCGTTTTCAGTCTGAGCCAGGCTCTTAAACAGCCCCCACATGAGGTGAACTTCCTAGTCCAGGCAGGCTTCATTCTTCTTGCCTTTGGGCAATACAGCCTCCTGCTCTGGACATTGGACGAGGGATTCTGGTCCTTCACGCTGGCGAACCTTTTCCGCGTTGCTGGCCTTGTCGCGCTCTTGATTGAGGCTGCAACTGCGGTTACCGGACCCCATCACGGATGATCACTATTGCACCACACGGAAGAAGCAAAGAGGCCTCGTCCTCGCTATCGCCCGAAGATATTCTATGACATCCTCTGTTCGATAATGAAGCAAGAGGAGTCTGCCGGTGTTGCCAAGATTACTAGGGTTCAAAATGAGGTTAATCTTCCTTCAGACCGTCTCCGAGCGCACCTTGAAGACATGAAGGCACTTGGGCTCGTTGAGTACGGTGACGGTCTAGCCTGCACGGTAAAAGGTGGGAGCTTCGTGTCTGAGTACGAGAAAGTTGCTGAAGTCCTGAAGCGGTTCGGCCTAGACTAGGAACATCTCGACGGACGAACATTGAATTCACAAGCCAGCAGGTATTGTGCGTACGTACTCTGCGTACCTGAATCGTTATCGTGAGGAAATCCTACTCATCTCTGTGATCGTCCACCCTGGATAGATCGGAGGCATCCACGCAACTGTGAATCCTAACTCATTCAGGCGTTGAACATGGTTGACTTCGCTGGCTCTTCATTGACCATCGTTTCGTTGGTCATCTTCCTATCATTTCTGGGCGCTATCCTCAGCGAGAGACTCAAAGCCTCATACCCTACAGTCATGATCGCTATTGGTCTTGCACTATCGTTCTTGAGAATCGGGGGTGCGCTTAACAGTATCAGCTTCGACAGCAATCTCATACTTGGTCTCATTGTTCCTCCTCTGATTTTTGAGGCAGCCATGCGAACGCGTCTTGAGACCTTCAGAACCGTTGAGAAGACCGTTCTGAGCCTGGCCATATTCGGAGTTGTGATCTCCGCTCTTGTATGCGGTGCCGTCCTGCAGATTGCATTGGGTTTGCCCGTCGCGGCTGCGCTCATGTTTGGCGTCATAATCTCACCTACAGACCCGGTCTCCGTTGTTAGCATATTGAGGAGAATGAAGGCGCCTGAAAGGCTGACCACAATCTTAGAGAGCGAAGCCTATTTGAATGACGTGACGGCCATCGTTCTCTATCCTGTCGCAATATCACTGTCTTTTAGTCCCGTTCAGAGTGTGACTCTATTCGCCTACAGTTTCGGAGGTGGGATACTAACTGGGTTGCTTGTGTCCGGCGTTGCTGAACTATTGTACAGGCAAATCACGGAGCCCATGGCGGAGACGACGTTCACAATAGTCGTCATGTTCGGTTCGTATCTCTTCGCCGAGAGTCTGCAGGTTTCAGGACTGGCATCAGTGGCCATTGCTGGCCTGTACATGGGAAATCGAACCATGCGAACCGCGATGTCCGATGAGACTAGGACGACGATGACGAGATTCTGGGAAGTGGTGACTTTCATGGCAACGTCCTTCGCTTTCCTTCTCATCGGTTTGAAAGCAGATTTCGCGTTGCTCATCAGCTATGCTCCGTTCATCCTGGCAGCTTTCTTGGCGATACTCGTTGCCAGAGTCGTCAGCGTTTACCCGATAATAGGGCTCACGAACATGATGGGTGAGAGAATACCACACTCATGGACAAGATTGCTGGCTATTGCAGGGTTGCGCGGTGCAGTTTCGGTTGCATTGGCGATCTCGTTGCCAGAGAGCGTTTTCAAAGATACGATAATGGCAATGACGTTTGGCGTGGCGCTGCTGTCGCTAGTTGTTCAAGCAGAAATTCTGCAAGTCTTGGCGAAGAGGATGAAGCTGCAGAATCCTTTGCCCGAGAACACTCAATGTACGGAAAAACGATTGAGCCAACAAGGAACGCTAGGGCGAAACAGATTTCCAACCTGAATGATATGGTTGCGACTACATCCTATACTGCCGCTTTCCACACGTTGGCCTCACATGAACAGAGGCAGATATTGCAGGAAGCATATAGAGGGACAAGCAACTACATACGTCAAAGTTATGAGAGGTCAATCTCTAGCTTCAGCGCTGATTAGAAACGATGACCTCCACTATCGAAGCACCAAAGATCGTCATAGTGGAGGATCTGTGCAAAGGGTGCGGGATCTGCATCGACTTCTGCCCAGTCAAGATACTGAAGACCAGCAGCCACATGACGAAGAAGGGTGTCTATCCACCGAAGGTCACCGACCCGGCCAAGTGTACCGCCTGCCGGATCTGTCAGTACTATTGTCCCGACCTTGCGATATTCATCGTCGGGAGGTCTAAGGCTTCGCCCTCATAGAACCGGGAACGTACTTCATGCAGGGAAACGAGGCGTGCGCTCTAGGCGCAGTTGCTGCAGGCTGTCGATTCTTCGCCTTCTACCCGATTACTCCTGCGGGTGAGATTGCGGAGAAGATGTCTCAGCTTCTTCCGAAGGCCCGCGGCACGTACATTCAGATGGAAGATGAGATTGCGGCAATTGGAAGTGTGATCGGGGCTTCTTGGACGAGTCTGAAGGCGATGACCGCAACTTCCGGGCCAGGCTTCAGCCTCATGCAGGAGAACATCGGGTACGCGGTAATGACTGAGACGCCGTGTGTGATCGTGGACGTCCAGCGGGCAGGGCCGAGCACCGGAATAGTCTCGGCGCCCATGCAAGGCGACGTCGTGCAAGCCAGACACGGCAGTCACGGAGAGTACGAGATCATCGCTCTTGCTCCTTCCTCGGCTCAAGAGATGTTTGACCTGACAATACGTTCATTCAACCTTGCTGAGCAATACAGGACGCCGGTGATCTTGCTCGCGGACGAGACTGTCGCCCACATCCGCGAAGAAGTCATCATTCCCGAACAAGGCTCTCTCACAATCAATAACAGGAAGATATCGTCAAGCGTAGAAGAAGCCGCTAAGGGTTTTCTCAGTCCGTCGGTTGCTCCCATGCCGATCTTCGGGAAAGGATTCGCAGCTCACGTAACCGGATCCTCACATGATGAATACGGTATGCGTCAAGCAAGTGCACCCGAGGCGATCGACAAGGTTGTGCGAACAATCAATCAAAAGATAGTGCCCCACACCGATCAGATTTCGAGCATTGAGAAAGTGATGATAGATGACGCCGACGTTGCACTTGTGGCGTACGGAAGCTGTGCAAGAACCGCCGAGTATGTGGTGAAACAAGCGCGCAAGGAAGGCATCAGGGTCGGACTGGTGAGGCTGATTGGCTTGTGGCCGTTTCCGGCAAGAGGCACGAAGGAGGCACTGAAGTCGGTTAAACGAGTCATAGTATTGGAGAACAACCTAGGTCAACTCTTCCCCGAGATCGAGAGAGCGGTTCCCGATGACGCAGAGACGACCTTCCTCGCTCCTGAGACTCTCGCCACTTTGCACAGGCCCGATTACGTGATGAAGTATGTGACAGGGGAAGCGCACTGAGTTTGTCTATCGAGATGACTCATCCACTGGCGAAGTACATACGGAAGGGCGCGCAGCCTCACACGCACTGTTCAGGCTGTGGCAACGGAATCATTGCGCAATCCTTTCTGAGGGCGGTCGACGAAGTTGGGATAGCAAAGCAGAAGATCGTGTGTGTGGCAGGAATCGGATGTAGTGGTTGGATACCCAGCCCCTTCTTTGATGTCGACACATTGCACGTGACTCATGGTCGTCCAATCGCCTTCGCGACCGGAGTGAAGCTTGCCAATCCAGAGCTTGAAGTTGTGGTCTTCACAGGTGACGGGGACGCCTCCGCAATCGGCGGCAATCACCTCATACACGCAGCTCGCAGAAACATAGGTATCAAGGTGATCTGCGTCAACAACATGATCTACGGAATGACGGGTGGAGAGGTTGCACCCACCACACCGCGGGGGCTTAAGACGACAACGACGCCGTTCGGTAACTTGGAACGGCCATTCGACCTATCGAAGCTGGTCATCGCTGCAGGGGGCACCTACGTCACAAGGTGGACCACATACCACGTCGCGAGACTTGTCGCGTCAATGAAGAAGGCATTGACGCGGAACAGTTTCGCCTTTCTGGAAGTCCTATCACACTGTCCAGTCCACTATGGGCGCAGAATCGGCATCACAGATCCTGTCGAGATGATGCGATGGTTCCAGAAACAATCCGTCACCATCGAAAGGGCACGTGAAATGACGGAACAGGAACTACTTGGCAAGTTCGTCGTGGGCGAGTTCGTAGATGTCGACGTGCCAGAGTTAACCAAGCTCTACGCGGAACTGTTCGAGGCTGCGAATCGTGACTCGAACTGAAGTCAGAATCGCAGGCTTCGGCGGCCAAGGCGTAATTCTGGCGGGCGTCGTTCTAGGTCGGGCTGCTGCAGTTCACGAAGGCAAGAAGGCCGTTCAGACACAGTCCTATGGGGCCGAAACGAGAGGAGGTGTGACTCGTTCAGAGGTCGTCATCTCAAACGAGGAGATCGACTACCCCAAAGTCATTTCGGCAGACATCACTATCACAATGTCACAAGAGTCATTCGACAGATACGGAACCAACATGAAACCCGGAAGCGCGCTGTTCGTCGATTCAGACTTGGTGACAAACACTCAAGCTACAACCGGGAGCACTATGCATCGTGTTCCCGCAACGAAACTCGCCGCAGAGGAATTCAAGAAAACACAGGTCGCCAACATGGTGATGCTCGGCGCGGTTGCTGCAGTCACCAAGGTTGTGAAATTGGAGAGTCTCAGAATGAGTGTAGGAGAGGTTGCGCCAAAGGCGTCTCTAGACCTGAACGTGCGAGCCCTGGAACGAGGGTTCGAGTGGGCAAGAGCGAATCTGGGAGCCTAGGTGGCTTGAGTCAAGTTCCGAGCGACTTGATTCTCTCGATGAGCTTGGGGACGACCTGATATAGGTCACCGACTATTCCATAGTCCGCTATCTTGAAGATCGGCGCCTCCTTATCCTTGTTAATCGCGACGATCAATCTCGAACCCATAATCCCCACCGTGTGCTGAATCTGTCCCGAGATTCCGATCGAAACGTTGAGTTTTGGCTTGCATCTCTTGCCGCTGATTCCAACCATTCGATCTTCCGAGATCCAGTGATAGTCTGATGATAACGCCCGCGTGCACCCAAGCTCTCCTTTCAGGAGAGCAGAGAGCTCATTCATCATAGCCAGATCTTCTTCGTTCGAAATCCCCTTTCCCACGCAGATCAGAGTCTCTGCTGACTCTATATTGGCTGATTCACCAAGCTTCTTCTTCCGTTCAACGAGCTGAACTCGTTGAGGCGGGATCTTCAGGTCAGTCTCCTCAACCGTACCTTGCACAGGAGCCTTGACTGCCTCGAAGGTCCTCGGCATGATCGAGACGACTTTCTTCTTGGTCTTGATGATTTCCGAAGATACAGTGTTCCCTCCGAGAGCATACCTGTCAATCACCAGATCCTGACCTTTCGCAGTCAGACCGATCGCATCAGTTATGCACCCTGCCTGAAGCTTCTGAGCTAGCCGTCCCGCGGTCTCTTTGCCGAGTCTCGTGGATCTGATTAAGATGATGTCTGGCCCAATCTCCTTCGCGATCTCAGATAGCACATTAGCATAGGTTTCCGCATCCAATGTTCCAACGATGCTGCTCGGGATCAGAAGGGCCTCCTTTGCACCGTACTCGAAATAGGATTGAACCGCTTTGTCATCCCTATCGCCGAGCGCGACTGCAGAGAGCTCCAAGTTGAGTTGTGCAGAAAGCTCACGCGCCTTTGTTAGAAGCTCGAAGGCGCCTTCGTCTGTCTCTGAAGACACGAGAATTCCAGAGGTCATTGTAGTGCTCCCTCCTTGCGAAGAGCGTCCACTAGCTTTCCAACCTTCTCGTCCACATCACCCTCAAGAATCACTCCCTTACGCTCCTGTTCTGGCGCCAAGTTGCTAACCACCTGAATCGCGGACGCCGCTGAACCTACTTTGCTAGGATCGATTCCAAGATCCTGCAAAGTCCAAGACCTCAGAGGCTTCCTGGAGGCTCGAAGGATCTGCGCCAGCGATGCCCGGCGTGGCTTGTTAATCTCGCTAGTGACCGAGACCACGAGAGGAGTCTGCGCTTTCACGACCTCAAGCGCGCCTTCCATGTCCCGCACTGCAGTGATCATGTTGCCCTCGATTGATAGCTCTCTCACATAGGTCACCTGAGGAATGTTCAGTATCTCAGCAATCCTCGACCCGATCTGGCCGGAGTAGTTGTCGGCCGAGCCTTCGCCGACCAGGACAAGGTCAAATGGACCGATCTTCTCGATTGCCTTGGCAAGCGTCATCGCCGACGCGCCAGTATCCGAACCCTCACAGGCCGGATCGACAACAATGCATCCCTCGTCGGCGCCAATCGCCAGCGCTTCGAGGATCGTGTCTTTGAGTTTGGCCGAGCCGGCTGATAGAACGGTGACCTTTGCTTCGTGCTTCTCCTTGATCTTCACAGCTTCTTCGAGTGCGTTCTTATCCATGTCGCCGAAGAGAACAGGCAACCCCTCAAGGACCGGCTCACGGGTATCGCGTTTGATCCGGATTTGCTGCAGGTCAACAACCTGCTTCATGCACGCTATCACATGCAATCATTCTCATCTCAGACGTTTGGCCTACTGTGCCCCCGCAGAGCCATCGGATTAGATGACTTTTTCGTCTCAGCTGAATCGGTACTGCACTCCGAAGCCTGCCTTGGGGTAGTGCCAGCTAAGCGCTTCTTCGATGCATGCAAGGACGCAGGCTCCGCATTCTAGACACCCGTCAGGGTTTGGAATCACGTCCCCTTTCTGATCAAGCGAGTACACTTTCGCAGGACAGACGAAGAGACAATACTTCGGATCGCACTTCACACGACAGATTTCGTGGTTTATCTTGATGTGTTCCTCTTTGTCGACTTTGAACACATTTCGCCCGAGTTTCTCTTCCACCTTCATGCTTCTCTGCCTCTATATCTTGAGCAGGTCCAAGGCGTCCTTCAAGGTTGACAGGTTGAGGAAGTGTTTTCTGATGTGTTTCATCGCCGTCGATGAGAGTTTTTGTTTGGGTTCCGATCCGATGAACATGAGATCTGTGAGCATGGTGCCGATGGCCTGTGGGTACTTCTCGAATAGCCGCGGGTTGCTGAGCACCTTCCAGATATTTCTGAAAGTGCAAAGGTCTTTCATCACGAAGGAATTGTCGAGCGTCCTCTCGTACTCAGCGAGCGAGGCAGCGGAGTAGTTGTCCCGATTCTTCGCGGCTTTGATGGTCTCGGCCGCCATGACACCTGACGCGATGGCGAGGTCCATTCCTCTCACGATGATTCCCATATTGAGCGCGAATCCTGCCGCGTCTCCGACCGCGAGGATTCCATCATTGTACAAAGTGGGCAAAGACTTGATGCCTCCTTCAGGAATCGTGTGAGCAGAGTATTCGACGGTCTCTCCACCCTCGATCAGAGCAGAGACTTCTGGACGTTGTTTGAACTCTTCCATCAACTGGTATGTCTCAAGGTGTTGTGGATTGGCCATTAGTGGGCCGATTCCGACCACGATTCCAATGGAGATGCTTTCCCGGTTGGTGTAGAGGAATCCTCCTCCAGTCATTCCCTTGGTTACGCTTCCAAAATAGAGCTGGGCCGCGCCTTCGTCTCCATGAAGGTGAAACCTGTCTTCGATGGTTTTTCTAGGCAGCTCCACTGTCTCTTTCACGCCAACCGCGAAGTGTTCGGGGTCGTGCTTCGAGCGGAGACCCGCCTCTTTGGCGATGAACGACATGGCGCCGTCCGCGGCAACTACTACGTTTGCTCCAATATCTTCGCCCTCAGCCCTAATTCCTGCAACCTTCCCATTCTCACGCAGAAGTTCCTCAACTTTGTACTTCGATACTATTGCTGCGCCCGCTGCGGATGCTTTCTCAGCTAGCCATCTGTCGAATGTGGGTCGAATCAGCGTGTAGCTATGATACGGTGGCTTATCGTAGGTGTCTGAACGCAGTGTCAGAGTGACCGATGTGTCCTTTGACAGCATAGTGAGCAGCTCTTTCGTGACGTGCCGTTCGAATGGGGCTTCGTCCCAGATCTCCGGCAGGTATCGCCTGACGGGATTCATGTACAGTCTGCCTCCGGTGACGTTCTTGCTTCCGGGGTAGTCGCCTCGTTCGACGACCAGCACATCCAAGCCTGCTTTAGCAAGCGTGTATGCGCAGGACAAGCCCGCTAGGCCGGCACCTATGACCGCAACGTCAACACGTTCCACGTTGATCACCGGATTGGGCGAGATGCTTACTGTTATGTTGACTTGCCCCTGATTAGGGGTAACCCACGCTGTTTTGGTGATCCACTATCGGTAGGGAACAGCCACGTCTCCCATGAGTTCTCGCGCGATGATGATCTTCATTATGTTAGCTCCGCCCTCCGCCCCAACGACGTAGGACATGAGCCCTCGCATGCACATCTCCAGTGGGCTTTCTTTGCTGTAGCCGAGTGCGCCATGATACATCATCGAATGCTTCACTATCTCGACGCCCAGTAATGGTGCCCTGAGTTTGCAGATCGCGATTGTCTGATTGATCTCCTTGTTGCTGAAGCTTCCATCCTTATAGTGTTGATCGATCATCCAAGCTCCTTTGAGCAGCAAGTTCTTCACCAACTCAAGTTCGGCCAAGTCTTCAGCGATCTCAAACGAGATGCCTTCAAAGTTCGCAAGAGGTCTTCCGAAGAGTACACGACGTTTCACATAGTCTGCGCCGAGCTCGAGGCATTTCTCAGCTCCTCCGAGGCAAGCGCTAGCGACGAGAGTTCGTGCTGCGTTGAAACCCTCCATGTTAATGTAGAATCCTCTGTTCTCTTGACCAAGCACGTACTTTGCAGGGATCTTGACGTCCTTGTATGAGAAACCGCCAGTGGATAGCCCCATGCGGCCCATGTCCCGGAAGGTTGTGTAAGATACGCCGGAGGCCTTCGCTGGGATGTACGCAAATGTCATGCCCTTGTTGCCGAGTTCAGGAGCAGTGCGGAACAGGGTGAGATGTCCGCCGCCCCTTTTCGTTGCCTCAATGACACCGCTGATGTAGATCTTTTCGCCGTTGATCACGTACTCATCACCAGCCTTCTTCGCGGTGGTCTTTATGTTGGCTAGGTCAGATCCTCCTCCAGCCTCTGTTGTGCAGATTCCGATGAACCACCTGCCGGACGCGATATTGGGGAGAAGTTCCTTCTTCAGTTCCTCAGTGCCATGCCGGACAATCAAGTAGCTCCATCCGAGGTTCAACAGCGTGTACACGGGAAGCGACATAGACAGTTCGCCTCGAGCGATTTCGTGAACCGCAAGCGTGGCGTAGACCATCTCCTCACCTGGGCTAGCAGACCCACCATACTCCTCTGGGATTGTCACGCCGAAGATTCCGAGCTCGACCATCTCTTTGATGATCTCTTCAGGGATCCCCGCTTCCTCGTCGATTTCGCGTGTTCTAGGAAACAGTTTCTCATCGCAGAAGCTGCGCGCGGTCTTCTTGAACAGCTCCTGCTGCGGTGTTAGTCGGAAATCCAACCACGTTCCTCCATCCTGCTTTGGATGTCGGAAAGGTGGTTTGAGTCATATTTGGCTGTTCCGCGAACTGTTCGGGATCGAAGAATGCCACCATAGCGTGGTACGGCGGTCGGCTGCTCGAGACTAGACCGAAGCGACTATCGCGATGTCATTGACATTTGTGTTCGTTCTTCCGGTCATCACAAGATCCTTCAGAGGCGCGAAGAACCTGTAGGAATCGTTTTGGGCCAGCAGTGCATCGAACTTGAGGCCGAGCTCCTCAGATCGAGAAATGGTCATGCCGTCGGCAATAGCCCCGGCAGCGTCTGTTGGGCCATCCATTCCGTCAGTCCCAATGGACGTCATCGCGACACCTTTCAAACCTTGAATCTCCTTTGCACACGCCATCACACATTCTTGATTTCGCCCTCCGAGACCTGAGCCCGTAACCGTCACTGTGGTTTCTCCTCCCACGATGAACGCACAGGATCTTCTGAAAGGCTCATCAAACTTGACGATCTCTCTGGCCAAGGAACCGATGAATGCGCCGAGATACCGCGCCTCTCCTGTGACGGACGAACTGAGTATCTCCGTCCTGATTCCTTTTGATCGTAGGTATCTCTTTGCAGAAGTGCACGCAATTCTGTTGTTTCCCAGGAAGTGATAACCGACTTTCTGGAAGCAAGGGTCATCTGCCTTCGGTGTCTCCGGGATGCGTCCTTTGTCTCCCTCACTAAGGATCTGCTTGGCGCTGCTGGGAATCGATTCCCAAAGATTGTATTTTCTCAGAACTGCGATGGCGTCTGAGAAGGTAGTGAGGTCAGGTGAGATTGGTCCAGACGCGATCGAGTCAAGCCTGTCCCCCACCACATCAGAAATGATCAGTCCCAGAGTGCTTCCAGCACGAGAACGTTTCGCCAGCCAGCCTCCCTTTATGGCAGACAGGTGCTTTCTAACTGTGTTCAGTTCGACTATCGTGGCGCCTGCATTCATGAGCAATCGTGCAACTCTTCCCTTGTCCTCGATCGTCAAGGGTTCCGTTGGAAGAGAGAGAAGTGCGGAGCCGCCGCCTGATATCGCGCAGATCAGGAGATCCCGACTGTTCAGTCTCTCGACCAGGGCAGTGAGTTCTTTCGCTGCGCTCACACTGTTGGCGTCAGGGGTCGGGTGAGATGCGGCGACAGGTCTTACCCTGCTCAGTTTTGGTGACTGCCGCCCACTTGGAACGACAACAAGTCCGCCGTCCAGTCGACTTCCAAGAATCGACTCAAGGGCCTCCGCCATGGCTCCCGAAGCCTTCCCTGCACCAATAACGAAGATACGATCGTAGCTGCCGAGAGGAATGACCTGGCTGCCCACCCGAAGCTTATCTCCTCTCCTCTTGACCCTTTGAGAGACAAGCACGTAAGGATCAACTGACGCAAGGGTGAATTCCAGAGTCTCCAAGAGAAGCCGTCGCGCCCGCCGCGTCAGGCGATCAGGACCGCTGCTGATGAGCTCGCCCTTGTTCAGGATCAAATTGGCTCTGAGCAGACTCTACCATGGTGCCCTTATGACTATTCGCCAGTGG
>Ga0315296_10000616_pt1 | contig 32421 bp, 24 predicted proteins | sample YL17G14_18_MG_FD_203921 | JGI IMG/M metagenome (GOLD analysis project Ga0315296, IMG submission 203921) | Sediment microbial communities from Yellowstone Lake, YNP, Wyoming, USA - YL17G14_18 | ecosystem: Environmental > Aquatic > Freshwater > Lake > Sediment | place: USA: Wyoming | collected... | reverse complement strand
TGGCCGATCCCAAAGAAGTCCTCGCGATCATCAAGAGCGATCTTTTCGACATCAAGAAGAATTACGGCGACGAGCGTCGCACCATCATCCATCCGAACGAAATCGAGGTCGGACAGGAGGAGCTGATACCCAGGACCAAGGTGGTCATCTCGCTCACCGAGTCCGGCTACATCAAGCGGATGCCGGTGCGCACCTACAAGACTCAGCACCGCGGCGGCCGTGGCGTACGGGGGATGAGTACCAAGGAGGCCGATCACGTCGAGTACCTCGCGGTCACAACGACCCACCACAATCTGCTGTTCTTCACCAACAAGGGACGCGTCTTCGGCCTGAAGGCATACCGCGTGCCGAAATACGACCGGACCGCGCGCGGAATTCCGGTGAATAATCTCATCAGCCTGAGCGCGGATGAGCGCGTGGTGGCGATGCTGCCTCTGGAATCGTTCGAGGTGGAGGGCCACATCTTCATGGCCACCGCCAACGGCACGGTGAAGAAGACCCCGCTCGAGGAATTCGCGTTCATACCGTCCACGGGCAAGATCGCGCTGGGGCTGGATGAGTCCGACACGCTTGAGTGGGTTCGCGAGACGACCGGCAATGATGAGGTGCTGATGGCGACCGCCCAGGGCAAGTCGATACGGTTCCGCGAGACCGACGTCCGTCCGATGGGCCGCACCGCCAGGGGAGTGAGAGGCATAAGACTGACCAAGGGCGACGCGGTAGTGGGGATGGTCCGAATCCGCGAGGGCAAGGACCTCCTTCTGGTGACGGAGAACGGATACGGGAAGCGCACGGCGTTCGACGAGTTCACGCTTCAGAACCGGGGCGGATCGGGCCTCATCGTCGCCAGGGTGACCGCCAAGACCGGCAAGGTCTGCTCGATCCGCAGCGCGGCAGAGGAGGACGAGCTCCTGCTCATGAGCCAGCAGGGGATTGTCATCAGGTCGAAGGTAAGCTCGATCAGCAGGATCGGCCGTGCCACGCAGGGCGTGAAGCTGATGAATCTCGATGAGGGCGACAAGGTGGCGGCGTTCGCCCTGGTTGTGAAGGAAGAGGAGCTGGAAGAGGAAGAGGGTGAAGAGAACATGACCGGGACGAACTAGCTGATTTCCGGTCCCGGCATTCGGCATCCATCAGCGACGTGACCGGCGATGGTAGGCGTTCCGACGGCTGACCATGGCTGGGTTTTTGATAAAATATCTACATGAAGACCATAAATATATCGACTATTATCACGATATCGCACGAGTGCGAATATCCCCATGCGGCGTCAAACCTGCATGGATAGCGGCATTGACCGGCTTCGGCGGACGCAGCGCGGCTTCATCCGCCACCGGTCTTATGGTATCATGATGGGGTGGTCACGGCGGCCGGAACGGCCCCGAACGAGGAAGACATGACCCGAAAGAACAACATCAGCGAAGAGTCCGAGGGACGGCTTTTCCCGTCTCCCGAGGAGGCTGTCGAGCCCGAACGGGAAGAGGAAAAGGAAGAGGAAAAGGAAGATGAGCAGGCTCCGAAGAAGCCTGACGGGAAGAACGGCGAGCCGGATCACTACGAGGCGGAGGACATCAGGGTCCTCAAGGGTCTCGAGGCGGTGCGCCGCAGGCCCGCGATGTACATCGGCTCCACCGGCGAAAAAGGGCTTCACCATCTCATCTGGGAGGTTGTGGACAACTCGATCGACGAGGCGATGGCGGGGGCCGCCACCAGGGTCAAGGTGACGATCAACGAGGGCCAGAGCGTCACGGTGGAGGATGACGGGCGCGGAATCCCGGTGGGGATCCATCCCGAGGAAGGACGGTCGGCGCTCGAGGTCGTAATGACCACTCTCCATGCGGGCGGGAAGTTCGACGGCATCGGCTACAAGGTGTCCGGCGGCCTGCACGGCGTCGGGGTGAGCGTGGTGAACGCGCTGTCGCAGTGGTGCGAGGTCGAGGTCAGCCGCGACGGCTACGTATGGACGCAGCGATACGAGCGCGGCGAAGTCAAATCCGAGCTCGTGAAAGGAAAGAAGACGAAGAAGACGGGGAACAGGACGACGTTCTATCCCGATTTCGAGCAGGTGTTCGAGAAGATCCCGTTCAGCTACGAGATGGTCAGCCGACGTCTTCGCGAGCTCGCGTACCTGAACGCCGGCCTGAGAATCCAGCTTGTGGACCAGCGCGAGGGCGCGCATCGGGAGGACGAGTTCTGCTATTCCGGCGGCATATCCGCCTACGTCAAGCATCTCAACCAGAAACACAATACGCTCCATGTCAAGCCGTTCCATTTCGTGAGAGAGCTGCAGGACGAGTCCGGCAGCCCGGTCATCATCGAGGCGGCCATCCAGTACAACGACAGCTACTACGAGAGCGTCATTGCCTTCGCCAACAACATCAACACACGCGAGGGCGGCACTCATCTCATCGGCTTCCGTACCGCCATCACCAGCGCCATCAACCAGATCGGCCGCGAGCACAAGCTCATAAGGGAGAAGGACAGCAACCTCTCGGGCGAGGACGTCAAGGAGGGCCTCACTGCGATTATCTCGGTCAAGCTCACCGATCCGCAGTTCGAGGGCCAGACCAAGGAGCAGCTCGGAAACACCGAGATCAAGGGCCTGGTTCATTCGGCCGTCTACGAGGAGCTCAAGGACTGGCTCAACGAGAACCCGACCCCGACCAAGCGGATCGTCCAGAAGGGCCTGGCCGCCCAGCGCATCAGGGAGGAGACGAGAAAGACCAAGGAGCGTCTCCGGAGGAAGAATTACCTGACCGGCACCTATCTCCCAGGCAAGCTGGTCGACTGCTCGGAGAAGGACCCTGCGCTGAGCGAGCTCTTCCTGGTAGAGGGCGACAGCGCTCTCGGCAGCGCCAAGGCCGGCCGCGACAGGCGTTACCAGGCGATACTCCCGCTCAAGGGCAAGATCATCAATGTGGAGAAAGCCCGTTTGGACAAAGTCCTGTCGAACGAAGAAATATCCAACATAATCACAGTCATCGGCTGCGGGGTAGGGGAGGATTTCGACATCGCCCAGCTCAGGTACCACAAGGTCATACTCCTGACCGATGCCGATGTGGACGGCAGCCACATACTGACTCTGGCACTGACTTTCTTCTATCGCCAGATGCCCGACCTGATCAACCGCGGGCACATATATATCGCCCAGGCGCCCTTGTACAGAGTCCGTCACGGAGACAGGAACTACTACGCGCTGAATGATCGGGAGCTTGAGGAGGTCGTCCAGACCCACCTCAAGGGGAAGCGGTACGAGGTGAATCGCTTCAAGGGCCTTGGCGAGATGGACGCCGAGGATCTCTGGAGAACCACCATGGACCCGGCGAACAGGGTCCTGCTCAGGGTCGAGATCAGGGAGGGGGACGAGGCCGACACCGAGGAGACGTTTGTAGATCTGATGGGGGACGATGTCGAGCCGAGGCGCGTGTTCATCAACACTTACGCCGCGCAGGTCGAGTATCTCGAGGTCTGAGCCGTTTCGATTTATATTTTCGCCCACAGTCCCGGCCGACCAGGCCGGGTTTTTTGTGTCCCGCGAGGGCAAGATATGTCGGAATTGACCGATTGAGCGCTTGTTAAAGTGGCAATGGACGGTGTAGAATTCGATAAAGTCATCCGCCCGATGTGAGGGACGGAGGGTTTGTATTTTAGGTCCTTATCCGAGGCGTCCCGATAGATGCGATCGCACCCGGACGATACTGAACGTAAGCAATGCGTTGCCTTTGTGGACCAGATCCTCACCGAGGCCGCTGAAGGGCACGCGACCGAGATCCTTTTCAGAACCGAGACCGACCGGGTGCAGACGTTTTTCCTCATCGACGGCAAGTACGAGAAGAGGCTTGCGGTCCCGTCCACCTACTGGAGCCTCGTGCGCCACATACTCAAATCGGACTACTTCGACACCGGCCAGTATCAGCTCAAGTATCAGGGGACTTTCTTTGTCTTCGATTGGACCGCGGACACCAGGGGCATCATCCGGATTGCGGTCAAGCGCAAAGCCATTCCGGGGCAGCGTCGCGACCGCATCGAGGATGTCTTCCGGTCCTTCGAGGACCCGAGCTGGGACTCGGTCAAGTCCATCTTCCTCTCCATTCTGAATCTCGCGCTCGAGCAGCGTTACAACGAGATCGTCATGGACCTCGACGGCCAGATCGTCGATATCGGCTACTTCCAGAACGGTATCCAGAGGACGAACATGACCATCTCGTCGGATTCGTACGACGCGCTCACGCGCCTGATCGGCGAGAACTACTTCGCCTTCGGCTTCATGACCCGCGAATTCCGGGAGAAGGAGTACCTCGTCCGGCTGAAAGCGCTCAATGAGAATGAGATCGCGCCAAGGATCTGGCTCGAGATCGAGGAGTTGAAGTAGCCCCGCGTTGGGAGCGCATGCATCCCGCCTGCAGCCAATCGGCATTGTAGCGAAAGTGGCGGACCCGGTTGCTACGCGCGCGGCTCGGAATGGGTTGGGGGTTGCAGCAAGGGGATTGGCTGCGAAAGTCGCGGACCCGCCTGCTTCGCGCGCGGCTCGGAATGACGGGCGCGGCTCGGAAACGATGCCTCAATGCGTCTCCGTGTCAGAAGCGCGACCGTCAGGGAGCGCGTAGGTTACTCGTCCCCGGGGCGGGATCGAGCAGGACCAGCAGGCCGAAGGCGCCCATGTCGGAGAACAGGAGAGGCGCGAGAGGCGGCGCTACCCGTATGAAGCGCTCGAACACCACAAGGTCCTGCGTCGTTATGTCCGTCAGAACGTGCAGAATCGCACCGACCACCCCGACCAGAATGAGCATCATCATGGTAAGGATATAAACGATCAGCTCGCCGCGAGTGGGCTTGTCTGTGAAGCCCATCATGATGGTGACGACGGTTCCGAATATGCCCGCCGCGCTCGGGATCCAAACCCAGACGTTCTCGAAACCGGTGCGTGCGTGATCCATCACGCTGCTGATGAGCGTGGCAAGGATGCCCAGCCCGATCACGAGGAAATAGAGCTGCGCCTTGCTGATCGGAAGCTGGAGGCGCTTTCTTGCCGGAAGCTTCAGGCTGCCGCTGTCGAGGGGATCTTCCTTCCAGGCCGAGGCGATGCCGATCACCCCGATCTGGCTTGATGTCAGCGGCGCTATGAACGGCGGCGCCCAGACCAGGAGGTTGATGCTGATCTGCTCGCCGATGGGACCGTACTGAGCTGCGGCGCGCAGAATATGGATATACCACCCGACCAGTCCCACTACGATGCTGACCATCAGCACCAGGGTCACCCCGATGGAAGCCTGCACTCTCCACCTGAAAGCTATGGCGGCGAGGACGAGCAGCACCACTCCCGCGACCGGTCCGAAGACAATCGGCACCGCCTCGTATGGCCGTATGTTGCCGCTGATCAGGTGGGCGAAATAGTGCTCCAGGCCGAGGAAAATCTCGTTGACGGCGACCATGAACAGCATGAAATGGTCGCGGGTGGTCGGGAGCCTGTATCTGTGCAGAAACGGAAAGACGGTTGCCAGATGGTACATTTTATCCTACTTCGCTCGTCGCTCTGAAGCCCGCGGTGATTAGTTGCCGCTCCCGGTTGCGGAGGGGGGGGCGGGGGCGATTCCCGCTTCGGACGTCATCTCGTCCGAGATACTTCTCAGCTCCGCCAGCTCGTGCAGAATCTCGTACGCTCCGTGCCATTGCACGTAGTCCGCGCCCTGCATCCATGTCCCGAACTTGGCCGTTCGTCCCCAGTGATGCCACAGGTCGAAATGAACGAAATCGACCGGCTGATCGAACGGCTCGTCCGTGACCAGACCCGCGGCATCCAGCCTTCCCATGATCTCGTCGCTCTCCCGGACCCAGCCGTTGACTTTCTCAACGGCGAGGTCGGCGTTCGTGTAGAAGTCGTTTATCCATTGCTCGTTGTGACACTCCCTGCAGACGAACTGCATACGGGTGCGGTTGCTCTCCCAGGCCGGCCTGCGCTCGCTGATGGGCGCGAACAGATACCATGTCAGCCGCTCGCCGACATCGTGCGTTGTCCCCGTCGCCCCGAATCCGCTGATGTGGCAGGTCGCGCACTGCGGCGCCGGAAAATCCGTCACGGTCAGCGTGCCCACTTCCGCAGTCCAATGCCACCTGTGACCGGTGGTCATGTACGAAATCCCGTGCGGCGACTCCTGGTAGATCTCCCATTGCGGATGGTCCGGCCCGATGTGGCAGGCGTTGCACGTCTCGGGTTTCCTCACCTGCTCGAGGCTGAACTCATGCCTCAGGTGGCATTTCTGGCACTGCCCGATGGATCCGTCGGCATACGGCTTCCCGATGTCGTGGCACCTGTGGCATGCGAAACGTGTTATTTCCTCGCCCTCGAGAGCGTACAGGGCGTTGCGCATCTTGTCGGGATTGTAGCTTCCCTCCGGAATGCTCTGGTAGATCGCAAGCTGCGCCTCGTCAAAGTCCTCGACTCCCCGCATGGCGGCGTAGGCCGGCGCCGAGTGCCTGCTCTGGTAAAACTGGGCCACTTCCGCGCCGTGACACCTCTGGCACATCGCGGTGGTCGGGCTGGGGAGCACCCAGGCGCCCTCATGCTCCACGGCGCCGGGATAGTCCTGCGCAACCTTGTGGCAGTCGGCGCACAGCACGTCCGCCAGGGCCATCGCGCTGTGACCGTACTGCTCCACGATCCCCGGCGTCGTGCGGCGATGGCACACTACGCATTGCTCCCTGGAGTTGGCGAGAGCGTCAACCCGCTCCGCTTCCTTCGTCCCAGGGGAAACGCCGATTGTGATCATCACCAGCGCGAATCCCAGTACGATAATCGCTATCACAAGCCCCGCGATCAGGGCTCGGGTCGAGCGCAGTATGCTCTCGGCGGTTCGATCGGGTTGAGGCATGTTCCTCCTCCAGCCGTTCTGGAAATAGTCTCCTATTCAGAGGCCCGCAAAGCCCAGGCCGACATCACCAGCCGCCCTTTCAGCCATGGTAGCCCTTCTCAAGCACAAAAATGAAGCCAGGATTCAGGAAAAACTGAACCGGTATTCCTCTGCGTGATTTCCTTCACGCTCGCCGGTTGCCGTCCGGCGCCTTGACGCATCATCCCGAGATGCGAATCCAGTCGATCTGCCAGCCGGTGAACCCCGATGACTCGCAGTTGTCGATCTCGTCCGCCGCCTCTGAGATAAACCTGATCTCCTCGACATCCCCGGGTATCGGATGCGCCGGAACCGTGAAGCTCGACTCAACCCATCCACCCGACGATCCGGTCCAGTAGTCCGCGACGCCGTTGTAAATGAAGCCGCCGTCAGGGGGAACATTCACGCCGTTGACCAGCATGGCCATCCCCTCGCCTTCGCCTTCCACGTTGAATCGGTGCCGCACAACAATTGTGGAGCTCCCAAGCGTGTGAGGTATGAAGGCGAACAGGCGCGCAGACTTGATGTTGACTTCGGCAGGCACCCAGCCGTTCCAGCATCCGGTAGCGGGCTGCACGTTGGTCAGGTATCCGCTTTCGTCGTCGGGCACGATGTTCCAGAAGTTCCCGCTCGCGTCCGCTCCCCCGGTCAGGTCGTACGGATAGGTGTAGGCCTCGGTCCAGACAAAGCCCCGATTGAAGTCCTCGAGGAAATACTCCGCCGGATCGCTCGTCTGGTACATTTCGATGTAGTCGACCTGCCAGCCGAAAGTGAAATCCTCGGCGTAGCAGTTGGGGAAGTCGTTCTTGGGCGCGCAGACGAGCTGCAGGTCGACCGGGGACCCGTTGAGCGCGTCGCCGATGCAGATGACGGATTCGGCCACCTCGAGATTGGGGCTGCCGATCGAATCGAACCAGCCCCAAGCGTACCTGCCCAGGTACGGATCGAAGCTCTGGTAGTGCAGACCGGAGGCTGTGATGGGCTGGGCGCCACTCAGGCGCACCAGAACGCTGTCCAGCGGAAACATGAGGAACCTGTGATAGAGGCGGATGTAGGTTTTAGTGCCATCGTTCGCGGCGCCGGGTATGGGAACGGAGACCTGGGCCATTTTCTCCGGAAGCGCAGTGGGTGTGCCGTCGTGGACTTCACCGTAGCAGCCGCTTTTGCCCTGACGGTTGTCGAGCCACCCGCTCCCGTCGCTCCTGATCTGCATGAAATCGCCGTTCACATCCCCGCCGATCGACAGGTCCCACCCATTCGAGTTGTTCACGAACTCGTCGCTGAAGAATGCGCCGGCGGTCGGAGCAAAGGAATATACGTCCACGTCCGCGCCGACTCCCGACACGAGCCACTCGACAGGAGTGTGCAGATAGCCGTTCGTCGCCACCCAGAACTTGCCCTCGGACGGAAACGTGACCATCTGGCCTTCGCTGCCCTCCTGCTGCATGAAGTAATCGTCGGCAACATAGTCGAATCCCAGCCACACCATGTGGGTCCACAGCGGAGAGGCGTTTGTGACGCTTGTCATGTAGACGTAGCCGAGACCGTAGTTGCTGAGCATCTGCGGGTATTCCACCTTCTGGACATCCAGCGCGGGCCATTCCTGCACTACGACCCGGTAAACGTGATATCCGAAACCCGTGGGAACCCCGCCGTCCGATTCAAAATGGAAGCCTATCTCGATTGTGTCGCCGGGTGTCAGGCCTGTGAGAGACGGGTTCTGGCCCTGGGATGGGATCACGTCCGGACCGTCGTAGTCATAGGCATCTGAGAAGAACAGGCTAAGAGCCTGCCAGGCTCCGCCGTTGATGCGGTACATGACCTGCCCGCCGGCGTGACCCAGGCTGGAATCGGCATCCATGGCCCTGAGGTATCGCGCCGTAAGCGAGCCCGAATCGGGGACAAGGAGCTCGGGGCTGACGAGATAGGTGTCCATGCTCGGCTCGAATGTATCGGAGAGCGATTCCGATGTTCCCCAATGGTCCGTATGGTATGCCCACTCGGATCCGCCCGGCGGAGAGTGCCCGGGACCGTTCTCGACCGTCCAGAGCTCCACCGTGTTCGTACCCATATCGTCAGCGTAGGGAAGCTCGTACGGCTCCTGTGGGCCGTCGGCGACATCCACGTCGATCAGCTTGTACGCGGTCACAGGCCCGCTCGGAAAAGCTGTCGGGAATCCCTGGTCGTAGGAGCCCGTCGCGCTCACAACCGAGATCAACAGAGGAAATGACCCTGCCCCGACCGGTAATCCGTAGTCTCCCACGTCGCATACATACTCGGAGTAATACTTGTTCTCCCACCTCAACTCCGCCAGGAGCGTGCCCGCGAAAACTCCGGGGCACTGGACGCGAATCTGGTCGATCTCGGCAGGTACGCCGCCCCCCTGGATGCCCTGCCAGTCACTCACCCGGATGTTCAGGAACAACTCGCCGCCACGATTCGAACCGTCCGTATACCAGAGGGTGTTGCACGTCCGGTCGACCTCGATCATGAACGGCTCGGGGGAGTTCGCCGAGATCGGAAAGTCATCAGGCAGTACCACCGGAGGCTTCACGGTCGGCGGCGCCCAGCAGATGTCGATTCCGTAGTTGAAGATCAGATCGAGGCCCGACCCATCGGACGGGAACTGGATTCTGTAGCGGCGGGTGTTGCTTTCTCCGGGCTTGAAGATTCCCCGCTTGGTGTTGTCGGGGTTCCCGGTATCGAGAGTCCCGCTGACAAGCTCATCCTCGTCCAGGCAGTCCGCGAAGTACTTGTACGGGTTCAGAGTCGCGGTCAGCATGGAGTAATCCATCGGGGCGACCTTGCCCGGGGTGAAGGCGAGAAGCCCTGTGCCGGGGAATTCGGTCGGATTCCACCATCTGGTGTGGCCGTCCGCGTTCAAGAGCCGGGTCTCGTCGAGATCCGAGAACGTCAGCCCGCCGATGGTCGCGCCGCCCTGGGTGAACAGGATGCCCCTCACGTCGAACCCGCTTAGCTGAGTCGCGGTCGGGCTGAACGGGTGGGTCAGCGTCACCATGCAGTCGATCAGCCCGTTCAGGGGGTCCGACTCGGCGTGGTTGATCGAGATCGCCAGATGGAGCGGGGGCCCGTCGATGAATTTCGTCACATTGAAATGGAACATTCCCTCCCTGACCGGGACGATCTCTGCGAGGAGATTCTCGGGGTCGATCGTCACCGTCCAGAGCCCCGCCAGGTTGTGGGACGCGCCGCCCTCGCCGGGGGGCAGGCTGTCGATAGAAGCCAGACCGGGATTGGCGACCGGACGCTGGAGCCCGTCAATCGACTCGGGCAATCCGGGTGATACGGACTGCATGCCGCCGGAGCATCCCGGCATCAGGCTTAGAAGCAGGAACGCTGCTGAGATACACAGAACGAGTGTTGTCGTGGGTGAACTGCGGAACATATGATGACCTCCGTAGGATGCCGGCCGGCATCCGTGATCGAGTTAAGGCATATTAAAGCACATCAACAACCGGGTTTAAAGCGGCCGCCTGCTACCGCTGTGCATCCGGGGCAATCAGGTGCGCCGGCTTTCGAGCCGGCATTGGTTAGTCAATCAGGATGCCGCTTAGAAAAGCGGCGCACCCGGTGGCGGCGCACCCGGTCCCTCTTGAGGCTTGACGAAAATCGTGCGATAATCTAGGTGAAAAGGATTTACGGCTAGTCAACCGAACCTCCGGCCGGGAAACGGCATCTATATAGGTGTAGTGGTGACACCCAGCCGGAGGGGATCGGAGTTCCAGGATGATTCCCAGACCCGAGCCCCCTCCAGACGTGAGAGAGGGCCGCCAAATGGAACGAGTTGCCGCCTACGAAGGTGCGAGGCCGGTCGAGAGGGACGAGGCCAGTCGTGCGCAGTTCGTCGACCTCGTGAACGGCATTAAGGTGGAGCTTTACAATTTCGCGCTCAGGCTGACCGGGTCGCGAGAGGAGGCCGAGGACCTTCTCCAGGAGTCATACTTCAAGGCGTTCAAGTACTTCCATCAGTTGCGGGACGAAGCGAAGTTCAAGGAGTGGATTTTTCAGATAACGGCGAATCAGTTCAAGAATTTCCTTCGGAGGAAGAAGAGAGACAACACGTTCTACCAGGATGACAGCGAGCATGCGTTTGTGGAGCCCGAGCAGGCCCACCGGAACCCGGACGAGCTTTACTATCAGAACGACCGCACGGCGGTGGTTCAAAGGGCCCTGGAGATGATAAGTCCGAAGATGCGAAGTGTGCTGGTGCTGTTCGAGATCGAGGGCTACTCGATTGAGGAAGTGTCGAAGACGCTGGGCATCAGCAGGGGAACAGTCAAGAGCCGGCTCCATTATGCTCGCAGGAAGCTCAGAGAAGTTATCGAGACCGGCCCGATGAAGGGCAGGATTCATTTCGGATAGACCAAGGGGACAGTCGGCGGGTGAGCAGTTTGAACGGTCGGGATTTCAGGCGAACGGGCAACGATGATCTGTAATCGCAACAAGGAACCGGGCTGTCAGAAGTACCAGGCCCTCATACAGAGGCGCCTTGACGGCGCTATCACTGCCGAGGAGAACCTGGAGCTTGACGGGCATCTCGCTGACTGCAGCGACTGCCTGGAGGAATTGACCTCTCTAGCCGCGGTGCAGGACCTCCTGAATGAATCAAGGAACGAGCCGGCGCAGGTGCCGCAGGGTTTCTTCGAGTCGCTCTCGAGCCGTCTCGATGAGGTCACGCCCGCTCGGGGCTGGCAGATTCTGCTGGCTCATCCGCTGTTCACCGCCCATCGCAATGTTGCGCTGGCCATGACGAGCCTGATCCTGGTTGTGGCCCTCACCTGGAGTGTCGGCGCAGGGGCGCTCAACCGTGTCGAGAAGAACGCCGCCGATCGCATGGCCCCCACCGACTCCAAAGCTCTCATACTCACCAATCGAGGCGACACGATCGTCCTGTACGGCGACGAGGGAGAGCCCGACCAGTATTCCGAGGCGATCGACGATCTGGAAGAAGCTTACCGCGAGGCCCAGGGTCAGCAGGCCAACGAGGACTCGGAGGTCTACATACACACTTCCTGGCATGGCGGTGAGAGTGCATCTCCCTAGACCGATCGGCATGCCCGGAGATTCGGCTGGATGATCCGACCGAGGAGGAACCTCGGTCGTTCTGATGTCTGAAGGACGTCACGGTGATTGAATGAGACTCAGGACGGGAAATAGCGTTTCGCTGATCGGCCTTGCGAGCGTGATTCTTGCGCTCACAGTCCTGCCGCTTCACGCCCAGAGCTGGGAGGAGGGATTTCCCGTCCGGATCACGTACCAGGAGCTCGAAGGGGAGGGTTACGGGTGCGCGGATGTCACGCTGTTCGCCACCATTCCCGTCGGCACCCCTCTCATAGCGCGTGAGCGAGCGGTGGAGAACGCCCTTGACGTCCTGCATAGCATCTGGAACATCGAGAGCATCCATGAGGACGTCCGCGGGCTTCTGGGGCCCGTGGTCCCGATGGACGTGCAGTATTCGGTGTCCGAGATAGCCGGGACCGATTTCATCGTCGCGCTTGTGGACGCGTTCGAGATGGTGGAGGACGCAGGATTCTCGAGGTTCCAGGTGAACACTCCGATCAGCGCGACCGAGCGGGTGTCGATTCCACGGGGCGCATCCGTCGCGCTCTATCCCGACCCGCCGCGCTTCTTCGCCTGGATTATCGGCGAGGGATGGTCGGAGGATGTGTCCGGGCGGGAAAAATGGGTCATCGCTTCCCTGGTCAATTGCTCGGCCGCGGTCCTGAGTTTCCGGAGCGAGTACGGCCGATTCCCGAACTCTTTTGCCGAGCTGAGGGAAACCGGTCATCTGCTGATCGAGCCTCTCAACCCGTACACCGGCGAGCCGGTGCGCGAGGTCAGCGGCGTGAGCCCCGGGGATATCTCCTACGAGTACGTGAGCAGCCAGAGTGTGGTGCTGCTGACCTACGTTCAGGTCGGGAGCCGGGTGGATGTCGTCAGACGCGAGATCAGTGTCTCGTCTTCCGGGGCCTACGATCTCCTCTACCGCCAGACCGCCGGCCTGTCCGAGTCCGACAGGACTGTCGCCCGCTATGTTTTCCAGATATCCCAGATACTGAACGAGTACTATTCCGAATATCGCGATCTGCCCTACCGGGTGCCCCAGTGTGAGGCCGAAGCGTTCGCCTACGTCAGCTTCATGAACCCCTACACCCATGAGGACGCTCACCAGGCCGACAGCCTCGCCGACATCGAGCCCGGCGATTACACTTTCCACAGGGTCTCCTCGACATCCTACTTCCTCGTCGGCTACGGCGGCTCCGGCGAGGCCATCATCAGCGTCAGCAAGGACTTCAGGGTGCAGTAGTCGAAGGGTATTGTCATCCCGCCGCAGCGGGTCAATGTCGCCTCCTACCTCCTTGTCCCCCGCATGATTAGCCCATTCCTCCGTGCTATACTCCACCGGTCATGATTACCGGCGCTCCATTGGAAGCGGTCCTTTTTGACGTGGGCGGGCCGATCGCCGATGAGAGCGAGGACTTTCTCTTCGAGCTCCGCGTGATCTCCGAGCTGATCCAGGAGGAAATCGGGCGCGAAATTGATGAGAGCGAGATTGACGAGGCCTGGCATCGCGCGATCTCGTCCTGGGCCCCCAGCTTCATCAAGTCGACCATCTGGCAGTTTCTCGAGCCGGATCGCGAGCGCACGATCAGCCTCTATCGGGAGGCCATCAACCGCATTTTCACCCATCGACAGGATGTCACCCTGATGGAGGGTGTTGAGGAGCTCATCCCGAAGCTGGCCGAGAAATACATCCTGGCGCTTGCCGGCAATCAGCCGGAGTTCATGAGGGACAAGCTCGAGCGCACCGGGCTTCTGAAGTACTTCGCCTCGACCATACTTAGCTCGGAGCTTGGGATCGCCAAACCGGACAGCCGGTTTTTTCTTGAGATATGCGGGCGCATCGGAGTTGCGCCCCAATGCTGCTGCATGATCGGCGACAGGCTGGACAATGACATCTATCCGGCGAATGTCCTGGGTATGCGGACCATCTGGCTGAGGATGGGCCCGCACGCGATGCAGCAGCCGAGAATCCCCGAGGACGTCCCTGACGCAACGATCGAGAGCATGCCCGAGGTCCTCGGGATCATCGAGGGCTGGGAGCGGGACGAATCATCGCGCCAATGATTGAGAGGGTCTGAGCCATTCTCATTGTAGTAAAGATTCTCGCGATACTGGGGCTTCTTTATTTCCTGGTCAGGCTGAAGTGGGAGTTGGGACTCGCGCTGGCCGTATGCGCCGTCGCGACGGGAGTGCTGTTCCTCGTTCACCCGCTGATTTTCTTGCAGACTGTCTGGCTGGCCACGATCAAGATCGACAACCTCTCCGTGCTCGCGATGATCGTGCTCATCCTGGTGCTGTCGACAAGCATGAAGGAATCGGGCGCGCTGGACGATCTCGTCCAGTCGGTGCGAAAGATCTTCGTCGACAACCGGTTCACCATCGGCGCCCTTCCCGCCATGATCGGCCTCCTCCCCATGCCCGGCGGCGCGCTTTTTTCCGCCCCAATGATCGAGGGCCTTGCCGACGAGGCCGAAGCATCTCCCGAGGCAAGGACCTTCCTGAACTACTGGTTCCGCCACCTCTGGGAATACTCGTGGCCGCTGTACCCCGGTCTCATTCTTGAGTCGGCGGTGATAGGCGTCAGCCTCATCAGCGTTACGTCATTCCAGTTCCCGCTGTGCATGGCGGCGATTCTCGGCGGCTCGATCTTCGGGCTTATGGGAGTGGCGAAGCACTTCCGCACCCCCCTGCACGGCCCCCAACTCAGAGAGCAGCTCGGGACTCTCATCAGGGGATTCTGGCCGGTGCTCCTGATCACTGTGCTCTACATTGCCATCCTGGTCTCGAAGATCAATCTCGCCAGTCCTTTCCTCATCGTGCTTCTCGTGACCGTGCTGCTTTTCGGTCTCGTCAGAATCGGGCCGTCGCGGTTCCCGCGACTCATATGGAGGGCGATTGATCTCAAGCTTCTCGGGACCGTCTATTCGGTCCTGGTTTTCAAGGACATAATCGTCGTGAGCGGTGCTGTGGATCAGCTTTCCGCGGTCTTCAGGCAGTGGGGCGTGCCGCCCATCGCGCTGTTCATCGCGATCCCCATGCTTATCGGCTATCTGACCGGCATAACCCACTCGTATGTGAGCGTTGCCTTCCCGCTCCTGCTCCCGTTCTTCGGCGACCCGATCGACCTGTCGAGAGTGCAGCTCGCGTATGCGTTCGGGTTTATCGGCGTTCTGCTCAGCCCGGTGCATCTGTGTCTTGTTTTGTCCGCGAAGTATTTCGAGGCGGATGTGAACGGCGTCTACAAGCGGCTCTTCCTCCCCGCGGCGGTCGTCGCCCTTGTCGCGCTGGGGATCTACTTCACCTGATTCCGGTTTTTATCGTGGGGCCTCCCAAAGCGAAAACCGCGCCCACTCCGGGCGCAGTACCTGAAAGGAACTCGTCCTTCCAGGGATGGTACACAATATATGACGCAAAACTGAGCCATAGTCAATTTGAAATCGAGGTCGATTAGCGCTACCCTACTGCTGCCGCGGCCACCGGCGCCGCGAAGTTTGATATGCGTATCCTTCTTTCACCAGATGCCACCGCGCGCGAAGCGGGCGAAGTCCTCAGGCTCGCCCGGGAAGCTGCCGACCGTCCGGACGAGGTCTCGGTCGAGACCCGCGACGGTCGCATGCTGATAAGTATGACCGCGAACGGGGAGTCGGTGGATCCGGCCATGTTTGAGCGTCTTGCCGGCGTCGAGACTGTCGAGGACGCCAGGCCGATCTACCGGCTAGCAGGAATCGATCAGCTCGAAGCGGAGCATGCGGTGAGGGGAAGGACGCTCGTCGAGGTGCCGTACGCCGGTGTCACGATCGGCTCGGGTCAGTTCGTCGTGATGGCCGGCCCGTGCGCCGTTGAGAACGATCAGGACATCCTGGCCACCGCCCGGCGCGTCAGGAGGGCGGGCGCGCGAATCCTCAGGGGAGGTGCGTTCAAGCCGCGCACGAGCCCGTACAGCTTCCAGGGCACAGGAATTGAAGGGCTGGAGATGCTTGCGCGCGCGAGGGAGGAAGTGGGCATCGCGGTTGTCACCGAGGCGATGGAGCCCGCGGCAGTGGAGATGGTCGGCGAGATCGCCGACATCATCCAGATCGGCTCGCGCAACATGCACAATTACCCCCTTCTTCGCGCGGCCGGACGGCAGAACAAGCCGGTCCTGCTGAAGAGAGGGATGAGCGCGACGCTCGAGGAATGGCTCGGGGCCGCGGAGTACATCCTGAACGAGGGCAACCCGAACGTTGTGCTGTGCGAGCGAGGAATCCGCACATTCTCGCGGCATTCGAGGCATACGCTCGACATAGGGGTCATCCCGGTGCTTCGCGAGCGCACGACGCTTCCGGTGATAATCGATCCGTCGCACGCCACCGGCGCGGCGGGCAGGGTGCCGTCCATGGCCATGGCAGCCCTGGCCGCTGGAGCGGACGGGCTTTTGATTGAGGTGCATCCGGAGCCTGATCGGGCTCTGTCGGACGGCTTCCAGGCGTTGTCATTCGAGATATTTGATGCATTAATGAGCGATCTTGGGCGAATAGCTGCTGCTGTGGGCAGGGAAATATGACATCCCCTTTCCAGATTTGAGTCTAATGTACTCAACTCAATTCACTTGACACCATTGCTTTAATGCGGTACATAGGTATTGGATCGCTTCGATCCTAATCATGCCATGGCTACCCGAGACCCGGACCCGAAAGACCCTCCCGATCCTTTTGACGAGCGCGCCTTCTTCGCCGAGGAGCTCGGCGACCTTTTCGAGGCGCACAGACCGTACGGCAGGTCGGAGACGGGCTTCCTTGCCGGAAGAAGCTTCCGGCCGGCGGCCAATATCCATGAGACGGCGGACGGTCTCACGATCACCCTGGATGTTCCGGGGATCGAGCGCGACGATGTGGATTTGAAAATCGAGGGCCGCCGCCTGATTGTCTCGGGTGCCCGGGACTTCGTCAGGGACCATCCCGACGAGGAATTCGTGCGTCTCGAGAGGGGATTCGGCAGTTTCAGACGCATCTTTGAGATCCCGGGCGACCTGGATCACGACCGGGTAAGCGCGGTGCTGGATCGCGGCGTTCTCATCATTACCGTCCCGTGCCGTCGACGCCGCCGCGAGATCATCGTTGGAACGGGGGAGGAGTAGCGTTGCCCAAAGGCGCTCCGAAACCTGACGGGAAAGCACCGAGGCTGGAGGTCGCTTTGTTCGTCCTCAAGTGGGAGGGAAGGACCTACGAGGTCTCGGCCCGGACGGTCGCGGACGCTTTCTACAAGGCGGGATTCGGGGATTTTATCGGGCCCCATGCGAGGTACTTCATCGGGCTGGGCGGGGATCTTAAGTCGCTCGAGCTGGTGCTGAGGGAGATTGTCCCGATCCCTGCGGATATGCTGACGCCTGAGATGGCGAAGCTCGCAGGCGACATGTTCGAAGCTATGGGCTTCGAGGTGCTGGACAGGCGAAGGCATCATGATGTCTGAGAGTGCATTGACCCGCGGGGCGGAGTGAGCCGCCCGTCAGCGGGAAAATCTGAACATATGGCCGAGAAACGCGACTATTACGAGATTCTCGGGGTCGGCAGGGACGCGACCCAGAAGCAGATCAAGGACGCCTACAGGCGTCTGGCGAGGAAGCTGCATCCCGACGTCAACCCTGACCCGACCGCGGCCGAGCAGTTCAAGGAAGTGGGCGAGGCGTACGCGATCCTGTCCGACGACCAGAAGCGTGCGCAATACGATCGCTTCGGCCATGCCCCCTTCCAGCCGGGCGGGCAGTACGGTCCCGCCGGCTTCCCCGGCGGCATGACGATCGACCTCGAGGACCTGTTCGGTCCGCGCGGACGTGCCGGCGCAGGCGGTTTCGGCGACATCTTCGAGGACCTTTTCGGGGCCGCGAGGGGTGGCGTGAGGGCGGGCCGTACCCGCGCCGCACGTAGAGGCGCCGACCTGCAGTTCGTTGTTGACCTGACGCTCGAGGAGGTCGCGAAGGGGATCAAGAAAAACCTCAGGTTTCGCCGCCACGTGATCTGCCCGACCTGCAACGGGTCCGGAGGCGCCCCAGGCACCCAGCCGGCCACATGCCCCGTGTGCAGCGGTCGCGGCGCGGTCGGGGAGACCCGCGGCTTCATATCATTCAGGCAGACGTGCCCCAAGTGCTACGGCATCGGCACCATCAATCCCGTAAATTGCAGGGATTGCGCCGGGCGCGGAGTCATCGAGAAAGAGGAATCGCTCCCGGTCGACATCCCGGCGGGAGTCGACACGAATTCGAGGGTGCGCTACGAGGGCATGGGCGAGGCGGGTCAGGAGGGCGGGCCGCAGGGCGATCTGTACATCATCGCCCGCGTCGCCGAGCATGATTTCTTCGTGCGCAAGGGCGACAACCTGTATTGCGAAATCCCGATCACAGTCTATGAGGCCGCTCTCGGCGCCAAGATCCGCGTGCCCACACTTACCGAGTCGACTACCGTCACGGTTCCCGCGGGGGTGAGCACAGGCGAGCAGATCACACTCAAGGGGAAAGGCATCCCGCACCTCAGGGGATGGGGCACGGGCGATCAGGTCATCCAGCTCAAGGTCGTGACTCCGTCCGGCCTCACTCGCGAGCAGCGGAAGCTGTTCGAGCAACTCCAGGGTCTGGACAGCGCTGATGTCCGCCGCCATCTGAAAGCCCGAACGGGGTAGTTCTCCGGGCATTTCCACCCAAGTCGCCGGTCCGGCACTGCGAGCGAGTCCTGGAGACTGGTGGCCGTCACAAGCGGAGCTTGTGGCGGTTTCACATTATGGTTTTCCGTTGACGAATCATCCGTTGGACGGGCACAGGCACCCACCTTCGCCAAGGCTTCGGCGGGCCTTGCCGGTCGACTTCGTCGAGCTCAGCCTGTGCCCGGCACCCCGGGTAGGAATAAGATGAGACCTTGACAAGCGTCGGGAACGACGCTTGTCAAGGCCACCAGCCCGTTCGAGACAAGGCGAGACGTCAGAGATTCGAGAAATCGCTCAAAGCCGCCAACAGGAAGTATGGTCGGGCGCTGAGAAACCTCGCGAAATGACGGGGAGGTGGGTGGCCGTCACAAGCGGAGCTTGTGGCGGTTTCACATTATGGTTTTCCGTTGACGAATCATCCGTTGGACGGGCACAGGCACCCACCTTCGCCAAGGCTTCGGCGGGCCTTGCCGCTCGACTTCGTCGAGCTCAGCCTGTGCCCGGCACCCCGGGTAGGAATAAGATGAGACCTTGACAAGCGTCGGGGACGACGCTTGTCAAGGCCACCGGATGCTTGTCGAGGCCACCACCGGAATCAGTGGCGTGTGAGCTGAGAGTCGGGACGCCGGGCTGGCTTCATTCGATCGTGAAGCCGGTTGGCATGTGCCAGAAGCGTGGGCAGATCTGGATCACGAGATCGTCGGGGACCGCTCGTCCCTTCAGGCTGACGCGGAAGGCGCGTATTGTGACGGTTTCGGTCACGCCGGGGAACTCCGGCTCAGGGGGCTGCGGGACGGGCGAGTCGGGAGGGATGGGTGGCTGCTTGATGCGTCCGCGCTTGTCGAACGGGTCCTGCACTGCGGGCCTGGACCTGAACTCGCTCACATGAATCGCGAATGTGCCGTCTTCACAGAGCTGGTCGAGGAGGAAGCCGAAAATCCCGAGCTCCTCGTCGGCCTCGAAGAACAGCCTGCGCGGGATACGCAGCGCGGTGGTGCTCTTGCCGATGGGAGTGAAGCACGCGTCGATGTAATCGTCCGCCTCGGGAGCGAAATCGAACCAGATTTCCGACGCGTGCGCGTTCGCGGCGTCCAGGAAAAACTCCCTCAGCACCTTCACCCCGAGCGGGACGTCCTCGCTGCCGACGTCGCCGTCCGCCGGCAGCACGGGCAGCTCATGGATGTTGTAGATATTCAGAAGCCTGTCCCAGTCGGTAGTGAATTGGGGTATCCTGAACTGGCCGATCCGCTTCTCGGCAGACTCACCTTCCGGTTCCAGCGGCATGGTGACTACATTGTACCAGACTTTTGCCCCGGATGATTGATCCGCCCGGATGAATCGCGGCCGAGACTCAGCCCGATCACGCCGGCCAGAATCCCGAGCACCGCCGCGACGAGGCCATGGACGGTCCACGGCTCCGACCCGAGCGAGCCTATCGCGACTTCCAGCCCGAGCCAGACCATGGGAATCGCCCGCGGCTTGCGCGACCCGGCCGCCATCAGCCCGAGGAGATAGAGCAGGGTGGGGGTGATGGTGACTCCGAAGGATGAAGGGAATCCGTTGGTGATCAGCGTCGCTCCCGCCCTGGCGGGATGGGGAACAAATGGAGCCCAGAGCGCCGCCACCGCCACGACCAGCCCGACCCACTGCGATATCGTCGGACGACGCGCATCCCGTGCCTCGGGCCCGAAGTCGGGAAAGCTCACCCACCTTCTGCTTCTGTCAAGGATGAGGAAAATGATCATCGCTATGCAGATCGCGAGCCCGACGGCACCCGACCGGACGATGAACGCGCGCATCGCCGGAGTCGGCGAGGTTGACATGATGCCGTACGAAAGCCAGAACGAATACCTTATCAGGCCCAGGGACGCGAAATAGACGACGAGCGGCCACCTTGCCGCCCTCCAGCCGCGATCCTGGTTCCACCACAGCGCGATGAAAAAGAACAGCGCGAGCAACTGCGCGGCCAGCCCGAGAACCTTCGCTCGCTCAAGGTGCCATGCCCAGTAGTGCGCGATTTCGACCGCGGTAGTCATGAATGCTGTCGGTTGTCCCGCCGGAAGGGAAGTTTATATCATGCGTCAGTCAACGGGAAGCGTCTCGGCGGCGCGGGTCTTTAGCGGCGGGGGTGCGTGTGGTAACATTCATCGCCCGGAGAGTGCAAGATGAAGATTCTGATCGAGCTGTACGATCATCGATACGAGCTTTGGAACTACCCCGAATGGGCGCTGGGAGAGACGCGCGCGCTGGCATACGACCATGAGGTCGTCTCTGTGGCGAGCGAGGAGCAGCTTCTCGAGCACCTGCCGGGCGCGGAGGTTTTCTTCGGATGGGTCATCACCGAAGAGCGCTTCCCTCTCGTGGCCGGTCTGAAATGGCTGCATTCGGCGTCGGCGGATGTTCGCCAGCAGTTGTATCCCGCGTTTGTGGAGAGCGACGTGACGCTTACGATGTCGCGGGGCACTCGCGCGGCGGCGATCGCCGAGCACGCCCTCGGCATGATGCTCTACTTCGCCCGCCAGTTCCACATCTGCGTACGGAACCAGATGCGCGCCCATTGGGCCAGGGGCACCGCATGGGATCATTTCCCCAACTTCCAGGAGCTCGAAGGTGGCACGCTCGGGATTATCGGCCTGGGTCGCATCGGAAGAGAGCTCGCGCGACGCGGCAAGGCGCTGGGAATGAGGGTGGTAGCCACCACCAAGCGCGACCCCAGCGCCAGGCCGGACTACGTCGACCACCTCGGTCCGCTCGGGGATCTGCCGCTGCTCCTGGAGGAGTCGGATTTTCTCGTCTGCTGCGTACCCGAGACCGGCGACACCGACTATCTCATGGGGTACAAGGAATTCGAGCAGATGAAGAGGAACGCGTACTTCTTCAATGTCGGGCGCGGCAGCGCGGTGAACGAGGACGAGCTCGTCGAGGCGCTCATGGACAACCTCATCGCAGGAGCCGGCCTCGATTCCTTCGAGCGCGAGCCTTTGCCCGACGAAAGCTACCTATGGCGCCTCGAGGGCACCCTCATCACCCCGCGCATCTCCGGCATCGGCCCTCACTTCTGGAAGCGCACCCACCTGGCATGGCTGAGCAATCTGCGGCACTTCCTCGCGGGCGAGCCGTTGGAGAATGTGATCGACAAGCGTGCATGGGCGACCAGCGCGAGGGTCGAGCGCATCCGCGAGCTTCCGGACGAGGAGCTCGGCGGCAGAGGCTAGCCGTACACGGGTTCATCTGGGCGACTGCCGCGCTGCCTACTGCGTGTTGGCGATGGTCATGTGGCGCCTCCAATCCGCCCGAGGCGGGTTGCAGGCGTCACCCGCCGTCAAAGAAAAGCCCCCCGGAACTCCGGGGGGCAAGTGATGCTCGATCAATCGCCGCGGAAAATCACTTGGGCGTCAGGAGACCGACAACTTCGCCCTCGGGCAGGTTCCCGTAGCAGCCCATGTCCACACCGGCCTTGCCGGTACCGATACATGGGGAACCGGTCTGAAGATGGTAGTCATAAGGCGCTGTCGTGTTGTTGACAAACAACGGATCGGCACTGATGGAATTCGGACCGGGACCCGAGGACGGATACGGATTGTCCTGGATATTCCACACATCATTGTAGTCCGGGCTTATGTTGTACGCGTATATGCCGTAGTACATCGGCATAGAAGAGGTCCCGGTCATGTTGGAGACAATGTTGCTGTTGGCGTCATAGCCAAAAGTGGGGGACATGCCGTACAGGTACATTGGGTAGATGTTGGTGGAAGCGGAGATCCCCGGTGTGTTGTTGGCGCTGAACTTATCGAGCACGTTATTGGCGACCGCGCAGGTGGCGTACGGATAATAGATCCGGAACGGCCACGCATAGAAATAAGAGCCCGTCTTCGGTTCGATATGGTGGAACAGGTTGTTGGAGAACACGGATCCGGGAGGCCAGTAATAGGCATACGAGTAAATATACATATAGGTTGGGACCGTATACGTGTTCTGAAGACCGGTCACCTCGTTCTGGATGAATTTATGCTGTCCGCCGCCATAATACATATAGAATAGATACATATAGGCATAGACATAACTGTAGTTGGTGTTCAGGTCGCTGAACAGGCAGTTCTTCACCAAAACGTTGTCGCAATAATAGGCATATAATGCGTAAATGTAGTAGAAGTTGATTGTGCCGGTGAGGTGGCAATCTATGAGCTTGAACTCGTCGGACTGGTACGCATACACAAGGTAATACGAGGTGTTTGTCGGGGTGTACTCAATCCTAAAGCCCTGGATTGTCACGCCACTGGTGTAGTACACGTAAACCGGGTAGCCGGTTGGACAGGTCAGCTTCGGCCTTCCCGGCGGAGTTGTGTAGAAGCTCCAGGCACGCAGCGTGAACCCGTTGCTATAATACCTGTAGATCTGCTCGTTGTACGTGCCGGTTCCGTAGTCCACAACAATGAAGTCTCCCGTGGAATAAACGGCGAACGCCTGGGCGATGGTTGAGAACGGCTCGGACCTGGTGCCGTTGTCCGGAACAGAGCCGAAGTCCGGATGGTTCGACACCCACCAGTCGCCGTCGACGCAAACTTCAACGCTCAGCGTCGTCGCGGGAACCGGAGGAGCCTTGCCGTCACTGACTTCACAGGCAATGTCGTACGGCGTGACGCCCTGCGTCCAGCCCGCGACCTCGCCCCAGTCGATATCCAGATTGCCCGCTCCGTCGCCGGGAACTCCATCATAGTCCTCAACCGGATCGCCGTTGCCGTCGGTGACGGTCCAGTTGTAGGTCAGGGGATTGCCGTCGGGATCGGTCGCTGTAACGCTGTACGTCTCGACCGTCCACTCGATCGGCTCCGCTTCCCCGTCAACCCCGCTGGTGATCTCCGGCGGGAGGTTGTAGGGCTTGTCATGCACGTAGAGATCGTAGCGGAAGCATGCCGCGAGCTTGTCCGAGCCTGCCGTGTTGGGAACCCCGGTCACGTAGTTCTCGTCCGCGCACTCCGCGACCACCCAGAACTGCTGGTTCTCCCTGCCGGTGACATTGTTCGACTCAATCTCGACATGGTATGTCGAGTAGGTCGCGCCGCCACCGGTCGGGGTCATCTCAGTGGTATTGAGCTTGTACGCGGCAGTCAGGACGGTGGACTCGACCCAGATGGTGTAGTCCTCCATGTACCCGCTGCCCCCCACTTCCGAATCCCAGTCGAACAGGCTGACGTCGAGGATAAGCTTGCCGCCCTTGTTGGCCGGATCGACGTACCAGATGTCAGGCGTGACATCCGCCTTGCAGGCGAGCGCCTCGGGCGCGTTCGCCGGGTGAGTGGTCGCATTGATCCAGTTCGCGACCACGGCGTAGTTGTACTTCACGCCCGGCGCCGGGGTCGGGAATCGCAGATAGTAGTTGCGGGCGTTTGTCATCCCCGTCGAGAACACTCCCTTCTTGGCGGTCGAGGTCAGGAACCCCCACAAACCGGCGCTCGGGGTCAGCGTGTCCGCGAAGTACTTGTACGGGTTCAGGGTCGCCTTTCCGGTGTAGCCCGGAGTCGCGACCCTGCCGGGAGTGTAGCCGAACAGGCCGGGAGTCTTGAACTCGGGCGGATTCCACCATCGCGAGTACCCGTCCGGCATGCCGGTGAGCTCGGCGTACGGATCCCCGGTGGCGAGGTCATAGTCGTACATGACCTGGTCCGTTGCACCGTATGCCGCGTACTTCAGGTCGGCGTTGTACTTCATCACCTTGGAGCCGTTCCCGATGAATATGCCGCGCACGTCATAGCCGTTGTACTGGCTCATGCCCGGGAACGGGTGGGTGATCTTGACGTCGATGTCCACATCGACATACCCCACACCCGTGGGCGTGCCCCAGATTTTGAACTGGAGAGAGGCGGGGTTGCTGTTGAGGAACTGGACCACGTTCGCGGCGAACATCATCTCGCGATTCGGCACGGCCTCAACTGTCTGGCTCTCGAAGTCGAAGTAGAGATCGTAGTAGCCCCATAGATGGGTCTGTGACTGCCCCGTGTGGTCGGTTGGGTTTGTGATTGCGGGCTCCGCTGCCGGGGTCACGGGACCCCCCCCGCCGCCGGAGCACCCGATGACGGTCGCTATAACAAGGACCATCATCGATAGCGCTGTCCATCGATGCATACTGAACCTCCAATGTTGTGATGGTAAAGCTGGTACTCCCTAACGAACAGATCGGATACCCTTGTCCCCGGGGTATCTTGACGTATAGCATCATAGCATTCCTATGCCGGCAAGTCAAGTGCCACTCGGCAACATAAAATTTCCTTGGGTTGCCGCTGCTTCGCGGCGCCTCCCTCCGGTCTCCGTAAGGTCCGTGCTGCCGCACTTGTGCCACGGCAACGACACCGAAAAACCCCACCCGCATGTCAGCGTTTGGACCGGGGAGATGTTACACAAGTGTTCGGAGACATATTACACGCTCTGGTCAAGGGGGGAAGGGGGGTGCGGGGGGGGGTCTTAGGGTCTGTAACAGAATGCTCCGGTTGGATGGCCCCGGCTGTAGCAAAATGCGCCTGACCGACGGTCGGCCCCTTTTTGCTTGGGCATCTGATGCATCGTCAAGGTCCCGCGGAGCGCGCCATGTAGCCGTCTGTATGGCGCAGGCCGATTCCAGCCCCGCCGCCGGACGTTTTGGCATGATTTGTGAGTGATATCAGATGGGTTGAGATGAGCGTCGTGTCTTTTGAGAGGAATACCCGTTTGGAAGGGATAAGAACTTAGGGCCTATATCTCCTACGTCCGTTCCGGCTGCGGTCTCCCCCCCGAACCGTGGCCGGATTTTCCAGACAGTTCGCCCTTCTCCAAATAATACCACAGATCCTCCTTAGCACCTTTTCCCGCTTTCGGCCCACCGACCCCAGGTGGGCTTTTCTTTTCATTCGCGCTTGCAGCCACACCCGTCGATCGATAACATGACCGCAATGTTCCCCCCCTACAGCCCCGATCTCCTTCCCGCTCTCGCCGAGCTCCACACGGCCTACGCCCGAACCGTCCGCGGCCTCCACTCCTTCCCGGTCGAGTACTGGGAGTCTATGTTCGCCAATCCCGAGATCGACCCGCGCCGCGACGTGATCATACTGTCCGAACCGTCCGGCGATCGGCCCCCTCGGGCCTTCTGCTGGCTTTACATGAAGCCGCCTCCCTCGCACGCCTACCTGCGAGGCCCGTTCCTCTCGCCGGAAAGCCCGCGTCTTGACGAGAGTCTGGACTCGGTGCTCGGCGAGGCGGTAAGGCGCTGCGCCGAAGCCGGCGTGGTGCATGTCGAGGGCCGGTCGGTTCATCCCGAGTGGCGGCGGATGTATATCGACGCGGATTTCAGGCTCATGGGGGTCTACGAGCGTTGGCGACTCTTTCCGCTGAAAGGCAATGTGCCGCTGTGCGAGCCGCCGCACGGCGGGCGGATTCGCCGGTGGGAGGGGATTGCCGATCTGACGCCGGTCATCGACCTCTTTCAGGAAGCCTTCAACGACCATTGGGACTACACTCCCCCGCGACGGGAGGACTGGGAGGATGTCGTGAGGGGCGGGCAGTTCAATCCGGAGCTTGCGCTGATCGCGCTCCGGGCCGATTCGCCGGTGGGATATATCCTCGGGGAGACCATGCCGGACTACTCCACCCTGACCGTTCAGGGCGCGTATCTCATCTCGATCGGGCTAAAATCCGCCGAGCAGGGGAAAGGCTGGGGCAAGGCGCTGCTTGGGCGGTGGCTGAGGGCGCTCTATGAGGCCGGCTCGCGATCGGTCGAGCTTGATGTCGACGCGGAGAATCGCGCCGCCGCATCCCTCTATACCGGCTTCGGCTTCCAAAGGCTGCGATCGGAAGAAGTCTGGCGAAAGTATCTAAGGTAGCCGGGTGCCGCGGCCGAAATCCGTCCTCGGATTTCGTAGGTGGACCATCTCCCATCAACCGCACCTGATTCGCATTCGTTCGGACTGTATCGAAACACGAACAAACTCGAGGACGAGTTTGCAGGCGGCAACAGTCAAGGTTGGAGTAGTCGAGGGTGGCCGTCACAAGCGGAGCCCGCCGCGGCGGACGTAGCTTGTGGCGGTCTCATATTATGGGTTTCTACTATTGACAAGCTCACGAAGACAGGAGGGGTCAGACGATAATGTGAGACACCTACAAGCGCGGGGACGCGCTTGTAGGCGCCACCGGCCGGAGCAGCTCAAAACGATGAGCAGGCAAAGCAGGGCCAGCAGAGTTGTGCAGTTTCTGTAGTTGTTCTTGGTATTCATGTCGTCACTCCTCCAGTCATGTTTTTCGCGAAAAGAGGTTAATCGGGTTCGACTATCTCGTAGTCGTACAAGGTGAATGCGGGATAACGCGCCGTCGAATCGGGGTAATTGGTGACCTCGCCAAGAACAGCCAGCTCCTGGTGCTTCCCGAGCGGCCAGTTCTTGTCACCGGCGGGAAAGCCGCCTGGGCTTGACCAGTCCTCAGGGACATCCTCGGGAATCTCACACGGAAACCAGTCCGCCCCTCCCCCCCGGCCCCAAGGCCCCTCCGATCCATCATCGCCGTTCACCCAGTAATACGGCGTGTAAGCGAACTCCTTCCACAGTCTGTATTCCATGTGGATGTCGCTGCAATCGCCGTAGCCGTTGCAGCATCCGCAGCCCTGGATGATCGGCTCGCCGTTATTGACGACCCACTTCCAGTGGTAAGCCTCGGGCTGGTTGGCGCTGATCGGGAAATCCTCGATCGGGTTTGTTACCGGCGTCTTGATCGGCGGCTCCCAGCAGGCCTCGACCGCATAGCCCGCAACGACCGGTCCCGGCGGAAGCCAGATGTGATAGGTGCGCGATACGGACGCGCCGTGCGCGAACATGAGCCTTTCTTCGTGCGAGTAGAAGTTCAGAAAGGCGTTCAGGTCGGCGTTGGGAACGCCTCTGGCGTATCTCCCCTTCCAGTAGTTAAATATGGGCATGTCGCTTCCCGAATCCCAGGCCGGATTCCAGCGGGGCGTATACCCGTCCGGGTTCAGAAGCTCCGGGTCGCCAAGCTCCCGCCATGAGACCATGCAGGGACTGGGTATCCACCCCCGGGTCTCAAATTGGGGAGGAGTGGGGATGGCATGAGACCCGTTAAACATGATGATGCCTTTCACATCGAACCCGGTGTACTGCGGGAAGCCCTTGAAGGGGTGCGTGATTCGGACCGTCAGGTCGATTGTGCTGTCACCGTTGTTCTTGATCCCGGTGATCTGCAGGCAGTCCTTGCAGTACTCCTCGAGGAATCTGAGTGCGTTGAGATGGAAGTGCATGTCGCGTCGCGGGACGACGTCGACCCGATCCCGCTCGGCGTTGATGAAGAAGGTCCATTCCCCCCAAAGTTGGTATGGCCCGTCGCGGTCGACAGTCTGCGCAGCCGTGTCGGTAAGCTCGGAATGCAGGCGAGACGCATGCGCTCCTTGATCACCTCCAGGAGTAACCGGCACCGTGGGATTCCGACCCGCGTGCGCGCAGCCGACATCCGTCGCCGCAAGAACCACGACCAGAAGTGCGTTACGCATGAGGCCCTCCTTTATGCTGATTCCCCCGGAGAAGCTTAAGGAGTCGGGACCACCTCTTGAGCTCTCTTTACCCAATCGCCATTTACCACACCCGGACAATTCTGTCAAGGGGCCAGTTAAATTCTCGCACTGGAAGTAAGCGCTTACTTACTTGGACCCGTCTGGAGCGGGTAGCCGTGGTTTGCGGCTTCTTCCTCCAGGCTTTTGCCGGATCGGGTGCGTACGTGATTCGATCAGCGAAGCCGGGTGCTCCGACTTTCCCGCGTGCAGGCGTTGAAATGCCGCGCATTGCGCGATACAATTCACGGTCACGTTTTCGTGAGCGCGACGACCGATGAAGCTTTTCATAGACACCGCCAATGTGGATGAGATCCGGGCCGCGATGGGCTGGGGCGTGCTGGACGGTGTGACGACGAACCCGAGCCTGATCGCGAAGGAGAAGCGGGACTACAGGGCGACGGTGAAGGAGATCTGCGGGATCGTGCCCGGTCCGGTCTCGGCCGAGGTGCTGGCGACCGATTATGAGGGCATGGTGAGGGAGGCGCGGGAATGGGCGCGGGTGGCGGACAACGTGGTCGTAAAGATCCCCGTGACGCCCGATGGCATCCGGGCGGTTAGGACTGTCTCCCAGGAAGGCATCAAAACCAATGTGACGTTGGTTTTCAGCGTGACGCAGGCGGTTCTTGCGGCTAAGGCGGGGGCGACGTATGTGAGCCCGTTCGTGGGTCGGATCGATGATACAGGTGGGGACGGTATGGGTGTGGTCGAGGAGATTGTGCTGGCATTCGAGAACTACGGCTACGAGACGGAGATAATCGTCGCCAGCGTACGGCACCCGAGACACGTGGTGGAGTCTCTGGCGATGGGCGCACATGTCGCGACCGTCCCTTTCAAGGTGCTAGAATGTCTGTTCCGGCACCCTCTGACGGATGTCGGGATCGAGCGATTCCTTGCGGACTATAAGGCCGCACTTGGAGGCTAGTGCGTTCCTTCTCCATGTGAGGGCTTTGGGATAAGGGGTTCGGCAAGAGAACTGAAGGGCGCGGCGGCATGCACGACCTGACGCCCTGAGTGATAAAAGAACAATTTTTGCAGGTGATTTTAAGAAGTGAGTCTGGACGTGAACGAGCGAGAACTGATTTCTCTGGAGAAGATGGAGGGAAAGAACCCGGACAGTCGGACCGATCCTTTCGAGAGGCCTGCGGTGGAGGTGGTCAGGTACACCATGCGCCGCCCGCTTCGCAGCGTGCCCGGCGATCTTCCCCTGCCGTTCGGTTATCGGCTCGAATCCTGGTGCGATCCGCTCCTTCCCGCCTATGGCGCCGCGATGGCGGTGGCATTCTCCGACTCCCCGGATATACGCGTCTACCCGAGGCTGGAGTCCGGGGAGGGATGCGTGAGCCTCGTGACCGAGCTCGCCGCAATGCCCGAGTTTATCCCCGCCGCAACATGGCTGCTTTTCTTTAACCGGGAGCCGTGCGGGCTGATACTCACGAGCCGTGCGAAAGAGCCGAAGGTGGGCCAGATACGGGTTGTGGGCGTTGCTCCGCGTCACAGGGCGGTCGGAGTGGGCGCGCTGCTGGTTAACAAGGGGCTCTGGGCGTTTCGCGACCGCAGGCACCAATCGGCCATAGTGAAGGTGAACAGGGAAAACAGGCAGATTGTCCGTTTCTTCCGTGGTCTCGGCTTCCATGTCGACTCCGTCCAGGAGTATCTCTGACCGGGATCGATCCTCACTTCCGCATTCGCGGTTTCCCCGCTCTCCGGCTGTCGGGAGCCCCCCCTCGCGTTGCAGATTGCTCCATCAGATGGTTCGGTTGTGTCAATTTGCGATATAAATCAATTGTCGTCCCCACTCCTTTGACTTCCGTCCGACACTGATCCTGCCTGTCACGATTCTTCCGCCACCCATGTGCAATGCGGCATAGAGGCCGTCGACCCATGCCTGCGCCGACCTGCCGGCGACCGAGTTCGGCGATTTGGTCGCAATCGTGCACTCGTCGGTACGGGGTACACAACCTGTATCAACATGAGACCCGCGGGACGAGGTGAAACGAGAACAGGACTCTTTGATCCGAGATGATTGGAGGCGAATGGAGATGACCGTCCAGCTATCCAACATGATTCAACTGGCGTCCGACCCGTTCGATCGCCCCGCGCTTGAGACCGTTCGCTACACGATGCACATGAGGCTCGAAGCGCTCATTCCACCCGGCCTGCCCCGGAACGGCTACAGGTTTCTGCCCTGGTGTGAGTTCTTCAAAAGACCTGCGGCGAGGGTGGTGCGCAGCTCATTCCTGAATTCGCCGGAGCTGGATCTGTACCCGGCCCTGGCCTCCACGAACGGCTGCGTGATGGTTATCGAGGAGCTCACCAGGGTGCCCGGTTTCCTCCGCGAGGCGTCGGGCATGGTTTTCCATCGCAACGAGCCGGTCGCGGTCATCATTGCCAATCGCGCGCAGGGTTGCGTATTCGGCGAAATCCAGCTTGTTGCGACCGCGCCCTTGCACCGCCGGAGAGGTCTGGCCGCCTACATGGTCAACCACGCCCTGTGGTGCTTCCATGAGCGGCGACTGGCATACGCCACCCTCCGCATGAGCGAGTCCAGCAGGCTCGCGGCGCGATTCTTCGGGAAGCTGGGTTTCCAGGTGGCCGGCTCGACGACGTACCAGCGGACCCGCTTATAGAAAAAAGCGACCCGCCCCGGCGGGTCGAGCTATCGGCATTCAATCAAATCGGCGGCTTCAGCCGCCGGCTTCCGCTTTCCTGTCCAGGTAACCGCAGGTCTTTTCCGACACGGTCGGGCTGCAATCCTCCGGACTGAACGCGCCGCACTGCAGGCACACGCCAGCCCTGATCGGGATCGTCTCCACCACGCATCGCGCGAATTTCTGCATGTGGCCGTTCAGCTCGGACGCCTGGGCGGCGCCGAACCTGCCGATTATCCCCTCGATCTGCTCCCGCTTCACCCTGATATACTTGTCAACCATCCTCCTGCCCGCCGACGTGAGATGCAGATGCGCCACCCGGCGGTCGCGCGCATCCTCACGTCTCCTCACCAGCCTGAGTCGCACGAGCTTGTCTATCGTCTTCGTCGCCGCGGGATAGCTCACGTTCATGAACCTGGCGACATCGCCCACCGTCCTGCCCGGGTTCTGCCCGAGTATCCTGAGAAGGTTCATGTGGACGAAGCTGATGGGCTTGTGGGTGGCCTCCGCCACGAATTCTCCCTCGATGTAGTGGCGGGTCAGGAAGGCGATGAGCTGGAGATTGCGGGTAAACTCATCGACCTGGAGTTCTCCGTTTCCGTTACCGTTCATGATTCCCTCATGCATTATGCACACAGGTTAACATTTAACCAACGACAATATAGTTTCATCGCGCCGCCCTGTCAAGCCGTCGAGCGGCGCACCCCATGCCTTCTCTCCATGCCCGCGTCTCATCCCGCCCGCCAGGGCAGGTTGGAGGTGCTCCGCAATCGACCATCCAACACGACATGTGGCACACACAGCGCGCAGCGATGTGTGTGCTCTCGAATCCAGGAGTGAGCATCCATCTATGCACACATATCCTCGCTCCGCGAGGCTATGTGTGCCACACTCGACATCTTCCAGTGTGCCACGTCACCGACAGCTTGAAGCTGACGGCACGGTCGCCGTGGCGATATGTCTCAAGCGCATGAGAATCACGTGCGGTTGATTGGGGATGGTGCACCTACAAAATCCGAGGACGGATTTTGTAGGCGGCACCCGGGAAATGGTCCACCAACAAAATTTGGGGACGGATTTTGTAGGCGGCACACCGGCAGGCGGCACCCGGGGTCACTGTTCCCTTTTTGCAGAGAAGAGGCAGAGCGGCTTATCGACCTCGGCGACGGAGGTTGGCGCTATTTCGCGGTATCTGATGACAGGATGCTGAGGTATCTTGCGAGGTACTCCAGATCCTCATCGCCAAGGTCCTGGGGCGGCATGGTGGCATTCGGGTCGACATCCTTCGGGCTTCGTATCCTCCTCTTGATCTCGTCCTTGCTGAGCCTGTCCCCGACACCCGTCAGAGACGGCCCGACATCGCCGCCCGGATCGTCCCCGATCCTGTGGCAGCTCGTGCATCCGGCGTTCAGCCACACTCGGACACCCCGGGAGAGAGTGGCAATCTCCCCCTCTTCGCCCATTGATCCTGAGGGCCCGCCGGGAGCGGCGGACGAGTCGCCGCCGTCTCCTCCGGCCTCATTCGGGCCGTCGCCTCCGGCAGGGCCCGGCT
>Ga0315296_10000615_pt1 | contig 32423 bp, 28 predicted proteins | sample YL17G14_18_MG_FD_203921 | JGI IMG/M metagenome (GOLD analysis project Ga0315296, IMG submission 203921) | Sediment microbial communities from Yellowstone Lake, YNP, Wyoming, USA - YL17G14_18 | ecosystem: Environmental > Aquatic > Freshwater > Lake > Sediment | place: USA: Wyoming | collected... | reverse complement strand
GTCGAGTTTTATCATCAGTCTTTCTCTCATCTGAGGGAAAGTGGTAGAACACAGTCGCGTTCGATATAAGGCTTGACTTGCGTGTCGGTTGAGATCAGTTTTACGAGAAGCTTTTAAGCTTGCTTCAAGGATTGCAGATGAAAAGGACAGAATGCTATCCCAAGAGGAGCGAAGTATAGCATGACGTGGCTTAATCTTGGTCAAATCTTGCGTGTGCATGCTAAGAATCATCCGGGCAAGGCGGCGTTGAAGGATTGGCGTGGCAAGGCTCTGACTTATCCTGAGTTGGAGTCAAGGACGAACCGCTTGGCTAATGGCTTGTTGAAGATGGGCTTGCGTAAGGGTGACCGTGTGGCTGTGATGCTTTACAACTGCGCTGAGTTTGTTGAGATTGACTGTGCCTTTGCCAAGGCGGGGTTGGTTGTTGTGCCCATTTGCTGGCGTTACGTTCCTAAAGATGTCGCTTACGTTGTGGATAATTCTGATGCGAAGGCCGTTATTGCGGGTGAAGACTTCGTTGACTGCATCGAGAGCATTCGTGAAACGTTTACTCAAAGGCATGCTAGCCGTTACATTTGCATAGGTCCGAAGCGGTTTGAGGGTTACGTGGATTACGAAAGCTTGATTGCGGAGTCATCTGACGAGACGCCTGATGTGCAGGTTGACGGGGAAGACACGTGGTTTCAGATTTATACTTCTGGCACGACTGGTGTGCCCAAAGGTGTTGTGCGTTCTCATCGATCGTATGTTGCTTTTTACCTGATTAATGCGGTTGATTTCGGCTTTTCCGAGAGGGATAAGGGCATGATTGTAATGTCTTTGTACCATGTGAACTCGACGTTTTATGGACCGCTTTTCCTGTACATAGGCGGGTCTTTGTACGTTGGCAGGGATAAGGGCTTTGACCCGGTTGAGCTGCTGCGCACTTTTAGTGAGGAGAAGGTCACGTTTACGTCGTTGATTCCTACGCATTATAATTTGATTTTGAATGTGCCAGAGAAAGAGCGCAAACAGTTTGATGTCAGCTCTGTGCGGAAGCTGTTGTGTTCGTCAGCGCCTGCTCGAGGCGAAGTTAAGAAGGGTATTTTGAAGTGTTTTCCGAATGTTGAGTTGTTTGAGGCTTATGGTTCAACTGAAGCGGGCATGGTGACGCTGCTTCGCCCTGAAGACCAGTTGTGCAAGATAGGCTCGATTGGCAGAGAATGCGTGGGAACAGATACGGTTAGGTTGCTGGATCAGGATGGGAAGGAAGTTCCTGTTGGCGAAGTGGGTGAGTTGTATTCGCGTGGACCTATGATGTTTGATGAGTATTATAAGTTGCCTGACAAGACGAAGGCTTCGTTTCGTGAAGGCTACTTCACAGCGCGTGACATGGCACGTAAGGATGAGGAAGGCTACTACTACCTAGTTGACAGGAAGGATAACATGATCATCACGGGCGGCGAACATGTGTATCCGAGCGAGGTTGAAGAGCTCATTTGCAGGCATCCTAAGGTTTTTGACGTCGCCGTGATAGGTGTGCCGGATAATGTTTGGGGCGAAGCCGTCAAAGCCGTAGTAATATTGAAGCAGGGAGAATCAGCCAAGCCAGAGGAGATTATTGAGTGGTGCAGAGGCAAAATCACAGGATACAAGAAGCCCAAGTCAGTAGACTTCATCAAACCCGAAGAAATGCCAAGAACAACCACGGGAAAAATACTACACAGAAAACTCAGAGAAAAATACACTCAACCATTCTAGAATCTTTGGCTATACTGGTGAGAATTATTGGAAAGAAAACCGTGTCTCAAACTTGAGAACCCGCAGAGCTTTTTCACTTGCGTGTGACGATTATTGAAATCACAAAGACATCCCAGCCAATCAACAGCAACCTTTAGCGCGCGCTCAGCATACACTTGGTTCTGGTTGGATAGAAATTCTGTCCCGCGAACCAAGGAAAAAGGCGCGCACGCAATTGGGAAATCTGCGTTATTTCCCAATTTTAGCCAAATGTTTTTGTCTCTTTTTTTTATTCTTTTTTTCTAATGAAGGCATACAGTAATCTCCACGAAGCAATACTTACTTTTATACGGCTTTACTTCTTTAAGCGTTTCTCTTTGCGTTTCCTTCTTTTCTCCTCTCTTTCCTTCTTGGTCATTGGCTTGTCTTTGGCACTTCTCATACCCAATTCAATCACCACATAGAGATAGTCAGAATAGAGAATTAAGTTTAACCACAAACAGGTGTTATTTTATAGCGCGCGCTAATGCAAGACGAAATGGAATACCGCATCAATATTGGTTTTCTCCATAAGCTGTTAATGAGAAGCCCATCCGCTGGACAAGCCTTTTCAATACTCACCACTTATTAGGAAAAGCTATGATGTGGGATTCGCCCTGAGCTATAAAATCAGATGTTCAACATGTAACCACTCCTCTGGCAACATGCTTGACTTCAAATGCACTCAATGTGGTAGCCCGCTAGACGTCAAAGTCGACTTTAGCTTCGACCCGTCAAAAATCCGATCACAAGACTACTCTTTGTGGCGATACTTCAGCTTCTTTCCATATGTCAATGAAAACGACATCATTACTCTCGGCGAAGGCTGGACCCCCTTAGTCAAGTTCACCGACAACATCTACTTCAAACTGGAAAGCCTGAATCCAACCGGCTCTTTCAAAGACAGGGGCTCAGCAACGCTCATATCAGCTATACACAAGCAAGTCAAGAAAAAAGGCGGATACATCGCTGAAGACTCCTCGGGCAACGCAGGCGCATCCATAGCCGCATACGCTGCCAGAGCAGAGTTGAAAGCCGATATTTATGTTCCAGAAAACGTGTCAGGACCGAAATTCAGCCAGATCAAATCCTATGGCATGCCAGTCGTCAAAGTCGCAGGCTCCAGGAGCCAAGTCGCACAAAAAGCCCAGCAGCCTAAGAAAGGAAAATTCTACATTGGACACATATTTCATCCTTTGTTCAGAGACGGCATCCGAACTCTAGCCTACGAAATAGCAGAGCAACTCAACTGGAAAACTCCAGAACGCGTTTATCTGCCAGTTTCGGCTGGCACGCTACTGCTCGGAGTCATCAGCGGCTTCAAGCACCTAGCTAACTCAGGCGTCATTGAGGCAGTGCCTACAATAGTAGCCTGCCAGACTAGACAAGTGTCACCACTGTACCACCGCATAAAAGAACTCAGCTACAAACCGCCTGAAAAGGTAACATCATTAGCCGACGCCCTAGTCAGCACAAATCCGCCATTACTCGACCTGATGATCAAGGAACTGCAAGAAACCCATGGAGACGTTGAAATAGTAGACGAAAACAATATACTAAGAGCCTTCACTGAACTCGCTCACAAAGGCTTCTTCGTCGAACCAAGCTCAGCAGTAGCCTACGCCGCATACCAAAAACAACTCAAAACCAAAAAAATATCCAAAACAGACAAAACAGTCATAGTCTTAACAGGACACGGACTGAAAACCACGTTGCAACCAGTCTTATAATGGAACGCAATCAGCGCGAGCATTGCCGCTTTCATTCAGATAAGGGTGGGCTTCCATAGCCAGAGCGAGGGATGCTTTCCGCCGCAACTAAGAAGTCCTTGAAAGGCAAGGTCACTATGAGCTCGTTTGGCGACCATGTGCCTCTTCGCCTCTCGAAGATTGATATGAAGTTCACGTCAGGTTTTCCTTTTGCCAAAGCATACGTAATGGTGGAGCACGTGCTTGTGACCGGATAATGCATGTAAGGTTCGGCTTCTTTATAGGATGCCAGCCCAAGAATTCTGTCTGCTTGGGCAGGGTTCACAAAGAACAGAACCACGTCCGGGTCTGTCTCAAACTTGTCAAGAGGACCCAGAATGAGAAACTTGCCTCGGTATGTTGGCTGTGGTTGTTTGCTCACGGAAGCCTCCGCAGCTTCTTTTGACTCGTAAGCTTTGGCGCCCAGATATATTGCTGGAAGTTCTTCTGGAGGAAGCGTTTGCCAACCTGCGACATGACAGCCACCTCTGCAAGTGCAATTCTCTTTTGAAAGATTGACGACGACTTTCTCTTGCCTAACGACATTGAAAGCTTCGCAAATCCTCAGCTTTCTGTCGACTCCTTTTCTGTCTGGGCTTTCAGAGAATCTTGCTCCAATTGGCATCCTCTGCAGTTCCAAAGCTTGAACTATCCTCTCGACCTGTCTTTCAAACTTGAGCATCTTCCTTCCTCAATGGATTGATTGCTCATAACCCTATAGGTTTTAGCGCGCGCTTGATTATTTAGTCGAAAGGTGAAGGAGCTTCATAAGCTGCGTGTGCGGAAGGATTTAATATCGTGTTGGTCTAATCGAAAGAACCTGCGTGGTAGTTATTTGCCTATCGATCTTGATTTCCAAAAGAAAATGAAGAAGGTTGGGAAAGAGGAAGGCGTAGCTGTTTGGGGATCTGCGGGTCCGCCTGAGAAGCTCGGTATACGTGGAACTAACGTGGCGGTTGACTGGGATGTTTGTGAAGGCTGTGGCGTTTGTCTTGAGGTTTGTCCAATGCATGTTTACGAGTGGAGGGAAGCTTCTGGTCATTCTACCTCAGGGAAAAAGCCTTTTCCCGTCAGAGAATCAGAGTGCGCATGCTGTTATCAATGTGAAGCTCAGTGTCCGGTTGTAGCAATTCGAGTTGTTTTTGGACCGCCTAGGACTTTCATCTTGGCTGTTCCGTTAATGTTTGCACAGATCATAGTTAGTGTTGTTTATGGCATCGTGTTTGGACCCTATTTGGGCCTGAATGTTCCATTCTATGTCGGGTGGATAATCTTAGTTGTCGGTCTCCCATTCTTTTTCTCCCCATCAATGTACTTTCCAAAAGCACGAGCAGGTAAAAGCGTGATGGATACTGCCGCTATCGTTGACAGAGGAACCTACGGTATTGTTCGACACCCGCAGATTCTGGGCGGTATCATGTTAATGATTGGCTCTATTCTCATTTCTCAGCATTGGTTGAGCGCGATTGTTGCAGTTCCAATATTCGTGTTGTTTTATCGATATGTATTGAAAGAGGAGAAAAACCTGATCGTGAAGTTTGGCGATGATTACAGACGTTACATGCAAAGGGTGCCAAGTATGAATTTTTTGGTTGGAATCGTACGGCTGCTACGACGTGGAAAGTAAAACATGCGTACAATCCTGGATTCGAATATCACCGATCCTCTCACGTACTTCGAAACGTGCGCGCGCTTACTTTTTTGGTTACCAAGTAGACTCCTGTGAAAATGAGAATCCCGCCAACAGCGATAGGCGCAGTGACCTTTTCTCCGACAAATGCTGATGCAAGCAGAACGGTTACAAGCGGCTCAGCAAACAGGATGGCGCTAGTAACAGTTGCACCAACTTTCTCCACAGAATAGAACCAAATGTAATAGCCCAGCAAAGTGCACGTAACCGACAAGTAAGCAATCGCCAACCAACTCGACGCACTCATAGACAAGGCTAGTAGAATCGAGTTCTCAGCCAGAGAAAAGGGAAGCAAAAACAAGCCTCCAAGCACGGTTACGTAAGTCAAAACCAGAATCGGATTATACTTCTCAACCGCTCTCTTCCCTAAGAGGGTGTAGAAAGTCCACAGAAAAGGCGTAGCAAGCAGAATAATGCTTCCATAGAAGAAGTTCGGGTCAAACTGTAAGCCTACAGATCCGCCTAGGATAACAATCAATGTGCCTACTGCTGCGAAGCCGATTCCAAGAACCTGCCATTTGCTCACATGTTCCTTCAATATCCCTACTGAGCCAACAGCGATGAATATTGGGGAAAGAAAACAGGCAAAAATAGCTGCAATAGAAGCGCCCGCCATGTTAATGCCCGTGTACTGAGCTAGAAAAAAGAAAGTGACACCTGACAGAGCCAAAAACACAAAAACAGGCAAATCACGCATCTCTATCAACATTTTGGACTCCGATTTACGCCTTCTCCTGAACACAAGAGCCAAAACAAACAGCCCACCAGCCAGCAGAAAACGATACGTCGCAATCGAAACCGGCGTTAAACCCTGCGCCAGAACCATCTTGACGACTACGAATGAACTGCCCCAAAAGACGATGAGAGTAACCCACAGCAACGCGTCAGTGACGCCGATAGCTCTACTTGCCATAGCGCACAAGACTTTCAAACAAACCTATAAACCATTACCGCCAAACCATGCACAGAATTCCAGCTTTACCGCATCAACGTTACCTTGCCATCCCTGTAAACAGGCACTAGTCCAAAATGATCCAGCTTGCACGAAAAATTGACGTCTCTCTTAAACCCAAGCTCAATCAAATGCTTAGCATGTCTCGACTTACTGACATACTCTCTTAAAGCGTCCTTCACACGCTCAAATCCGAGCACAGCCGCCAACGCCTCATCTGAAAAACTAAATCTACCAGTCGGAAACTTGGAGGCAATTGCCCCAGCGCAAAGAAAATCCTCCAGCGATAACAAGCCTTTCTCACCAGCCAAAACAAACGAAACATCCGCCTTGTTCCTCTGAGCAATCTCTGCAGTTTTCTTGGCAACAGCGCCGGCGTTCAAAAACGCTCCAACAAGAACATGCTCAGCCCTACGACAACGAACCAAAGCCGCAGTTCCACTAGTAGTGGTCATAATCGCAGTTTTCCCGTCTACTACCTCGCGCACGAACTCTAAAGGAGAATTCCCCAAATCGAAGCCTTTGAGCTTACGTCCCTTTCTCTCACCCACAAGAAGAAAGTCAGGATGCTGTTCACGCAGCCTATAGGCTTCTTTAAGAGTCTCTGTTGGGATCACAGCTTTAACGCCGTTAGCTAAAGCGTTAATGATGCTGCTGCTACATCTCAAGACGTCGACGACGATGATCAGGTCTCCACGCTTAACAGCCCTGATGGCGTCCTTCGCCGCGAACTCAACGTCAACCCTAACAGCCACGCTGCCTCACCGCAACGCTAACGTCTACATCAACGATTCTTAACGCTTACCCACACAGCCAGACCAACACAAGCAGTCTGGCAGCACAATGCTGGACTCGTAATAACGACTGTTTTGCCTTGTTTATGGTAGGTAGGATGATGCGCGCAAGCTTTAGGCAGTGAGCAGCTTCTTCTTTGCCAATATCTTTTCTATGTCTTTTTTGGCTCCCATTTTCTGGAACATTTCCAATGCTTGGTTGAGAAGGTTGTGGGCTTTTTCCTTGTCGCCTTCCTGGTTTCTTTCCAGATACACACGGGCATATTCACAGAGCACCCATCTAGCGAAGTTGTAAGTATCCCATATCCTTGCATCTATAGATTCAAGTTCCTTGGTTGCGTTCTCGAAAAGCTCAATAGATTTTTTCCATTCTTTCTGGGCGCGGAGCAGCATAGCCCGCAGCGCCTTCTCAAAAGCGACTAGATATTTTTCCTCTGTTTCAAGAGCGAACTTCTGCAGACTATCGATTAGGTCTTGAGCTTCTTCGAACTCGCCAAGCTCCACAAGCGTTGGAACTAGGTGCAAAGAAACGAATACTTCAAAGCTCTTTGCTCCAGCCTCTTTGTGTACTCTCATCGCTTCTTCAAGTGATTCCTTTGCCTTCGCGTATTCCCCTCTGTCAAAATGTAAGCGCCCAAAAGCCCAGTGGCTTTCAGCGATGGGTTGGAACTCCTTTAACTCTCGGGCTTGCTCTAGAGCTTTGGTGTAGTATTGTTCGCTTTTGTCCCATTCTCCTTTTCTAAGGAAAGCTTCCCCAAGAACGGTAAGGCAGGATGGCAGATAAGTCCTATCGTGGATTCTGTTGCCTAGTTCAAGTGCCTCCTCTCCAAAAGTCACCGCCTTGTCCAACTCTCCCCTATACCAATATTCGTTTGACAAAAAGACCAAAAACATCGTCTGCCTACTCATGTTTCCCAGTTTCTTCGCGAGCGCAAGTCCTTTCTCAATGTATTCTAGGCGTTCTTGGTACTCTTCAAAGTGAAGAAAACCCGCTACTCTAGCGTATGAGAGCACAGCTATTTCCAAGTAATCGTTTTCCAAGGCTATATTCAAAGCTCTATTCGCGTACTCTCGACCTTTCTTGACGTCTCCGAGAAACCCCAAACATTGCGACATTACATCGTATGAATAGGCAACTGCGTCAGGAGCGTTGAGCTTTTCAGCTATCGCAAGTGCCTTCTCTGCCAAAGAAAGAGCTTTAGACATCTCTCCGTTACGCCAATACATATGTCCCATATCGTTGTATAGACGAGCCAACTCAACGCATTCAGGGTCGGCTTCTAATATCTTCAAGCTAGCTTCATGATGCTCTTTAGCTCGTTCCACCTCACCGAGCGTGTCCCAAAGGACAAAAGCCATTTTCTTATGCAACGACGAAATCCGTTGCTTTTCATTCAACTTAGCCAGTAACAGCAACGTTTCGTCCCAATACTTTAGGCAGGCATCGTACTCTCCAGCAAGTTTCTTAATGTCTCCCAGTCGCTCCAGCACCACCGCTTTTCTCTGAAGCTCACCATCCCTTTCCTCGAGAAGTCTAAGTGCAGATTGGAAGTAGGAAGCAGCCTCGCTGTTGGCATAAATCCTTGCAGCCCTTTCTCCAGCTTTCAGGAAGTAGTCGAGCGCCTTGTCTTTCTCTCCACTCTCGAGAAAGTGCAAGGCTAACTCGCCAAAATGCTCATCAATCTTCTTAGCATAAACCTTCTCTAAGGCACATCCTACAGTGTTATGGAGTTTCTTACGCCTGAAGGGACTGACTTCCTCGTAAACAACATCTCTGATGATGATGTCGGCAAAGGAGCACGCATCTTCTCCGCGAATCACCCTGTGCTTGGCTAATCCTGTTTTCAGCAGTTTCTCAATCAGATCAAGCAGCTTGTTCTCTTCAATGCCCGTAACAGCGGCCAAAGCTTCGCAGGTGAAATCATTACCTATAAAAGAAGCGAGAGTCAAAACATTCTGGCATTCTTCGTCCAGTCGGTCTATTCTAGCCTTCACAACGCTCTTGACAGTCTCAGGAAATTCAATCCTTGAAACCTCTCTGATGGTCCATCCGTTCTTTTCTCGATGAATTATCTCTTCTTCTTTAAGCGATTTGATTACTTCCTCAGCGAAGAACGGGTTGCCCCTCGTTTTCTCATAGACCATTCTACAGAATTCCGCTGGAATGTCGTCCTGCTCCAACATCTGCCTGATCATTTCGGAAATATCGTTCAGAGACATGCGCTTCAAAGAAACAGACTGCAACAAGCGCTCCCTGTTTAGTTCCGTCAAAACCGCAGTCAGTGAATGCTTAGAATCAATGTCAGCGCTGCGGTAGGCGCCTAAAAGAAGCAAAGGACCCCTATGCGCACCCCGAGCCAAATAATGAAGAAGCAGAAGCGAAGTCGAATCTGTCCACTGCAGATCATCAAGAACAACCAGCAATGGAGCCTCCTTAGAGATATTGCTGATGAACTGCGAAAACGCTTCAAAAAGCCTATTCTGCTCCATCTCAGGGCTTATGGGAAAAGATTGAGGTATGGCACCGAGCTTCTGTCTAAGCTCGGGAACAACCTTCGCAACTTCTGCTGGATAAAAGCCAACAACCCTGTACAATTGCTCTGGACTGCAATCTTCCAAGTAATCCCTGATGACCTCGCTCCATAGAACATAAGGCGGAACCCCGTCCATCCTAAACAACGCCGGACATCTACCATAAAGAACTCGCATGCCCCGCAGATGCGCGTAAGCTCTAAGCTCTCTAGCCAACCTTGTCTTGCCAATTCCAGCCTCTCCGCAAAGAAAGACAAGACCGCCTTCGCCGCGGACAGCTCTGTCAACCGCTTCTCTGAGAAGATTCATTTCCTCAGTTCTGTCAACAAGCTGAATCTCCTTTGCAGCAATGGGACGGGAACTTGGAACAACAACTGTGGGTTTTCCCGAAGGAACGTAAGCTTCTCTCAGGAACCCTTCAGCAATGTCCCGCAACGCTTGAAGCAAATTCGAAGCCGTCTGATAACGCTTCTCAGGCTCTTTCTCCAACAGCCTCATGATACAGTCAGACAAAGCCTGCGGAACCTTCGCGTTCACCCTACTCGGCGAAACAGGAAAATCATGAATATGACTAAAAATGACCTTCACCGAATCTTCCCCAACGAAGGGAGGCTTGCCTGTAACAGCCTCGTAGAGAACAGCGCCAAACGAATACAGATCAGACCTAGCGTCAGCGCCCCGTCCCAAAGCGATTTCCGGAGCCACGTAGGCGACAGTGCCCACAATCATGCCTTCTTCAGTAAGACCTGGCTGCCCAAGCATCTTAGCCAAACCGAAGTCCATCAACTTCGTCGTGTCATCCCGAGTAATCATAACGTTCTCAGGCTTGACATCTCGATGCAGAATACCCTGAGAGTGAGCGTAATCGAGCGCACGGCAAACATCAATGCCAATTCTCAAAGCTGTCTGCATATCGCACTTTGCCTCAGGATATGTGCCCATAAGCTCGCGAAGATTCATTCCATCAACAAACTCAAGAACAAAAAACTGTTTCTCTTCCTCCTTGCCAATGTCGTGGATGGTAACAATGTTCGGATGATTGAGTTTGCCCACAGCCTGAGCCTCACGCATGAAACGGGAAAAGCCTTCTTCACCGGTCACAGCTGTCTTGAGCATTTTGATTGCTACAACACGATTCAAAACCGTGTCTCTAGCCTTGTAGACGACGCCTTTTCCGCCTTCACCCAGCTTCTTCAAGACAGCGTATCTGCCATTCTGCAAACTCGTAAGAGACGACAAAGAACCTGCTCCACATTCCCCTCTGATGCTTACATATTTAACCAATGAACACTCTTAAAAGAATAACCGACCCGAAAACTCATGCTGAAACTGCATCAAAAACGAATGCGCGCGCTTTACTTTATTCTCCAAATAGCCTGCTCGCTGATCCACTTCATCACTATACAAAATGTCCTCTCACCCGCAGTTCTTCAGAATCGACATGCGCACATTACCATCCAACTCTTGCACGGCCATCAACCCACAACCAAACAAGGAAGTAGTAGTCCGCAAACACGCGGCGCAGACTACTACTTCTAAACTGACCCCTGAAGAAGAGGTCATTACTTGTTCTAAGCGGAAATTAATAACACATGAACAAGAAACCAGCTCGACAAACGCCTCGGTATTATTACTGTTTCTAAGCCGAAGTTAATAACATCTGAAAGAAAAACCCGCTTCCACAATCATTGCAGCCAACATCCAAGAAGTTGTTGCAACAAAGCACTGCTGAGGCAACAACAACCTTCCACACCCTTTCCGCGCATAGCGCTTGTTGATGACACTAAGAGCAGTTGGGCATCAACACCCACACAGCCACAAACAGTCTGCGTTTGCGTGTTCAACTACAACTGTCCAAACCGCAGCCACAACATTCTGGGTGATGTCATCATTAGGGACAGTTCTGACGACGACGCGCACACAGCTTCAGCCGCAATACGCGTCCGCAACATGGTAGAAGAAGGCTAAAGGGAAATGGCGCCTTCTTCTTTTGAAATTCTCTTTCCCGCAGCCCAGCAACAGACCAACAAGGAATGACTAAACCTTGGTCTTTCTGCCGTCGAATCCTCTGCGCCAACGTCCGAATTCATCTTTGACTTCACGCAGTTGCTGACCCGAAAAAACCGGCCCATCTTGACAAACACGGTACCTGCCGATAACGCATGTTCCACATAGACCTATGGCACAACGCATGAAACGTTCCAAACTGGCTTCGAACGACACATGAAATCTCTCGGCTAACAGAAACATCTCCTGCATCATCCTCTCTGGCCCACACGTGTAAACCATATTGACTTTCTCCCCTTGCTCTAACAGCCTCTCTGCCGACGCGGTCACCAAGCCCTTCAGCCCGAAACTACCATCCTCAGTTGTAACTACTAGTTGACCTCCAGCCCTTGAGAGCACGTCACTAATGCGCGCATGAAAAAGCAGATTACTTCGCGTTTTGGCTCCCAACAAGAATGCGATTTCCGTTCTCGCTTTGGCGAGCTTCTCTGCCAAAGGCGCAAGTGAGGCAAGCCCCGTGCCGCCACCCACAATCATGACTTTTCGAGCATTTTCCACGGTGTAGCTGTTTCCGAAGGGGCCACGCACTCCAACCGTGTCACCAGTCTTCATTCTGTGCAACGCTTCAGTTGCTTCGCCCACTCTTTCAACAGTTACAGCGGCTTGACCCTTTCTCGAATTCAGCATGGACAGACTCATAGGAACCTCGTCCACGCCAGGTATCCAAACCATGACAAACTGCCCAGGTTCAGCCTTCGAGCACAGCTCATCGTTGAACACGAAGGATTTGACTGCCGAAGTTTCAGCCGTGACGCTGGTCAACTTAACGGTGCGCATCCTACTAACGACGGTGTGACAGCCCGACAATTTCCTTGACACTCCTAAAGCCTTTTTCGCGCACGTAAGTGTCAACGCCTTTGCTCACAGACCTGAATACGCCGAGCCCCTGAGACGCAATAGCCGTGCCTATCTGGACAGCTGAAGCCCCTGCCAACATGAACTCAACTGCATCTTGCCAAGTAGCTATGCCACCGCAACCAATGACCGGCACATCAACTGCTTCATAAATCTCGTAAACGCAGCGCACCGCAATCGGCTTCAATGCTGGCCCAGACAACCCGCCTATCCTATTGGCGAGTATAGGGTAGGCAGTTTCAATGTCTATTGCCATGGCACGCGCAGTGTTTATGGCAACAATGGCGTCTGCACCAGCTTCAACAGCAGCCTCAGCCACCTCAACAATATCCGTCACATTCGGAGTCAGCTTAATGAATACGGGGTTCGCAATGGCGCATTTGGCCTTTCTCACAACCTCCGAGACTAGGCGTGGGCTCTGTCCGATTTCTGAACCCGTCTTCTTCACATGAGGACAAGACACATTCAGCTCGATTGCGTCTGCTCCTGCTTTTGCCAGAATCCGGGAAGCTTCCGCGAATTCCTCCGCTGTGAAGCCAAACACGCTGGCAATGACAGGAGCTCTCAGTCCATCTCTCTTCAGTTCATATATCTCTTCGGCAAAATGCCCAGCGCCCGAATTGGGCAACCCCATGGCGTTGAGCAGACCGCAGCCTTCAACTTGAGCTACAGCCGGGTTGGAATAACCTGAGCGTGGTTTCAAGCCAACTGATTTTGAAACAACCGCGCCAGCGCCTTGGTTGATTGCCTCTCGTAGCGACACGGCTGAGAGTCCAAGTATGCCCGCTGCTAGCATTGTTGGGTTTGAAAGCCTGAGACCTGCGATTTCAACGGTCAAGCGGCTTGACATGGTTCGAGCTCTGGCTCCTTGTTGCTTTATTGTGGTTAACTGAATGATTATTTAAGCTGAGTTGCTGCTGGGCACGTTACTAACTCGCCACAGAGGTCAGTAGTTGCAATCCCTTTACACGAACGCGGCTGAGACCTTAGAGTTAATAAGATCTGCCTAATAGTTAGGGGCTTCAGGTTGGAGGACACTGCATGGCGAAAACTGTGAGCATCATCGGACTAGAGAGCGTTCCACTAGTCAAGGCAGGCGATAACCTCGCTGATCTGATCATTTCAGTGGCGCGAAATGAAAAGGTTGCCTTGAGCCACGGTGACATAGTGGTCGTGACGCACAAGATAGTATCAAAAGCCGAAGGCAGAATAGTCCAGCTAAGTGGTGTGAAACCCTCAGGCAGAGCTAAGCAGTTATCCAAAGCTACACAACGGGACCCTAGGCTGGTCGAACTTGTGCTGAGAGAATCAAAACGCGTTGTCAAAGCTTCTCCTGGAATTCTGATCGTACAGAATCGTCAAGGCTTTGTTTGCATAAATGCGGGAGTGGACAAATCGAATGTGCAGGGCAAGGACGCGTATGCCCTACTACCATTCGACTCAGACACGTCAGCGAGAGGAATACGCTCTGAAATCAAGAAGTCAACCGGAAAGAACGTTGGCGTCGTGATCTGTGATACCTACAGTCGACCCTTCAGACGTGGACAGGTTGTGTTCGCAGTGGGCGTGGCAGGAGTCGGTCTGTTTCGAGACTATCGTGGCAAGAAGGACCTGTTCGGCTATGTTTTGAAGGTTAAGAACTCAGCGATTGCGGATGAGATTGCATCAGCAGCCGAGCTTGTAATGGGTCAAGGAGCAGAGGCTGTACCGGTGGCGATCGTAAAAGGTTTCATGGGAGTAAAGGTGACCCCAAACCATTCGGCAAACGAATTGCTCATATCGGAGCAAGAGGACCTGTTCAAGGGAACCCTGCAGTAATCCTGATTCTGTTAATAGAGCCTTTCGAGTCGGCCTCTCTTTGGGCCCCTTTTGATCGCTTTCTCTGCTCATACATATTCTAGAATAGATTTATCTCGCTAGGCTGAATAGATGGTAGCTATCGTGAGGAAAGCGCATGAAAGCCACAATTCTTGAATCAGTCATGGGCGTTCTCGGCTTCGATGAAAAGGGAACCTTAGTTGATTACGTCTTGTTCCCGAGAGATGCTAAAAATATCGCTGAGACGCTGCTGAAGATAGAAGCAGGCAAAATTGTTGATGAGCAAATAACACTCATTGAGCGGCTTAAGTCGAAAGGCTACACTTTCTTTGTTTTCGAGAACACCGAAGCAGCCCGCAACTCTCACGAGAAGCTCAAGATTGCTGTTGAAATAGCTCACCCCTCTGAGGGAGGCGAGTTGCTTCGCGCGAATCAGGAGCAGTTTGCAGTTCAAACAGGTTTCGCTAGAGAGCCTAGCGAGCTACGCGATTGGACGCACCATGTCTCAATGGAAATGACGAAGTTGAAGGTCAAGAAAGCCGCTGAGAAACGTGATACGCTTGTGGTGCAAACAATTCAAGCCATTGATGATCTTGACAGGACCACCAATCTGTTTATGGGACGAATCCGAGAATGGTATGGATTGCACTTTCCCGAATTGGATCGCTTAGTTGAGAAACACGAAACCTACGCACGTTTGATCTCTAGCCTAGGACGCAGAGAGAACTTCACAAGTGGTCGACTAGAAGAGGAAGGCTTGCCAAAAACCAGAGCAGAACATATCACTGAAACTGCAAGCAAATCTATGGGCGCAGAATTAGACGATAACGATTTACAGCAGATGCAAGCCCTGTGCCGAAACACTTTGCAGCTTTATGACACTAGACAGGCGCTTGAGCGCTACATGGACTTGTTAATGGACGAAGTTGCTCCGAACGTTAAAGCCCTAGTTGGCTCGCTACTTGGCGCGAGGCTCATAGCTCTCACTAGTGGACTAGCCAACCTGGCAAGGATGCCATCCAGTACGATTCAGGTTCTAGGCGCTGAAAAGGCTCTGTTCCGATCACTTAAGACTGGAACTCGCCCGCCCAAGCATGGAATAATCTTTCAGCACACATTGATTCACGAAGCAAAACGTTGGCAACGAGGCAAGATAGCAAGAGCCATTGCTGGAAAGCTTGCTATTGCGGCTCGTACAGACGCCTACAGCAGCAAATACATCGGAGACGGCTTAAAGGCGGGATTAGAAAGAAGAATCACAGAGATTCAAGAAAAATATAGAGAACCGCCACCAGAAAAATCCAAACAACCGATGCCTAAGCGTGCCAGTAGGCAACACATTGGGAGAATTGAACGTGGTCGCCGACGTTGAGCCGGATCCACGTTTCGATGGAATCTACAGGATAATCTTCGAAGACGGCTCCAAAAGACTTGCCACCCAAAACCTTGTACCCGGGCGCCTGGTATACGGAGAACGTTTGGTCAAGCACAGGAATGCCGAATACAGAGCTTGGGACCCCTATAGAAGCAAGTTTGCGGCAGCCATCCTGAATGGTTTGGAAACAGTTCCGATTAAGCTTGGTCACAAGGTTTTGTACTTGGGTGCTGCGTCTGGAACAACCGCAAGCCACGTTTCGGATATAATAGGCGAAGATGGACATGTCTACTGCGTTGAGTTTGCTGCTCGTAGCATAAGAGAGCTTGTTGAAAACGTTTGCGCTTATCGTTTGAACATGTCGCCTATTTTGGCTGATGCTCGCTTGCCTGAGCATTACGCAAAGCTAGTTAGCAAGGCAGACGACATCTATTGTGATGTCGCACAGCCTGAGCAAGCGAAGATACTGGCAGATAATGCAGACGAATTTTTGAAGCCTGAAGGTTGGACGATGCTTGCGATAAAGGCTCAGAGCATCGACGTTACAAGAGAGCCCTCTGAAGTCTACGAGCAGGAAATCAAGACTTTGAGATCTCGTGGTTTCAGAATTCAGCAAGTCGTGCATCTGGAGCCATATGACAAGGCTCACGCCATGGTAGTTGCCCAAAGGATCAGCTGAAGCGCGTTTTAAATTTTTCAAAATCAGTGCCGTTTGCTGGTGAAATTGTCAATTTAAGGGTTTCGCCGAATGTTTATATGACCCTCCGCTTATGTTTGGCTTGTCGAGAGGAGAGTCGATGAATCGAGAGGAGATGTTGAACGCCGCAGAACACGTGTTGAAAAGCGCTGGCTTCAAAATCTCCAAACGATGTAGCTCAAGGCCAAGTTGCTTCTGCATGGTTACTCGAAAAATGGACGATCTTGCTTTTGTCAAGGTGCCCTCAGACCTCGGAAAGATCTCGTTGAAAGACGCGTTGCAGATGCAGGCAATTTCTTCTCTCTTTTCAGCCACGCCGTTGTTTATCGGCGATATGGCTCGAGAGAGACCACTTGAAGACGACACAGTCTACACAAGGTACGATGTCTACGCTGTGACGTTGAAGACGTTAGACGACGTTGTTAACCGCAGCATGATGCCTTTGGTTGAGGCTGGACCAGGCGGCTACTATGCGAGGCTTGACGGCGAAGCCATTAGGCAGCGAAGAATGAAGCTTGGGCTGTCTGTGGGAAAACTTGCAGAACAGCTACGGATCTCAAGGCGAACGCTGTACGGATATGAACGTGGCATGGTTAAGGCTTCGGTCTCAGCAGCCTACAACCTAGAATGGATACTTGGCATGCCTGTTGTGAAACCCATTGACATCTTCAAGCCCGCACCATCTGGTGTGGGGTTCTTTGCCGCAGCAAAACGCATGATCGTGAGAAACCGGTTTCTCAAAACTGTCATGAAAAGGCTCATTCTATGCAACTTCAAAGTGGCAGCAACGACCCGGGCACCCTTCGACTTCATAGCCCAACCACCGGACGAGGGTGTCAAGATAATTGGCGGAGTGACGCGCAGAGGAGAGAAGAGAATCGACGAAAGAGCGAAAGAGATACTCAGCATCAGTGAAGTTGTGAACGCTCAGCCACTTTTCATAACAGATGGGAAACTGGTGCCAGAAATCGACATTCCACTAATCGATTCTGAAGAGCTCGAGCGATTTCACCTAGCAGGGGACTTGATTTCAAGACTCCCATAGGAATTCTCAAGTCAACTGATGGAAAACGACGTTTCTTTCATTGCTAGCTTCTAGCATAAGAGCTTAGCGTATACAGCTATCTCAATTTCGTCTATTTGGCTCTGGCGTTGTTTCTTAACCTTTTGGCTGGTTTCCAAGACTTGCGCACGAATCTTGGATATGAGCCGTGCGTGGCAAGCCATCTTTCAAGGAATGCGATGGTTTTTGGATCGGTTACATATCCTGAACCCATGTCTCCATACTTTTCCGCGAGTTCTTGGATCGCTCTATCGCGTTCAACCTTGGCAATTATCGAAGCTGCTGAGACTATTGGATATTTAGCGTCGGCTTTGTGTTCTGAGACTATCTCGACTTGAAATGCCAATTTCTCCATTATGTGCGCTTTGAATCTATCAGCTAACACGTCTGAGGCGTCAACGTAGGCAACATCAGGCCTGAGGGCTTCAATGATCTTGGCCATAACATCCGCCTCTAATCGATTTAACCTGTGGAGTTTCCTACCAGTCTCCACCACTTTGTCAATCTGCTCTGGCGACAGACTCTCCGAACAGTATCTGGCTGCGATGCGCTTTATCTCAACTGCCAAATGCTGGCGCCTCTTGGGAGACAATAGCTTAGAGTCTTTGACGCCCAACGCCTTCAGTTTGTCTAGTTCCTTCTCATCAAGAAGCACGCCAGCAATAACCAGTGGTCCTATTATTGGACCACGCCCAGCATCATCTACACCTGCTACCAACATAAATATCTCAGCTTACTGTTTTCCGTGCTGCAAGTATTGAAGCGCGTTTCGAATAAGAATATTATGAAGACTACTCCTGTTGTCAATCGTGACCGTCACGATGAGCGTATCATCTTGATTCTTGATCGATTCGATGATTGGGTCTCGTGTGCTCTGGTGAATCACTCCCAATATGAGTTTGCCCCTACTCATTGCGTCCATGACCGCTTGTTTGAAAGCTTGTGAGAACAGCTCCATTGGTCCGACCTCGTCTATGACGACTACATCGGCATCTCTCAAAGCGGTCTGAATTGCACGGACGCCAATGGAGTCGAGGTCTTCTTGATTCACTTTGTATTTGCTCACTTGCGGACCATTGGGCTGATTTATGTGTGCTAGCCAGCCTTTCTCGCCCGTCTTGAAGTTAATGATCTCGAAGCCGACTCGTGATCCATCCTGCCTACCTTCTCGGCTTATCATGCCGCCAACAATGTAGCCTTTAGCTTTGAGCTCTTCAGCCGCATTCAGCAAGACCGTGGTCTTTCCAATACCTGGTCTACCAGTCACGAAGAGCAGCCGCTTCACGTTTAATCCCCTTCGCTTTACCTCTTCGGCAATTGCCTTTAAAAGATAGCCTCACAGAACAGATGCACAGACCTAGAAGGCTGAAGGCTTGGACTTTGGATTTCCGACCGAAACTGTAAAGGAAGGAGAGGTCGAGTTTCTCGCACCCAGACTGAAGGCCTTTGTGAAAGAAGCTTGGGAGTACGCCCCATCCAAGGCACCAGTCTTCTATAATCCGGCAATGGAACTGAATCGCGACCTAGCCGTGTTGGCGCTTCAAACGTATCAAAGATTGGTGAACCGTGAGCTTGCTGCCTGCGAACCCTTGGCGGGCTGCGGTGTCAGAGGCATACGATTGGCAAGAGAGGTTGAAGGCGTTCGGAAAGTTGTGTTAAACGACATCAATTTAGACGGGACCAGACTTGCAGAGTTCAATGTAAACCTGAATGGCTTAACTGACAAAGTTCAGGTCGACAATAAAGACGCCAACTTCCTGTTAAGCAGTTATGCGGCGCCTCGCAAAAGATTCGACTATGTGGACATTGATCCTTTTGGCTCACCTGTGCCTTACATTGATTCGGCCCTGAGAGCGTTACGAAATGGTGGCTTGCTTGCGCTGACTGCTACAGATATGGCGCCGCTTTGTGGGGTTCACGCTAAGGCATGCCTGCGGAAATACGGTGGAAAACCGTTGCGAACTGAATATTGCCATGAACTGGCTGTTCGGCTTCTAATTGGTTCTCTTGTTATGTTGGCGGCTAAGCACGACATTGGAGTCAACACCATGTTCAGCTACAGCGACTATAACTATGTCAGAACTTACGCTACAGCCAGCTACGGTGCAAAATCGGCAGACAAGAGCGTTCAAGGAATGGGCTACATTCTGCACTGTTTCTCTTGCTTTCACAGAGAAAGCCAAAGTGGACTGACCCCACCTCTTAGAAGAGATTGCCCCGAGTGCGGCTCAAAACTTCAGGTTGCCGGTCCGTTATGGGTGGGACCTCTCTGGGACAAGGGATTCTGCGCCAGGTTGATCAATGAGGCCAAGCGAAAGAACTTACACAACAAGATCAAGATTCTCAGCATGCTATCGCTAATAACAAGAGAATTTCACGCGCCTGTTACATACTACGCTATTGACAAATTATGCGACAAGTTCAACCTGCCTGTCCCATCACTGTCTAAAGTAATCGACGGGTTGACCGTAGCGGGTTTCCTGGCTGTTGCCACGCATTTCAGCAGCAAGGCTGTTCGCACCAATGCGCCTGCAGCGATTTTGAAGGAATTGGTTGCTAAATTGGCTAAGGTTTCGGGCTCTTGAATGCGAGAAGCAATATAAGACAGCTAATTGAGGACTATTCTCAGTGAGGCAGCCTCAATGAAATTCATGGGATCCAAACGGCGGCTCTTCCAGATTTCGTTATTTGTCATTTTACTTGCCTCTGGCACATCTGGCCCCCTGATTTTATATGGAACCGCCCAGCCAACTAGCAACTACTTCTACAGATTCAGTGTTGACCGAGAGGGCTTCACAACCGCCGAGATAGACTTTAGCAGCACGGATATTTCGGGTGAGTCTTGGGTTTTCGTGCCAAGAAATGAATCAAGTTGGCATCTTACGGTCACACCGCCTGGGCAAATTCAGTGGAGGGAAATAGTTGAAACAGATCAGGTAATCGATCAGAGTCTCTACTTTTATCGCGCATTGAAGTTCGGCTATCAGTCGAACGGGGTTTTCAACATGACCATAAGGTTCGATTTCGACAATGGTGCTTTGATTTTGGAACCTCGCGGCATATTCTATTCACCCCAGATCGGCTTCGAAGCCAGCAGCGACGGCAATGCTGAAGTTCTTTTCGACCACGATTTCCAGATCAAGCAGAATCTTGCCGTGGTTGTCGGCTCGAGCGTTACCTATCCTGCGCAGAAAGTTGAGTCTAACCGGGTGTTATTCACGCTTCAGGAAAATGTGGTTCGGCTTCAGGTTGAGCTTGGCATAAATGTAGCTGCTGAGGTCACCCCACTTAGAAGCAGTGACAACAGAACTTTCATGTTCCAGACAGAAAAGCGCTATAAGACCTATGCAGCCAGCGTTTTGAGGTTTTATGACGGAATCTACAACCAGACTGTGCGTATATTCAATGTGACCTTGGAAGATGTTGTTGTTCAATGGTTTCTGCCCGATTTCGAGAGTCTACTGTCCGTAGGCGGCTTTGTCCCATTGTTCACCGGAGGGTTAGGTGAGATCAATATCAACATTGTTTTCATACGCACAGTCAACGGCACGGTTGAAGGCATAGCTGCACACGAGCTAGTTCACCGTTTCCTAGGCAAAGCTGGAATCTCTCCCAACGAGTTCTTATGGTTCCACGAGGGCATGGCTCAGTACATAAGTGTCAATATTGTCTCAAGTTTGGGTTACGAAGGCGCAGAAACAGAGAAAGACAATTTGGAGAACAGTGCCACAAGGCTGATTCAGTTCTTGGGGGGCGAACATTTCGACTCAATAAGCCTGCAGCGTTGGTCTCCAAGCTATCAGCCTCCAAATGCTGATGTGAGTTCGTTGTATGCTGCATCGTATTACGTGATTAGTCGATTGCCCCAAGTTGCCCAACGCGATGGATTCGAGTACTACCAAGGCTTTTTTGAACTAATTGGTCAGTTGCCGTCTGGATTCGATGGAGTGAAGATTAAAGGCATCAGCGAATTGGCGTTATACTTAAGCCAAGCTGCCAATGCATCCGTTGCGTCAACTCTCAAACGCTGGGGATTCACAGTTGCCGACCTTTACGAATCACCCGTGCAGGATTTGATAACAGAAGCTGGAAAAGCCGTGAACGAATTGAACCCGGTTTTTCAGCCTTTCAGGTTTCTGGCTGAGTACCTGTATCAGCAGGCATTGTCAAGTGCTGAGATGGGCGATTGGGACAGAGCTCAAAGTCTTCTTCAACTAAGTATCAGCCTAGCGAACCTAGCGCCGTTGCTCACCTTTCTTACAATAGCCGCTCTGCTTGCGTTGTTGGCTTACGTTCTGGCTAGGCGGGGTAGGCGGCAGCTGCCTCCTGTTCCTCCTCCACCGCCAGAAATCATGCAGTCTTCTACCTGAGATATGAAGGAATGTTGGCGCCGAATCAGACGCCGAGTTTCTCATAAATCTTCATCCGTTGCTCTTCAGCCTTCTTCTTGACGTCTTCGAAAAGGTTGCTTCCATGCGAATCAATTGCTATGGATAACGGTCCAAAATCCTCAACTTCGAATACCCAGAATGCTTCTGGCATGCCCAAGTCTTGAAGCCACTCAACAGTTCTTACGTTCTTGATAGCCTTTGCAGCTAGTACTCCTGCTCCTCCCGTGAAGGCGCCGTATACTGCTCCATATTTCTGCATGGCGTCAGCGGTTTTTTTGCCCATGCCACCTTTGCCTATTACTACACGGACTTTGAAGGCTTTGATGAATTCGTCTTCAAACTGATCCATGCGTGTACTCGTGGTGGGTCCAGCGGCAACAGCAACCCATTTGTCGCCTTCCTTCTTCACAATGGGCCCGCAGTGGAAGACTGCTAGGCCTTCAAGATTGACTGGAAGTTCCTTACCTTGCTTGTAGTGCTCCAGCGCCCTCTTGTGGGCTTGGTCTCGCGCGGTCACGATTGTGCCAGTGACATATAGGACATCGTTCACTTTCAGTCTGCGCACTTCTTCCTCTGATATTGGAGTCTTGAATCTGTAAATCGCCATTTCGCCGTCTCACCTCGTCTTATGGGCCAGGTATTCAACTGTTCCATCTGAGTTGATGCGGGCAGTTGCTCGTCTCGCCGCCCAGCACTGAAAAGCAACTGCCACTGGATAAGAGGCTGGATGTCTGTGAGCATAGTCTACTTTCACGCCCAGAACCGTGAATTTACCACCTAAACCCATCGGTCCAATTCCTGTTGAATTGGCAGCCTCGTAGAGTTCTTTTTCCAAATTCGCCAAATCGGGGTTGGAGTTGGGCTCGCTCAAAGGCCTGAGCAGTGTGGCTTTTGCCAGTTTCATGGCAATGTCGGCGCCGCCTCCAGCCGCCACACCAACGATTGTTGGCGGGCAGGGCATAGCGCCTGCTTTGATTATCGCGTCGATGACGAATTTCTTCAGGCCTGTAACGCCCTCGCCTGGAGTTATCATGCCTATTGTGCAAACGTTTTCTGAGCCTCCGCCTTTTGGAAACGCTGTTATCTCGATAGAGTCGCCATTTGTGATTTCCCAGTTAATGTATGGAATGTATCTTCCTATGTTGTCGCCAGAGTTCTTCTGCGTGAAAGGGTCAACTGCGTTTGGACGGAGCGGTATTTCCTTGGTGGCTCTTTGGGTTGCCTTCTGGAGAGCTGGTTGGATCATGTCCAAGTCCTTGGCTTTGGCTCCCGCTCTAACGTAGAATATCATGATGCCTGTGTCTTGGCATAATGGCGTGTTTTCTTTCTCGGCAAGTTCAATGTCTTTCAATATGGCTTCAAGCTGGACTTTTCCAGCCTCACTTGTCTCCTCCTTGTAGGCGCGTTTCAACGCGTCTTTAACGTCGCTAGGTAGTTGGACAACGGCTAACTTCAAAAGGTTGAAAGCCGTATCCTCAATAACCTTCTCAAATGTGGGCATTCATTCATACCTCGCAGAGAACATACGAGTTGAGGATTCGTGCCAATATGTCTTGCGCTGGCAACGTTTCTCAGAATTGCACGTCAACGTGCCGGGCGCTTCACTTGAACGATTCTGGCAACTTCTCCTGATAGGACTCTATGTGTCGTTTGGTCTTTGAGTCTGACAATCAAGGCTCCATCATCGTCTAAGTCAACTGCCCAGCCCTCAATTTTCTCTCGGCAGCTTACGATCTTTACGTATGAGCCTAGGAAACCAGACAGTTTTCGCCAATCATTCAATATGGTTTCGAATTTTCCATTGCTTAACATGTCATAATATGCCTCGACATTTTGCATAAGACTGCACAGCAGAATCTCGCGTGAGATTTTTTTTCCTAGCTGTTCTTCCAGGGTGGTTGCAGATTCCCGAAGATGCTTCGGCAAAGCCTCAAGACTGAAATTTGCGTTGACGCCGAAGCCCAAAACTGCAAAACGCAACTTCTCCCCCCTTATCTCTCCCTCCGTGAGTATGCCACATAACTTTCGCTGGTTGATCAGAATATCGTTTGGCCACTTGATCTCTGCCTTCAGCTCATAAAGCTTGTTTACTGTCTTCGCCACCGCAACAGAGCCTAGCAGAGTCAGCTTTGCTGCATCCTTGGGTTGCATCAATGGTCGAAGTATTGTCGAAGACCACAGTCCGCCTCCTGGAGAAACCCATTCTCGTCCAAGCCGACCTTTGCCGCTTGACTGGGTTTCAGCCACAACAACGGTGCCCTCTTTGACATTTCTTGCCGCCAGCAATTTGGCAAAATCATTAGTCGAAGTCAACGTTCGAAAATACAAGATGGACCTGCCTAGAATTCTGGTGTGCAAGCATTCTCTGACTTTTGAAGAGCTTATCCTTTCGTTTTCGGGCACAACTTCGGTCATTTCAAAGACCGCCCACCTCTGACAACGTCTAATCGTTATGCGGATTTGAAGCTCATAGTCTTTTATCGCCCCATCGAGGGCTGCATGGCTTGCAGTTACCTGCTGATCCTTAAGACATTTTGGTCATCAACGATGCTGATGCTGTTCCTCAGATGCTTCAAAACGACAACAATGTTGAGGTTGACACAGGTGTTTACCCGTCGACGTAATCGAGCTAGTGTTCGACCAACTCCAGTAGCACATTTCTTGTGCTTCTGGGATGGATGAAGGCGATTTTCCTGGCTTCAGCGCCTGGTCTAGGCTTTTCATCAATCAGGGCTATGTCATTTTCCCTCAATTCCCTGATGTGCTCTTCGATGTCGGAAACTTCAATGGCAATGTGGTGGATACCTTCGCCACGGTTTGCTATGAACTTCGCCACGGAGCTTTCGGGATCGGTTGGTTCGAGCAACTCGATCTTGGCCTCGCCAACACGCAGTATGGCGATCTTCACTTTCTGCTGCTCAACCAGTTTTATGCTCTCAAGTCTTAAGCCGAGCGTCCGTTCGTAGATTCGCAGTGCATCTTCAATTTTGTTCACAGCGATGGCAACGTGGTCTAGGCCTTTAATCATGCTGCTCCTGACCCCTGTTTCCTCTCGTTCTTCTTTCGCCTTTGTCATCCTTCTGTCATAGATTCGAAGTTAAGGCTTATGCCAAGCTCTAGCAGAAAGGATTTATCCCGGATGTGTCGAGGAGAAACTGACTAGGTTTGAAAACTGAGATAACAAGCTTCGACATTGGAGCCATAGTCTACGAGCTAGCTGATACCATCAAGAATGCTCGGGTGGAGAACGTATACCAGATCGATCGCAAGACGTTTCTGTTTAGGCTGCACAGAGCCAGTCAGCCGCCGATGCAACTGATCGTCGAGGCAGGTAAGCGAGTTCATTTAACGGACTACGCTCTGGAGAAGCCTCCTAGCCCGCCGGTTTTCTGCATGGTTTTGAGAAAACATCTCAACGGCGGCATTGTGGAAGACATTGAGCAACACGAGTTCGAACGAGCTGTAACCTTTAAGATGCGCACTCGACAGGGCATGATGCATCTTGTTGTCGAGTTATTCGGAGAAGGAAACGTAATTCTCACCGATCAGCGCAACATGATCGTTGCAGCATTGACGTTCAAGAAGATGCGCGATCGTAACATACTGAGAGACGAAACCTTCATACACGCTCCTGCAAGCGGAAAGAACCCCTTTAATATAACATTGACACAACTGGACGCCCTCAGAAATCTTGGTCAATTGGAAATCGTGCGTGCTCTCACTAGGTTCCTCAGCATGGGCGGACTTTACGCAGAAGAAGTGTTACTTAGAGCGACTGTAGACAAGAAGACATCATGTCAGGACATAACAAAAGAGCAAATTGAAGCAATTTTCGCTCAACTCCAGAGCATTCTATTGTTCTTACGTGAGGGAAAGCTTGACCCTGCAATTATCATCGACGTCAAAGGCGAATGGGTAGATGTCACACCTATCAGGCTGAAGAGATATGAAGCTTACGAAGCAAAGGCTTATGATTCGTTCAACAAAGCCTTAGACGACTATTATGCACAGATGTCGCACTTGGGATGGATTTCTGACGCTGGGAAGGAACATGAAAAGGAGTTAGCGAAACAGCAAAGGATGCTACATGACCAGCAGAAGGCGCTTGAAGATGCCGCGAAGACTATTGAGCAAAACAAACGCATCGGCGACCTGATTTACTCCCATTTGGGGGAACTACAGCTCCTACAACAGCAGATCTCTAATGCCAAACAAAAGGGCGAAAGCTGGGAGCAGATAACGAGCATACTTGAAAAAGAAAAGCAAGAGGGACGCAGCCCAGCTATCTACTTCGACTCCTTTGACAGAAAGAACACGATTCTAAATGTTTCCGTTGAAAGCCAAGTGTTTCCCATCGAGATGAACCGCCCAATCCAAGCGAACGCGGCGCAACACTATGAACGAATGAAAAGAGCTGAAAGAAAACTTGAAGGCTCAGAGAAAGCATTGCGCGAAACAGAGTGCAGGATTGAGGAATTGCAGAAAAAATGGACTGAAAAAGCTGAACAAGCCAAGGTCAAAAGAGCGCCTAGGAAACTGGAAAAGGCTTGGTTTGAGAAGTTCAGATGGTTCAATTCGTCGGACGGTTTTCTCGTCCTCGGCGGCAGAGACGCAACCACAAATGAAATTCTAGTAAAAAAGCACTTGGAGCCACATGACTTTGTCTTTCATGCCGATATCGTTGGCGCCCCTTTCGTTGTTGTCAAGACAAAAAGCGAGGCCCCCACAGAACAGGTTATTCGGGAGGCAGCTCAGTTTGCGGCTTCATATTCACGAGCTTGGCGTGAAATGCTGAGCACAATAGACGTCTACTGGATTCACTCAGATCAGGTGAGCAAGGCAGCACCGAGCGGGCAGTATCTTGAGAAAGGCTCATTCATCATTCGTGGCACAAAGAACTACATAAGAAATGTCGTTTTGCAGATTGCTATAGGCGTGCAACCTGCAGACGAATGGATGCGTGTGATCGGGGGACCACTTGACGCGATTTGCAGGCAAACAAACTTGCTTGTAGAAGTTGTTCCAGGCGAACAGACGAGCGCAGAACTAGCTAGGCAAATACGTCACCTGTTATCAGAGAGGATCGATAAGGAACACCGTGACGAGATATCTAAGATCTCGATCGAAGAGATACAAAGATTCATCCCCTCAGGTAAGGGTGCTATCGCCAAGGCAGAGAAATAGGAACTTCGCCATTAGCTGTTGCTGTTCGACAAGCGATTAGGTGGCAACGCACGCATCCCTTTGGAGAAGTCGTCCTTGAACGTCAGCGTTGCTACTTCTGAGCGGTCTCAACCGATGCTTCTGCCAGTCCATACGGAGTCTATGGATGGTAACCGTATCAGTGTCAATTATCTCTTTTTTCCTCAAATCTTTTAAACCGCTAAAGCGGAATCATCCACAGTCTTACTAACAAATGTTTAATATGTCTGCGATAATCACGGTATTGGAGGGAACCCAACGATGTCAGAGCTGGGCATAAGACCGCGCATGCTAGTCAAAGATGTCATGACTAGCCCAGTTATAACCATCAATGAAGACGGCATAGTTTACGAGGCAGCCAAATTGATGGACAAAAACGACCTCGGCTGCATAGTCGTAACTGACAAAAAGAGCAAACCAGTGGGCATAATAACTGAACGTGACCTCATCACACGAGTTCTGTCAAAGAATCTTCTATCGAGCAAAGTGAAGGCTAAGAAAGTGATGACATCACCACTGCTAACTATAGACCCAGATGAACCTCTAGTCGAAGCGGCAAGAAAAATGAGCAGGCTCAATGTCAGAAGACTGGGAGTAATCTACAAAGGAAGCCTAGCTGGTCTAGTTTCCAGCAAGGACATATTAGCGGTAACACCAGAGCTCTTGGAAACAATTCAAGAACGCGCCAAGATCGACAAAGAACCTGCTCCTGAAGAAGAGGCGCCCGAGCCTCGGCCATTGACAGGTTACTGCGATCATTGTGGACAATGGTCAGACGCTTTGAAGGAAGCTGAAGGCCAACTGCTCTGTGAAGAATGTCAGGTTGAGCTCAAGGGAGAATACTAGATCGCAGATGCATGGGAGTAGGATGATTTGCGTGTTCAAGACATAATGAACCGGAATCATCCTTCGATCTACCCTGATGAACTTGCAACAAAAGCTCGTGCTGTTCTCCGGGATTTCAAGTTAAGGATTTTGCCTGTTGTGGATGATAGGAAACAGCTCTTAGGCTTTGTCTCTCGAAACGATGCTATGACCATTTCGTCGTCTGTGTCACCTGTGCGTGTCAAGGGGGTAATGTCCACCGTTCGGTTTGCAGCCACATTGGACATGGATGCAGTTCAATCTGCGCGGGAAATGATGCGTTTGGATGAGTGGTATGTTCCTGTAGTCAAGTCGCAACGTGACAACTCGTACGTCGGCGTACTAGGCTTGGAACACATTATCAAATCGTTCTATGAGAAGAAGACGCCGCGACTGAGAATGCTGCTGTCCGATGTTATGTCAACTGAGCAGCTTCTGATCTGCTCACCTGATGATGAAACTGACAAGATTTGGCACATGATGAAGGAACGGTCGTTCTCGGCTTGCCCAGTTGTGGCAAAAGGCAAGGCGGTAGGCATTGTGACTCTGCAGAACCTTCTTGAAGCTGGCGCAATGCTTCTGGGATTTGAATCTAAGAAGGGAAGGTTCAAAGCGCCCTCAACAATTAACACTATAATGAGAACTCCGGTACTGTCTCTAAAGCCAAACAATACGGTTGGAGATGCTGCCAAGCTTATGGTTGAAATGAACGTTGGGCGCGTACCCATAGTTGACGATAAGGGTCATCTTGTTGGAATAGTAGACCGGGAAGACCTTTTGAAAGCACTTATCAGATAGTGTAAGTGGTGAAGGTATATTGGCAGGAGAAGCAGCTAGAAGAGAAACGTTCAGGCGTGGTCTGCGGGATCATGGGCCTCTGGATTTGAAGGCGCATCCGTCAAAGAAGCGAGAGGGCGACGTGCTAAGTTTAGCAAAGAGTCCAGTCGTTACGATGGCGCCAACGACTCCAGTTTATGACGCCATCAAGATCATGGTGAAAGAAGGCTTCAGGCGAATGCCCGTGGCCGAACCAGCGACCAAACGGCTCTTGGGCATTTTCACAGCCACTGACATCGTTGATTTCTTAGGCGGTGGAAAGAAATTTGAGCTTGTTCAACGCAAATATGATGGCAACTTTTTCAAAGCGATTAACGAGCCCGTAAAATCCATCATGACCCAAGACGTAGTCTACGTTTACACAACATCGGCCATTGGCCAAGCTTTGGAAATAATGAAGAACCACAAGATTGGCGGCTTGCCTGTTGTGGATCTAGACAAAAGAGTGCAAGCGATTCTTACTGAGCATGACATGGTTTCTTTCTTTGCGGGGATAATAAGCGGAGTCAAAGTCGTTAACGTGATGAGCCTCAAGCTTGTGACAGCGACACCTAACATGTCGATTTATGAAGCCGAGAAGACAATGATTGATAAAGGCTTCAGGCGTCTGCCGATCGTGGTCAACGGCAAGGTTGTGGGCATGGCAACAACACGAACCATCTTACGCTTCTTCGGCACAGGCGAGGTTTTCAAGCATTTGCGTTCTGGAACGATGGCTCAGGTGCTGCAGACATCTATTTTGGAAGCCGCCACTAAAGATGTGCATATGGTAAGTCCGGATGCTGACGTGGGTGAAGCTGCTGAGATCATGCATCAGAAGAATGTGGGGTCGGTTCTAGTGGCGAAAGATGAGAAACTAGTTGGAATCGTTACAGAGAGGGACTTCTTTAAGCTAATAGTATGACTATTGAGGGGTTTCAGTATCCCTTGGTTCCCATATGGCTTCAGCTAGGCGATGTGTTGTGGCAAACGCCTTGTAGAACCAGCCTTCAAGACTAAGATGCATTGACTGTGGTGAAGTTGGAATGGGCATGAATTTCAAGAATATACTTTGCGACATGGTGGACGGCGTGGCAAAAATCAGCATTAACCGTCCGCCACTCAATATTCTTAACACAGAAACACTGCTTGAGTTAACAACGGCTCTGGAAAAGGCGCGAAGTGACCCGTCAGTTTTCTTGGTCATAATCACCGGTTCGGGAAGCCGAGCCTTCAGCGCCGGCGTCGACATAAGAGATCACCTACCGGACAAAGTAAGCTCAACGTTGTCCATTTTCAACAAAGTCTTCTATACTCTGCGAAGCTTGGACAAACCTGCGATTGCAGTTGTGAACGGTGCCGCATTGGGTGGAGGTTGTGAGTTGGCTATGGGCTGCGACTTGATTATTGCATCTGAAAAGGCGCAGTTTGGGCAGCCCGAAATCACAGTTGGGGCAATTCCGCCAGTTGCAGTTGTGCTTTTGCCTAAGCTGATTGGTCCTGCAAAAGCGTTCGAGTTGATCTTGACTGGCGATGTGATAACTGCGGTTGAAGCGAAGCAAATAGGCTTGGTGAACAAGGTTGTGCCCTCTGAAAAACTTGATGATTGCGTGGGAGAGATGATTGGCAAATTGCGAGATAAGAGCCCTGTAGTGCTGAAACTGACGCGCATGTCACTGCGCCAAATGCTTGATGTCGACTTCAAGAAGGAACTCGAAGAAGTAACAGGCATGTACCTCAATCTTCTAATGCGCACGGAAGATGCCGTTGAAGGCTTGAAAGCCTTTATGGAAAAGAGAAAGCCTCAATGGAAAGGCAAGTAAAACACAGGTGCGACCAGCCCTTATGCCTAGTTCCTCGAACAGACCAGACAGTTTCTCATGGATAATCAACGGCAAGTTGGCAGGAAGTGCGAGACCTGAGAACGAAGCTCAGCTCCGATGGCTAAGAGGCAATAAGATCAAAGCAGTTGTCTGCCTGAACAAGGAACATCCTCTCGACGATAAACAAGTGCGGGCTCAGGGATTCGAATACCTTTTCATTCCGGTGAAGGATTTCACGGCACCAAAATTGGACGATATAACTGAATTCGTTAAATTCACCAAAGATATGGTTAGACACCATATGCCGGTTGTGGTCTGCTGTGGAGCGGGGATTGGAAGAACGGGTACTATGCTTGCTGCTTATCTGGTCAGTCTGTGTGCCTGTCCGGACGAGGCCTTGAAGGAGATTCAGGACAAACGTGGCGTTGGAGTGGAGTCTTTTGCACAGAGGGAAGTTGTTTTCGAATACGCACGACAATTGGGCAAATCCCCAAAACAGCCTTCTTAGCAAGCATCCAATCTGCTTAGTCTAACAGCTTTAGACATCTATTGAATGAAGAACCCCAAGTAACCAATCTTGAGGGAACACTGACTAGAAATCGACCCTTTCGAGTGAATCCTCAGAATCGTAGCCCTGCAATATGGATTCTCTTGGCCTTGCAGAGGGGCAATGGAAAGAATTAAATCTCTCAACACAAAAGAGGATTTGGCGCGTCTCGTAATTGACGTGTTATTGTATAAAGAGATGAAGGAATCCATGAGCACGCATGCTGAGGATCTCAAGTTCAGACTAATGACGATTGAGCTTTTGCGCACTGCAAAGAGGGTGCCTTACACTTATCGTGAATTATCTGCTAAAACAGGTTTGCCTGTCACAGTCTTGAGTCGCTACGCGAAAGGCCACGTGTTACCTAACGCTGAAAGAGCTCATCAGCTCTGGCGAACTTTGACCAAATTAGTGGGACTGCAGGCTGAGTTGCGCAGAAGGATTCATTTCAACAGCGACGGTTACTTTAACAACACTGAGATAATTGGGGATTATAACATTCTGAGGCAGTCGGCTCATCACGCATTGGCGGTCTTCGCTGGAAAAAGAGTCACGAAAGTGTTGACTGCCGCCGTAGACGGCATACCGTTGGGCACCATGGTTGCCAACTCGCTGGGCGTCAACCTTGTTATAGCAAAATGGAATAAAGAAGTCGGCGTGCCAGCGTTTCTCGAGGAAACATACGCGTTGAAGGATTCGGGCGTTACGATGACTCTTTATATACCAAAAGACGCGTTCAAGAGACGTGATAGTATACTGATTGTGGATGACATGATCAAGACCGGCGAAACACAAGCAGCGATGGTGAACTTGGTCAAGAGGGCAAAAGCAGACATCGCTGGAGTCTATTCAATAATTGCCGTGGGCGAGGAGTGGCAGAAAAAAATCAACCTACCAAAGGAATCAGTGGAAGTTGTCACGCGAATAAACATCACACAGTAATCCTAAGACCTGAGTGTCGTTGAAGCTGGGCGCCCTTCCTTGCGGGTAATTTCATCCTCAACAAATGGAGGCAGCTCTCTCTTTATACAAGCTGAGATGATGACGTTCTGGAAGAGACATCATGTTTTTTTAGCCTAGTCGACACAATTGATAGATCCCCTGCACGGACTTGATTCTGTGGAGGCTAAGGTAGATGAGAACGATCGAATGGAAGAACGGCGTGGTACTGACGATAGATCAGACGAGGCTCCCTGACAATCTAATCTACTTGAAACTGAGAAACTGTCGAGACGTGGCGTCAGCTATTAAGACAATGAAGATCCGTGGTGCCCCTCTCATAGGAGCAGCGGCTGCTTACGGTCTAGCGCTCACCGCCTACTATTCAAAGGCGTCGTCGAAGGAAGAGTTCTTGAAGCAGATACAGGATTCGGTTCAGCTTCTCAAGCGAACAAGGCCTACAGGCATGAACTTGTTCTGGGCAGTTGACCG
>Ga0315296_10000613_pt1 | contig 32557 bp, 42 predicted proteins | sample YL17G14_18_MG_FD_203921 | JGI IMG/M metagenome (GOLD analysis project Ga0315296, IMG submission 203921) | Sediment microbial communities from Yellowstone Lake, YNP, Wyoming, USA - YL17G14_18 | ecosystem: Environmental > Aquatic > Freshwater > Lake > Sediment | place: USA: Wyoming | collected... | reverse complement strand
CGCCGATACGAACCATACTATTCATTCGCACACTCAATCAAGATCCAAGGAGCCTACAAGGTCCAATGGCACTACGTAAGAAAGGCCCGAGCCCTAGAAATCCTAGGCAATAGCTGGATAACAGAACAATACCAACTAAGACAGCACGACTAGACCCTAGCGTGAGCGCACGACAAAAACGGAACCAATCCGTAGATCCTAGAAACGGCACCAATCGGTCGAACAAACGGAACCAATAAATAGATCCATGAAACGGAACCAAAACCACAAGACAGAAAGAGATGAGGCGCAGATGGAAGTGATATACCGATACCGATGTAAGAAATGCTTCTTCAGAACAAATAGCTTCAAAGAAGCGGCAGAACATAGGTATGATTTGGGTCATACTTTTGAGATAGAGGAATGAAGCCATGAAGGTGAAACCGCTTTGAGTTCTTCCTTGAAACACCGATTGCCGTTCATCAAATCACTTGCCATGCTGAAAATGGAGAAGAACTTTATTGCTTTAGAGAAAGGTTATCCACGTCAACCTTACGCTGACCCGAATCAATCAATCGCGTTTCTGATCGGAAGGATACATGACGAATTCAATGAGCTTCTTGTCGCCTTTGAGACAAAAGACGTTGCGAAAATGAAAGAGGAATGTGCAGACATCTCTAATCTAGTTGACTATCTCTTTGAAAAGCTACTAGGTGAAAAGACGACATAACATAGGACAAATGTGTTCGTATGACCATAACTGCCCCCATCGTTGAAACAGTTTTGAAAAGATTCGGAGACAAGACCGTAATCGCATTTAGCGGGGGTAATTGTAGCTTAGTAGTGCTTCACATAGCAATTCAGACAGATCCAAATGTCAAAGTCGTTTTCTGTGATACGACAAACGAGTATCCTGAAACCTACGCCTTCATAGAGCACGTAAGGACGAAATGGGATCTTAACCTAATCACTGTAAAACCAAAGAAAACGTGGGCTGACTGTATCAAGGAATATGGCCCTCCAAAGGAAACTAGGCGACACGCTCCCCCAAGGTGCTGTTACTATCTCAAAGAAGAACCTGCAAGAAGAATCTACAGAGAGAATCAAATTGAATGTGTTCTTGACGGAATCAGGATGGAAGAATCTTGGCAAAGATACTGCTTTGGAAAACACTTTGGCCCCCTACACTACGCTAAGAGTTGGAAACTATGGAAATGCCACCCTATCCTTCATTGGATCTCTCAAGATGTATGGGCATATCTTGAACTCAATAACGTTCCTCATAACCCCATGTATGACAGAGGCATAGAGCGAATCGGCTGTAGAGGATGCACAGGACATATTGGATGGGAGAAAGAAGTCATCAAGCACTCAGGTTTAGACTTCTATAGATGGCTCCAAGCAAAAAGAGGACAAACACTTCTTGAGGTAAAGTAGACTAAGGTAGGTGAGAAACATGAGACCGAGATTTGATAAGGAAGATCTCATACTTGTGCTAGAGGGTCTAGCTAATCTCTTTCAATTCTACGCAAGAAAGAAGGACCGCTACAAAGTCAGACAGATCTATCTACTGTTCTGCAATCTATCTGAGAAAAGAACAGGCAGAAGAAGAGAATGGTTTTGGCATGATGACGAGCTCATACCCAAGCGGAAATCCCACTATCGAGAGATGCAGGAAAAGATCTCAGAGATGACTAAGACAGCCTAAGCCCACATTTGCTACACTTCTTCAGACACGGACTATTGATTGCGCCACAGTTAGGACACTTCACATCAGACACAGCCTTTGCATATAACGATCAGGGTCTTTCCTGCACTTAGATCTTTGCGAATTTCAGTTTTTCAGAGATCATGGTTAGGGGGAAATGGGGGCCACGATCTTGTCAATTTGAAACTGCACAGGTCTAGCGAAGATCTTTCATTACCTAACGTCATTGATACGTTCTAGAATGAAATCCGTATTGGCTAGGATGCCTATACCATCCCTCAAGAGGTAATGAAAAATGGAAAGCGAAAGCTACAGCCTCACCGAGCTAACGACCATCGCAAGGGAATTTGCGAAAGGGGCTAGAGACATAGACAAGAGATCCGTGAGATGTGTCCTAGCTCCTTGCCCAAAAAAGTATTGCAGTAGGACAAGAAGTGCAAGAATAGCTCACGTCCATCATGACGGCCTGATAGTGCTATCGCCTCATCAACTGTTTCTACCAAAGCGACTACAGGAATGGCTCATGTGCCATGAGGCTAGACACTTGCACACTCAGAAGGGTCATAGATCTAATCGGTTCAATCATGGCATGGATCGAATCATGCCCGACCATAAGGAAAGATGGGAAGAGTATTGGCGATACTTCAGAGAGCACAAAGCAGAGCTACGAGCGAAAGCAAGAGAGTTCATGTCAGAAAAGCGTAAAGTCCCTGAGCCTACCTATCCTCAGAAGATCGAGAAAGCGCAACTGCACTTGAAACGTCTAGAGAGCAAGATCAAGCGACTCAACACTCTCAGATCAAAGTGGCTTAGGAGACTGAAAGCGTGGCAGAGACTTGAGGACAAGAGTAGTGGCGTGGGACTCCAATCTTGCATGAATGGCCCGTTCACAGCGGGAAGGTCGCGGGTTCAAGTCCTACGCCAAGAAGATACTCTGAGCAAGATCTAGTTAAGGGTTTTGAAGGCTAGCCTCGGAGATCGGCGGGGCTAGACACGATGGATTGTCTAGAATGATCCGATCTCTTCATCCGCCTAGCCCAATAGCTCTAGGCGTTCGCAACTCTTTAGGGTATTGACGACAGTTCGCTCTCATCCATTCCACGTAGTCATTGACCGAGATCTCAGGATTCTCTTCAGGACAGTATTTCGCTCTAGAGCATTGGTTACAGTCTGATTGACTCTTACGCCACTTCATAGAGGTCCCTATTCAACATTGGACCTTGAGGATATAGGTCAGAGAGAAAACCGAAAGTAATAGGCTCAGGAAACACTTATATGCAGTCTTCTAGAATAGAGTCTAGACGAAAGGGGACTAGACCGATGAGTAAACCGAAGAGAAAGAAGCGGAAAGAACCGATCCTAGAGTTGGCCGAGAAAGTCCTTGACCTATATGATTGCGTGATCGAGCTTCAGAAGAACACTTTCCAGAGTTGGAAGAAAATCATAGCACTTGAGCAGAGACTTCAGAGGCTAGAGAGTTGCACTACTCGCAAGTCGTAGGAGACTAGACCGCTATGCCAACTCTAGATGAACTCAAGAAGGTTATCGAAACTCTGAAAGGAACTAGCGTCAGATGGGATAGTGCTAAGGCGATAGATGGACAATGCGAAAAGTGTGACGACTACGAAGAACGAAAGGTCATGGAGATTCCTTCAGAATACGATAGTGATGACGAGCAAATACATTACAGGAAGCTCTGTCAGAAACATCTTGGAGAGAAAAGAGAAGATATTCAGAGATCTTTGAAGGATGCTCTTGAAGGGCTAGAGTCAATCCTGAAAGAAGAACTTGAGTTTAAGGAAAAGCTAGCCAAAGTTACACGAATAGCTCAGATCAAAGACCTTGTTGAAGCAGTTAGAGCAGTTATCAGGAAGAAGAAGAGATCCTACGATAGAGAGGACCAAGGATTCACCGATGAAGAATTGGGGAGAGGGAAGCGATTACTTCAACTTCTCAAGAAGATTGAACCCAAGTCAAGTCAATTCGTAGACAGAGGCGTAGCCATTAACCAAAACCTCTTCCTGTCAGGAACGGCTGAAGCTCACGAATACAGTAGTCGAGCCGAACCCGACATTGTTCTTACCGCACTCGACCAAGATGAACGATACAAATCAATAGCTAGAGTTCGCTTGACGCTAGGTGAAGCCGAGCGTCTTAGAAATCTATTGCATGAGTGCGTAGAGCATGTCAGAATCAAAGGCATGATTCGACTCGTTGAAGAACACATGGAGATTAAGCTAGAGCCTAAGAAAGAAGAAGAGGAAGAGGAAGAGTAGCCCCATGTCTCTAACGAAGAAAGAAGCCATCCGAGAGATTGAGAAAACCTTTGACGTTGTAGATAGGAAAGCTCCCATGCTGAAAGGCGTTATGAAAGAGCTGAGGAAAACGATTCTGCTCATTGTCAATGGCATAAGGACGGAAGAGAATTGAACTATGCTAGCGTAGTCGAAGCCACGAACAAGATCATAGCTCAGTATGATGTGAGGCTGACGATCAGACAGATCTACTATCGTCTGATTTCTCCACCCTTCCAACTCTTCGCCAACATTCTGAGCAACTACAAGGGAATGGACAAGATCCTCACAAGAGCTAGAGAGGTTGGAGACATAAATTGGCGAAAGATCGAAGATAGATCTAGAGCAACCATCGGGGGAGATCATGGATTTGATAACCCTGATGCTTTTCTCTCTTGGCTAAAGCAGACGGTCAAGGACTACTGGGAGAACTACACTAGAGAGATGTGGAAGAACCAAGAGAACTACGTTGAGGTCTGGGTCGAAAAAGACGCTTTGGCAACATTGGTCTCAACCGTAGCTAATGGATTGCGAGTCCTAACGCTTCCCTCAAGAGGATACTCTAGCTTCACAAAAGTTATGGAAGCTGTTGAAGATCGGTTCGCTGAAGTCCCTGAAGATAAGAAAATCTACGTCATCCATCTAGCTGACCACGATCCTAGCGGAATAGACATGACTAGAGATCTTGAGAAAAGAATCGCCAAGTATGCTGATAGCTCTGACCGAATAGTGATTGATAGGGCGGCCTTGACATTCAGCCAAGTCAAGAAGTTCGGTCTTGCTTCTAACCCAACAAAGTCAGCAGACCCTAGAGCCATGAGCTATGTAACACAATACGGAAATGAATGTTGGGAGCTTGACGCTTTGCCGCCTGACGAGCTAGAGAAAATCATTCGCATACGACTTAACCAATACATAGATGATGACACTTGGGACGAGACTAGAGATCTAATCGAAAAGGAGAAAGCCGATCTCAAGAAGAAGTTTGAAGGCATGAAGCTCTCCTTTGCAGGAGAGAAACCCAAGAAGAGGAAGAAGTAGATGATTATGCCCAAAGACGATTTTGATTTCTTCATGGAACGGTTGAAACGACACGTAGCAGAGATCAAGAAGAGGGACAAGTAGATGGGAAAACAACAGTGGCTTAATCCTCCAGATTGGTATAGGTTTGAGGAATTGTTTGAGAAAGTTGAAGGCACGAATTGGTATGATGTTCGACAACTTGCACTAGACATTCTTGGAAGTCTCAATGTGGATCTCTACCATAAGGCAGTTCAGTCAAAAGAAAACATCTCCACACTTCTTCAAGTCATACAACTAGCTCTAAAGCATGTCACAATTACGCCAAAGGAGGCATAGAAGTAGATGAGTCTTATAGAACATCTCGAAAAGGTGAAGCTCAACCTTGAGTATCTAAATCGCTATCTAGACTCGCCTACAACGGCCTATGCGGCCCACAGATCACACTTCTACAATGAGGCGTATCAGCACATTCTCCGAGCGATTGAATGTCTCAAGCACATTAAGGAGCAACTAGGAATCAAGGAGACCAAGTAAATGCGCTGTCCCATAGCGTCCTGCATGAAAGACATTGAACCCGTAGGACTACCGACAGGGCTTCAAGAGATTCTAGCGGTGCGTATTCACTTGGCCCGAGATCACGGAATCTACAAGGACACAAAAGAAGCATTGGAGCTCAGAGTTGATGAAGAGTCTGTAGAGCTCACAGAGAGAGAAACAGTCCTGATAGACGTAGATCAAAACGAAAAGTGGCTTAGTCCCCCAAAGAGGAAGTAGAACTGATTGACTAAGATAAGATGTGAGGCTGATGAAGGCGATTGCCCCAATCACCCTAGAGGCTTTCGACAGATAGGAGCAGAGAGATGTTTGAATTGCCCTCACGCTAGGATCAAGAAGTGGAGTTGGGTTGAGGGCAAATACCTGTGGTATCCCTATCTTCAGAAAGAAGAGGAATAGATCCATGACAGAAGAACTTCGAGCGATCATTCAGGTGGTGCTAGTGGGCCGCTACTTACTGATACCGATAATCGCAATAGTCCTATGGAGAATGAAGAGATGACTGAAAAGATTTGGATTTGGCAAGGTGGAAAACTGCATCGAGGAAGAGCGTCAAACTCGATTGCTTACAAATACTATACTCCTTGTGGTCTAGTTATGCACGGCCCAAACGTCTACAAAAACTATCGAAGGATTCCTCTGTTCATCAGAAAACAATACTGTAAGAAGTGTCGGAAGAGGCGAAAATGAATGACTGAGAAGATTCTTCTTGGCTTTGAGGTCAAGACAGGTAAGCCCGTTCATATCGGCCTTCATCACTTAGCGATCTTTGGTATGACTCAGCTTTCAGGTAAGACTACGACACTAGAGGCTTTGATCTCAAGATCAGGGCTACGGGCTATCGCCTTCAAGACCAAACGGGGAGAAGCAGGGTTTCACGCCTACAATCACGTTTCCCCATACTACAAGGCTAGGTCGGATTGGCAATACGTGGAGGGTCTAGTCTCTGTCGCTTTGGGAGAGAAAGTTAGGTTCGAGCCTGCTATGAGATGGTCCATAATGAAAGCCTGTGAGGGGGCAAAGGATCTCAAACAGGTTCAAGAGAACGCTAAAGGACTCTCCCTAACCGTCAGAGCCGCCATTGTTAAGCAAGCTCTAGAAAAGCTAGTCGCATACCTCACCCTTGTAATCCCTGAACTTGAGAAATGGACGTTCACAGACACAATCTCCCTCTTAGACGGAGTAAACGTCATGGATCTAGAAGGAATGAGGATCGAGACACAACAGCTAGTCCTTGGAAGCACGATTCAATACGCCTTTGAAACTCTGACCAATGTTGTTGTGATTATTCCTGAAGCATGGGAGATGATGCCTGAGACCCGTATGACCCCTGTTAAGCTAGTTGCAGAGCAATTCATCAGGAAAGGGGCTTCAATCGGGAACTATCTTTGGATAGACAGCCAAGACATAGGGGGCGTAAGCAAGGTTCCTCTACGTCAATGCGATAATTGGATCATGGGACGCATGAGAGAGGCCCATGAGGTTGAACGAATCCTCAAGCAACTCTTAGGGGTCAAGATTCCCAAAGAAGAGATTCAGAATCTCAAGCTCGGACACTTCTATGCTGTGATAGGGGATAAGGTGAAGAAGGTCTACGTCTTGCCTATGGGGGTTCCTGAAGGAGTAGGACGAAACGTAGCTACTGGGGTTGTAACCCCTGAATTTGTTCGTGATAATTACTTGAAGAAAGCGGAAGTGAAAGAAGATTTGGTAGAGATCGACAGCCTGAGAAAAGAGATGGAGCACAAGACGGCCACCCTTGTCAGCGATGAGATTCATCAGCTAGAGGGAAAGATCAGACAGGATCTTGGAAAGGGCATTGACAACCTTTCAAAGCAAGTCGTCATCTACGGAAAAGACATAACCACTATAGCGGATCGCCAAACAAAGCTCGACCAAGAGCTCAGGAAAGAGCTAGTGGAGATCAGGGGAGCACTCAAAGGAAAGCCCATAACTCTAGAGCCCAAACCCTCAGACAAGACAACAGAGAAAGAAGAGATCCATCTAGAGGACAAGGAGCTCGTAATCACCGTTACACATACTGACAAGATAATTGACATGACGACTGATGACGTATTCGGTAGAATCATGCTATGCGCTCTCAAGGATCTCAACAGAGAGGGCTTTGATGAGAACGACATGAGTAGAGCTATGGATGAACACGGTTGGCACATGGACCGTATTCTCGTAGCTCTCAACATGAGCAAGCTAGCCAAAATAGGCCGACTACTCAAGATCACGACTCAGAGACCTTACAAATACCGACTACCTAGCAAGCTCACAGTGAACGTCAAGGAGCTTACATAGATGTTCTGTCCTAACTGCCCTTCCTCCCCCCTGCCGATGGAAGCTAGATATGACGAAAACCTCAAGTGCATAGTGTGGACTTGTCGCTACTGTAAGAAGCGATTCAAGATAGAGATTCTAGAGGGGAGCTAGCTTGAATTGGGTTGATTGGATCTGGGAGATCATACGTGCTCCCTTTGCCTTCTTCGCCTTGATTTGGCTAGTCATGCTCTTTGGGATCGGAGTATTCTTGCTGTGGTCTCTCACATTCAAGATCCTGCAAGCTCTCTGTCGAAGGCATAGAAAGAAGAAACTGAGGATTACGATAGAAGCATGAACTGTAGAGTTTGTGGGAAGCCTCTTGATCGGTTCTATTCGGTGTGTGTCAACAAGTCTTGTCGGATGAGAGGACGTATGCAGAAAGGGAAAGAAAGGGAGGCTTGAGCACAAATGAAACTTGAAGAAATGAGCACCCCAGAAATTCGTAGGGAGTTACATGCGCTTTGGATGAGAGGTGTTCCAGTCACTTGGACTAGACGACAGTTGAGGCGTTGGCAAGAATTAGTTCACGAATGTAAGAAGAGAGGATTAGATGTCTCTAAGAAACACTTCTTCCTCGATAAAGAACCTTGTCGAAAGGAGGCTTGAGAAAGGATGAAGAAGAGGACCATAGATCAGAGAATAGGAGAGTTAGATCAAAGGGTTCAGAGGCTACGAGACCAACAGGCGAGACTAACCGTTAGCGTCCTACCTCAACTTGAGCACAGGATTGAGCGACTACAGGATCTCAGATCCAAGCTAGAATATCGAAAGAAGCTAGCAGAAGCCCCCCCTGAGATCAGAAAGCTACTCAAGATCAAGGACGGAGAGAAACGATTCGCTACATCAGTGATCTCTCTCTTGCGAGAGAAGATCAGTCAAGAACAGTTTGAGGAACTTCACAAAGGAGCACTCATCACGGCGAAAGTTTTTTCGCTACCAATATGGATGACCGTAATGCTGTCTAAGAAAGTAGGATGGATAGAAGAAGAAATGAGGAAGATGAGATATGCCAAACATAGAGGTAAGTCAAAAGAACTACGACATCTTGATGAGATGGAAAAAGCGATACGAAAGTCAGCTTAAGAAACAGTCAAGGCATGATGGAGAGGTTAGCCTAGACTTTCTTATCGGAGAAGCCCTAATAGCGGCTCAAGACCTCGCAAGCGAGTAGATGATGTTGTGAAGATCCTTGGTATAACTGTTTCTCACAGTCTCAACTACATAGCCCTTGAATGTCTACAGGCGATTCAGGCACTAGATCTAGGGGGTCATCAGGTAGATTGGATGCTTCTGACTGAATCTCCCTACAAAGGAGCAGGAGACATGAATATTGCTTTCAATCAGAACAAGGCTAGACAGAAGGCTATTGCAGAAACCTATGACTACATGCTGATAGTGGAATCGGACATAATCATTCCTAAGCACACTCTCCTAACGCTTCTTGAGACTCAAGGAGATGTCATAGTCGCAATCACGCCTGAGAGACCTAGCAAGGTCAAGACAGACGATTTCATAGTCTGTATGTCTTGGAACCACAACAAGGACGCTAGAGCTCACATAGACAAGCTCGAAGCCTTTGAGATGACGGGCTCAGATGGCTATACCTGTGTCCTAGTCTCACGGAACGTATTCAGCCAAATCGAGTTTCCCGTAGTAGGCTCAGGAGACATGAGATGGTATGGGGTGCTTCATCAGAAAGGCTTTAAAATCATCTGCCAACCTAAGGTTCATACGTTCCATAAAGATAGGGATGGAAAGATCATAACGGGGAGAATTGGTAGTGGCTAAGATTGTCGTAACAGGCGGGGCAGGATTCATCGGATCTCATGTCGTAGAAAGATTGGTCGCAAAGGGACATGAGGTAACAGTCATAGACGATCTGAGCAGAGGCAAACTTGAGAACCTTGCTTCTGTCAGAGACAAGATCCACTTTTTCCAAAGAGATCTGAGACAGCTAACCTACACTCATAGATCACTGAAGGACCATGAAAGCGTTATCCACATGGCCGCCATGATCGGGGGAGTTAAGTTCATGCTCTCCCATGAAGTAGAGAGCTATGATAACTCTCTCGTAGACTTCAATGTGTTCAAGTCATGTAGACTTCACAAGATCAAGAAGATTCTTTTCACGTCTACAGCATGTGTCTACCCGACCTTCAAGCAGACAGAGGAAGGATCGGGACTTCTCAAAGAAGAGGACGCTTTGAGGGATGGAGCTAGACCTGAAAGCGTCTACGGATGGTGTAAGTTCCTTGCAGAACAGGTTTTAGAGGCTATGCAGAGAGAGCTAGGAATCAACACAATGATACTGAGACTCTTCAATGCCTACGGGCCGAGAGAGATCTTTGACGTGGAGAAAAGCCACGCGATCCCTGCATTGATGGTGAAAGCGGCTAAGAAGCAAGATCCCTTTGAGATATGGGGAAGAGGGATTCAGAAAAGAGCCTTCACATACGTAGAGGACGTGACAGACGCAATCACAACAGCCTATGAAAAGCTGGAAAAAGGAACGGGGTCTCTCGGCGCAATCAACATAGGCACTCAGGAATCAAAAACGATTGATGAACTCGCTCAGATGATTCTCAAGACAGCGAATCATAGTCCTGAGATCAAACATCTCACGGATTACCCTGAAGGAGTCTTTCAACGTGTGCCTAACATAAGTAAAGCTAAGGACCTCTTAGGATGGGAGCCGACAACCTCACTTGAAGAGGGCATACAAAAGACGTGGGATTGGTATGTCGCTAGGTCAGCACAATAGATGTCTACTCTAGACGAATATTGGAAACTCTGTAAAGCTCACCGAGACATCTACGCAACTAAGCCCCTAAAGCTCCTACAGTATCCTAGACGCTATGAAAGAGTCATAGAATTTCTTCAACAGGCAGGATGGAAAGTCAAGACCGTTCTCGAAGTCGGCTGTCTCACAGGGTATGGTATGGAGATTCTAAGCAGAACAGGATATGAAGTCTCAGGAATAGAAGTCAGCAGACAGGCAATTCAGAAGAGGGTTAATCGCAACATCATAGCGGCAAGCATAGAGCACTTGCCTTTCCGAGACAAGGCGTTTAACCTAGTGTTCTCTGTGGCTGTTCTTGAGCACTTAAACATAGCAGGAGTAGACCTGTTTCTAAGAGAGCTTATGAGAGTTGGAACCTACAACTATCATTCCCCAGCTTTTCAATGTGGATCTAAAGAAGGATGGCACTCAACCGTGAGACCCCTAGAGTTTTGGTTGGATAGACTTAAGAAGCTAGGGACAGACTTATCGCATTGGCATCTTGAAGACATTACGTGGGCTGATTGATTTGGATGATGACCACAAGATCCTACAGAACCTAGTGGCTCTCAATGCCGATACGTCTGACTGTGTAGTGCCTCTTGTTTCAATAGCTCTCCTTCTCAATGCCAAACACATCTTGGAGCTAGGAGTGAGGACGGGGATTAGCACTAGAGCACTTCTTGTCGTCTGTCGAAAGCTCAATGGCACTCTAATCAGCTTCGACATTGATCCTTGTCAAGAAGCCTGTCAGAAGATCATGGAGCTAGGACTACAGGATCGTTGGCAATTCCTTCAGTGTGATGACAAGGAACTCTTAGAGGTCATAAAGCCTAGATCAATAGACTTGATCTTTCTCGATACTGACCACGATCTCAGTCATACGGTGATAGAGCTAGGTCTATGCGATAAGGTCTTGAAGAAAGGGGGCGTAATCCTTGTGCATGATACTCTAGCCCCCGCTTACGCTGACATCAATAAAGCCATAGCTCAATTCATGGAGAAACACAAGAAAACCTACAGGTTCTATGAACTAGGGACGCGCTACGGGCTGAGTATGCTAGTTAAGAAAGCGTCATAGCTCTCTTTCTAGAAACGCTTATAGCCTAGTTCCCCCCCTCTTCTTACTGAGGCTAGATACATGGCTAGACACACGAGTTTTAGATTAAAGCCTATCGGCTCAGAGAAAGAGGATTGGATGCTGATAGCTCTGCTCCTTCTAGTCTTTTTCGCAGGACTGAGCGTAGGCTACCATCTGTGGGGGTATTGATGAAAAGATGATTGAGTCTTGGAAGTGGCTCACGATTCACGGAATAGCCACAAGCTACAAAGTCTCAGCCTTCAAGCTCACAGCAGAAAACCTAGAGCTTCTACAGAGAGCAGGATTCGGCACTAAGCCCCCCTTCCACACATACATAGGGGTAATCGTTTGGGGGCCAAGATCACGCCTCATCATAGACAATCCGTGTGGCCATGCGGGAGATGCAATCAGCAAAGCAGGACTAGACGATTGCTGTGTTCTAGAGGCAGGTGTAGACAAGATCCTCAGATCCTTCGATGAGCTAGAGAACGGAAATAACATAGAGGTCAGCAGACACGGCCCTAACGCCTTTGGGGTTAAGGTAACAAAGAGCTTCGTATGGTGAAGGATCTTGGAATTTAAAGACAGAATTGGAGGACTAGACGCGGCTAGGATCGCCAAGCACTTAGGACTAGACGAAGTGGGACAGGAGACAGACGTAGCAACTAAGATCCACTTCAAACACACTCAGGAAGGAATCTACCACTACATAGAGTATAGCATGGAGATCTGAGGAATCGGCCCTTTGGGCTACATCAACACATGTGTCAAGTGCAGACGACTCTTTTGGTCTAGGATAAGAAAGACTAGGCTATGTTGGCGTTGTCGTCAAGATGAGGTATCTTGATTGACTCGAACAAGAAGTTTGAGCTTACCTAACTGCGATAGGTGCTTCAGAAACGACAGAGTATGGCGGCGTGGTTTTCGATTGAACAAGTCGGGACCTAGACAAACCTATTGGTGCGATAGATGCAAGCATAGATTCTCTCTACTTACGTCCATTGATTCACAGGTCCACTATAAGGGGAGAAAGGCATACGTTCCCTTTCAAGGACTTTTCCGCAAGTGGAAACGTATTCCTGAGCTAGATGTAAAGAAGGAACAAATTCAATGAAAGTAAATTGCCCTCAATGTGGCCACAGCTTCTATGTCCAGACAAGAGCGCCACTAGGCGAAGGATCACAGAAAGGCAAGACTCTCAAGAAGATTAACCCCAACAAGAAAGCGATCCTACAGATCCTTCAAGAGCAACCAAGACTGAAATTCACGGTTAGACAGGTCCAAGGCTCACTATACGGTATGAAAATCAAGCGATGGAAGAGAGGGGATCGAGAACAGCCGTCAGGCGAATGGAACTACCATCATGTCCAAGTGGATCTATCCTTGCTTGTCGGCAAGGGTCTAATCAAGATGAATCAAGACTCAGAAGAGTATTGGGATAACAAGGATCAAGCATACGAGACTAGGCGTGTGCCTAAGTATTGGGTAGATCCTGTGCAAGAAGGCTTTTTAATCCCATAAACGGTTAATGCTCTCTAGAGATAATAACGGTGTCCTAGCCTATGCCAAAGACAAGCGGCTATCCTCTAGCCCGAAATCAAATCCTCACATATATTGCAGAGAAACAGCCCAAGGAAATTGACAGAGCTACACTAGCTCAACTTCTCGGCGTATCAGTTTCCACAGCAGGAAACTACATGATGATTCTAGCTAGCACGTTTCCTGAGAACCTAAGCTACGTGAGAGGGCTTCTTATCATAAAGTCGATCCTTCCTGAAGCAAGGCTCCCCCCCGAAATCAGACTACAGAGCAAACAAAAGCAGATCCAAAAAGTTAAGGATATGGTCGAACAGATCAATTCTAATCACCTGAGCCATAACAAGCTCAAGGAGATCAGGGAAGTCCTGAAGAAACTGAAAGGAGAGGTAGCAAACCTGTGAATGAGGAACCTTGGGAAGATGATGAAGAAGGATGGGGAGAAGAGGAAGAAGAAGAAGAAACGGAAGTTTCTAGGTCGCCTCTTCCAGAATGGTAATCCAGCCCATTTGTCTATATTCCTTGAACATGAGATCTTGAATCTCATGGTATCTGTCGATCTTCACGGCTTCTATAAGCTCCCTGCTCCACCAATCCATCATTCGCAATTTCTCAGATAGCTCAATCATGCCCGTCCAGAATCCTGCATCTAGAAATTTCATAGCTCAGATCTCCCTGCCGCCAAATCTAAGAATCGCTTTTTCCCCTATCTGACGCTCAAAGGGAAACTCGCACCCGTTAGGGCATTTGTATTGACGCTCCACATGCATGACTTTGTATGAGAATAGGATGACCCTGTTCTCTCTGAGCTCCTTCAACATATCTCCACAGACAGGACAGATCATTCAACATTCCTCCTTGAAGCAAGCTCTGAATTGCTTCTCGTAGTCATCACAAGTTCGACACTCAGACAATTTCTTGTAGTTCTTACATTTCAAGGTCTTTTCCACCTTTCTAGCCCACGCCAAAGGATGAACCTCAAGAACATCAGGGGAAGGGTGATCTCTCATAAACTTCTGTATGTCATCATGTGGCCGACTACTCATCTATAGCCCCGCCCTTCGCTTGATCTTCCTCAAAGTGTGTCCTGCTTCTAGGAGCAGATCGTCATCTGAAAGTTTGAGAATGTGTCCGTTGGTGATTGCAGAGAAAACTATGTCCCAGATCTCCCCTGCTAAGACCTCTAGTGTAATGTGGAATGTCAGCACGTCTTTTCCTGCATGACGTAGAGCTCTATAGAGTTCTGAGACTTCGCTGTGATTGTGGCAGATCTGTTCGTAGATATTCCATCTTCGCCCATGTCTAGCGATACGGGCCTCAGAGACTTTCCTGAGCTCCTTGAGCAATTCCCTTACCGTCATATCGCCAATCTTCTTGTTCATCTTACTCACTCTCGCTTGAGGGCCATTGGCTTTTCCATTTCTCAAACAGAGAACGATTCATGCGGTCTAGCACCTGAGTAGGGTCGTCTAGTGCATGAACGGTTCGCCATTTCTCTAGGACGTATTCAGGAGACTTGGAAAGTATGCCTTCATTACTCTGCATGAGAAGGGCGAACACTACTGCTTTCTCTAACTCACTTTTCATTCTTCATCCCCTTAGCTTCTTCTATGCCATACTTGTCTCTCAGGGACTTGCTTGCTAGGATCTCTTGGGCTCTCTTCTTTCTTATGTAGTGCCATTTGATCCCCCACTTGCCTTTCTTACGGATAGGATGAGCAAACCAATAGTAGGGTTCGTAGCGTTTCTTCTGCTCATTCAAAACCCATTTCGTGTAGATCCCTGAGCCTACCTTACCACACTTAGGACAGACAGCTCTCAAGGAAGGGTCTTTATGCCAAGTCTTTCTCCTAACCTTGCGTCTAGGAGCCATTGTCTACTTGCGCTCCTTCCGAGCCTTACAACGTTGGCATCGGTTCTTTGGAACGATCTTGAGTTTACCCACGCTGATTAGATAGGTGAGATTGGCAAACCCCATTGGTCCAGAGACCAACATCGCCTTCTGACAATCCTCACAGATCTGAAGTTCCTTGAACTTGCTTTTTCTATCCATCTTACCTAACCCCGTTGGAGATATGGTCTAGTCCAAGATATAAGCATTTCAGGAACAGGATATAACAAGCTATATATACGGGGTTCCTGAATAGGTAAAGGCGATTCAAACATGAGCTTAGAAGCAGAGGACCTAAAGGGAGAGCTTAACTTCTACGGGAAGTCAAAGCTGATCTTCAGCAAGGAGAAATACTTCAATTTTCACGTTCCTCTAGCCCTCTCAAGACTGTTGGGCCTTCAGGACGGCGATCTAGTCCAAGTCTTTGTGAACATGCCCCGTAAGGTCATCATTCTCAAGCTCACGAAAGAAGAGAAACAGGCAAAGAAGAAATGAGCGATCCTACTCATGGGTAGAGTTCAATATAGGATCGGAAGATCAGCCGAATACTACGTGAAAGAAAAACTCAAGAAGCTAGGAGCAGTAGAGATCGCTAGGTCTGCTGGATCTCACGGACACGCTGATCTAATAGCGTTCTTTCCTGCCACAAGAGAGATATGGCTGATTCAGGTCAAAACCTCAAAGAAAGGGGTTGCTCTCAGCAAAGTCAAGAACGATGTTGTAGCTCTTACCCAACTTGAGGGAGCTTGGACAGTGAAAGCGGGATACTTCATCAAAACTAGGGAAGGTTGGAGATCTAACTTTCCATCCAATCTACCATTCTAGAAACGTTTATAGCATAGATTCTCGCATAGATGGAGCAAGGCTAGAGTGATGGATGAATGACTAACTACAGACTTTGGTTATGTGAATATCACGATGAACCTCAACTCAAATACTGTTTCACTTGTGGAGCACCTTTGAAAGAAGAGGAAGTCGGAGGAGAAAAGACTTTGACGTGCTCTAGGATGTGGGTTCACATGAGGGTCTTTCTGAGACCACATAAAGGCGATTTTGAAGAGGATTCTTGTGAGCCAAAGGTGATTGAATGACTAGACGGGCAAGGCTCTTAGTCATAGGTCAAGACTTCCCGATTAGGCTTAAGACAGTAATACGGACTCCAAGCAAAAGATCAGGCTACAAATATGACCGAGAGCTCAAGCTACAATCCAAGAACGTTGAAGTGCAAGTAGACGCTGTGAAAGAGAAGATCAAAGAGCTTCAGGAGAAATACCCTGATAAGGGCTTCTTCTTCGAGAAGCATATGGTCATCAATAGATCAGCCGTTCCATTTGAGAGTCGGGCTATCTGTGAGCGCAAGAAGATGGCTTACAAAATGATGTGTTGGATCATTGGAAGAAGAAACCCTGATCTCAAGCTACGTAAGAAAGACGTTCCTATCTATTGGTCATCAAGATTTCAGAGACTCTACGTTCCCAAGAGCTACTACGATAGAAACCATAGGCTGACCTGTAGCGTGATCTCCTACAGAGTGAGAGATCTAGGGATTCCTTTCAGGCTTACCTATGTCTAAAACATCTCTCTCGATTTTCTCTAGTTTCATCTTCAACCATGCAGGCATTTTCCTTTCCTCATAATCTTTCTCTCCAATCCATATCTTGAGATGGACTTCTATCGGATTGCCTGCCATGTCGGGGGTCACTTCAAATGGGTAGTCTGGGAGATAGCCCATGATGTATTTCATGCCCCGCAGGATTGTCTGAATGGCTTTCTGTCGCCTAAAGATGTCTGTCGGGCTGAGTTCTTTCGGCTCACTCACCTTACCATACCCTACCCTTACCCTAATGTGTCCTAACTCTACCCTACCCTTACCTTACCCCTACCCTTAAAACTATATATCCCGTCATGCGCTTCTTCCCTAACGGTGAAAATGTCCAATGCCCTATAGAGATGACCAGACAAGGACCAGAGCTTACAGCCTTGGCGTTCTTCCCGATAACGTTAGGGCGGCCTTTGCGTCCAAGCTCCCTATGATGCAGGATCTTCAGGAGTCTACTCAGGCGCAGATAGTGGCTCTTGAGATTCGTGTCAGAGAGAAGCTAGACGACATGGGAGTGCTCGGATCGTTCCGTATCTCTTACCTGAACTTTGCGAGAGCATTGTTCAGAGCGAGAGGTAGTCAGTCAGGTGTAGCCCTACAGAAAGTGGCTACAGCAGAAAAGGCCAAGTTCTTTGCCTACGGTCTGGATTCCGAGATTCTGGATGAGATAATCTCATTCGCTATCGGTGAAGAGGCATACTAGATCTTCGGGTCTAGTAGCGATAGCTTCTTAACCGTCCCTCTTTTTTGTATAGTCTGATTGCTTTGGTCAAGCGAGTCATCATCAGCCCTCTCATCGCCACTAGCGTCATCAATCAAGCTGACCTCATCAAGAAGCTCTTGATAGACAAGGGCTTTGAAGTAGAGTATAAGAGCACAGTAGGAGTCAAAGACATTCAGGATAAAGAGAACACGTCTTTTCTGTGGTTCACCTTGGCGACTATCCGCTTCTTAGGGGATGCGGTTTGGCCCTACATCTACTGTAAGAAGCCTAAAGCGGTTTACGTAACGATTGAAGGCATACCGTCAAAAGCCAACTATCTTCATAGCAACGTGCGATCCTTGGATTTCATCGCCGTCAGTCATTTCGTTGAAAGATGTCTGAAGCAAGTGGGCCTTAAGGTCGTTGATGTTGTCCATCATGCAGTAGACTATGAGAAGTGCAAAAGTCTGAGACCTGATTCCCTAACGCTCAAGAAGAAGTGGGAAGCAGAATACGGAGATCGAGTCAAGTTTCTCTATCTTGGTAGAAACGATCCTAGAAAGGGGCTTCCAGAGCTAGGGAAGGCAGTAGGCATATTGAATGAGGAACATCAAGATGAGTTTGTCATGCTTCTTGCCTCTGAGGGAGATGTAGAGGGATTGACAGATCAAAAGAACGTGGTCAAGATCGCTCAAACTGGTAGCATGATGTATGATGACGTTTTGAGGATCATTGGAGCTTGTGACTACTTTGTGTTTCCCTCTATGTGTGAAGGGTTTGGGCTTCCTCTCCTAGAGGCTAACGCTATGGGGGTTCCCGCGATTCATGCTTGGATTCCCCCTCTTGAAGAGTTTTCAAGTAAGGAGTTTAACTTCGTCTTTGGCCATCAGGGAGAACAGCTAGTGAATCAGGGGAATGTGCAGTATTGGATCTTTCACCGCTATCGTCCTGAGATTCTTGCTGAGATGATGACTCATGCCATGAAGATCTTCAAAGAGAGTAAGAAAGAATACAGGGGATACTGTCAGAAGGCTCTAGAGCACAGTAAGGCATGGGACTACAGAAAGATCTATCCGAAGCTACTTAGACATTTGAACATAGATTGAGATGGCTATCGACCCCGTTCAGAGAAAGCTAGCTTATCTTCGCGGGTTGGCTTCAGAAGATGGCATAGCTCTGAGCATGGATAAGTGGCTAGCCAAGCTCAAAGAGATTCAGATGGAGATCTCCTATGACGTGATTTGGAGAATCCTCATGGATCTCTACTTGAAGCTACAGCTAGGGATTGATTGGAGCGACTTTGACTTTCCCCCAATAGAACCCATCATCATTCCCCCAATCATTATTCCCCCGATTCCTCCACCGCCCCCGCCGCCGCCCCCTCCGATTGCCACGAAAGCAAAGCTCTATGGTCTAGTCTATGACAGTAAGAGTCATGCGTCTATTTTTAGTGGAACCGTTTCAGGAGCAGGTGCTACACCTTTCTCAGTGTCATTTCTGAATGGAATGTATTTTACGGGAGAGCTTGATGAAGGCCCGTATTCTGTAACAGCCTCAGCTATAGGGTATGGAAGTAGCTATCGCTCGGTCACGCTGATAGCGGGGCAAATTCTCCAACAGGATTTTGAGCTAGTGAGAGATCTTCCCCCGCCGGATAAAGGTAGAGTCTATGGAGCCGTCTTTGAGAGAACTACGGGAAATTTGATTGGGGGAGGAACAGTCGAAGGGACCGGAGCTAGTCCTTTCACGGCTACGATCATAAACGGGCTCTACGATTCAGGAAATCTTGATGGAGGAACCTACGCTCTGCTCTGCACGTCAGAAGGATACAAGTCAGTGAGCCTAACGGTGAATGTAGTCAATGGAGAGAACTTGAAGCAAGACTTTCCTTTGGATCGAATGGATGATCCTGTAGACATTCAGAAAGGGGTCTATGACGTAACCTACTATGATCTATGCTACTTTGATCCCCCTGAGCTTGCCCTAGTGGATCTTGAAAGGTTCGCATGGGCTCAAAGGTATCGCATAGCTGAGAAGAACACGCTAGAATACAGGAAGCAAAGCCTAGCCCTAAAGACGCTGATTGAAAGCGATAAGGATTCTTTCAAGAACGTAGGCATAACCCCTACGATTGTGGACAACGTTGAGACTATAGCGGCTATGGTTGAAAGCAGAGTTCTCAGAGGATTCTATGTAGGGTTTGCAGTAGTCGGGCTGTCAAGAGTCTCGGAGAGACATCAGCCTGAATTTGATTTCAGAGCTAGAGTAGACACGAGAAGGTTTGAGAACTGGAAAGACATAGTGGCTAGTGAAAGCGTAGTCAGCCATGAGCCTCTTGTCGGATATGGAAGAGTTGGACACTTCAGGGTAGCAAACTATCTTCAGATGTTGAGCAAGCAACTGTCAGATGAAGCTGTCAGAAAGGTTAACGCTTTTTGGTTGAGATCGGGGCTAGTGGAAGCGGGAGAGGTCAGTCGATACGGGGGTCTAGGCTACTTCAACTATGGCGTTCCTAGCTATGCGGGGTATCTCCCCGTCAAGTATGAAACCCTGTATCAAAGAACCTTCATGCTACAGAGAGTAGATCAATACCACTATGAGGGGGGTCATCATCAGATCATTCTACAGACGGTTCTCAAGAAGGTTAGAACGATCTGCAACAAGCAAGGGGTCATTGGAACCTTCAGAAGCGCCTATACCTCATACGCACAGGAGATCTACTATCAAAAGTATGAGGGTCATAGGCTGTGGAAAACGTGGAAACGCCTAGTCTCAGTAGAGGACATAACCAATAAATATATCCAGATGGGGTGTGATACTACAGTATTGAATAAGATCAAGGATGCTGTAGTTCCATGAGTGAAAGACCAAATCCAATGGAAGGCGTTTCCCTAACGGGCACTCCCGAAAAGCCTACCCCCCAACAATCCAAGTATTTAGCTCTTGTGAGAGATTTAACCGACTCAGCCGCCATACAGGTCGTCAAAGTAGCTACATGCAAATGTGATAAGAGAGAGACCTGCAAGATATATCTACAAGCCCGCAAGATGGCTGATATAATAGATCAACTGCAAGAGATAAGAGAAGGGAGAACGATTGGCCAAGCCACAGAACGCCCAGAAGGAAGGAGAAAGGGTGGTAAGAGAAGGGGAAACGTTTGAGCATAAGAAAGTGATCTTCAAAATCGTAGAACTAGCCCCTCATTTTGATCCGCAATTTAGACCCAGCTTGATGATAGGCTACAAGCTCATAGATGGCGACTTCACAAGCGAGACCGCGCATATTTTCATACGCAAGAATGAAGATCCTAGACCGCACGTAGAGCGTGTTGTCGATCACTATCTTGGAACGTTAAAGTCCATTCTAGGGGTGCGTAGTTGAATCCCCCCGTAATAGACATCGTAGTAGAGGTCTTAGACAAGCGTTTCAGTCTTGAAGAGGTTACGTTAGATGTTTTTCCCCCCGAACTCTTCAAATGGGAACTGGGAGGACTCACTGACCCAATAGGCCAACTGTTTACTTGGCTGTGGAATAGTATTCAGAGCACTTTCAGCATTGTTCGCATAGCCCTAGAGGGCGCATTATGGACCGTCAGGGACTATCTCTATAGTGCTTTTCAGTTGATCGCTAGCGGGATTTCTTCAGCCATAACAAGTGTCGCAAGCACCCTCTCATCAGTCTACGAGGTCATTCAGACAATTCCAAATACTCTCTCTAGCCTCTTTGGGCCCATAAGTTCAGCCATCTCCACGATAGGATCGGGAATCACGGCCTTTGGATCGGTTCTCTCTTCGATTTGGGGATCTCTTCAAGGTATAGGATCTCAGATCTTGGGGGGAATCTCAGGGTTCTTTTCTACGATTCAGAGTTGGCTCAGTAGTGCAATAGCCTCAGTCTCGACAAGTATCTCTAGTCTTGCCAGCACGTTCACGAGCTATATGTCTCAGATCGCTACGGGTCTTGGAAACATAGGTTCCGCTATCTCAGGCGTAGTCAGTAGCATAGTGTCATCTGTCTCAAACGCAATTCAGAGCGTTGGACAGAGCATCAGTAGTTCCATCTCAGGAGTAACAACCTATCTGACGAATATCGGTCAGAGTCTAGCCTCATCCTTTGCAGGAATCACAAACTTCTTGAGCACGTTTGGAACTGCGATTTCTTCAGCTTTCAGTGGTCTACAAGGGTTCTTCTCTAACATAGCTCAGACACTAGGTTCTGCTCTGTCAGGCGTAAGCAACTTTCTATCCACATTCAGCACTCAGCTTTGGAATAGTATTCTAGGTCTCAGGGATTCGCTCATCAATTCATTCAAGACGATTTCCGTCAATCTCACTCAGCTATGGGACGGGATTCAAACTTGGGTAGGCGATATTCCCAAGTTCTTTGAGCAGACATGGACACAAGTTACTATAGGTCTGACTCAATTCGGAAAGACGATCACAGGCTTTTGGCAGAACGTTCAATCCTTTTTCACTAACGCATACAACTCTCTCACTACAGGCGTTAGGGAAGTAATGACTACGCTAGGCGGTTTCGTGAATCCTCTAATCCAGATAGCACAAAACGTTCCTACCTTCGTGCAGAACGCCGTCAAGTTCTTTGGTGATCTGCCGAAGGTCATGGATGGAATGTGGAAATGGCTCACAGAGGATCTACCTAAGTGGCTGACAGAAGATGTTCCCAAGTGGTTTGAGAACATAGGGAAGGGAACAGAGGAATGGCTGAAAGGTCTTGATGTTGATTGGTTGAACAAGGTCTTTGAAGGCATAGCGGGATTCATCAAAGATCCAATGGGCTCTATCGGAAATGTTTTCAAAGGAATAGTCAAATGGGGGCAAGACACTCTCTTTCCCTCAATCAAAGCAGGAATAGGGCAGGTCTTTGATTTTCTCACAGACATAGGAAAGACACTTTGGGGCACGCTCATATCGTTCTTTCAGACGGGTTTCAGTTGGATGAATCAAGGAGTCAAGGATCTGCTGACGTTTTTCACTCCAAAATCTCCCTCAATTCTAGAGGACTTACAGAAGTTCTTTGCAGATCTGCTAGGAAAGCTGTTCTTCAAACCCTTTGCTATGATACCTACCCTTGTTTTTGATAGGACGAAATCGGGAGATCTACCCAAAGAGACTCCGATGGAATCTACTATCGCATACATGGGGGGCCTCATGTTGGAATCGGTATTCATGCCCTACTATCTCTCAGCACTAATGAGATCCATTGGATCAGGGGCGAAGATCACTTTTGAGGGAGGCATACCTAAGCTAACGGGAGGGGTTCAGATCGAGCCTCTACTTCTACTCAAGCATTTAGCAAAAGTCATCTGGAAACTGCCTGACGTGTTCCTTGGATCTCTAGGCTACGGCTTTGGTATTTGGCTGACACAACCCATACTTAGAGTCGTGAACTCTTTCAGCAGAAACAAGATGCCTATCGAAATGCCTAATCTCCAAGAGATTAGGGAGATGGCGAACAGAGCGTCAGTCCTAGTAGGCTTTGAAGAAATTTGGGGAGAGCTTACGCAATTCATGGCATACTATGGCTACAGCGATAGAAACGTTACGTGGAACCTTGGTTTCTTCCACGATGTAACGGGCCTCACACTGGTAGATCCTTCAGTCTCAGTCAAAGACAGATTCGGAAACGATGTCGAAATACCTCTAGCTCTCAGACATAGGTTGCCTAGCGGATCAGAGTTCGCTACGATGATGGTCAGAGACATATTCGCTACATTTGAGGACTTTAGCACAACTATGAAAATTCAGGGATACGGAGAAGATGTTTCCAAGTTGTATTACCTGCAACACTACAAATATCCTCCAATGGACAGCTTATGGAAATTCATAGCGAGAATGGCGGCAGGGTTTGGATGGGCTGAGGGAGCCATTGAGAAGCCAGCAGGGTTAGGCTTTGATGCCGCCACTCCAAAGGCTCTGTCAGCGAAATACTCAGGAGATCCGATCAAAGGGCTAGTGGCTCTCTCTAAGAGTATTCTACCTTACGCTAAGTGGCATGACTACGCTCCTTTCGGATGGATCAACCCATCTGAGGGAGAGTTCTCTACTGATAGGCTCATCATGCTAGATCTGATGGCTAGATTGCCTGACAGGATCGAAGGACGATGGATGTATAAGTGGAGCATTATTGACGATGTGGCGCTACAGAGACTTGTTGTTGCAGAAGGCTTTCACCCTAACGTCATTGAGAATGTGTCTATAGCAGAGGCCATGAACGCACTTACTGAGGAAAGGTCTAGCGCACGAACAGGGATAATGAATACCTTTGAAGCAGGGTTCATGTCGAAATCGCAGGTAGAAGCTAGGCTAGGTCAGATAACGACAATCAGCATCTTGGGTAAGGAGAGAGTAGTCAAGCTCCTAGATGGAGAGAAGAAACTTGAAGTCATACGAAGCCTCTATGACAGATCCAAGAACATTCTAAGTCATCTGTGGAGCAACGTCATAAGCGGATTCTCAAGAAACATGCTTGAGGATAAAGAGGCTATGTCAATCGTTACAGAGATCGTAGGAAAAGTCAAGACCAATCTCGGATTGGATCTTACTGTTGATGAAGCGTTTCTATCAATATGGTTGGAGAGCTATCAGGTCAGACGCTACACTGACACCGTTACAAGAATCAGATCGCTCATGCGAGTATTCATCTATAGGGCCTCTCAGCTTTCAGAAGCAGGGGAAAATGTTGAGACACTGATAGATCAGTTCTGCATGGTAGCAAAGCTCACGCCTACCGAAGCAGAGATAATGAAGTCTCTCGCAACAGCCTTTGTCAGAGCCTCAAGATCAGGTAAGAGGCTTACGGTTATCAAGCAATCGGTTTCGGGACGGCTCAAGAGAGGGGAAATCTCTACTGCACAAGCCATAACGGAGCTAGTCAATGCAGGTTTGCCGGAAGATGAGGCTAAGGCGTGGTTAGAGGCCAATGCGCGATTCAGAACTGTCTCGACAGACAAGCTAGTTTCAATGGCTGAATATGTTCCGATAGATGCCAAGCTTCTGAGGGAGAAGATGGATTCTGAAGGTGTCCCTCTCAATGAACAAGGTCTCTATCAAGCCTATGCTGTTGCCACTGAAGTAGCTGAAGAGATGGGAAAGATTGTTACTCAGCTAGTGGATAACTGTGTGGATGGACTGTTCGATGAAAACGTTCTCGCTCAGAAACTTGATGATCTTGCGACTTTGAGTGGAACAGTCAAGCAACAGCTAGGGGTAGATTGGATCGTCATAAGCCCTCAAGAGAGAACGATCCTTGTCAATCTCGCTAAGATCAGGAAAGCCGCGCTTCAGTCTCCGACTACGAAGATGAAAACACTCTCGTCTGACAAGCTCATTACGATGTCGGAGAACGTGCCTATAGATCCAGCCAAGCTAGTCGAGAAGATGAATTTGGAAGGAATACCCGCCGATGAGCAAAAGCTGATGATTCCGTTCCAACTAGGAAAGGAGATCTCGGCTGAAATGGGAAGAATCGTAACAGAGCTCCTAACAGATCACGCTAACGGAGTCCTGAGTATCAAGGACTTCAATTCTGCTATTGATGATCTAGCTACTCTCGGAGGCGCGGTTCCCACTCTACTAGGGGTTCCTTGGATAGTCTTATCTCCTTTGGAGCGTGCGATGTTTACCAACCTAGCGAAGCTCAGAAGAATGAGGGTTCTTGCCAAGGCCGCAGGAGTGAAGTAGAGATGCCTGACATATCAGAGCTCAGACTACGGACAGGTCAGCTAGTTACAGAAGATTGGTATGACGCTCTAGTAGACTTCTTGGAGCTATTGGGCTATGGGGGCGCGATTAGCGCCTATGGCTACGTTACGAAAGATCTCGTAGCGATACAGGATCTTCTAATCAACTTAGGCATACCTCTCAGACGATTCAAGGAGCTCTGGGCAGGCTATGGATACTTCAGCTATGACCTATTCGTGCAGGGAATGAGGGTCATCAAAGACGGAGATCCAATCACGGTCTCAGATCTAGGAACTTCAGCAGTAACAAAGATCACTCAAGCAGTAGACGGAGCCAAGGTAACAGGATATACTCAGCCTCTTCATAGCGATCTTCTAATGATTATCCAGAAGCTACAGCCCGTTCTCTCAGGATACAAGGTCGCCTTTGCCGCTTCTAACATGACTGACATATTCAGTCCTGCTTTGACCGTGCTCCTTGATGGACGGGCTAGATTCAAGTTCGTGGTTAGCTATAACGTCTATGCCTACATCAAGCACAGGCTTGTGGGTCAGGCAACAGACGTATTAGCGGCTCTCAATGCAGGGGCCATAATCCCCGTAGGAGCATGGCATGAGTTTGACTTCACGGTTTTCAAGAACGATCAGGTGAACGCACAGATCACCCCTGCGACAACCATATCAATTATAGTCTACAACATTCCTAACGCTTGAGAGGATATGCCGTATCGTGATGATCCGTTGTCTCAAACAGGAACGATCCACTACATCTATCCTAGATACAAGACTGTGAGCTTCAATTCGGTTAGCGAACAGCACATCAAACATCTAAGCTCTAGAGTCAAGATTCAGAAGATAGATGAAGAAGTTCTAGACAACATGATGTGGATTCAGCCAAGAAAGATCCTGCTCCATCCGGTCCTCTACATTACTATTGGCGACAAAGAGGGAATGTTTAAGGCTAGACAGAAGCGGCTCACAAACGTTCTCAAGATCAAAAGCAGAATCGGGGGGTTCGAGACTTCAGACTCAGATCAAATCAGCAAGATAGCTGTAGACGTTCTCAATCGCTTTGACGTGGTATTTCTTCCCTCTACTTTTGCCATCAAAGCCTTCAAGAAATCAGGGGTTCAAATCCCGTTAGAGCTAGTTCCTCACGGTCTGTCCGACAGCTTTCTTAACCCTGACACGGCCATCAAAGCAGATTCGATCAGACATATTCGAGAGATCAAAGAGAAGCATGGATCTACCCTAGTCCTGTTCTTCTGTCTGCATAGCGACTATCGAAAGGGAGCTGATCTAGTCTATGAAGCTATGGAGCACATTCAAGGTATGCACAAGGACGTTGTTCTCGTCCTCAAGAAAACCTCTCACGACACAACAATCAACGAGAAATTCAGGAAAATCAGACTCATAGAGGTCCCAACATGGCTCTCTGACGAAGAACTGCGACAACTGTATGACGTATGCGACCTGCTTCTTGTTCCGAGCAGAGGCGGGGGCTTTGAGCTTAACGCCTTAGAAGGATTATCGAGAGGTCTACCTACTTTGATACCTAGCGCGGGATGCTTCACAGACTACATTCAATACGCTATCCCTCTTCCAATCACGGGAAACCCAAGAGTATTTCCCGACAATCCTATCCACATTGGGAACGGATGGGAAACAAATTCAGATCAGCTAGCTTACATGATTCATCAGGTCCTTGAGAGCATAGAGACATGGAAGGAAAAGGCTCAAGACAATGCGCCGATCATCAGAGAGAAATATGCTTGGAAAACCGTCTGCAACAGTCTCTTTGATCTCCTAGTCAAGTATGGGTTCTGTGATAAGACTTGATCGTGAACAAGGCGATTGAAGGCGTAGCTACATTATTGAAGAATCAGACGTGGAGTGTCGCAGTAGGAACGGGAACGACCCCTGCTTGGTATGACAATCAGACATTAGAGAGTGAGCTTTCTAGGTTAGATGCTAGTGTTTCTTTGGAGACCCGAAATCTGCTAAACGACACGGTTCTGTTTGAGGCAACCTTCACGTTCTCGGAGATCAAGACCCTCACGGAATATGGCGTGTTTTCAAAGACTTCTCCACCATACCTATTGACTAGAGTAGTTCAAGCTCCAACAGGATTACAGGCAAATCAACCAATCATAGTGAGACTTCATCTAACGGCCCGTAGGTCGAGCTAGATTCATGTCTTACCCTGAGATTCCCCCTGCAAGTAGACCTGATTGGGCTAAATACCTTAAGATATTTACGACTTGGTTTTCTCGCACTATCTATGGGAATGATGCTGTTCGGTGCAAGACGTGGCAAGTTTCAGATACCATCATACGCTTTGGGTTTGAGGATGCGGAAGATTGGGACTATGACGACTTTATGATTGACGTGGAAGAACTCGCTCCTTCATATTGGAAGCTAACCTTAGTCTCTGCTGAGTCCGTTGGTAATGCACGTGTCTATTGGAATGAGCAACTAATTACCTCTGACTTCAAGGGCCACATAGGACAGTCTTACAATGTCTCAATCGCCATAGTCAAAGACATCTACGATGACTTTGTTCTAACGAATGGAATAGATGAGCCCTCATCTGCTGGCGGATATTGGATCGTAGGATACTGGGTTCGCAAGGTCCGAGCCGTAAAAGACAAGACGCTTGCAGACGACCACAACATACCGAGAGCCGTTCTAATCAAGATCAAAGACGTTGAGGCTCAGAAAGCATGACTGCGGTTCTGGATCTCACTCTAGCAGTAGCTTTCATTGTCGAGGTTCTTCCTACGAAGTGGATCTATGGGGCAGAGTTCAAGCAGGTGCTAGACGCTATCAAGGTTTTCAGAAACTACTATGCGGAGCGCAAGGATGCGTGGGGAATACCTCAGTCCTTGCTCAATGAGCTAGACGGATACATAGCAAAGTTCCCTACCCCCTACTATCACTACACGGATAAAGCCTCAGATACAAACAATAGGGTAGACGCTTTGATGGTTCTTGGAAAAATGTCTGAGTATCATCCCCCTATCGTCAATGTTGGATACCAGAAGAGGGTCTACGTGCATACGCTGAATCCTAACGGCTCTATCAAGCAGACCTTTGATTACTATGCAAATCAGAAGCCTACGGCTCCACATTGGGTAGATGGAGTAGACTATCCTGATGGGAATGTTAAGATCGAGCTAGTTTGGCACGCTATGGCGAATAGATCTATTCGATCAGACACAAGGATCTACCTGAAATGGTCCAAGGCTTATCGGGATTGGGTTCTGGGTTCTTGCATGTCTACGCCTCTCGTGCAGGACTACAGCCTCTACTCGTATCTCCGTATGCCTTCTGAGGACGTATCTCTATGGTGTCGAATCATGGACTGTGCTTCTGGGGGCGAATACAATTCTCTTCCCGTTCCGATAACGGTCTCAGACGTAGCTCCCCCGCCGCCTTTGACTGCTTCAATAGAGGGAACAATCACAGGATGGAACCCCAAGATCTTTCCTCTTCCCCCAAACGAAGGCCCGCTTAAAGATGTGAAGGTCTCAGTAGCGTTGCTCTCTCAACTGACGGATGCCAAAGGATACTACAAGATCTCGAACATACCTATAGGCTTTCACATTTTGGCGATGGAGAAAGCGGGATGGCGCATAATTAAGGCAGGAGAAGAGTATAGAAGTGGAGATGTCAAACACATGGATGCGGTGATGGTTCCAACATGAGTAAGGATTGGGTTCCCCCTCAAGGACTAGACAAGTCCTATGGAATTGATCCCCCTCAAGGAGTCAAAGGCAAAGGACCTATCGAGCTTCCTGTTCCTCCTCCTCCCCCTCCCCCGCCTCCTGAGATGCCTTTGTTCACATATTCATTTATAGCTACGCCTTTCCCCGCTATTAGTGATGTGACTCCATTGGAAACGATGAGTGCTACGCCTTTCCTTGTTGCGGGGGATAGTGCAAACGCTATTAACCCGACAGAAACCATAAGTGAGAGCGTAGCAGTAACAGAGACAGAATCGTAGGTTGAGAACATGCTGTCGAATGTTGATGAGAGAATCAATAGAAGAACTTTGCTTGAGACTTTGATACGCTGTAGTCTAGAGGTTTGGGAAGCAGATAGATTCGGTAGAAAGATCGGGGGATACGTCAAGAAGCCTGTGGACATCATTACCGATCAGTTTGGAACCTTTCTAGCGAACATGATTGCGGCTTACACAGGTGCCACTAGTCTTCAAGTTATTTGCTCGATGAAAGACACGGCAAACGCAAGTAGAAATATCGGCTTTTTCCACTCAACCCAACCCGCAGGATCGTCAGGTGGAAAAATTGCGGGTTGTCTAGTCGGCGTTGGGACAGGAGCATTGGCGGCGGCAAGAACAGACTACAATCTTCAGACTCAGGTTGGTTCATGGACGGCGCTAAGTGGAAATGCGGTTTGGACTTCTGCAACAGGTAAGGTTACTTTTGCGGGGAGCGTATTGATTGCGGCAGGTGCAGACATCACTGAGGCGGGTCTTGAAGTGATACTTAATGATACGGGAGGGACGGTAAGAAACTTTCTGTTTCTGCATGATGTATTCGGTGCGGTTCCTATTGCGGCTGGAAAATATGCTCACGTAGCCTATGAACTTCAACTCTGATCTTTCCCGTAGCACTCTAGAACGTCTAGTCCCTACACGCTAAGACACATGGGAGCCCTCTAGTTTTAAATAGACGTGATCGAGACCTTACCTAACAGGAGGAATGAAAATGGTCGAGTTAATTTACCTAGTGATACTAGGGGCTTTAGGCGGGTTTGCTCGGCACATAGTCAGTAGCAAGGGAAGAATCGTTCTCCCCCATCTTGATAAGACGGACAGCGAGATCTTCTTGGATCTGGGAACCTTACTGAACGTGATTCTGGGCGCTCTATTCGGTCTCCTAGTCCCCTATGGACTAGGCGCACTCATCAGAACCTTTATTCCAACATATCCCATAACGAATGACTTCATTACGGCCTTCTTTGCAGGACTAGGATCAGTAGACCTTACTGAGAACTTCATTGAGAAGATCTACGGAAGAAAAGGGGAGCAAGAGTCAATCCCGCTTACTAGGACAGGGGTTCCTAAATGAAGATCGCGGCGTGGTTTCAGCCCACTAAGGAATACGTAGGGCTGTTACCCAAGGCAATAGGGATTCGAGCTCAATCTCAGGTAGTTAGTGCTCTCAGCGTAGCGGGATTCAAGATCCTGTCTCAAACGACAGGCCCAGCCGCAATAATCACCTTCAAAGGATCAGGTTCGATCCCCGACAATGTTCGGTCCATGTTTGAGGTCGTAGGACCTAATCAGAAATTTCGCGTTTCTCCAATGGTTGCAGGAGATGTTTCAATCTCTATCACGGACACTTTGCCTTGGATCGGCTTTGACAAGGTTTGGAAAGAAACAGATTTCCAAGGAGCGCCTGACGGAAAAGTAGGGATCAATGATACGGGCATAGATCCGCAATATGCTGATGCCTACTTCAAGGACAGGATCTTGGAGCGATTCACAGCTACAGGAATCTACGGGTCTAACCACTATCATTCAAGGATCTGTCTAGCGGTCGTAGGGAGATCTCCTAACTCAGAAGGCAAATACAGGGGCGCTTGCTATGCCGTCAAAGGCTATGACGGTAGAAGCCTTGGATCTCAGGGAGAGGGAACGACACAGACAGTAGCAGAGGTAGATAATTGGCTTCTAACGAAAGATGTTTGGGTTGTCAATAGGTCTCTAGGCGGCCCACATGATGAAGTGCTTGACGCTATCACGAAACGCTATTGGGAAACAGGAATAATCGCGGTCTCAGCTAGTGGAAACGATGGGGTCTTTCCACCCCCCTGTAATGGTAGAATGAACTGTCCTGCTGACGCTCCTTTCGGCGTAGCTGTCGGAGCTACAGATGGAGGCAAAGCTCCTAAGCCACCTGAGCCACAGCCACCGACTGAACCACCTAACCACGGCCCTGAAGAATGGTATGAAGCCGTAATGACGTGGACAGCTAGGAATCCTGACGCATTAGGACGCTATCAGAAGTGGTATGTTGTCTGTTGTGGCTATGCGGTCCTTGTTGGAGATGGCGAACCTTCAGCATCAGGAACAAGTCTAGCTACGCCTCACGTAGTAGCGGTTCTAATAGCGATCATTCATAGACTAGCAATCTATCAGCCAAGTCTCACAAAGCAAGAGAGAGCACAGAAAGCTCTCGACATTCTTTTCTCTACATGCGTCAATCTAGGCTACAAAGGATCTCCGAACTATCCAACAGACCCTAACCTTCCTGATTGGCAACAGCCTTGGTTCTGCCTACAAGGCTACGGTAGACCACAGGCCGACACAGCATACACTAAGGCAAAAGAAGGAGAAGGACCACAGCCGCCAAGCAAGATCGACAAGGTAGAGTTTCTAGTAGACAATGCGCTCATAGGGGAAACTACGACAGGGACAAAAGATGTCTTTCAACTCGATAAGGTCATTGAAGCAGGAGACCACTTGTTCAAAGGTAAGTCATACAGTGAAGGACTAGACCCTGTGGAGACTGAATCAATTCGCTTCAAAGTGGTGAAGGCTATGCCTCAGAAGAAGATTGTAACGAAAGCGGTAAGCCCGACAGATCAGCAAGAGTTCCCAGAAGGATCTACCATCACATTCAAGGTTGAAGCCAAGGTAGTTGAGGCATGAGCAAAGAACCTCTCACAGACCATGACGCTCTAATTACGTTGATAGCTGACGTAAAGTATGTGAGAGAATCCCTTGACGAAATAAAGGCTGTGGTCAAAGACTTTCCAACATACAGACAGAAGCTCGAAGATCACGTAGACGAACATAAACGAAAGGAAGCAGAGCATGGAATCATCATAACAGCTATCTCAACAGTGATTGCCTCAATAATCGCTAGGTTCTCTCGATAGCTCCCCTCTTTTTTTAACTACTGTAGTTAGGATCTACTCTCGATGGTCGGAAAGGAGTTCCATGATTGGCTAGCAAGTATGCTAGTATTTCTCAAGATTCGATGCCCTACTCATGGAGAGTGGCCTTGTCTCTTAACTCGATCAGGAGAAATCGTCTACTACTGCAACTGTAGACAACGACTCATTCCAAAGAGATCTCTAGGTTAGTCTCTTGTGGTTTTGGTTCCGTTTCATGGATCTATTTATTGGTTCCGTTTGTTCGACCGATTGGTGCCGTTTCTAGGATCGGTCTTTTGGCTCCGTTGTTCGCTAGGGTCTAGTCGTGCTGTCTTAGTTGGTATTGTTCTGTTATCCATGTGTTGCCTAGGATTTCTAGGGCTCGGGCCTTTCTTACGTAGTGCCATTTGACTTTGAAGGCTCCGTCTATCTTAACGCTGTGTGCGAAGGAATAGTAGGGCTCGTAGCGCCT
>Ga0315296_10000612_pt1 | contig 32571 bp, 33 predicted proteins | sample YL17G14_18_MG_FD_203921 | JGI IMG/M metagenome (GOLD analysis project Ga0315296, IMG submission 203921) | Sediment microbial communities from Yellowstone Lake, YNP, Wyoming, USA - YL17G14_18 | ecosystem: Environmental > Aquatic > Freshwater > Lake > Sediment | place: USA: Wyoming | collected... | reverse complement strand
AACGACGGAATTTAGTTTATATACTAACCTGCTGAAGGCTGCCTTCTCCACGGCTATCGATCAAGACTTCGCCCCGCTCCAAGCCTATGCGAGGCTCAATTCCCAGGCCATTATCGGCCAATAGAAACAGGAATTCCGTGGGACTAAGCGTGTTAACCAGCTCACACCGCTCAGAGTCCCAGAAGCCCTTATTCATCAGAAGCCTTCGGGCTAACCTCCTCCTCATAGCATATCCACTTCTAGAGCCTCTTCTATGCGTCAGAAATACCACCAATGAAAACATCTGAGCCCGCACGCCAAGCCTGCGGCCGGGGCGGGATTTTTCAGATACAACTTTCTCTTGGGACTTCTCCCATAAGAAGTCTCTTGAGAAGACTTAACAATAACAGTTAAAGAACCGAAGTAGATCTATGCAAAACAGATGTCAGAGAAGGATCTCAAGAAGCCAGTTTCGATCGGGTTATCTCAGCGCTTGTTGAGAAGGCTAGACAAGGCTTGCAGAGGTGAAGGAAGGTCTAGAAGCAAGTACGTGGAGAATGTGCTCAGAAAGCATTTCATGGAAGCAGAAGGAGAAAAACCGCATTCATGGCAACTGCTATGATGCGACTTGTCATTACCGTGGAGAGATTTCAAACGTTTAGAGCTCAAATCTTAGCAGATCCTGAACTGGCCACACTTTTGTGCCGAACTCATTATCTATCTCAGCCTTGAACTCGAAGTCTTCGTCTTTTCGATCGAACAAGTGCGTGTGTTGAAGATAACAGGCTCGACCGGACAACGGCTATACTTGCCTGATGCGTTGGACGAGTTTGTCCATATCTTCTACTGCCATTCTAGTATCTTTGAGACCGAATTTTTCACTGAGATCATAATCAGCTTTGTTGCGTTGAGTTCGGAAATCTTTCATCTGCTGGACAATTCCCATGTATTTCCTGGGGTCTATGGCAATTAGGGTGTCGGGAAAAGCCTTGTGTAGGTTAAACTCCCTCAGATAGGCTCTGTCCAGTCTGTTCAGCCTCTGTGGATTCAATCCCGAACGTTTCCGCTGTTTCCTAAGTTGATTTATTAGCTGGAGACTATATCTCGTGGCTAACGCTTCAAAGGTTTCATGGAACAGAGAGTAGTAGCCTCGACCTATTGCTGTGCGCAGTTCTTCTTCTGGCACGTAGGTTCGTGAAGGGTCAACGAGTCTCTTGGCGAAATCCATGAATTTTTCTTTCATTATCAAGGTAGATTATCCTCAGGCGTCCCGGCCTCGACATGAAGAATGACGTTCTTAGCTATTTTTGGTCTGACATCTCTAAATGCTGCATCATACAGCTCCATACGGAACTCGGAGATCTTACTCGGATCCAAGTGCATTATTTTTACTGAGATTCTGGGCTCCTTCCAGTCAGTATATTCGGGATCGCTGAACAAGTCAAATGCTATCGTAGCCTTGATCTCTTTTTCAGCCAGAAATAGGTTAGTTTGTTCAGCGATCTGGCTTATTGACTGGAATATCGAACTTGACTTCCTCTGGCGTGTGATGAAATCCCTAACGTCCTTTGGATATATGTACCGTGGCGGAGGTACAGTAAAACCTCTGAGTCTATATGAACCCATATCCATGCCAAGTCGGATCAATTCCTCCTTGGTTCCTGCATCGGATCGATAGAGTCTCAGGAAGTCTCTCATTTCACGAGGCGCGCTATCCCATAGTTCATCCAGATTGGGCATAGAAGGCGCTTCTGCCTTCCTTAGGACATCGGGGAATGATTCAGTCTTCTGGAGAGAGTCAAACTCCCTCATCTCTGTGCCTGGCAATACGGGTTCCCTTTCTGATGATGCTGAGACCACGGTCGAATATTGGACATCATAGGCTCCCGAAGAAGAGGAAGTGTTCATTAGATTGCTCATCTGGTTTCCTTCTCCAAGATTTCAATGATGCCCTTCAGTTTGCCTTCAATGCTTTTCACAAAGGGAATGACCTCATCAAAGCTCGACCGGTACACGACGCCAAGGAAATACCTTGTCTTTGCGCTCATGAGCATAGGTTCTATCCGAATGTCGAGCCAGTCTTGCGAAGAAGGTTCAACATCTTTAAGACCAAACCTGATTGTGAAGGGAGCGATTGGCTTCCCCAATTCCTGTGAGATACCTGCAACAATATCGGATTTCACGGGTAATCTGTTCAACGTCTCAAGAGGGCTTTTTCTTGTGTACATGTCGAAATCACCTACGAATTCATGGAAGAATACACTCTTCTTCATGTCCGTTCCAATCTCTTCGTTTATCTCTGTCAGTTCACTGTAGGCTTCGACAAGATCCCTTATAGAAGTCTGGCTCTCGACCGCTAGGGCCCTTCTCTCAAGATTCGCTTCTACTGTAACAGTGCCTTTCTTACCTATCTGAACCGAGCTTGGTCCTCTTTCCAAGCCTTCCGTTGTGTATCCTCGCGATTGGAGCGAACTTATGATGACTCGATAGTCTGGTTGCAGCACCCAGAGCGCGGAAAGCCTCAGGTTCCTGCTTGCCAGCCTAGCCTCTTTTGACACCACTTACACCCTCTTTGAAGATTCCACTGCAAAAGCAACAGAGGACTTAGAGCTTTATCTGCTTTTCTCATCATAAACAGATCATTGTTCTCTTGTCAGGAAATCCAAGGTTGATTGATAGAGAGAGGTCCTGCACACATAGTGATTTCCTCGCTGGCTGTGTCTTAACCGAGTTGTTGCTTGCGCGGCAAGCTTTTTTCCTCGTTCAGTTCTTCGTATATGGTTCTGAATTGTTCGAGTGCTGATTCTAGGTTTTCGATGATGTCTGCTGCGATGGTGTCTGGTGGTGGTAGGTTTTCCGTGTCTTCTAGGGTTTCGTCTTTGAGCCAGAATATGTCTAGGTTTGTCTTGTCTCTTTGTATGAGTTGTTGGTATGTGAAAGGTTTGAAGCGTTCTGTTTCTGTTCTGTTGTGACGGTTTTCGGGTTTGTAGCACTTGATGAAGTCTTGGAGGTCTTCGTATTTGAGTGGGTTTGTTTTGAGGGTGTAGTGTTTGTTTGTTCTTAGGTCGTATATCCAGAGGGTTTTTGTCCATGGTGTTTCGCTGGCGGGTTTGCGGTCGAAGAACAAGACGTTTGCTTTTACTCCTTGTGCATAGAAGACTCCGGTGGGAAGCCGAAGGAGAGTGTGGACATTGCATTCGTGAAGAATCTTTTTTCTTATCGTTTCACCTGCGCCCCCTTCAAAGAGCACATTATCGGGGACAATTATGGCGGCTCTTCCGTTGATCCTGAGGAGGGTTTTCACGTGCTGCAGGAAGTTGAGCTGCTTGTTTGATGTTGTAGCCCAGAAGTCTTGACGCTCGTATGTTAAGGATTCCCTGTCTGTTCTGCCTTCTTCGTTGGCGATGGTTATGCTGCTTTTTCTGCCGAACGGAGGGTTTGTCAGGACCATGTCATATCTAGTGCCTGGATCTGAGATGAGAGAGTCGCCAACTTCAGTGGGGCTTTCGTCTCCTCCGATTCCGTGGAGATAGAGGTTCATGAGGCAGAGGCGAGCTACTGAGTCGACAATGTCTTTTCCTGTGAATGTTCTGAACCTGAGGAACCTTTTCTGTTCCACGTCCAACTGATACTTATGGGATATGTAATTATGTGCAGATATGATGAATCCGCCGGTTCCACACGCTGGGTCGTTTATGGTTTGGCCCGGTTCAGGGCGTATGACCTCAACCATTGCTTTGATTAAAGGTCTGGGCGTGAAATACTGTCCAGCACCTGTCTTGGTGTCTTCAGCGTTTTTCTGGAGCAGGCCTTCATAGATTTCGCCCTTTACATCTATGTCTAGGCCCATCCATACCTCAGCGTTGATCAGTTCGATGAGACGTTTCAGTTTAGCTGGGTCTTGGATCTTGCTCTGAGATTTCCGGAAGATGACACCAAGCATCCCTTTCTCTTTGCCTAATGTCTCCAGTACGTGTCGATAGTGAGTCTCCAAGGCAGCTCCGTCTCTCTCAAGTAGACTTTCCCAGTCTAGGCCTTGGGGTATTGTAGATAGTCTGCCAAAGGGTGGTTTGGTCTGTTCATCAGATATTTTGAGGAAGAGAAGATAAGTCAGCTGTTCGACGTAGTCGCCGTAACTGACGCCCTCATCTCTAAGGACGTTGCAGTAGTTCCACACTTTTTGCACAAGCGAGGCTGATTCATTTGACATAACTGAACAGGTCCGACTGTATTGGTTTATTACGTCTTTTCTTTCTCACTGTTACACTCTCTCTTTTTGTTCGCTCCTCTTCTATTCGTTCGAGTACTCTCTCAGCGGGCTCATCACTCGGGTCTTGAGCAACGAGCTTGCCTTCAAAAGCCACTTTCAAGAGGCTCTGACGCATTCTGTCTGGTTGTCTAATGCCATTTCCTATGGCTTCTTCTGTCTTGTCTATTAAGGAGAATCTGTGTTCAACTTCTTCAATTATCTCACGATGTTCAGCTAATGATGGCAGTGGGATGACAAGCTGCCGCAAATCTTGTAGACTTATGTTTGGTCGAGCCGTCTCCACTTTGTTAGCGTGGATAATACCTTGCATTTTGGGAGAAATCAGTAGATACATCAGGTAGGACGAAAGAAGGGCATCATTCACTCTGATTAATGCGACCGCTTGATTGATGTTAGCTGTTTCAACACATGATGGAACGATCCCACAACGTCCAATCGAAGCGCCTACAAGATTTATTAATACATCGCCCGCTTTAACCTGAGACCGCTTGAGTTTATTGTGAAATCCTATTGGTATTCCAACCACATTCTCAAGCTCGACCGCCCCCCACAAGACATTCTCACTGCGAATGAAAGACACGCCTATATCGACATAATCAAATCCCTGCCAATTGGGAGATTCACCTTTTGTTATCACATTACTGTAGAGGCCGAGCCTATCCCACATCCATTCTTTTGGCAATTCAAAAGGAGGCTGCAAGTAGGGCGGTTTAAGTTTAGTTCCATCTACTAGTTCTGCTGCTGGTTCTATCTGCTCTCTATGTGTTTTGCGCCATTCTTCAGTCAGCTTGCCCTCAAAAGCGTATTTCAAGACTGCTTGGCGGTAACGCTTCAACTGCGCCTTAACCTTCTGCAGCCCTTCAACACCAGCATCCAAACAAGCAAAAAGCTCCTCCAACCTAACAACAATACGACCCTGCTCAAGAGTAGGAGGGATTGGAACAACAACCTTTTCTATCCTGAATAAAGCCAACTTTGGTTGATTTGTCGAAACTATTGATTTTTTTATCTGGTCTTGCACGAGTGGAGTACTAAGGATGAAGGACAGCGCCTTCTTGTTTATTCCTGGGGGCAAAGTTATCCTTGCAGCGTTTTCAGTGAGATTTGCTCCATCCAAACTTTCGGGGATGATGCCCACTTTACCTATAGAACCAGCAATTGAAATGTAGACATCATCCTTTGATATAGTATAATTCTTTATCAGTTCGTGGGTTTCTGGTTTCAGATATTGAAGCTGTTCTGTGTTAGTCGTCATTTTGTCAAAATCCGTGACTCGTAAGTAAGGATATGCTGTAGGCGACTCTGAAAACTTGTGTCCTTTCGGTAAACGCTTTCCGCCCAAGACTTGGCTGAAATCTCCTATCCTTGCCCATGCCCAACCTTTCGGAAGTTGCCGTAGGTGATTTCTCTGCTCGATCATTTTACTAGCACCGCATTAAGTTCTTCCGAAATATCGTTCAGTTCTTGTCCAAAGAGCTGATATGCCTTAACTGCTCCGCCTTTTTGGTTGAAGGGTACGTTTTCAAAGTCATCTATTCCGATTTCTAACGAAGTAGCGATATGATCCTTAATCATGATTAGCCACTCCTTCTGTTCCGATGTATATCTTCTTCCAAGTCGCTCTTGTTGTGCGAGCCATTCTTCAAATCTATGGTCTACAGCGTCGGAAAAAGGTTCTAGAACGTCAACCGCCCCAGTCGCAAATCTTACAAGCGAAACAATGTTTGTCAGCAGCTTCTGGGGTCCAGCACCTTTCACCTTTGACTTCTCCAGCCGTTCATAAGCCATCCACAGGAGTTCGGGCGTGAGATTGTGTGGTGGCCTCTTGATTGCCTCGGAAAGCTGTTTAACAGCTTCATAAGTTAACCCGCGGCGGGCGTATGGTCTGGAGTAGAGGATCTGGAGTGCCGTGAGCTCGTCTTTGTGCTCTTCGACGAACTTCCTGAAAGTCTCAACATAGAGTCGAGCTTTCGCCTGAGCCTGATCGTCAGGACCAGCGAATATCACCTTATCTTTGCTGACAGTGTCAATGATTTGCTCATTTCTCTTTCTTATGTCGACCAGTAGATTCCTCAGCTTCGGATCATCGAAGGGACTGCAAGCAGCTCTGACTAGCTCATCGAAAGCCTTCTTCAATTGCTCGCTATCAGGACTATCCGTCCCGAAAAGCTCCTTTGCTTTCTCCACGTGCTTGTCTGGGTCCAAAGAATCAAGTAATACATTAGTCAACTCTCTCAGCGTTTTTCCTCCAGCTGCCGATTGAATTTCCGTTCTGGTGCTCTCGTCAATCTCAGTATTCAACCGCGAAAGCCTGCCCGCCAATGAAGTCAACGTGTCGACATCGCGGACGCCTACTCCAATGGAGTTTATCAACTGATCAAAGGGCAGACTGCGTTTCCGTTCAAGCGGGCGGGAATCTGTCTTGTCGCTTTCGCAGACACCAACTGCATCCACGATAACAAATCCAGTCTTGCTTGTTGCGTCCGGCGTGACTGCCATGAGATCTGTGGATGATACGGTTCTGGTGCCACGGCCTTTCATCTGTTCAAAGTAGACTCTGGACTTCACATCTCTCATGAATAGAAGACACTCAAGAGGGCGAACATCAGTGCCCGTGGAAATCATGTCAACCGTAACCGCAATCCTCGGGTAGTACGAATTACGAAAGCTGGCAATGAGGTCCTCCGTCTACCCACCGGTTGTTCTATACGTGATCTTCTTGCAGAACTCGTTGCCTCGCCCAAACTCTTCCCGCATGATTTCAACGATGTCCTCAGCGTGAGAATCGTCTTTCGCAAACACAAGAGTCTTAGGAACCTCTAAACGGCCCGGGAATATCTCGGTTGGCAGCCTCTCCTTGAAGGTCTTCATCACGGTCCTAATCTGGTCTCTGGCGACAACATCTCTATCTAACTGCTGTTGATCATATTCTCAGGCTCAAGTTCTTCGCCTCTGAGCATCGCGTAAAGTCTCTGAATAGTCGTTATGCAGACACGACTCACAAGGTCGATGTTCTTTGATGTGAGCCTCTGCACGTTGTAGAGTTCCACAAATCGTCTTCCATCATCAGGCGTACGAAATTGTTGAAACTCTTGGAAAGTCTGACGCCCAAGAGTATTCCTATCAACCAAGAACAGAACTCGCTTGGCACCTGCAAACTTAATGAGTCTATAGATGAAGGTGACCGCTGCGAAAGTCTTACCACTCCCACTGGCCATCTGAATGAGCGCCCTAGGCCGATCCTCTGCGAAAGACCGCTCGAGGTTCGTGATGGCTTCAACCTGACAGTCTCTCAATCCCTCAGTGATAAGAGGAGGCATCGTTGCGAGCCTTGCTCTCAGAGTGTCGGTCTCCGACAACCATTCTAACAGAGTCTCAGGCTTGTGAAAGGCGAAAACCCTGCGCGAACGCGGGTGAGGATCCCTTGAGTCCCTGAAATATGTTTCAACACCTGTGCTTTCATAAGCAAAAGGCAGAGGCTTTCCCCAATTGGGTATGTTGTTAGGAAGCCCTGCCAGATACTTCTGAGTCTGCTCAGCAACACCGCTAAGAGAGGTGCCTTCAGGCTTCGCCTCAACAACTCCAGCAGCCTTTCTGTCAAGGAAAAGCATGTAATCTGCAAAACCGGTTTCAAGAGGAAAATCACGAACAGCCACTCCACGTGCTGTACCAAGATTAAGCTCTTGGTAGTGCTGAACACTCCAGCCGGCAGCACTTAACAGTGAATCAATATTTTCCCTTGCTTTTTCCTCAGGCTTCACCTCGATATACCACCAAGCTGAACGTGATAGTGCCTAGCGCTAAGCTTTCATGTTCAAGATGTATCCTTCACTTAAGGATATATAACGACTTGCGATATGCATTTCGAGGAAACAAGTGGGATATCGGATGACGAAACCCACAATCGTCAATCTCGTAGCAACTGCAAACCTTGAACAACCAGTAGACCTCATGAAACTTCATTCAATGCAGCACGTGACATATGATCAAGAGCTCTATGGAGGACGCGTAGCCTACTTAAAAACGCCTAATATGCATGGAAAAGTCAGCATCTTCTTCACAGGCAAACTCATCAGCATCGGCACGACTAGCTCCAAACAGGCGGAGGAAGACCTTTCGACAACGGCGCAACTACTCGTGGAAAGACGGCTCATCAAACCTGTAGTAGTCAAAGCAAACACAAGGAATATTGTCGCCCTCCTCCAATTCCAAGGCCCGTCTCTTTGGATGAACCAGCAACAAACGTCAATGCAATCTACGAACCAGAGCAATTCCCAGGAGCGATTCTCAAACGAAATGAGCCCAAGACGACCTATCTTATCTTCAATTCAGGAAAAGTGATCATCTTGGGAACAAAGACTCCACAGGAACTGGAGCTAGCCTCCACGACGATCCAAGACATCGCGAAGAAATACTACTTGTTCTAGACTCCCTCATGGAGTTTCGCTAGCTCTTTGCGAAGTTTCTCGATTTCTTTTCGGTTGTCAACCGATCGATCAGCTCGGATAGCTGAACCGGCTCGAAACCTTTTTATGTTCTTGCAGAGTATAAGAGACAAGTTTCATGTCGATTTGCCTATTATAATAGTCAAGTCAGCCAAGAGTTTTGGCTATCATATTAGTCAAATCTAAATACGACCCGATACGGTTTAGAATGTAGAACCATGTTCAGGAGTGACTGATTTGGCGAGGACTCAAGGTTCACCTCCGGTTGATGAAACGGAGCTGCTGAGGATACTTTATATGCATAATCCATGGTGGTCGACTGGGCGGATTCCGGAGGCAAAGGCTCTATCCTTCAAGAGACGAGACTACCATAAGCTTCTCGAAACCCTTGATAGCCCTGAGGTCGTGGCGGTCGTCGGTGCGAGAAGGGTTGGAAAGACTACTCTGATGTACCAACTCATTAAGCATGTGATCGAGAGAGCCGGACCCGAGAGGGCTATGTACATCTCCCTTGACGACCCATACCTGAAGATTACGGCCGAAGCTCTACAGGTGATCTTTGACCTCTACGCTAAGTATGTGCTAAAGGAGCCCCTCTCAGAGCTGAAGGAGCCCATATACTTCTTTCTCGACGAGGTTCAGTCCCTGAGCGGCTGGGATCTGGTGCTGAAGAGGTGGTTCGACCTTGGGTACAGGGCAAAGTTCTATGTCTCAGGCTCTTCCAGCGTCAATATCCTAACTGGAGGTGCTGAATCCCTCGTCGGAAGACTCAGACCCCAGATACTTTTGCCTATGAAATTCCTCGAAGCTGTGAGGTTTCAGATGAAGGAAGAGGATTTCGAACGGCGATTCAACCATGTGAACTGGAGGCTTAGACAGGCATTGCTGAAAGCCATCGAAGAGAGCGATGCGACTGTCTTGTACTCCTCTCTCAGGGAGAATGCGAACTTCTTGGCAAAGGATATTGATCGCCTCATCCTCTTCTTGCAGGCGTATCTTCTCAAGGGAGGATATCCTGAGGTAGTGGCCATGGAGGACTTGCTTCGGGCCTCGGAAACGCTTAGAAACTACTTCAACCTGACCATCTACAAGGATATCGTAAGAACCTTCAAGATCAGGGATCCTGTGGCCTTTGAGGAACTGATATCCATCTTGGCGAAGGAATGCTGTCAGCGATTCAACTACTCGAAGCTGGCCCGCACCTTAGGCTTGAGACGGGAAACCTTGAAGGCTTATCTCTACTATCTGAGAACCACCTTTCTCATCTCCGAGTCTGAATACTACAGCAGCAGCCTGATGAAGCGGGCACGCCGAGAACGAAAGATTTACATCAATGACCCGGGGGTTCGAAACGTCGCTGTCGGAGCCCTAAACGAGTACCTCTTGCGCAGCCCGGCTGAATTGGGGCGGGTCATTGAAGGCGTCGTCGCGGATCACTGCAAGCGGCTGAAATTCGACCTTGAGCCCGCTTTTGAGACGCAGCTCTTCTATTGGAAGAGCCAAGGATACGAGGTGGATATAGTCACAGAGTTCATCCGGAGACCTGTTGCGATAGAGGTGAAGTATCAAGAAGCTATAGATGAGAGAGACTTGAGAGGGCTCAAGGAGTTCGCTCAGAGCCATACGCCGCCGCTCAGCATCGTCGTTACAAAGGAGAGACTTGACTTGTCAGGGAACATGCTCTTCGTCCCTCTATGGCTGTTCCTGCTCATGTGCTAATTATGCTTCGTACAATGCATTACTCTTGAGCGCATTCTCTATGAGTGTCCACTCGCTCGCCTGCGCAAGTCTCTCGCCGTTCCCTGTTTTCGACCGATCCTGCTTGCATCTGTGACAATAGTCTTAGTAACCTATCTCGTGCGGGATGCTTACTGCAATCTATCCACTTAGACTAGAGCGCTGCGTGTAACTCAGCCAAGTCAGCGCGGAGTTCCTCGATCTCTCTTCGATTGTCAACAACTGCGGTCAGGAGAAGAGCTTTCAGTGCATCGGTGATGCCGGAGTTCGTCATTGCCCCTTCTTCGCTTCCCCAGGCATTCCAGAGACCGTCAAGAGCCTTCTGATGCTCCTTGTCCTTGAGACCTTCTCTGTAAACTGTTCTCACTCTGTCTCTTTCTTCCTTCAGCCTCCGCCTAAAGGACCTCGTCACCCTACCCATACTCTCACCTCATGAGAGTATTCGGATGCGCAGCGGACCCACCTTCTTGGTTGTCGGAAGAGAAACGCGAGGAATATGCAGAGGCCTAGGCACAGCCCAGCTTCTCTTCGGTTCACCTTTTTCGCCGTCGGAATAATCTTTCAATGTGTCGTCACCTCTGGTCCTGGACCTCGGCATCCTCGATTCCCTTCGCAGAGATGATGAAGGATGATTCAGCTGCTGGCAGATATGGCGAATCAATTATCCTCGCGTTTCGAAGGTTGCTCTTACCACGTTTCAGGAGAACCCTGTGAGTGGAAGCGTGAGCCAACACATTTCCTCCAGTAGGATTCGTCGGATCCGTGAAGAAGGCGTCCGGTCTCGCGTGAACCTGATTGGTCAGTACCACGGCCAAGTTATACGCTTCCGACAGCCGTATGAGCTTGTGCAGGTACAGGTTAAGCTTCTGCTGCCTCTCAGCCAAGTTCTCCCTTCCTACGTACTCTCCTCTGAAATGCGAGATGATAGAATCCACTACGACGAGCTTCGCATCTTCCTCCTGACACACCTTGAACAATGAGTCGATCAATATGCACAGGTGATCGCTGTTATACACCTTGGCCACCCGGATGTTCTCCAAGACCTTCGCCGTGTCCATGCTCCTAGCCTCAGAGATCGAATAGACCCGTTCCGGGCTGAACGTCCCCTCAGTATCAATGTAGAGAACTCGTCCCCCGAAGCCGCCTTCCTCAACGCTCCTCTGAGCCAACACACTCAGAGTGAAACAGATCTGCGTCTTCCCCGTCCCGAACTCGCCAGCAAACTCCGTCATCGCCTGAGTCTCAATCCCACCGCCAAGAATCCCATCCAAAGCCTTTGAACCGGTCGAGCAGCGCCTCATAAACTTCCTCTTCTCCAGCAGCTCAGCAGCCGTCATAAAACCCATCTGAACAATCTCTCTGGCGAGGGCACCAACCTTGACAGCCGTCTCTGCGCCGATGCCGGCTCTGTCCACGAGCTCCCTAACCGGAACCACAGCTATAGACTCAACAGTCGTGAAACCAGCCTGACGAAGCTTGGCAGCAATAGAAGGACCCACACCCTTCAAAACCTCCAGATCCGTATTCAACTCAAACTCCAAAACCACACCCCCAGCACAGCCCCATCACACGGGTATTTAGCTTAGTGAGGATGATTAGGGGGAGGGGGGTGTTTCAGGTATGAAACATGTCCATATGACTCGAGATGCGATTCTGATCTGATACGCCAATCATCATTGAGACAGCTGGAAACCGTGAATCTTAAGTGCCTGCTCTAGACTTGTGGAAACTAGATGCCAACACGCCCACGAAGAATGAACCAGCCTGAGAAGCAGTTGCAGGAATACTATCAGCTACTGGGAGTAATCGCCCAAAGACGAGAGAAGAGAGAAAGCGAGCTGCGGTTCAACAGAGTCTTCCTGACAGCAAGCGACATAGCACAGCAATACTTCTGTGAGAAGAAGGTTGAGATGCAGTATCGCCTTGGCAGGGTTGAAACAGAAGCCAAGGCTCTTGGAACCGAAGCCCATGAAAAACTGGTAGAAGACACAACGAAGATTGATAGAAAGGGCCTCTGGCATAAGATATATGGAAGCACACCGATTCTCGCATTCGAGATGCCGCTCGTAGCCAGACATCGAGACATAATCATAGATGGCATTCCGGATTCTGTCCTTTTCGAACGAGGTTTGCCGAAAGTAGTTTTCGAATACAAGTTCACAAAAAGCAGAGAACCCTTTGCAGATCACCACGTGCAGGCAAGAACTTACGGCATCCTGCTTAGAAACATGGGGTTCGACACAAACAATCTCTTCTATGCAATCGTAATGGCCGACCCGCAGGCAAAAGACGACAAAGCATTGAAGCAAAGGGTAATCGAAGCAGTTGTCGGCAAAGAACTAGAAGAAGGCATTCTTGACGTTGAGAATGCCATAATACATGTCAACAGGTTCGACCACCTGGAAGGAGAAAACAACCTCGACTGGGCAATAGACTTCTGGACAAACAAGAGAGAGCCCATACCAACTGGCAACCCAAACAAATGCAAGAGCTGCGAATATCAACCACAGTGCGAAGCTCGCTCGATTCGCTCCTGATACATGCTCGCGTGCGCGAGACCAGGTTATGGCCTAGATTCAGAATATCCGTAGAAGCGGCGTTCTCTCACTGAGTGTCACGAACCTACAGATGCTGCTGGCCATCCTCCAAATGCTTAGAGAGAAGGGGTCGACTCCTGAGGATCTGAGAGCCTTGTTGGCAGGACGCGTGGAGGTTTTCAGGCATGGTTATTTGGCATGCGTGAATGATATTGAGGGAGTTGCTGTGGATACGGCCACGTACTTACCTGATCTGAGGAAGGAGTTGCAGCTGCTGAAGTTTGTCAATGACATGAGAATAAGCCTCCTACTTAAGGCAGACCGAGCGGCAAAAAGGTTCGGTCTGGAGAGCAGAACCGAGGGCAAATCCTAGACTGCTCGGGACCTGAGGGTTCAATGTGCGCGTGAGAAAATAGACCAGTGGCGACTCAGCCATAGGAAAAAACAGCAAGAACTTGAGAGACAGTTAGTAGAGAAAACGCCGTAAGGGGCTTTTTGATCGCACGCGGAGAAGAGAATCATTTAAAAGGGATCAAAGAGGTCAGGTGAGGTCGGAAGAAGGCTTTTGAATCTCTCAGTTAGGACAAAGGTCAAGGCATTAGCTGGAAATGACGTTGTGACTTCGGCTCTTTTCGTCCAGTTTCTCACCTCAGTTGCCTTTGGTCTGATAGGCAGCTTCATGCCGCTCTTTATCAACAGTGACCTAGGCGAAAGTCTCATAGATGCAACTTACTGGACAGCGGTCATTCAGCTCATTTCTTCCTGTGCAATGGCAATAACGGCTCCCTTCTGGGGATGGATGTGTGACAGGTTTGGACCAAAAAGAATCATGCTTACAGTGCTGACGGTCAACACTGTTGTATTCGCCTGTATGGCCTTCTCTACGAGTGTACTACACATCATAATCTTCAGGAGCCTTCAGAGTGCCTTTGGGGGTTTCAGCACAGTAATGTTCTCTCTTGTTGCGTTGGTTTCTCCGCCAGGTCAGTTGAAGAAGGTTCTCAGCTACCAGATAGCTGCCATGACCGTAGGTCAACTCGTGTCACCGGGTATTGGAGGCGGGCTGGCAGTGATCATTGGATACCGTCTCACACTCATTGCCTCCTCTCTGATGTTCATAGCCATAATTCCAGTGGCGTATCGGCTCCGGTTCCCCAAAGTGCAAAAGGGGCAGCGTGGAACCAGTTCTTTCAACATTACTGATGTGAAAGCGCTCATGCCAGATGTAGTGGCACTCGTATTGATCTACATCTGCATAGGCTTCATAGTACCCATCATCCCCTGGAACTTCGAGTTTCTTGGGGTGCCCAATGATCAGCTTCTAATCTACACAACAATAACAACCGTACTCAACGCTGCGGCTTTCGCCGTAGCTACGCCTCTGCTAAGCAGTAGAGTCTCTGTTAGAGCCCTACCGATCCTCTCTATTGGGGCAGCGTTCGCTATTGAAGCAACAGCTTTCGCGGTCAACCCGATTGTCTTCCTCGTTTTGAGGATTGCCATAGGAGGAGTGCAAGCAGGTATTCCTCCCAATCTGCTGGGAGGAAGATCAGGCAGAAAGGGAACAGGCATGGGTATCCTGAATTCGGCCAGATTCGTGGGCATGGGTCTGGGACCATTCCTGGCAACAACAATACTCGGCGACGGAAAGGGGCCACGGCCAGTCTTTATGTACACTGGAATGGCAGCAATCTCAGTCACATGCGCTATTTTCCTGTACGCAACTCACACCAAGGACACGTCATCGAACTAAGAGAAGGCATCCTCGCTGAGGTATAATAGCCCCTCAGCAGTCAGCCATCAGCCACCATGCTCACTTCATCGGAGAGTATGGCGTCGGCCTCAAGAACAGGTTCGTAACTCTCTGGTTGATAGGACCATCCTTCTCGGTTTCCGCTCTTGCCCTCGTCCATTCTGAATCGGACTGAAAGGCATTCCAAACCTTTTCTCTCTCGGCCATATCCTGCCATGCGAGCATGTAGTACAGGACGTTTGACGTGCCGACGACAGCTTCCCAGAAGCCGACAACTCTGATACCGTGCTTCTCAAAAATCCTGAGCGTAATGCGCTGGAACCTGTCGTTCAGGACACCCATCTTGCCGGGTACGACCTCATAAATCCGCCATTCGTACAACATTCCACAAACCCAGTTTCATCGACCCCTTCGTCGAACTTAAGATTGGTGGGGTAGCCCAGACAAATGGTTGCCGAATTATTGAATCGATCAATTCACAGAAGCTTCGTTGAGATCCTACAGATGGCGAAGCTAAGAAAGGCTACTCACTGATCGATCAAGAGACTCGAACCCGCGATACCTTGGAGATATCACCCGCAAACCTTCCCATTTTTCTGTTACGGGTTGACGCATATGAGTGAATCACATCGATTGGTTTATATGACGCTTGTACGACACGCGTATTGCGAAGTGTCTCGGTGTGAAGACGATTAGCCTAAGAATGCCGGACAGAATCTTGGAAGAGGTCGATGAACTAGTCAAGCAAGGTGTTTACGCTAGCAGAACTGAGGCTATCAGAGAGGGGGCAAGGCTTCTCCTGAGGGCACAGATAGGTTCTCTGCCGGGTAAGCCGGTTGAAGTTTCTAACGATGACCTGTGGACGGAATTCCTCAGAGAGAAGAAGCCTAGGTGATTTCTTCTGGTGTCACGGCTATTATTCCCACCTTGGTTGCTGTCAGCATCAATTCTTTATCTCTTGTGACAAGGATGCACTCTTGTTCTTTTCGATCGATCTCTTGCGAAGGCATACGATCGATCGGTCTGTCTCAGCTGCGATTCGTCTTGGCGCGAAGATTGTCGTCCGACTCGCTCTTTCTCGTGTCAAGGAATCAACTGCGAAGAAGCGATCTATGTTCTAGGCGCAGTTCTGGGCTATGTGTTCATAGGGCATAGTATGGAAACTACGTAGCGCGATCGATAGGCAAACGAAACGGATAGGCAAATTGACTCGTATGTGCGCGCGATGTATGCCGATTTTGAATGTTGACATCTTTGCCTACTTCATATTATAAAGGATTAGACCGTCGATTGCGTACACGTCCACACTCCAAGTTCCGCCTCTTGGAGTTGGAGGATTCGACAGCTTCTGTCCCCAGAAGGCTATTAAGTTGCCAGTCGCCAAAGCAGTCTCCAATAGGGTCTGTAGCCTATGCTCAGATGTTAGGACCGCAACAGTCTTTCCTGGAGTGTCACGTAGCGCAACCAGAGCATGACAGCCGACGAACAATGGAAGGTCATAGCCCTCGACCAGAGTGACATGTCCGAAGAGCTCGACCGTAGGCGCACTAACCACACTCGCCACGTCGATCCTTAGACCTCTTTCCAGCCTCAATCCTGACATACTCATACACACTCCAACACTTGTTTCTCCTTATCTGCTGCGTTGAAGAACTCTATATATATCTCTGCCGATTGAGACGCGCGCGAGAAAACAGTCACCTATATTTGACTCCCTGCGAATCTCTTTCAAGGGGTTGCGCAGAGAGCCTGGACTAAGATTCGCCATGCTCAAGCACCATCTGGCGCAGCCCCCATCTGATTCCAGATGGGTTTCAATGATCGATTTCCCTTCAATCGCCAAGAAAGCAGATAAGCCAAGCAGATAATAAGATTAAACAGGAGTCTGTATGTCTCTAAAAGTGCCACTTCGAAAGGATGTCCCAGTGGAGCATACATGGGATGCTGAGTCGATCTTCCCCGATGATGCTGCGTGGTCAGCAGAATATGAAGCGGTAAGCAAAGACTTGTCAACCCTTGCGAAATTCTCAGGACATCTAGGTGATAGTTCAGCTATCCTGGCTGAATGGTTTGCTGAAAGCGAATCAATTCGAGTTCGAGCAGGTAAAGTGACCCTGTATGCCAGTCTGAGGTACTCTGTCGACACAACTGATCAGACGGCTATTGCATTGAATGATCGTGGACGTGGACTTGCGGCGCGTGTTGCCTCAGCAGTCTCGTTCGAGGAGCCTGAACTGCTCGCCATCGGTTTCGAGAAACTACGATCATGGACAGGTCAGGAACCCCGTCTGAGGATCTATAGACATTATCTGGATCGGCTTGAGAAAAGGGCTGCACATGTCCGCTCAGCCGAGGTTGAGGAACTGCTGAGCATGCTAAATGACCCATTCCAGACATCATCTGCCACACATCGCATTCTGACTGACGCTGATCTGAAGTATGCACCCGCTAGGAACGAGGCTGGCGAGACATTCGAGATGACACAGGGCACGACAAACACCCTACGCACACACCCAGACCGTACCATTCGTCGCACCTCATTCGAAAACTACGCTGATGCATTCCTCGCATTCAGGAACACTATGGCCAACTGCCTCGCAGCCGGTGTCAAACAGGATGTGTTCCAAGCTCGTGCAGCCCACTACGCCTCATCTCTGGAGGCCGCTCTCATACCTAACTATATCCCATTGGACGTGTTCCATAATCTCATCAAGACATTTCGCGCAAATCTGCCGACTTGGCACCGCTATTGGGATGTAAGGAAACAGGCGCTTGGCTACGACAAGCTCTATGTATACGATGAGAAAGCGCCTTTGACTAATGCTAGGCCACGTGTTGAGTACAAACAAGCAGTTGACTGGATCTGCGATGGGCTGAAGCCTCTAGGTAACGAGTATGTTGACGTTGCTCGACATGGAATGCAAGAGCACCGCTGGGTCGACAAGTACCCTAACAGGGGAAAGAGGTCAGGTGCATTCACCACCGGTGCTTACGGGACGCATCCATTCATCTGCATGAGCTTCCACAACGACTTGTTCTCAATGAGCACACTCGCCCACGAACTAGGCCACGCTATGCATGGCTATTACACACAGAAGACTCAACCCTACGTCTACCGCAGCTACGGAAGATTCCTCGCCGAGACCGCGTCGAACTTCAATCAAGCAATGGTACGAGCCTGGCTTCTCAATAACCCACCTCCATTAAAGACGGAAGAGAGTAACATCGAATTCCAGATATCCGTAATAGAAGAAGCGATGTCAAACTTCCACCGATACTTCTTCATCATGCCCACCCTTGCACGCTTTGAACTTGAGATACATGAGCGCGTCGAACGAGGGCAAGCACTCACATCTAAGAACATGACGGACCTGCTGGCAGATCTCTTCAGCGAAGGATACGGAAACGATGTAATCGTCGATCATGACCGTGTAGGCATCACCTGGGCGCAGTTCGCGACGCACCTATACTCCAACTTCTACGTATTCCAGTACGCCACAGGCATCTCTGGAGCGCATGCCCTAGCACAGAACATCCTTGACGGCAAACCAAACGCAGTTCAGAAATACCTCAACTTCCTCAGCACAGGAGGCTCAGAGTACCCACTCGAAGCTCTAAAACATGCAGGAGTCGACCTCACAACTCCAACACCGGTCGAGACCACCTTCGGAATACTCGCAGGATATGTAGATCGACTCAAAGAGCTGACTTCCCAAAGAAAGAGAAAAGACTGAAGACAGCTTCGCGCGAGCAACCATAGGTTAGCTGGGACAAAATGACCTCGCGCGCAAGGCTGCATCACAACCCCCACTATCCTTTCTTTCTGAAAAACAAGTGAAGAACAAGCATGTGCTCGACTCCCTCGACATGACAACCGAACCAGACTTCCGCGAATCCCATGCAGCCAGATCGAATCAGATCGCTCGCGAAGGTAAGGTTCAACGAGTTGAGCAACCTTTTCAAACACATAAGCACAAAGACGGTGGCTTCTAGGCTTAAACGGCAGGAGAATGGAATACGGAGGAGAACTGCATATAATGAGATTCCGCCGCGGGTTGAGTATTCGATGACGGAGAGGCGGCAGACTCTGGCTGAAGCCTTGGTACCATTGATGGAATGGAGGAGCCTCTGGGCACCTCAGAACAGCGAGGGCAGCTGAGGACCGGAGATCGATGGTTGGCACCGGGGTCTTTGCTTGCAAGGTGGAGTGGGATTCGCGAATTCGATGCTATCGATCGATGTTAAATACTGATGCGTGAGGATATCGTTACGAAGTTGTCTTCTTCCTCGAAGTTTGCTCTGGGACTGGGGCAGGCTCTGGGAAACCTGCTGCAGCTGAGGAGAGTGGGTTCTGAGCTTGACAAGAGCCAATGGCTTTCGCGCCGCGATCTGGAGCTTCTTCAGATGCGAAGGTTGAAGCTACTTCTGAACCATGCTTATGAGTCAGTACCCTATTATCACAGAGTCTTCGATGTCTCAGGTGTCAAGCCGGAAGACATCCGTTCTCTCGGAGATCTCTCAAGGCTGCCTGTGTTGAGGAAGAAGGATGTCAGGAGCCACTCTGGGGAGATGATGTCCTCGAAGTACAGCCTGAGGGATCTTGAGGAGAATAGTACATCGGGGTCCACCTCGATTCCGCTGAGAGTCTACAGAACTAGAGAAGAGTGGATCTATACGAGTGCCAGCTATGTCAGAAGTTACGATTGGGCAGGTATGCCTCGGGGAGAAATGGCGGTTCAGATTGTGCCTCGGGGCGGAGTGTGGTCATACCTGGTCACCTCTGCTGACCTGCTTCTGGCTTCCTTTGATGTGACGGCTGAGAAGTTTGAGAGGCTTCTCATGAGTATTCGAAGGCTCAGGCCGAGGTTTCTTGCCGGCTATCCCTCGGGTCTGAGACTGTTCACGAGGTTCTGTGAGGAGCGAGGCCTGAGCGATATAGTGTTTCAATCAGTCCTCTGTTCGGGTGAGAAGATCTTCGACGATGAGAAGAGAAGAATGCAGAGGGTTTTCAGTGCTGATGTCTACGACGATTACGCAACAACCGAGACGGGTCCGATAGGCTACGATTGCAGTGAGCACTCTGGACTACACATTTGCAGTGAGCATGTTCTCGTGGAATTCCTGAAGGATGGCGAGCCGGCAGCTGATGGAGAAATGGCCTCCCTCGTCGTCACTCCTCTGTTTGGCTACGGGATGCCTCTGATTCGCTATGAGATCGGGGACGTTGCGCGGAGCATAGAGGACACCTGTCCCTGCGGAAGAGGCCTGCCTCTCATGAGCTACGTCGACGGTAGAATGAATGATATCCTTGTAACACCAGATGGGAGGCTGCTGTGCAACTCGAATTTCCACAGCAGAATATTCGAGCGACTTGATGTTGAGCAGTACAGGATCATACAAGAGAGAATCAACAAGATCTTGGTTGAGCTGGTGCCAGGAAAGAAGTTCACAGAGAAGTCTGAGGCCTTCATTGTGACTTCTATCAAGAGATACATGGGTGAAGAAGTGGATGTCTCTGTCGAGTTGAAGAATGAGATTGAACAGGGGTCCTCTCAGAAGAGACGAATAGTAGTTTCCCATGTCCCCATCAGCCTCTAGTTAGGGGTTCCGCCGATCGACCTGCGACTTCCCAAAACCCAGATGGGCTAGCCGATCGATCAGGCTCAGGTTTTGACTTGGAACAAGCAGGTAGCTCAAAGAATAGAAAGCTCCAAGAAAACGGAGAAGCCTGTCACTTCGACTGTGAGACCTTGTCTGATCTTTCCTTTCTCTAGAAAATCGAATGCATGTCGTCGCCAGAAGCTGGGATTCGATTATATCTCGTAGAGACTGTCTCGGAGTCCCATCCTGCAAGAGCCCCTCTCTCGTTGTTATCATATTGCGAGGGTTTGTTGCTCTGCTCTATTCAAACCTCGGTCTCCCTTCACCTGTAACATCTCACTGTCTGCTCTTGCCCTCGATATCCTTTGTCAAGAGAATCTCGGCTCCAGAGACGATTGGAAGTCTTGGCCTAGACACACTTAAGCCGATGTACTAATGACCCCTAGCGGCTGGTAGTCCGACACTGGCCATTATGGAGGCAAGGTTCCGCAGAAGACGCTCGTTGTCCGCCACATTGCAGTAGGGCTCATCTAAGAAGGATACGTCTCCGAAGGCAATGGTGCTACCTCTGTGTGAAGCCGCTATGGCTGTGTAGTTGCCAGCTTTCTCTGCTGTGGAGGAGTAGGTGCTGTTTGATGTCCAGGCCAAATCCTTTTCAGATGTATATATGTGAGTCGCGGTGAAGAGAACGATCGCGGATAGGCCCTCTGTAAGATTGTGGTTCGCAAGGTCTTTGACGTATATGTTTCTGTAGTTACCGTAGTTTTCCTCCTGGTTATACAAGTATCCTTCAGCAAAGAGGATCCCGAATCTGGCTGCCAAGGTATTGATAGGTTCAGACAGAGCTGGCACTTCAACGTAATCCGCTGCTGGGTCGTAGAACAGGAAGAGCATCCCGCCAGCGTCTACGAACTTCTCGATTCTGTCGACCTCGTCTTTCGAGTAGTCGGTCGTCGGTGAAGCCACTATGAGACATGAGGCATTTGCGAGATCTTCGCTTAGCTCTTTCCAAGTGTAGACTAGTCCGCTGGTGGCGTTTCTTCTCGTTAGTTCACCCATCAATCTGTTGAAGACCCTTGCTGAGGCGAGATTTCCATGGGTCTCATCGATTAAAATCAGCCCGTTGCCCGATTTTGTCACGTTTGATACCTCTTCCTCGGAAGGTTGGATGCTCTGGATGCCTTGGTGCAGTATCTTAGGTGGCAAATAGAGGTAGTAGAGAGCAGGAGGAGGAATCATTTCGTCCAGAGTCTCTAGAGTCAAGTTTCTCCATTCGATCTTGCTCTGAAGGGAGAGGCTCGAAGCCAGTGAGGCCTGGTATATTTTATTTAGGTCTTGGGTTTCATACTCCGTTATATTTGCTTGTCTGGCTGCCCGGTTTATAGCACTTTGGACAGACCCCGCTTCATCAGCAAGGCCTGTAGCAATGGCCTCTGAGCCCAAGTATATCGAGCCCTTCTTGAGTTCAATCAAAGTCAGCTTCAGACGATCCTTTCTGCCACTGAGAACTGCAGACACAAAACTGTTCAAGGCGTGCCTCAGGTTGAAGGCGAAGCCAAGCCTAGAGTAGCCCGTCAGCTTTTCAGGGCCGGTCTCGAGGGCTTGCTCAGAGGGGATGAGAATGGGAGGCCCCTGGCCTATGACACCGACGTTTCCCATCGTTGAGGTTGGCTGAACATAGATATAATCTGAAGCCACAGCTATGTAGTATCCTCCCGATAGAGCGGAGATGGCTACAGCGCATATTGGTTTCTTGTTCTTGAGTTGGAGCAGGTCAAAGTATATCTGCTCGATGAGATTCGCGTATCCTCCTGGGCAATTAATCTTTATCACAACTGCCTTGATACTCTCGTTTGTGAGGGCCATATTTATGATGCCTGTGTACATATCGGCATCTGAGGATAGTAGGATTGGACCATTTACATCTATGATCCCTAGAACAGTCTTAGTCAATCCTCTTGAAGGTATTACGGTGTTTGAGTATAGGTACCATAGACCCAAGCTACCAAGAACCATGATCAGCAAGAGGACTATGCCTCTCCTACGAGACATGGTCTTCTGACGATACATCTATGAAGTCCCCTTTCTACTCAGTCTGCCTTACTAACTATATAGCTTGTGATTGATGCGCTTTGACCCGCTAAGGAAGGACAGGATCCGATCGAAGAAGAAACCTGCAAGAAAATGACTATTATCTGTTCTGGAATATCCTCTGAAACCTTATACTGCTCCTAAACCAAGATCGATCGACAGAATGGGCGACATACTACGCTCGTGAAAGGAAGAACGCTCCAAAGCCTCTCTGCAATCTAACAGCCCGCGTGCATGTAATGATGGATCAGAATCCAGAAGCCCCTGTTCCAGGACATGATCATCCGGCAGCCCCATGGCTTCTAACAGGATGGATTGATTAGACTGAGCCCTGCGCCTTCCCCCGTATTTCTTCAAGCAGATATCATATCGTGAAAGCTGTTCATGCGATCTGGTTCGATGAAGCTTAGAGAGGTACTTCATTGACGAGTTCGTCGTAATGGGTGTTCATGTCTATGAGACTATGCCAGTTCTCGCGTAGGAGCCTTGCTGACTTTGCATCCTTCTCGTTCAGAGCTACGAACCTGTCCCACATGGCAAAGTCTCTGAACTCGACATGTATCTGATACGTCCTAGGATTCGCACCAATAGCGTAGTGCCGATAGAGCTTGCTGGGTCCGAATCCTTCTACTTTGGCTTGATGATAACTGAGAAACTCCTTCGCCTTCTTGACAAACTCCTCCTCAGTGACGCCGTCCTTAAGGTTGAAATACATGATCATAAATACCATTCTCTACTCACCCCAATTCAACACTCGAGAAGAAAGAGGCACTTATCTCTTTCCTCCCTCCCATAGAAAAACAAAGATCGAATGGAGTCCAGACGCGAATGAAGACCCTCAAGCTCGGAACCGCTGTACTACTCGCCTCACTCATCGTCATTTTCCCCGTTCAAGGCCTCCAGTTCGAGGAAGCAAAAGAAGGCGAACACTTCAAAATCCTCTATCACAAGGGCTACGACCAGCAAGCAGGCCGCCTGCTCAAGGCACACGAAGACTGCTACAAGCTCGTCACCGATTACATAGGGTATAAGCCGCCATCAAAGACAGAGATCTATCTCTGCGCAACACCTGAAGAAATCACCACAGACTTCGGCTACCCAACCAAGCCAGCTGCAAACGATTCATGCGGCCAATTCTACAAAGGCGTCCTATTCTACTACAACCCAAAGGAACTACTCCAAACCGACGACGCCCTCGCCACACACGAAGTCACCCACGCCATCGAACGACAATTCCTATCCTTCAGCTGTCCATTCTGGTGGACCGAAGGACTTGCATGCTACCTCAGCCACCTCGCAACAAACACGACCGGCAGACCCTCACCCGGAGGCCTGTACAACAACCAGCTTCAGCTCCTAAGCAGTTCAATACTACAGAACAATCCTCCCTTCAGAACACTGCAAGACCTAGTCACCCCGCCCGCAGACCCCCTCAACTACATCACATCAACCACGGTCTTCCTCTACATAGACGAAAACTACAACCAGTTAAAGATCAAGGAGCTCATCTCATCAGCAAAGACAACCGGAGACATATTCAGAGCCCTTAACACCACACTGAGGAAAGATTTCACCAAGTTCCAATCCGAATGGAAAAACTGCCTCACAGGAGCTGTCAAAGGAATAGCAGACGCCCAAACCGCAGTGAAAACAGCCGAGCAGGAGCAAAGGACTCGCGGATTGGAAGGCGCCAAGACAAAGCTCTCCGACGCTATCAACGCATTCAACGTTGGGAGGTATCGTGAAGCCACAGCCAAGGCAAGCGAAGCCACAGGGCTTGCACAGTCAAGCACGAAGCGAGCCGCCGTTTTCGAGTTCAGCAATCTCACCATAAGCCCAAAGGAACCAACAGTCGGTAAAACCCTCACCATATCAGCCCACATCACGAACACCGGAGAAGCACAGGGGGAAACCATCATTACTCTGAAGATCAACGGACTCCCAGTCGAAAACAGAACGGTCAATCTCGCAGCCGCCCAAGCACAGACAATAGTCTTCTCCTTGACCCTAAAGAACGAGGGAACCTACCAGGTGAACGTTGACGAACTGAATGGAATCTTCACTGTTAGACAGGCCAGCCAATACCCAATACCCCTACTCCTGACCATCCCCGCACTGATAATCCCAAGCTACCTACTATGGAAAAGAATGAAGACGAAGAAGACCAACTAACCCGCCTCTTTCATCGGGCTCGACACGTTCAACCCAGTGACTCCCGTAGAACCAGTAGCCAGTGTGCTAATCTCGTTTGGCTTATAAGCTTGACAGAAGCAGTTTCAAGCAGAGGAATCCAGTAAGACGTCAACGGTAGAGGAACTGCAGGAAAAGGCCGTAAAGTACTTCTGTACTCGACCCAGCAACTTCCCCGTTGGTCGCCCCTACAGCTGCTGTGAAAGCGTTCTCTCCGCTCTGAACGAGTATCTAGACGTGGGAAAAGATCTGATACCAAAGATGGGGCAGGCATCGGAGCAGGCGCCTCTCTGAACGGTCTGCTCTGCAGCTGCATCTCAAGCGTAGCCATCGCCATTGGCATGAAGTACGGGAGAACAAGCCCAGAAGAAAACCCCCAACCAGTGTGGAACATGGTTGACAGCTACGTAACAGAATTCAAAAACAAATGGGGAGCAGTGAACTGCCGCGAACTCACAGTCCTAGATGTAGAGACTCCTGACGGCTTCAAAGAGTACTACAAAAGCGTCCATGACTATGCCTGTGCAGACAGAATCGGATTCGCCGTCAAAAAAGGAACAGAGATACTCGAGAAATAGTCAGCAGCTAATATCTCTTACAAGAACCCCACAAGCCGCGACGAAGGCAGTCTTCATGGGCTCACTATTTAAACTAAAAAACTTGTCATCTGCACACGCACACGAGGGATCACGATTCCACCAACGAGAAGAGAATCCCCACAACTCATTGTTGTCGAGCGGAAGAATCATGAACCAAAGCACATTCCCCTGAGTGAGAAGAGAACTACCACCTTCGAGCCGAAGCATTCGTCAGAGATCGATCGATCCTCACTATCGGTAGCAAGGGCGCTACCGGGTAGACCTAGCTATGAACTCTCTAAATCTTTACGGGTAACCAAGCAGGAGAGACCGGTCCAGACTGCAGTTGATGCTCTCTGCAAGGCAGTTCAAAGATCGATCTCGGTTACGATCGAGAAATCTGCAAAGCTGAAGAGATTGCCTTTGCATGGGCTTCTCAGGGTTCCTCAAGGTTTGATCGATCGAGTTGTTCGTCACATCAGTAATAGCCAAGAAACGTACAAAGCTAAAGTAAGTGTGAATAGGGCTGTCCAGAGGATCTTGCTGTAGTCGAAGATTGTTCTGCCGCCCATTGGGGCTATTGGAAACGTGTCGAAGAAAGCGCCGATTATGCACATTGCCAGCCCGATGCTGCCTATTGCCTTGAAACCGCCTATTAGAAGAAGGCAGAAGAAGCCTGCGAGAGCCAACGAAATGAAAATTTCGGCTGAAGATACAATTGCTTCCAGACGTTTCGTCAATTTAGGTTCACAATGTACACTTCGACTTGGAGAAGAGAAAGGCACCTTAAACGCTAACGTTGTAACCAGAAATGTGGCCAGACCAAGATACCACAATTTGTGTTCAGTCCAAACGCCTCGCTTTCTCGAGTAGACTATCGAAATGAAGGCTTTCACGAACCCTACGAGAATGCTGGTGCCCAGAATTGTGGGAAGGACCACCAGAATTTGAGTAAGACTGTCCACTTTGACGTAAGAAAAACAAAACCCTAATACTGCAATTGAGATGCAGTAGGCTATCGCTTCGGACTTCGTGGGCATGAAGGGTGAACCTGTTTTCTCGCCCACAGTTAGTTTTCGTTTTGAGGACATGAAGTCCTCCAGCCATTTTTTCAAAGTTTCAGGAAGTAAGTCACTGGTTTTTTCAGTTACTCTGTCTGTCGGCAAGCCAGACGGAGCGATGGCAGCAGCGACAGCTATTGATACACCGCCAGTTGCGATCGTAGCTACGACAGTGGCAGCTACGGCGTTTGTCGGCTCCGGTGCCCAAGCGGTTGTCTCAGGATTGGATAGAATTGGCGATGGGCCCGCACCGTCCATCTTGACAAGGAAGAAAGCTGGGCCGGCTGAACCAAAAGATTCTGTGCTGCCTCCAAGCGCGTATCCGCCATCCTTCGTTCGAATCATAGAATTGGCTACGTCGGTGGCTGCTCCTCCAAATGTCTGGTTCCATTGCATATTCCCGGATGAGTCAGTCTTGACCAACCAGATATCCTGATTGCCAGCACCAAAGGACTCCGTGTAACCAGCCAACGCATAACCCCCGTCAGGCGTTTGAGCTATTGAACGCGCTATTTCCTCCGACGTACCTCCGTATGTTCGGTCCCACTGCAATCTCCAGAAGCGCTGGTCTTGACAAGCCAAAAATCATAAGACATACTTGTGCTCCCATCAAAAGATCCTACGAAGCCGCCTATTGCGTACCCCGAATCGCTCGTCTGAACCAAAGAATAGCCAGTGCTGTTCACTCCCACGTCCCCGAACGTTCGGTTCCATTGCATGGTCCCAGAAGAATCTGTTTTGACCAGCCAACATTGATGACCGTTCTGTCGCCCAGTCATTGCATACCCCCCGTCACTTGTCTGAATCACCGAATATGCCACATCTCTGCCAGGGGTTCCGTATGTCTGGTTCCACTGCTCTGCTCCAGAGGCATTAGCCTTTAGAAGCCAAAAATCGCTGTCTCCTCGTCCAAAATTATTCGTGAAGCCAGCTATTGCATATCCTCCGTCGCTAGTCCCAACCATAGACCACGCGTTGTCGTTGTACGGGCCTCCCTAAGTTCTATTCCATTGAACATTCCCAGAAGCGTCAATCTTGAATACCCAGAAGTGACCGGAGGCATTTGAAGGCCATGTTACGCCTGCTACTGCGTATCCTCCATCACTCGTCTTGATAATGGCATGCGCCTCATCTGTGTATGCACCTCCGTAGGTCTTGTTCCACTGCATGTTTCCAGAAGAATCAGTTTTAACGATTAAGGCCTGACTATCAGTGTCATTGCGGAGCTGTGTGGTCCCTGCTAAAATATATCCTCCGTCGTTTGTCTGAACCACGGACCTCGCGTGGTCGTCGACACCTCTGGGATAGGTTCGGCTCCATTCTACGGTTGCTACCGCATTACGAACTACCAAACCGAAAAAAAGCAAGCCAAAGAGAGCAACGCTCATGATTATTAGCCTTCTGTTCTTAGTTAGCAACATACTCACCCCTCAAATACCATCCGCCCGGCAATTCTAATATAAGCCTTGCAACCCTGTATCAGTAACTTTGACCATCACTGAGTTGATCGTAATTGCGCAGAAACAGGAAAGCGTCGTTGAGCCCGACTTTTGAAAGCAGCTCCAAAGCTTCTTCGACTGTTGCTCCAACCGTTTCTATCAATGGTTTATCATGATCGATCGAAAGAGAGGCTAGGATAATGAAGGGCAAGAGCCCAATTTCATTCGCATCTAGTCTAAGAGACTCCAACATTATTAGGACAGACGCTGCTAGAATTATGGTCCCAGAAAGGAGCGTTTGATTACCCCGTTCATCAACGTTCTTGTTGAGGTTTTGATATTCCAAATCGAGGTTCCTATCTTCTGTTTCCCTTGACATTCTGACTACGCCCTTTTCATCTACCAATCCTTCTCTTGCACGCCTTCGATCTTCTTCGCGCTCGCTCGCGAAGAATGCATAAGCTGCAGATACCCCAATGCCTACGACTAAATAGCAGATCACGAAAAAGAGGCGCAACAGGCGCGAACCGAAGAATACCAAGAATGCCAGGGGACAACCGGCTTCTTTGTGCAGGTTTAGTGTGAAAAAACGTTGATAATTCGACCTTTAAGGGTTATCATTATGCGCGCAAAAGGCGCACATTATCTCTGGAACTGCAACTGATCGATCGCAGCATGATCGTAGACGAGAACTGACTCTTATTAGTTTCTTGACGGTATGAAGCTTTGAAGATTTTTATATGCGTAGCGTACTAAGTATTTAGTGCGTTGTGCATATAAAAAGGCGAGCGACTGTGTCGAGTCTTGAAGAAATCGTGCTTAAAGATTATATAGCTGATAATCTGTCTCGCCTTTTCCCTGGTTTGGAATTCGTTAGTCGTCATGAGCGAGTTGCCGACAAAGGAATCTTCGACATACATGCAAAGGATTTGAATGGGGTTGACTATTGCATTGAAATCAAAGGAACTCGATGCAATCGACTAACCATAGGACAGATTGTTGAGTATAAGGCAGATCTGGCAAGGGTAAATTCTCAGGCAAGAATTATACTTGTTTGCAAAGATGTGGACGCGTCATTAAAGGAATTATTGAAAAAGATCGGAGTCGATGTTCATACCTTCTCGGACCTGGAAATACCGGAAATCCTCGCGAATCATCAGGCTAAGAATGGGCTAATGAAACTCAGTCCAGTTGAGCAGAAGGCTTATTTTGCTCTCTTGAGGCAAGGGTCCACTATTGTAAGAGCAGAGCACCTTTCTTCTGTGCTTGATATTTCTCATGCATGGGCCAAGAACATTCTGTCAAAACTGGCAAGGCATGGCGCTGCTCAGAGGGTTGGTAAAGGGAAATATGCAGTCATTCCTGCTGATCTTATGTTTGGCAGAAAAAGCTACGTTGTCGATCCTTTCGCTTTAGTGAGTGAGTTGATGAGGGGAACCGACTATTATGTTGCTTATTGTAGTGCTGCTTAGATTCATGGAATAACTGAAGGGATGCCGTTTAGGACCACTGTGGCAGTGCTGAAACAGTCGAGGCCGATCAGAATCGGGAACGTATCTGTGAGCTTTGTCAATTTGAAGGAGTCAAGGTTCTTCGGATACGAAGAAATCAGGTATTTGGGCGTTGCTTTGAATGTGTCGGACCTGGAGAAGACCTTGGTTGATTGTGTTGATAGGCAGGGGCTATGCAGTGGAATTGCTGAAGTAGTACGCATTTTGGGGAATGCCTTTGAAACTGAAAAGTTGGACGGGCAGAAGTTAGTGTCCTATGTGAAGAGGTTCCAGAGTCATGCTGTTGCCCAAAGACTGGGTTTTATCCTAGAGTATCTTGAAAAACGCAGGAAGATCCAAGTAGAGCATGGAATTCTCGACCAGTTGCTGCAATTGAGGGGCTCCAAAATATACCCCCTTGATGTTAAAGCCTCAAAGCAAGGTGAGGTTTCAAGAGAATGGAAGATAATCAACAATGCAGGTTATCTCGAGATTTGACTGAGCAGCGACGAGCTGAACAGAGTTGCTAAGACTTACCAGTCATGAAATAAGAGTTTGGGCTGATGAGCAAGGCTTTCCGGACATGTTATTTGCTGAATTGGACTACCGTCTTGTGAGAATTCTTGAGGCCTTGTATCGTGACGATTTCTTGGCAAAGCGTCTGTACATCAAGTGCGGTACTGCGATAAACAAGCTATATCTGGGTGAAACTTCACGCCTTTCTATAGACTTGGATTTTAACCATGTGGGTCCCAAAGGAGAGGTTTTGAAAGAAAGACACGATGTCCGAGAGCGGATCGTGGAGCTTCTGAAGAAACAAGATAGTTCATACGTCACTCATTCAAAGCACAGGTATGAGCAGACCACAATTAAAGCAAAGTACAAAGCCGTAGCAGGTCCCATTCGGAATTTCAAGATAGAGATTTCTCATATTGAGCGTTTTCCTATAGTCTCACCGGTTCAGAGGCAAGTGAGAACACCTGACGGTCTAGCTGACGTAACTACTTACGCTCTAGAAGAACTGACGGCGACAAAGCTTAGGGCTCTGCTTGAGCGGTTCAAGGGCAGAGATGTTTATGACTTGTACTTTATTTCTCAGCTTAAGACCAATCCAGCTGTAACGCGAAAGATGTTTCTGTACTACTTCTACAGGTCTTCCAAGGTTTTCAATCCAAAGATTCACTATAGAAATCTGACCAAGCGATACACTGGTGGCAAGTACGCTGACGACGTGTCAGCCTTTGTTAAGCCAACGGTTCAATTCCATTTGGAGACAGCTGCACAAGAGGTAATAACAAGATATTCGTTTATCAATGAGCTTGATGCAAGAGACACAGACTTTCTTAAGCTAGCAGGTATGCTTCTCGGGAAAAAAGTGCCAAAAGAAAGCGTTTCAAGGTTGGAAAAAGTGGAGAAACCGTTCAAGCTCTTGTTTGACGATATGAACATATCCCAAGAGGCCCTAGACATGTCCACAGACGAGATCAAACTCTATCGCAAGAAAAAACGGGAACAGAAGGATTCTAGAAAATAGCCAGTTCAAGCGGAATCGATCGATCGAAAGTTGGTAGGATTAGAAGAGTAAGAAGAGCAGAGGAATGATGAGGAGCGTGATGATTGTGCCTAAAACGAGTGTGAACCTCATTGTCTTCCACTCTTCGCCATAGGCGCCTATGATGGCGAGGCTTCGAGCCATCTTACGGACATCAACTATCCCCAGATTGCTGATGATGTGACCACCAATGAGGGTAAGAGGTCGGACTATTCCGAGGACTTTGGCAACGATGAAGTGGAAGCGTACAAAGAAAAGTGTCGATGTCAGCTCGGAGCCGAAGAGCATGCAGCCGAAGACGGCCATGAAGGGGACGAGAGCCATGTAGAGATTGGGCCCTGCCGTGGAGGCGGCGTTGGCGAGGGCGTTGATCAGGTTGAGGTCGGCGCGCTCTGGCGGTAGCACTAGCATGTTCTTCTCGTTGATGATCATGCCACTCCAGTTATAGGTGAAGACCATCCCGGAGCAGACCCAGCTCGCGAAAAGGTATGGGATAAGCCTCTTCTTGAGTAGGCCTGTCGACCTCCTGATCGTCTCTTGGGTTGGCTTGATTAGTAGGAGTGTGAGCAGTATGCTAATGAGACACCAGACATAGGGTTGGAAGACTTGGAAAGGCATGACTTGGTCGGCGATGATAGGAATGTTCACGGCGATTGGGTCGAGTACCTTAGCGATCCAGGGGAGGGATGCTATACTGGTGAGAGTCGATACAATGATGATGGGAGCAAGGGCGCGGAGAAGTTGATATTTCTCATCACTAGACATTGGTTTACTTACAGCCCCCTCCTCAGGGTTGAACCACCCGATCCTTGACCCGATTATATTCACGAGTAGAAGGAAAGCGACGCCGAAGATGCCTAGGATTACTCCGACCCCCATGATGCTCATTGTTGATAGGAGAAGATTTGCGACGGCGGCGAGGACGACCCCATAGATCACGACAGAGACGGCATGCTTAACCTTCACATGTATGCCATCACGTTTGAGGGTCCAGAGGATGGCGAGTGTAAAGATGGGTACTGTAAACCACATGAAACGACCGATGATACCTGCGAGATCGGACTCGGTAAATCCGAACGTCTTCCCATAAACCTGGACGGGCACGGTTATTGGGGTGCTGAGGTAAGCGAAATGGCTGAAAGCATCGCAACTCCCGTCGACAAGTATTGGAACCGCCCATGCACTGACACCGTAACTGCTGAGCACCATAGCGATCCAATCAATACCAGCCCCAGCAGAGAGCATGAGGATTCCGATGCCAAAAGAGAGGAAGTATATCTTGAAGACCTTCCCACCAGGCATTCGTTTCAGGGCGTTGCGTATAACGTCAAAGCAGCCGTTCGACAGCATATAGAAGGTGAGGAAGAAGCTGCATATCCAGGCGAGAGTATATTTGTGGATTACGAGGATCCCATAGAGCCATCCTGCCGCGAGGATGGCGAAGGATGTGCCAGAAAAGCCATAAGAGAGGGCTAAAGACAGAATAGTGCTTAGAAGCCCCGCCTTATGAGTAGGCCACTTCAATATCGTGATGCAGACGAACATGCAAGTTAGGGGTACGAGCGCCAATATGACGCCTATCAAAGATTAATCACATGAAACGTAGGAGTACTGCTACAGTATATAATCATATTTTATGAAGTTAGGACTTACGCATTTGAAGGTTTAATTCTCTCCGTTCATCGTTTACATCCTGGTTCTGAGAAGGCATGAATCCTCCGAGATGCGACGGCTTGGACTACATCCACTTCCTCATAGCGGCGCAGCGAGTATTCACCTGCACCGAGGCGGCCAGATGCCAGCCAGAGGCTGAGGATGCACCCGCCCACGACGCCTTCACCCGGCTGC
>Ga0315296_10000611_pt1 | contig 32597 bp, 38 predicted proteins | sample YL17G14_18_MG_FD_203921 | JGI IMG/M metagenome (GOLD analysis project Ga0315296, IMG submission 203921) | Sediment microbial communities from Yellowstone Lake, YNP, Wyoming, USA - YL17G14_18 | ecosystem: Environmental > Aquatic > Freshwater > Lake > Sediment | place: USA: Wyoming | collected... | reverse complement strand
CCCCCTTGAAGCCATTAGCCCCCCGACTGAATACAAAAGGCGGAGAACAAAGAAGGAGTGAGCCGGCTTCGGCTAATGAAAAACGCCTTGACATGTTATCCTCTAAACATTATACTGAAAAAATCAGCGCGGGGTGGAGCAGTGGAAGCTCGTTGGGCTCATAACCCAAAGGTCGCTGGTTCGAATCCAGCCCCCGCTACCAATAAAAATGAGGCAGGTTCAATTGAGTCTGCCTTTAGTTTTGCCCCTGAGAAGTCTGAATCCTGTTTTCGCAACCAAACCGGAGGTTAAGCCAGCCTCCAGATAGATACTCCGGGTAGTACCGGCACAATAATCGTACCAAATAAAGAAAGAAGGAGACGACTGGTGAAAAGCGAACCTGCTCCCCGGATAGAGATTGACCTGGACCTATGTAACCGCTGTAAGCTGTGTGTGGATTCTTGTTTTCTTGACGTACTTCGCTGGGATGATAAAGAGGAAAATCCAGTGGCTGCCTATCCCGAGGACTGTGTCTGGTGTTTGGCTTGTGAAGACGCCTGCCCCGTTCAGTGCATTGAAGTGATACCTAGCACCACGGCTATACCGGCGCGCATACCGCCGCCGTATTAGTTGCTGTAACCTGGAGAATCCTCAGAAATGAAGGGAGACGTAGAATGGCGAAACTAGAGGATTTGGGAGAGGTTATCTCCACAGATGTGCTTATCATTGGCGGTGGCATTGGTGGTCTGGTAGCGGCCATCAAGGCGAAAGAGGAATCTCCGAAGCTGGATGTGCTTATGGTGGACAAGCAGACCATCGGCTGGTCGGGAAAAGCACCTAAGGGAGGGGGGGTACTAACCTTCGTCGGGCCGGATGATGACCCGGATAAGTTTGCCGAATATCATATAAAGAACATCGGCTATTATCTGAATGACCAGGAGTTGTTATATGCTTATGCCCGCGAATCGTACGGGGCAGTTCAGCAGCTGGCAGAGTGGGGAGTAAAGGTGATAAGGGATGCTGAGGGAAAGTTCGTTATTTTCAAAATGCTAGCAAATCCATGGTCGACGGCCCCGGTTGACCTGGATATGCTGTTGCCGTTACGCGCCCGGGCACGCAAAGCGGGAGCGAAGATACTGAACAAGATTCATGTGGCCGAGCTCCTGAAACAAGACGACCGGGTTGTGGGGGCGGTTGGGTTCAGTCTAATTGATGGCCGCTTCTACATTTTCAAGGCTAAAGCCACAGTACTGGCTAACGGCAGCTGTAACTACAGGGTGAAGCGGATGTGGGCCACTGGTTGTGGTGACGGTATTGCGGCAGCCTATCGGGCCGGGGCGGAGATGAGGAACGCCGAGTTTGGCAATTTCTTCGACCTGCACCGGCTGGATACTGATAGTCCCGGCGGCGGACCAGGCCGAGCCAGTCTGGTCAATGCCTTAGGTGAGGACATATTCAAAAAATACGTGTCCGGGCCCCAACCCGACATTGCCCTAGAACTGGTTTTAGGCATGGAAAAGGAGATAAGAGAAGGCAGGGGGCCAATATACAGTGTCGTGTCAGGGCCACCACCGTCTTTTGGGTCGTTGGTTCGGCGCAAAGCCGATAGCTGGCGTGCCCGCATCGTAGCTAAAGAGGCCAAATACGGGCCACCGCCTAAAGAAAAGGTAGAGGTGGTAGCGAGTTTGAACGCTGAGCTTTCATGCATAAAAGTAGACCATGAGATGAAAACCACCCTTGCCGGTCTCTGGGCTATCGGGGACACCAGCTACGCCGGTTCAGCTATGGCGGGGGCAGTATTCGCACCCCCGGCCAGAATGAGAGGCTCCGGCTTGATGAATGCCGTATTTAGCGCTATGAGGGGCGGTCCAGCCGCCGCCCGTTATGCCGCTAAGGCAGCTTCACCTGAGGTCAACTATGCCGAGGTAAAGCGGTTAAAGGAGGAGATATTTGCCCCAATGCCGCGCCAGAAGGGGCTCGAACCTTGGGATGCCATTTATGCCATACAGGAAGTAGTCTGTCCAATCAAATATAACCTGCGCCGGAGCCAGGACCATCTGGAGGAGGGTCTATCCAAGATTAAGAAGGTACAGGACAGATTACCCGAGCTGGTGGCGAAAGACGCTCATTATCTGGGTAAGTGCCATGAGGTGAGGAGCTATGCCGTATGTGCTGAGATGACCCTCAGGGCGGCTTTGATGAGAACGGAAAGCCGGGGGTGGCACTTCCGAGAGGATTATCCTCAGCGGGACGATAAGGACTGGCTTAAGTGGGTAATAGTCAAACAAAAGGGCGGGAAGATGGCAGTTTCCACCGAGCCGGTACCCATAGATAAATATAAGTTCAAACCATAAGTGCTGTGGTGTAAAGCAGGGGCAGAGGTGCTGGGGCGAAAGCCTCAACCTAATATAGAGAAGGAGAAAAAGAATGCCGAAAAAAATGCAAAGCTATGACCCTACCCGAGATACCGTTGTTGATCATAAAATACACGGTGTTACCCCGGAGATGATTGACTGGTGGTGGGACAACATGGAGAAAGGCTACCCCTTGTGGTGTCCCAAGGAGCACAAATCGTTTGTCTGGGAAATCGCACCGGGCAAGAACGGGCATGTAGGTTCTGTTCAGCTCATTGAAGAGAGTATCGGTGGGGGACGCGTTATGAAAATTCACGTCCGCTGGGCGCATACGGATGAGGTGCCCGACCTGCCCCTAATTTACGAGCATATTTTAGTGGCCAGCACTCCTACTCCGGAGGGCAAATATAGCGGCCGGTTTCTCACCCACCAGTATGAAGCGACATCTTACGGCACACGAATGCGCTCCATATCGCGTTCGCCGGGGCCTAGACCGGCGGGGTTCGGTGAAGCTTGGGCCAGACATAATAGAGCTGAAGTGAGCACTTTTCCTGACTTTCTGCCCCAACTGTATAGGATGTGGCAGGCGGTCAAAGACCCGACGATCAATGTCCCTTGTTGCTTGAAATATCCCTACAAGGATATTAATAAGAAGAGAACTGGCTGAAGTTATACCAAACTAAATTGCTGAATGTTGGATAAGAAACCGGTTCCGGTTGTGGTTCGAATCCAGCCCCCGCTACCAAGAATGAGATTAAGAGGCACAGCGAAAAGGCGGTGCTTTTTTGTTTGCTCGCGGCGTTAATGATAGAATTCTATCTGGGTCGGGGGAAGATGAACGAAGAACTAATTGCTCCTTGCGGCATGAACTGTGGAATATGCAGTGGATTCCTTGCTCGCAAATATGACGTAAAAAGCAAGGGAATCAGAATGCCTTACTGCATCGGTTGTCGACCGAGAGGTAAGATGTGCGCCTTCCTCAAAAAGAGATGCCATCTACTCTTGAGCGGACAGATACAATACTGCTATGAATGTGACGACTTTCCCTGCGAAACCCTCCGTAAGCTCGACAAAAGGTACCGGACCCACTTCCGGATGAGTATGATTGAAAACCTGGAATACATCAAGAAGAATGGTATTAAGCAATTTCTTGACCGGGAAAAGAAGAAATGGCAGTGCCCCGAGTGTGGGGAGGTAATATGCTGCCACAATGGTATCTGCTTTAATTGCGGACTAGATTTGTTGAAGAATAAAAAGAAGCTATACCGATGGGATGATGACGACGCACCGCCGTCATAACTATCTGGCTTCCTTCCCATTTTGTTCTTGATGCCCACCGCTCAAAAGCATTATCAATTAACTACTCAATCATCTACCGATTGCTCCAAGTTAACACCGCTATAATATTTATAATACCAGTCTGGTTGTCATTCGACAACAGAAAAGGTCTATCTGTTACTTTCCCCCTACATTTTTGTCAGCTACAGCTTTATAGTAAGCAGCCTCATATTTCCGCGCCGAAGCTTGCCACGAGAAATCCAGCTTCATTACCCTCTGCATTGCCCGGTGCCAAGCCTCTTTGTTTCTAAAAGCATCTATGCCTTTTTTAGCCGCAGTTACTAGAGCCTCCGGAGTGTAGTCTTGAAAGACAAAACCACTACCTTGTGCGAGGTCAGGAGTCAATTCTAACACAGTATCAACCAAGCCTCCGGTATGGCGGACTATAGGTAGCGCCCCATAGCGCAGGGCGATTAGCTGCCCCAGACCACAGGGCTCAAAACGGGACGGCATGAGGAACATATCACAACCAGCATAGATGAGGTGAGCCAAGGGGTTGTCAAAGGCAATAAATAATGCCGTCTGCTCCGGGTATTCAGAAGCTATTTGGCTCAGCATGTTCTCATAGTATTCTCTGCCCCGACCCAGAATAACCAGCTGAGCTCCGGTTTCTTCCAAAATCGGGGCAGCCGCTTTATCCAGAATGTCAAAGCCCTTTTGCTCGTCCAGGCGTTGCACTATGCCGATTAAAGGAACATGAGCATCTTGTGGCAGATTGGCTCTCTCTTGAAGAGCTAGTTTATTTTTAACCCGTCTTTCGGTTGTTGACCAATCATAATTGGCCAGAAGGTATGGGTCAGTCTCGGGGTTGTATTCATCATAGTCAATGCCGTTGACTATGCCCAGTAACTCCTTTTGCCGGTAGCGCAGGAGGGGGTCAAGCCCCTCTCCGTATTCCGGGGTAACAATCTCCCGGGCATAGGTCTCGCTAACGGTAGTCACTAAGTCAGCCCATAAAATTCCCTGGCTCATAAAATTGAGGGGTGGCTCTGGCGCATCGGCGGGATAATCATCCCAGTCTTTCTTAAGGTTAGATTCGGCCAGAAAAGTCTCATCAAAGGCTCCCTGATAGGCTAAATTGTGGATGGTAAATATTGTGGCCCCGGGATAGCGAGCTTTCTTCAGCTCCATAACCAGCAGGGAAGAATGCCAGTCATGGCAATGGACTATTTCCGGTTGCCAGTCCAGTTGTGGCAGTATCTCAAAAACGGCCCTGGAGAAAAAAAGGAACCGCTCAAGGTCGTTCTCGCTATATATTTCTTCGCCACCAAAATATTGGCGGCTTTCAATCATATATACCGGGACTCTATCTCCCAGAGTAGTAGCATTCAAGCTAGCTGGTTGTATCTTGCCCATTATCTCTATCTCAAATTTATCCTTTACCGTGGTTAAGGGGTATTGACCGGTATTGATACCGCCATATTGGGGGATTATTATACGGACATCATGCCCGAGCCTAGCCAGGGCATTGGGCAAAGAACCGATGACATCAGCCAATCCGCCTACCTTGGCCATCGGACTAGCTTCGGCAGCAACAAAAAGTATCCTCATCCTTTGTCGTATCCCCCTTTCGTATCGCTATAATAAAGCCTCCTCTTATTATTAACTGGATTTTAGTATGGGCTGGTCAAAAAAACAAGGCATTCGTGGTATAATTGGGCTATGAAGCGGGAGCTGATGGATATTCTAGCCTGCCCGGTGTGTAAGGGACAATTGGAATTAGCTGTGGAGGCAGAGAACGAGCAAGAGGTGGTTACCGGCTCCCTGTACTGCCGGAAATGCGATGAGCATTACCCCATAAAAGATACCATCCCCAATCTGCTGCCGCCGGAGCTACGCCGTTAGTCAGGGCTATAGCTTACCCCGGTCTGGGGGGATTCCCATACTTCCACAGCGGCGATTGAGACCTTGGCTCCAGCCAGCTTGGGCTGGAGTTCTTTATAAATAGTAGTGGCGATGTTCTCTGAAGACGGATTGAGCTTGTCAAATGGAGGCACATCATTAAGACAGACGTGGTCAAACCGGGAGATGACATCGGCTAAGTGCTGTTTTAGCTCACTAAAATCGTAGGCGATGCCGATGTCATCAAGACTGCTGGACTTTATCCTCACCACTACCTGAAAACGATGTCCGTGCAATGCCTCACACTTGCCCCGATAACCCCTCAGAAAATGGGCGGCATCAAAATGCTGCTCTACCGATATCTCAAACACTCTAAACACTCTCCCATTTAAATACTCCCTGGACTCCCTGTTTAAGTTCTTGAAGTAGCGTGGCTACGGTCTTGCCATTTATCGGGTGCAGTAGCTCAGGGACAATCTCAGCTAAAGGGATAAGAACAAACGCCCTCTCGGTCAGCCGGGGGTGAGGAATAACCAGTTCCGAGGTTTCAACAACCTGGTCGCCATAAAACAGGATATCTATATCTATAATGCGGGGGGTACCAGAGCCACCTGACCTGCCTAGCTTGGCTTCAACACCCTTGGCTAGAGCCAGTAGCGCCACGGGGGGGAGGGTGGTGGTGACCCGGCACACCAGATTGAGAAAACGAGGCTGCTCAATATCGCCTACTGGCTCAGTATCATATACCGAGGAAACCTTTTCGACCCGTAGCCGTTGCGAGAGGAACTCCAACGCCCTATTTAGATTACCCTGGCGGTCTCCCAGATTTGAGCCGAGACCGAGGTAAGCGGTTACCGATTTAATCTCCACAGCAAAAACTCCACTGATATTGTAGCACCCTTTGGCTACTTATCAAGTATCATACTAACCCTATTCCCCTTTATCCCCCTTCCCCTTGTCAAGGGGAAGGGGGAAGATTTTTTCTGAAGAGGGACGAAGTCCCTCTAAAACTCCCTATAATATATTTTGGGGCTTCGCCTTTTTTTACTCCTCCCCTGTGTTAAGAATACATCTCCCTACTATGGAGAGGGGTAGAAAAGGAAAGGCAAAGAGGGGCGTCAGCCCCTCTTTCTTCTCCTCCCCCTCTCCCTTGAGGGAGAGGGGGACAAAGGGGGTGAGGGTGATAAACACTTACTAGCTAGACTTGCCTGTGTAATAGGCAATATGATATTATTATTGGCATCTATATCCAACTTAGGTCAGGAGATATAGAGTCCAAATGGCAATGCAGAATAAAATGGCTAAATTAGCCGAGCTGGAAAAACAGGCAAGGGCCGGGGGTGGGGAAAAGCGCACCCAGCAACAGCACGCCAAGGGTAAGTTGACCGCCCGGGAGAGGATTAACCTTCTCCTTGACCCGGGCACCTTTGAAGAGCTAGACCCCTTTGTCACTCACCGCAGCACCGACTTCGGACTGGCGGAGCAAAAATACCTGGGTGATGCCGTGGTTACCGGCTCAGGCAAGATTGACGGCAGGCTGGTCTTTGTCTCCTCTCAGGACTTCACGGTGCTTGGCGGGACAATATCTGAAGTATCAGCGCAAAAGGCTTGTAAGGTTATTGATTTAGCCGTTAAAAAGGGAGCGCCGACAATTGCCATATGGGACTCCGGTGGCGCCCGCATTCAGGAAGGGGTGTTGAGTCTCAGTGGCGTCGGCGACATACTGCTACATAATACGTTATGTTCCGGGGTTATCCCCCAAATATCAGTAGTAATGGGACCCTCGGCCGGCGGAGCTGTCTACTCACCGGCGATAACCGATTTCGTCTTTATGGTCAAGGGGATAAGCCAGATGTATATCACCGGCCCCGACGTCATCAAGGCAGTCATCAATATAGACGTAAGTCATGAAGAGCTGGGAGGAACCAAGACTCATGCCGGGAAGAGCGGTGTAGCTCACTTTATCGCTGAGAACGAGTCAGAGTGCATTCAGATGGTGCGCCGCCTGCTCAGCTTTCTCCCCCAGAACTTCAGGAGCGACCCTCCCCAGATAAAGCCAACCGACGACCCCAATCGAACGGATGAAAACCTGCTTAACATCATCCCGGTTAAGTCTAACAAGTCTTATGACATGAAGCAGATAATCACCAGCGTCATAGATAATGGTGACTTTATGGAGGTGCACCGGAACTTCGCCCCTAACTTGATTGTCGGTTTTGCCCGGCTAAATGGCAGACCGGTGGGGATTGTCGCCCAGCAGCCCGCTTATATGGCGGGAATTATTGATATTGATGCCTCGGTTAAAGGGGCTAGGTTCGTGCGATTCTGCGATGCCTTCAACATCCCCTTGGTCAGCTTCGTTGATGTCCCGGGATTTATGCCCGGCCCCAAGCAGGAGCATGGTGGCATCATCCGGCACGGGGCTAAGTTTATCTATGCCTATGCTGAGTCCACTGTGCCCAAGGTTACTGTCATCATCCGCAAGGCTTACGGCGGCGCCTATATCGTGATGAGCTCAAAGCACCTCCGCGGCGATATTAACTATGCCTGGCCTACCGCCGAGATTGCCGTCATGGGAGCGGAGGGGGCAGTAGATGTTCTCTATAAACAGGTTATCGCCAAGTCCGATAACCCCAAGAAAACCCGGCAGAAACTGGTCAGGGAGTATAAAGCGAAGTTTGACAACCCTTACATAGCGGCTGCCAGGGGCTACATTGATGCCGTCATTGACCCCACGCTCACCCGCCCCAAGCTAATCAGGGCACTGGAGATGCTGGAGAAACCCGCTGATAGCACCCGTTCCCAGAAAAAACACGGGAATATTCCACTATAAAGAGGCAGGGGAGGAAATGGAGGACAAGAAATTAACCGCTATTATCAGTGCTATTACCGCTTATATCCAGATGGAGCAAAAACCGCCTCAAGTAGCTCCCCACGTCAAACCAAGAACAAAACAAAACGGCGGGAAATTTCCCAAGGATGGGAGTTAAACAATGCCAACTAGAAAGAAATCAAAGATGGAGACAACAGGAAACCGACTAAAAATCACTGATGTTACCTTCCGTGACGGACACCAATCCTCGCTGGCAACGCGAATGCGCACCGAGGATATGGAACCTATCGCAAAAGAGATGAACAAGGCGGGGTTTTACTCCATGGAGGTCTGGGGTGGTGCCACCTTTGATGTCCCTACCCGATTCCTCAATGAAGACCCGTGGGAGAGACCCCGCATCCTTAAACGGCTGATGCCTGATACCCCCCTCCAGATGCTGCTCCGAGGACAGAACCTGGTGGGCTACCGCAACTACGCCGACGATGTGGTTACTGCCTTTGTCCATCACGCCGCTGAAGTGGGCATTGACATCTTCCGGGTATTTGACGCCGTGAACGACGAGCGTAATTTTGAAGCCAGCCTTAAGGCAATCAAGGAATGCGGTAAGCATGCCCAGCTTACGCTATGTTACTCCCTCACCGAGCCCAAGCTGGGGGGGCCGGTATATAACATTGATTATTTTGTCAATAAAGCGCTCATCCTTCAGGACATGGGGGCGGATAGCCTGTGCATCAAGGATATGGCTGGTCTTATTGCCCCCGACGATGCCTATAACCTGATTAAAGCGCTTAAGCAGGTATTAAAGATACCGGTACAGCTACATACCCATCACACCAGTGGCATGGGGCTGATGAGCTGCCTCAAAGCTATTGAAGCCGGGGTAGATATTATTGATACCGCCCTGGCTCCCTTCGCCCTGCGCTCTTCCCTACCACCGATTGAGCCGGTTGTGGTCGCTCTTCAGGGAACGCCCCGAGACACCGGGCTTAACTTGGCTCATCTATTTAAATTGGGAGAATATTTTGAATCTATAGCCCCCAAGTATCGGGACTTTCTTGATACCACCCGCATGTCGGTCATTGATACTGCGGTACTGATGCACCAGATTCCTGGTGGTATGACCACCAACCTAGTGGCTCAGCTACGAGAGGCTAACGCTCTGGATAGAATTGAAGAGGTCTATGCCGAGCTGCCACGAGTGAGAAAAGAGCTTGGCTACCCACCCCTGGTCACCCCCACCAGCCAGATTGTCGGCATTCAAGCCGTCCAGAATGTCCTCTTCGGCCGATATAAGATGATATCAGACCAGGTAAAAGACTACGTCTACGGGTTATACGGTAAGCCTCCCGCCTCCGTTGACCCGGAGGTTCAGAAAATAGTGCTTAAAGGTTATGCGCGGGGGGAGACGCCCATCACCTGCCGCGCCGCCGATATACTGGAGCCTGAACTGGAAAAAGCCAAGGAGGCGACCAAAGGTATTGCTAAGGATATTGGTGATGTGCTCATCTATGCCCTCTATCCCACTACCGGGATGCGCTTCTTGAGGTGGAAATACGGCCTGGAGACCCCACCCCCAGAGGTAAAGCCAAAGACCATTGATGATGTAAAGCGCGAGGATGAGCTCATTGCTAAGGTAAAAGCCGGTAAGCTGGCGGGGAAAGAGACGCCGGTAACAAAGCCGAATGTCAGAACGTTTAACGTCTATGTCGGCAATGAGGTCTATAGCGTCGGCGTGGAGGCAGTTGGTGCGCCACTACCGGCACCGGCGGCAGCACCAGCCGAACCAGTTGAAGAAGCTGAGGAAGTCGAAGAAAAAGCACCGCCAACAGCCGCCAGAGCCGAAGAGACCGCTATTGTCGCCCCAATGCCCGGTATAATAATACGTTACGAGGTAAAGGTCGGCGATAAGGTCAAGGCTGATGATGCCATTGTTATCCTGGAAGCAATGAAGATGGCTAACGCGATAACTACCCCGGTTAGCGGACGGGTTAAAGCGATAAACTTCGCCAGCGGCGACAAGGTAGCTAGAGACGATATTCTGGCGGTAATCGGCTAGCTAATAAAGCAGGGCTTACGTGGGTAAGACATTAGCCGAGAAGATACTGAGCCAAAAGTCGGGAAGCGATGCCCGGTCAGGAGACATTGTTATTGCCCAGGTAGACCTGGTCTTCGCTCAGGATACTACCGGACCACTGACCATAAGGCAATTTCAGGCCTGCGGCTTTGACCACCTGGCTAACCCGGAGAAGACTGCTCTGTTTCTTGACCATGCCGCTCCCAGCCCAAATCAAGAGCTAGCTACTGACCACAGGCTACTACGCCGCTTTGCCCAGGAGACTGGCTGCCTTATCTACGATGTTGGCGGTGGCATTTGCCACCAGATTGTGTCTGAATCTCTGGCTAAGCCCGGGGATGTAATCGTCGGTGCCGATTCCCATACCGTAACCGCCGGCGCTCTGGGTGCTTTTGCCACCGGGATGGGCTCCTCGGATGTGGCCGTTGTCTTCGCCCTGGGTAAGACCTGGTTCCGAGTGCCGGAGAGCATTAAGATAGTGGTCTCAGGGAAGCTACGCTCCGGAGTTATGGCGAAAGACCTTGCCCTTCACCTCATTGGCAGCATTGGCGCTGACGGTGCTACCTATAAGGCACTGGAATTCAGCGGCGATGGGTTGGAAAGTATGACCATGTCACAGCGACTCACCGTAGCTAACATGGCGGTAGAGGCTGGGGCTAAGGTGGGGCTTTTCCCTGCTGATATCACCACCCGGGATTATCTAAGGGCACAGGGGCGGGGCAACCACTATCAACCTCTGTCGGCTGATAGCGATGCCAGCTATGAAAGAACGATAGATATTGATTTGGCTACTCTTGAGCCAACCGTGGCTAAGCCGCATAGTGTGGATAATATCGCTCTGGCGAGAGAGCTTAAGGGAACTAAAATCCAGCAGGTATTCATCGGCACCTGCACCAACGGGCGCCTTGAGGACATCGCTATCGTGGCTAAGATGCTGAAAGGAAAGAAACGCCACCCCGAAGCCAGGCTCATCGTTGCCCCGGCTTCGCCACAGGTCTTGCTGGCCGCTATCAGGGAGGGATATATCCAGGCCTTGGTTGAGGCTAGGGCTATTATCTTGCCCCCGGGGTGCGGAGCCTGCCTTGGGCTCCATCAGGGGGTGCTGGCTGAGGGTGAATCCTGCTTGTCCACCGCCAACCGAAATTTTAGGGGGCGGATGGGTAGCCCGGAAGCCTTCATCTATCTGGCAAGTCCGGCGACAGCGGCGGCTACCGCCTTAACCGGTGAAATTACCGACCCGCGAGAGGTGTTGTAGATGCTCAAGGGAAAAGCCTTCAAATTTGGCGATAACATCTCCACCGACCACATAATACCCGGGCGCTATGCTCACCTCAGAAGCAACCTCCCTGAGCTGGCCAAGCACGTCATGGAAGATGCTGACTCCACCTTTGCTTCCAGGGTGAAGGCGGGGGACTTCATTGTTGCCGGCAGTAACTTTGGCCTCGGCTCAAGCCGGGAGCACGCCCCTCTGGTGATAAAAATGGCGGGGGTAAGCGCCATACTGGCGAAATCGGTAGCCCGAATATTTTTTAGAAATGCTATCAATCTGGGGCTGCCGGTGTTAATATGCGATACTGGTAAGATTGACGATGGGGATGAGCTGGAGGTAGACCTGAAAGCAGGCGTAATAAGGGACATAACTAATGGTAACCGCCTCACCTTTGGTAAAATTCCGGAGATAATGCTCCGTATCCTTGACAGAGGCGGGCTTATCCCCTATATCCAGAAGTATGGCGATTTTAGATTATAATATAATTGAGATTGTTTAGGTAACCCATCCCCCTGACCCCCTTCCCTTAATAAGGGAAGGGGGAGTGAAAGTAAGAGAGGGGGCAAAGCCCCCTCTCTAAAATCTCTTCCCCAAGGGGGAAGAAGCGGCTGAACCAGCGGGGTGTCGGAGAGGGGCGAAGCCCCTCTCAATAGACTATCCCCCCCTTCCCCTTGACAAGGGGAAGGGGATAAAGGGGATGGGGTTTAAAAAGAAATTAAAAGTGGGTGAGGTTAAAAGGATAGATTGATGGCTTACAATGTTACTCTTGTCCCCGGCGATGGGATTGGACCTGAGGTCACCGAGGCGGCAAAAAGGGTCCTGGAAGCAACCGGCGTCGCCTTCAACTGGGATGTGGTCTATGCCGGGGCTGAAGCCCAGGAGAAGTTCGGCGCCCTCCTTCCTGATGCTACCCTTGAGTCAATCAGGAAAAACAAGGTCGCCCTCAAGGGGCCGGTTACCACGCCGGTAGGCTCCGGTTTTAGAAGTGTTAATGTCGCCCTGCGCAAGGAGTTAGACCTCTACGCCTGCCTCCGTCCCTGCAAAATTTATCCCGGGGCCCCGACCACATTTACCGATGTTGATATTGTCGTAATAAGGGAGAATACCGAAGACCTGTATGCCGGCATTGAGTTTGAGAAGGGAAACCCCGGGACAGCAAAGTTGCGGCAGTTAATCGCCAAGACAACAGGGAATAAAGTCAGAGAGGATTCGGGCATCAGCCTGAAGGTCATTTCTGAGACCGGCAGCCGGAGGATTGTCAGGTTCGCTTTTGAGTATGCGCGGACTCACCGGAGAAAAAAGGTAACCGCCGTCCATAAAGCCAATATTATGAAATTCTCCGATGGTCTATTTCTGGCTATCGCCCGAGAGGTGGCCAAGGATTACCCTGACATTGAATTTGAGGACAGAATTGTGGATAACCTGTGTATGCAGCTGGTGCGAAGACCGCAGCAATTTGACGTGCTGGTTCTGCCTAATCTCTACGGCGATATTATCTCCGACCTCTGTGCCGGCTTAGTGGGGGGGCTGGGGGTAGCTCCCAGTGCCAATCTGGGTGATGACATGGCTATCTTTGAGGCAACGCACGGCAGTGCCCCGAAATACAAGGGGCAAAATAAGGTCAACCCGATGGCAATGATGCTCTCGGGAGTGATGATGCTCCGCTATCTTGGAGAGACAAAGGCGGCTGACCGACTGGAAAAGGCTGTCGCCGGCGTCATCGCCGAAGGCAAGAGCGTCACCTATGATATGAAGCCTAATATACCCGATGCTAAAGTAGCAGGCACCTCACAGGTAGCCGACGCTATAATTAAAAAACTGAGGAGCTAAAAAAATACCGAGCAAGATTAGCATTATTGGTGCGGGAAATGTCGGGGCTTCCTGCGCCCAGCGTATTGCCGAGAGAGGCTATGCTGATATCGTCCTGGTGGATATTATCGCCGGTCTGCCCCAGGGTAAGGCACTTGATATCCTCCAATCGGCGCCGGTTCTCAACTTTGATACCCATATTACCGGAACTAATAGTTACGAGGAAACCGCCGGTTCAGATGTGGTAATCATCACCTCGGGTTTCAGCCGAAAACCGGGCATGACCCGCGATGAGCTACTATTGGCTAATATGCAAATCATCACTGAGGTTACCCGTAGCGTGGTGAAATACTCGCCGAACTGCGTTATCATTATGGTGGTCAACCCGGTAGATGCCATGACCCATCTGGCAATTAAGACCAGTAAGTTTCCCCGAAATAGAGTAATTGGCTTATCTGGTGTCCTTGATGGCGCCCGATTTAGCAGCTTTATCGCCACTGAGCTTAAGGCATCGCCGGCAGAGGTCTCTGCCTGTGTTCTGGGGGAACATGGCAAGAATATGGTGGTTATCCCCAGGCTGACCACAGTTAAGGGCAAACCAATAACCAAGCTCCTGCCCCAAGAAACCATTGATAAGCTGGTAAAGAGAACTATAGAGGGTGGCACCGAGATTGTAAGCCTGCTTAAAACCGGCAGCGCCTTTTATGCCCCATCAGCTGCCGTTGCCCGGATGACGGAGGCTATAGTCCTGGATAAAAAGGAAATCCTGTTCTGTGCCGCTTACTTAAATGGGGAATACGGAATTAAGGGCACCGTCATCAGCGTCCCGGTAAGGCTGGGCAGAAAGGGCGTTGAAGAGATAGTAGAGCTGAAGTTGACCGAAGAAGAGAAACAAGCCTTAACCACCTCAGCCCAGGCAGTCCAAGAGCTGGTAAAGACGATGAAATTAGGGTAGCGGGAAGGGGCGAAGAATATGAGAAATTCAAACGAGAAGCCGACTAAGACCCTTATTGGGGCTGCTGGGGTTCACTTTGTAGTGTCGGAACTTAGCCTCCGAGGTTTAGTAGCCTTACCAACCATTCGCAACACAGCTGGCATTGACATCCTCGTTAGCGAACCTGATGGTAGCGGCCAAGCAAGTCTTCAGGTCAAGACGGCTTCGAAGAAGAGAGACTATTGGCCAACCACTGGACCTGAGAGATGTCTAAAAGGAGCACGTAGTTTTTATGTTTTTGTGCGGTATCTACCCGATGAAGAGAGATTCGAGGCGTTTTTAGAAAGTGGCAGCAATGTAGCCAAGCAAGTTCAAGAGAATCTCCTAGATTACCAAAAGCGAGGACGCAAAAAATTCACCTTTTGGGAGCTCCCCTCAGAGGCTAAAGAGATAGAAAAACTTCAGAAAAAGTGGAAGGATTGGAGACCGCCTTCGATTTAGCACTCACAAATAGGGTAGGGGGAAGGGGCGAAGCCCCTTCCCATATAAATAATTCCCCTTCCCCTTATCAAGGGGAAGGGGATAAAGGGGATAGGGTTTGAAAGAGATTGAAGCCAGCGCCATAGCTCAAGCTGTAGCCCGGCTCTGTCAGGAGGCAAATTTCGTTCTCGGCGAGGATGTATTAGCCACCCTCAAGCAAGCTGAGCAGACTGAAGAATCCCCACTGGGGAGAGAGGTCTTGAGCCAGCTTATAGAAAATGCTCGGATTGCTCAAGAGGAGCGCCTGCCGCTATGTCAGGACTGTGGCATAGCCGTGGTCTTTTTAGAAATAGGTCAGGAAGTTCATATTAACGGCGACCTAAAAGCTGCCATTGAGGAAGGGGTGCGGCGGGGCTATATTCAGGGCTACCTTAGAAAATCAATGGTTAATAAACCCTTCTCCGCCCGAATAAACACCAAGGATAATACCCCTCCTGTCGTCCATACTGAAATCGTCCCCGGCGAGCGGCTGAAGATTATCGTTATGCCCAAGGGGGCGGGCGCGGAGAATATGAGCCGACTGGCAATGCTCAAGCCGAATGATGGCAAGCCGGGTATCATCGACCTGGTGGTGAAAACGGTTGACGAGGCGGGGGGTAACGCCTGCCCGCCGCTGATTATCGGGCTGGGCATTGGCGGCACCGCGGAAAAGGCAATGCTGCTGGCGAAGAAGGCATTACTGCGAAAGGTAGCCGAGCCAAGCCCTGACCCTGAGGTTGCCGCGCTGGAGAGAGAGATTCTAGCCCGGGTAAATGCCCTGGGCATCGGGCCGATGGGCTTTGGCGGCAGCATTACTGCTTTGGCAGTCCATGCCGAGGTTATGCCCGCCCATATTGGCAGCCTGCCGCTGGCCATTAACCTCCAGTGCCACAGCGCTCGCCATAAGGAGGCAGTGCTATAAATATCACATCACCAATTGACGCTGAAATAATAGAAAAACTGACTGTAGGAACTAGGGTACTGATTTCCGGGGTTGTCTATGTCGCCCGGGATGCGGCTCACCAAAGACTTATCCAAGCCCTGGATAAGGGAGAAAGGCTTCCCTTTGATATGAAGGGGCAGACTTTGTATTACATGGGACCCTCCCCAGCCCGACCGGAGCAGGTCATTGGCTCCGCCGGTCCCACCACCAGCCGTCGCATGGACGCATATACCCCCCGCCTTATCGCTGCCGGGCTCAGAGCCATGATGGGCAAGGGAAGCCGCTCATTAGAAGTAAGAGAGGCAATTAAGCAGCATAAAGCCGTTTATTTTGTCACTATCGGTGGTGCTGGTGCTTTACTATCTAAATCCATTAAACGGGCGGAGGTAATCGCCTACGAGGACCTGGGCGCCGAGGCTATCCTGCGACTTGACGTGGAAAACTTCCTGGCTATCGTCGCCAACGATATTTATGGGCAAGACCTGTTTGAGCAGGGAAAGGCTAAATATGGGAGGGGAGAGAAATGAAAATTAATTTTGAGAAGCATGTTTCACAAGCTGTATTCCACAGCCCGTTGAAAAATTTTGAGCTGGATTCACAGCAGATTGAAACCAGGATAGACCCGCTAACTGGACTTACCACCAAGGTGCGCACCGGGCGCAAGGCATGGCAACGGCTATATACCACCGACGAAAAAATGCTGGCTGAGATTGCCGAAACAACTAGAGAGGGGTGCTTCTTCTGTCCGGAGAAGGTCAGTGTAGCTACCCCGAGGTATCCCGAAGAGTTTATACCGGGGGGCAGAATAATTGTGGGTGAAGCCTGCCTCTTCCCTAACCTCTTTGCCCAGAAGGAATATAGCGCTATTACCGCTATCAGCCGTCAGCACTTTGTCCGGTTGGATGAGTTTACCACTGAGCTTCTGGCTAACGCCTTTAAGGCGTGTTCCATCTATTTCAACCGGCTAAACCAGAGTAAGCCTAACAAGTATGCCGAGATAGGTTTTAACTACCTTTTCCCTGCCGGCTCCAGCATACCCCACCCTCACCTCCAGGTTTTAGCTAGCGACTGGCCCTATTTCCTTATCGCCAACCTGCTTGAGCACAGCCAAAAATACTACGCCCAACACTCTGCCTGCTTCTGGAAAGACCTTGTTGACACGGAAAAAAAGATAGGGCAGAGATATATTAACCGCCTGGGCAACACCGAGTGGCTGGCGCCCTTCGCCCCAATGAAGGAGGATGAGGTGCACGGCATCGTCAGGAATAAGTCAAATTTCCTCCAGTTTGACGATAGTGATTGGGAGAGCCTGGCTGATGGCATAACCCGGGTATTCAAATACTACAACGATAAGGGGTTATCCAGCTGCAATTTTGCTCTCTATTCCAGTCGGCTGGGCGAAAAAACGGATTACTTATGGGCGGGGGTGAGGATTGTTTCCCGATGCAGTGTACAGGCTCAGCCGATAAATGACTCGTTCTACTCACAAAGCATACTCTTTGATGGATTGGTTACCGAACCACCTGAGGAGATAGCCCGCGCGGTAAAAAACTACTTCTAACGCTGCTGGCGAAAATCCAAGAACATAAGCAGCCCGGCGATGCTCTTGGCATCACAAATAGAGCCTGAGGTGATAAGACCGGTAATCTCGCTTAGCGGCACCCGGACTAATTTGATGCTCTCGCTATCCTCAGCCTGAAGTGGGCTGGGAACAAGTTCAGTCGCCAGATAAAGATGGAGGTATTCGGTGCCGTAGCCGGGAGTGGAATAGAAGCCACCCAGCCGCTCCACCTTTTTGGGGAGAAAGCCCGTCTCCTCGCGCAACTCACGGCGAACGCAGTCCTCTGGCCCTTCGCCCGGCTCAATACCACCGGCCGGAATCTCGAGCAGCCTCTTCTCCACCGGCTTGCGGAATTGATTGACCAGCAGAATATTATCCTCAGCGTCGATAGCGATAATAGCGACACAGTCGGCATGCTCCACAATCTCCCGCGTGGTCTCCCTGCCGCCGGGCATCCTCACGGTATCAATCCGCAGTCTTACTGCCCGCCCATCATAGATTAGCTGGCTGGATAGCGTCTTTTCCTCAGTCAAATTAGACTCCTTATGGCTTCAGCTGACGGACAAGGGCGGCCTCATCGCAGTTGGGGAACTTGGGGCAACGGTAGCACTCAGTCCAGACCTTTCTCGGCAGCTCCATTTTATCCACCTGGGAAAAGCCAAACTGCTCAAAAAAGGCGGGCTTATACGTCAGGCAAAAGATGGTGGCGATGCCAAGCTCCTCAGCCTCCTTGAGACAAGCCGCCGCTAACTCGGCGCCAATACCTTGCGTCTGGCTATCCTCAGCTACCGCCAACGACTTTATCTCCGCTAAGTCTGACCAGCTAATATGCAGTGCCACACAGGCAATCACCCGCTCGCCCTGTCTGACGACAAAGTAATCCCTGATGTTCTCATATAACTCGCTCAACGGGCGGGGCAGCATCTCATCCCTTTCCGCAAAATAGTTAATTAACTGATGCATCTGAGGGACGTCACTGATTCTGGCTTTTTCAACCTTCAACTTACTGTTTTCCTTTCAGCTTTTGCTCCAGAGAGCCATAGAAACTGGCTTCAGGATGAATTCTCAAAAAACGACCGATATTAGAGCTATGTTTTACGGTAATCACCGCGCCACTATTCAGGGGTAAGTTTATATGACCGTCAATACTTAGCGTTGCCTGATGGGTGGTAGTAAGGCGCAGCCTGACCACGGCTGTCGCCGGTAACACCAAGGGATAAGCTGGACTGAGATGAGGCATTATTGGCAACAGCAAAAACTCCTTAGCCTGGGGATGGAGGATAGGACCGCCGGCAGCCAATGAATAGCCAGTACTGCCAGTGGCTGTAGCCACAATAACACCATCGCCCTTATAAGTGGTCAGCGGCTGGCCATCAATGCTAACCTCAACATAGACTACCCGAGCCACTGCTCCCCTTGCCACCACCACATCGTTCAGGGCATAAAAGGTGCGGGGTGGCTCAGACTCACTAACCTGAAGCTCCGCCTCAAGCATAGACCGTTCATCAAGCCAGCCGTCTCCCTCAAGCAAAGCCGGCAGCTTATCCTTAGCTTCCTTAGCACTGAGTTCGGTCATAAAGCCCAGCTTGCCCAAATTTATCCCGGTAATAGGGGTTTGACCGGGAAGAGCCACTTGAGCCGCCCGAAGAATAGTGCCATCGCCGCCGATAGTAAGAATTAGCTCGGTATCATTCACCAGGACTCTGGCTTGCTCCCTTTCCCAGGCCGAGCATAGCCACACAGAAATACTCCTGGCAGTTAAGAAATCCTTTAATTCCTCAGCCAGGGAATGAGCTGCCTTAATCATCGGGTGATAAAGAATGCCAACCTTTTTCACAATTATAAACCGACTTCATTACTTCTGAGAGCAAGGGAAGTGTAGCATTGCCACTTTGGGGTGTCAAGGCTAGAAGAGTGGTTCATTTCAGTCCGAAAAGAAGGGCTAGACCGACACCAAGCACAACGATGCCAACTGCCAATAAGATATACAAGGCGCGACGGCTCATGGGTTTCACTTCGCGGCCTTCCGTCTGTGCCTATCAGGTGCCAGCTTGCTGAGCTTTTTAATCGCCCGGCCCGACTTAAATCTATTCAGGTTGACAAAGCCCCTGGTTCGGTTCACCATCATTCCTGCTTTTTACTGAAGGCGAAGATGTATATTATGGGCAGTATGCCCAGAGTATTAAATATGAACAGGCAGATAAACCAGGCAAGGTGAGCATTTCTGCCCGCCCGCCACAGGGCTATCCCCTTCCACGCCGCTTCCCAGACTACTAATAGCGAGATTGTGAGCCAAGCCATTGGTAACCATGACGGACATGCCCAGGTTAATGCTGATACTTCCATTTCTAGCCTCCCACACTATGACTATCATAGCATATTGGGATGTCTGTGAACAAAGTCACTAGTTCTGTTTATTGGCTACTCACTTCCCATATCAATATTGCCACGTGTTCTATACCAGTAGTCAATAAAGGATTCACCCTTTTTCATCTTCTTTTTAAGACTAAGGTTAGTCTCTATTTCTTTAGCTGTAGGTTTGAACTTGCGATGGTGCTCCAAGTGTTTTTGTGCCGATTTAAGCATCGTAAGCGCAAACCCTCGATCAACCACTTGTGAAGGGATTATGGGCTTGCCATCGATTACATCCACATACATAGCCCATTCTTTAAACGAGCTGATTTCTTTGGCTTCTCCTTCCGCCTTTTTCATCTCACTAAGGTATTCATGTAATATTTCACGTGGCGTATTTTTCTCCTTATTGGAACGAATGGTGATATAATCCCATAGCACTGTAGCAAGCTTGACATCATGGCTCAGGAATTTATTCCAAAATTCTTTCCATTGCTTCTCATCTTCTCCAAGAAAAATAGCTTGCCACAATATATCCCTTTTACTAGTTTCTTCCAACGCTAATATAGATAAAAAGAGTGCCCTAGCATATCTCTTGTTGCTAAACAGAAGTCTTGCTTCCTCTACAAGTTCGGAGGCATTCTGCAAACAATAATCAGATAAGTTCGTTATCTGCTCTATAGTTAACCGTTGTCCTGAGTAATATTTGCTCTTTCCCACTGAATCCATTATACATTACCCAACAATTAGAAAAGAAGCCGTTTATCGGGGGAGGTTGAAGGGGCGTCTAAGAGGGGCGTTAGCCCCTCTTCAGAAAAAATCTTCCCCTTCCCCTTGATAAGGGGAAGGGGATAAAGGGGATAGGGTCACTATATAATGCTATACCGGCTCAGTTTTATTCTTCCGCTCACGATAGCGGGCAAACTTCTGGCCTAATTTCCTGCCTGGCGGGGTGAAGGTAAAGATGAAATAAAGGGCATATATGCCCAGAAGGACAAACACCAACCGCCTCAAAGTGGGCAGCCAGCTACCCGACTCAACAGCAAAGGAACGAATCAGGGTTACAATTACCCCGACGATGCCAATGTAGCCAAGGATGATTAAAACTGAAGCTATCACCCGCCGGGTGCGGTGCTGTACCACGCCCTCCGCGGCACTGGTGGTAAAGCCGGTATTGGTGAAGGCAGATAGAGACTGGAACATCGCCATTTTGGGCTCCATCCCGGTAAGTTGAAAGGCTATACTTCCCAGTTTAACTATGGCCAGGATTATTAACACAATCGCCGCCAGCAGGAATACAAAGAACAGCATTTCAGCCTCCTTAGCTAAAAAACGACCATCTTGGCTGCAATTTCGGCGAGCTTCATTATATAGCCGGGGATGATGCCCAGCAGCAGCACGCCGAGGCAGGAGAGGGATAGCGCCAGCCTCAGCGCTCCAGAGGAGGGCACCTTCTCCGCAGAGAGCGGCTCGCCCAGCCACATCACCTTGACCACCCTCAGATAGTAGTAGGCGGATATCACGCTATTGATTACGGCAATAATCACCAGCCAGAGTAAGCCATGCTTTACCGCCCCGCTGAAGATATAGAACTTGGCCATAAACCCGGCTGCTGGCGGCATGCCAATCAGGGAAACGAGACATAGTGTCAAAGCTAAAGCCAGCAGCGGCGCCCGCTTGCTTATGCCCGAATAATCTTGAATTAAGTCGCTGTCAAGCTTGTTGGAGATAGCAATAATGGCAGTAAAGGCGCCCAGGTTGGTCAGGGCATAGCTGGCAAGGAAGAAGAGAAGACCGCTTCTCCCCAGAATGTCTGCCGCTGGAGAAAACCCCATAGTGGCTAGCCCCACCATGAGGTAGCCTGCCTGAGCGATGCTGGAGTAACCCAGCATACGCTTGATATTGGTCTGGGGAATGGCAATGACATTGCCCAGAGTCATGCCAATAGCCGCAAGCACAGCAAAGATTAGTCCCCAATCAAGGCTCAGCCAGGAGGGAAGCCCGAAGGCAGAATAGAAAACCCTGAGGATAACGGCAAAGCCGGCAGCCTTGCTGCCCACCGAGAGATAAGCGGTTACCGGTGTTGGTGCCCCTTCGTAAACATCGGGTACCCACATGTGGAAGGGGATGGCGGCAATCTTGAAGCCGAAGCCGGCGACCATCAATACTATGCCTAGGATAAGGCCGGGACTGGATAGGACACCGGCTAGCGACAAGCCCTGGATAGTCTGGGCGATCTCTCCGAGCTGCGTCTTGCCGGTAAAGCCAAAGACCAGCGCCATGCCGAAGAGCAGGACGGCCGAGGCGACTGCCCCCAGCAATAGATATTTGAGCGAGGCTTCGGTTGACTTTGGGTCTTTGAGAAAGCCAACCAGAACATATAACGATATGCTGGTCAGTTCCAGGGCAATGTAGATGGAGATTAGCTCGGCGGTGGCCGCCATCAGCATCATGCCCAGGGCAGACAGAAGCACCAGAGCGTAGTATTCACCTTGAAAGTGAGAGAACTTAGACACGTAGTCTACCGAGGCGAGAATAACCAGAACGGCGATGGCTAAGAATAACAGCTTGAAGAACAGGGCAAAGTTATCCACCGCCAGCATGTTGTTGAATAGAGCCGGCGAGCTGCCCCCCCACATAGCTATGGTGAAGCCGGCGGCAACGACAACACCAATTAGGCTGACCACCACCAGCCACCCCTTGCGCCGGATAAAAAGGTCAAGCAGGATGACTGCTATGGCAAAGCCAGCCAGAGTCAGCTCAGGTGCCAGTAGTCCTATATCCAACATACGTTATCCACCTAATAACCTCATTATGGGCATAATGCCCGTCTTGATAACATCGGTTAGAATTGCCGGGTAGATGCCGACCAGCATAATCACCGCCACAAAAATAAACATATATACCCGCTCCAGAATATCGGCGTCCTTGGCAGCATTGAACCGCTCCAGGGGCGGACCATAGAACACGCGCTGGAGCATCCACAAAATATAGCCGGCGGTGATAACGATACCCACCACGCCCAGGATGGTGTAGACCTGAATTCCCGAAACGATGGTGCTGGAATAGCTGCCAACGAAGACCAGAAACTCGGCGGCAAAGCCACTGGTGGTTGGTAATCCCAGAGAAGCCACCCCCGCCACCGAGAAGACAACGGTGATAATCGGCATCTGCCTCGCCAGTCCACCCAGCTTCCTCAGGTCTCGCTCCTCAGCATTGTGCATCACCAGGCCGGCCATAGCAAACAGTAGCCCGGTGATAATGCCGTGGCTGAACATCTGCAGGCTAGCCCCCACCAGACTTACCTGACCCAGGGCGAAGATGCCGAGAAGGACATAGCCCATATGGCTGATGCTACTGTAGGCAATCAGCCGCTTCAGGTCGGTCTGCCGCAGGGTGACCGCTGCCCCGTAGAGGACATTAACCACCGCTAAAATTATCAGAATGAGGGCATATTGCTGGGCAACCAGGGGAAATATACTAACGCAGAGCCGAATCATGCCGTAGCCACCCATCTTAAGTAATGCCCCCGCCAGCACCACGCTCACCGCCGTCGGGGCATCGGTATGGGCATCAGGCAGCCAGGTATGCAGCGGAAAGACGGGCAGCTTGACGGCAAAGCCGATAAACAGAAGCCAGAAAATAGCCGCCACTGGCATAACCGACTGAATCATAGCCAGTCCGCCCTGGGCTATCTCCACCATATTGAGGCTGCCAGTGGCGAAGTACAGACTGAGGATGCCCGCCAGCATAAAGGCGCTGCCGAACAGGGTATATACCACATACTTTATCGCCGAGTATTCTTTTCTCCCCGTCCCCCAGATGGAGATGAGGAAATACATTGGGATAACCTCTATCTCCCAGAAGAGGAAGAACAGCAAAAGGTCAAGTGAGCAAAAAACCCCCAGAATGCTTGTCTCCAGAAGCAGAAGCCAGGCAAAATACTCCCTCGGTCTTAAGTCAATCTTCCATGAGATGAGAACCACCAGGAAACCGAGGAGGCTCATCAATATTACCAGGGGCAGGCTCAAGCCATCGACGCCCAAGTGGTAATAAGCGTTAATGGCTGGAATCCAGGAGAGCTTCTCCTCGAACTGGATGGCGCCAGCCGAGCGGTCAAAAATGGCAAAGGCATAGATGGACAGCGCCAGCGGGAAAAAGGTAAAGATAGCCGCTAGACTCTTAATCTTTCGGGACGTCAGCCCGGGGATGAAGGCAATCAAAATTGCCCCCACTGCCGGGAGAAAGATTATCCAGGTCAGATAATTAAAGTCCAATTATACTGACTCCTTTTTCAGCCAAAGAAATACAGACAGAGAATTATTGCCAGAATACCTATGCCAATGAACAGCCCGTAAAGTTGCAGTTGGCCGGTATGCGCCTTACGTATCGCCCTACCGGTGGCGATAGCCCCACTGGCTATTCCATTCACGGCACCGTCAACGCCATAACTATCAAATACCTGAAGACCAGCGAATAATCCTTTAAGTAAGGCGAGCCTCACGATGATATTCTCATAAAGCTCATCAAACCAGTATTTCCTGTAGAACAGATTATAAAACGGCTTGAACATACTGCCCACTTCCTCCGCCGACAGCCATTTAGCGCTGTACATGGCGTAGGCAAGCAGGATGCCCAGACCAGCTAGCATCAGCGAGAACCAGGGCAGGGAGTGAGCCAGAATTCCGAAAAAGCCCTCGGCAAAGCTGTGGGTCTCGCCGTGACCAAAAAGCGCACCGAACTGCCCGGTAACATTCCAGAAGCCGGAAACCACGGAAAGTATCGCCAGCACTACCATCGGCGTAACCATAACCAGTGGCGATTCGTGAGGCTTGCCATGTGCCTCAGCACTGCCGCCACGATACTCGCCACCAAAGGTCAAAAACACGACACGGAACATATAGAAGGCGGTCATAAATACCGTGACCATCGCCAGCGCAAACAGTACCGGCTGGTTTTGTAGAGAGGCCGCCAGAATCTCGTCCTTGCTCCAGAACCCGGAAAGGGGCCAGATACCAGCAATACTCAGCGAAGCGATTAAAAAGGTGGCATAGGTCCAGGGCATAACCTTGCGCAGTCCCCCCATCTGTCGCATATCGAATGTGCCGGTGGCATGGTTGACACTGCCGGCGCCGAGAAAGAGCAAAGCCTTGAAGAAGGCGTGATTGAACAGATGGAAGATGCCGATGGCGACACCCCCTACCCCCAGCCCCAGCATCATGTAGCCCAGCTGGCTGATGGTGGAATAGGCCAGCACCCGTTTGATATCGGTCATCACCAGGCCCATAGTAGCGGCAAAAATAGCGGTAAAGCCGCCGATGACTGCCACCGTGGTCACGGCTTCAACCGAGTGGGCAAACAGCGGGAAGGTGCGGGCAACCAGAAAGACGCCGGCGGCTACCATCGTGGCGGCATGGATTAAGGCGCTGACCGGGGTCGGGCCTTCCATAGCGTCGGGCAGCCAGACGTGGAGAGGGAACTGGGCTGACTTGCCCGCCGCGCCGGCAAAGATGCCAATCGCCGCCCAGGTGAGAGTGGTGCCAGTTAGCACTCCGGCTATAGCCAGCGAATGAAGCTCGGCAATATCAAAGGTGCCAGTGTTAAAGAAGAGGAGCAAGATTGCCGCCAGGAAACCGAAGTCGCCGATGCGGGTAACAATAAACGCCTTCTTAGCGGCGTTAGCCGCTGCCGGACGGTGGAACCAGAAGCCAATAAGCAGATAGGAGCATAAGCCGACCATCTCCCAGAAGACATAGACGAAGAGCAGATTGTCCGCCAGAACCAGGCCCAGCATCGAGGCGGTAAAGAGCGACATAAAGGCAAAGTAACGGTGATAACCCGGGTCGCCGTGCATATAGCCCTGGGAGTAAATCTGCACCATCAGGCTGACCAGCGTAACCACGATAAGCATCACCGCTGTCAGTGAATCAACCATTAGCCCCAGGTGAATGGTAATCCCGCCCTCAATAATCATCCAGTTGATATCTGGTACCGGTAACTGATGACCCGGTGCCGCCATAACTTCCATCAACACCCAGACTGACAGACCAAAGGAACCCAGGAGAGAGGCGATGGTGATATAGCCCCCCAGCCTGGGCTTATTGTTGAGAAAAGGCCGGAAAAACAACGATATTATGGCAAAGGAGAAAAGGGGCAGTAGAAATATAAGCCAGACCAATTGATACGGCATTACAGCTTCCTCAATACCTCTTGTATAATATGTTCCTTATCCTTGGGCACTAGGATAGAATAGGTAGCTATCTCCCTGTCTCTAGGCTCGCCGGAAACGGGCTGGATGCGGGTGGGTATTCCCTCACCCTCAAACAGCTCCTTCCACATCTGGGCGAGCATCAGGCTCTTTGCTTGTTTAACCTCTACCCACATATTGAGTTTCTACCTCACCACTGTATCCCCCTCTCCTTCAAAGGAGAGGGGAATTGGTTTTGTAAGAGAAGCGAAGCCTCTCTTTAACTCTCCTTTAAAATTTGCTTACCACTTCATCAAATTAATCTTGGTGGCGTCTATAGTCTCCCGGTAACGATAAATAGAAATTATTATCGCCAAGCCAACGGCGGCTTCGGCGGCTGCCACCACCATAATGAAGATAGCAAACACCTGCCCCGTCAGCAGCAAGGGCACAATATATCGGGAAAAGGCAACCATGGCGATGTTCACCGCATTGAGCATCAGCTCAATAGACATCAGGATGACTATGGCATTGCGTTTAGCCAGGGCGCCATATAGCCCGATGGAGAACAGAACCGCCGATAGTATCAGATAATGTTGTAAACCTATAGCCACAATCTACTTCTCCCTCACCAAAACAATAGCCCCCAGGATAGCCGCCAGCAGCAGGACGGCGGCAATCTCCACCGGCAGGATAAAGCCACCCTCACCGAAAAGCAGCCCTGCCAGGGCAGGGGTCGTCGGCTCCAGGGGTGGGGCTACCGATACCTGCCACGGCGTTTTAAGGAGGGCAAAAGCTACCCCGCCAAAGAATAATACGGCAACAAGGAACGCCGGGATTTGTAGTCTATTGGCCGGACTGCCCCGCTGAACCTCCCTGGTCAGCATGATAGCCAGGATAATTAATACTGATATGGCACCAACATAAATCAGAACCTGCACTGCGGCCAGAAAGTCAGCGCTGAGGGTTATATAAAGCCCGGCTACCATCAAGAAGCATAAAACCAGAGACAGCGCGGCCCGGAAGACATCACGGAGTAAGACTACGGCTAAAGCAGCTAGTACACCTATTACAGCCAGTATCCAGAAGGCAATGTCAAGTCCCATTACTTTTTCACCTTATCCCTATCCAGAAGTAGCGTCTGCTTAGGTAATTTCGCGGCACGTTCCGGATGGAAGTAGCCGCTGACTTTCCTATCTGGTGTCTCCATTATCATTTCTTTATTTTGCACCAGGTCGTTACGCCGATATTTGGCTCTCTCGTAGGCATAGCCCATAAACAAAGCCTCGTAAGGGCAAGCCTCAACGCACAAGCCGCAGAATATACAGTACCCCGTATCCACCTCAAACTTCTCGACCGCATATTTATTCTCTTCAGCACTAACTGAGGTCACAATCTGAATAGTACCCTGGGGACAGGTCTTGGCACAGGTAGCACAACCGGTGCATTTCTCCCGGTCCCAGACAAGCTCATTACCCCTAATCCGGCGTGAGGTGGTAAGCCTCTGCTCCGGGTATTGGGTGGTTACCGGACGCCGCAGCAGGTGCCTTACCGTTACCCTCAACCCTTTAGCGATGCCTATTCCGTAACGCTCAAACTTCAACTTTACCCCCGCCTAACTTAAAGAGTTTGGACCACAAAATCACCAGAATTACCATGATAGCGATGTTAACCGGTATCAGCCACGCCAAAGCTGCTGGCCAGACCAATACCTCCACGGCAGTGATAAGCAGATTTATCAGCGCCAGGGGGAAGAGGAATTTCCAGGCTAGCGCCATCAGCTGGTCAATCCTGACCCGGGGTACCGTGGTTCTTATCCAGACAATAACGAAGAACACTAAGACGACCTTAATCAAAAACCAGAGCCAGGGGGGTAATAGCGGCCCTCTCCAGCCGCTGAGAAAGAGGGTGGTGACAATGGCGGAAATGGCTAATGCCTCACCGTATTCTACCAGATAAAACAGGGCGAATTTCATTCCCGAGTATTCGGTATGAAAGCCGGCGACAATCTCGGAGTCAGCCTCCATGAGGTCAAACGGGGCGCGGTTAATTTCCGCCAGGGCGCCAATGAAAAAGAGCAGAAAGCCCAGTGGCTGCAACAAAATGAAGGGGATATCCTGAGCCATTACTATCTGCGGCAAAGATAACGAGCCGGCGAGCAGCACCACACCGATAATGGAGAGCACTACCGGTATCTCATAGCTCACCACTGAAGCCACCTGGCGCATGGCGCCAAGGAGAGAGTACTTGTTATTGGAAGCCCACCCCGCCATGAATATCCCTACTGCCGTCACTGAGCTAACTGCCACTACATAAAGGATGCCGATATTGAGGTCAGCCAGGATGGCTCCACCCTGGAACGGCACTACAGCAAAAATCATCAATACCGGGACAAAGGCAACCACCGGCGCCAGCCAGTGAACCAGCTTATCACCTTTAGCCGGAACAATATCTTCCTTGAGCATTACCTTAAGGGCATCAGCTACCGGCTGGAGAAGACCGAAGGGTCCCGTCCGATTGGGACCGAGCCGCGCCTGCATAATTGCCATCGCCCTCCGCTCAAACCAGATGAACCCCATGACCATCGCCAGAACAAAAACGAAGATGACGACGACAAATACTCCCCAGTGAGCCCAGAAGCCGCCGGGCCAGTCCGGAGGTAATACTGGCATAGCCATTATCTATCCACCTCAGCGACACAGATATCAATACTGCCGAAAATGAGGATAGCGTCAGCCACCTTCCATCCCACCATCATATCACGGAGGGCGGTCAGGTTGATGAGGGTTGGCGCCCGAACATGGAAGCGATAGGGGGCAATTGAATTATCTGACACCAGGTAGAAGCCAAGCTCGCCCCTGGGGGCTTCAATATGCCCGTAGGCTTCACCGGCGGGGGGACGGATGAGATGGGGCACATCGCTTCTCACCTCACCCGAAGGCAACTGCTCCAAAGCCTGCTTTAAGATACGCAGGCTCTGGCGCATCTCTTCAATCCTGACCCGGTAGCGGTCATAGCAGTCGCCGGCACTACCGGTGGGAATATCAAATTCAAAGCGGTCATAGATAGAATAGGGGTCTGCCTTGCGGATATCCCACTCCACCCCGCTTGCCCGAAGCACCGGACCACTGGCAGAGATATTGATGGCTAATTCTTTAGGCAGGATGCCAACCCCTTTAGCCCGTGCCAGCAATATCTCGTTCTCCTTGAGAAGCTGTTCATATTCATCAATCCAGCCGGGCATTACCTTAACGAATTTATCCAGGGCAGGTGTGAACTCCTCAGGGACGTCCTGGCTAACGCCACCCACCCGCATATAGTTATAGGTCAAACGCTGACCACTGACCATTTCAAATAGGTCCAGAATCCTCTCCCTTTCCCGGAGCATGTAAAGGATGGGGGTCATAAAGGCGCCGCAATCATTTAGGAAAGCACCCACCGCTACCAGGTGACTGGCAATACGCTGCAGTTCCGCCATAATCACCCGCAGGTACTCTGCCCGCTCCGGGACCGAAATCCCAGCCAGCTTCTCCACAGCTAGGACATAGGCCAGATTGTTGCTCATTGAGGCTAGATAATCCAGCCGATCAGTGAGTGGAATAACCCCGGTATAGGTTCGCTCCTCAGCCAGTTTCTCAATCCCGCGGTGGAGATAACCAAAGACGGGCTCCATATCAACAATGACTTCCCCATCAAGGGTGGTCCTCATGCGGAACACCCCGTGGGTGCTGGGGTGCGCCGGGCCGATATTAACTACAAAGGGTTCAGTCTTAATCACCATATTTTTTACCAACGTTCGCTAAATAAAATTATTTATGACCTCACCCCCTTTGTCCCCCTCTCCTTCCCAAGGAGAGGGGGAAGGATTTTTTCTGAAGAGGAACTTCGTCCCTCTTAAACACCCCGTTATTATCCCAAACTCAGAAGAGTCCTAGAGAGGCGAAGCCTCTCTTACTCATTCCTCCCCTTCCCTTACTAAGGGAAGGGGGCAGGGGGATAGGTTGCTAAAAAATCTCCTTACAAATAATCTTTCCTTAAGGGGTGTCCCTTAAACCCCTCCCAGAGGACAATGCGCTTCAAATTGGGGTGGCCGTCAAAGCTAATTCCCATAAGGTCGTAAATCTCCCGCTCCTGAAAATCAGCCCCCCGCCACAGGCTGACCACCGAGGGAAGGGTGGGGTTATCCCGACGGTAACATCGGGTCTTCACCACCAGGCTATGATTATGCTGCAGAGAGGTTAGCTGGTAAACCACCTCAAAGTAGTCATAGTAATCAACCGCGGTGATAGCGGTGAGGTAATCAAAATCAAGCCCGGGCGTGGTCTTTAGAAAAGTGGCTATCTCCAGTAATGATTCACTTTTGACCAGGAGGCTATTTGGCCCCGATTCTACAATGCTTCCCGGGAATTGCTCTTCCAGTCTAGTGGCTATTTCGTTACCAGAAAGGGCTACCGTCATCCTCTACTTACCTTCCGTGATGAGACTCTTCTTAGCTATCTTGCGCTGTAACATCCTTATTCCATAAAGCAGGGCTTCGGGGCGAGGGGGACATCCCGGCACATAGACATCAACCGGGATTATGCGGTTATATCCCGGGACCACACTATAAGACGAAGTGAAAATGCCACCGCTGATAGCACATGCCCCCATAGCTATCACCCACTTCGGCTCCGCCATCTGGTCATAAATTCGCTTTACCTGGGGCGCCATCTTCCAGGTCAGCGTCCCGGCGGTAATCATCAGGTCAGCCTGGCGGGGCGAGGCACGGACGATTTCCATGCCAAAGCGGGAAATATCAAAGCGAGAGGCGGCGGTAGTTATAAATTCAAAGGCGCAGCAGGCAGGAAAACAAAACACCGGCCAGAGGGAAGAGCGCCGTGCCCAGTCAAGCATGGCATCTACTGAGGTCAGCAGGATATTGCGCTTGAGTTCCGCTTGCAACCACTCATCGGGGTCGGGGATTGGCTGCTGGCTGCGCGCTATAAGCGCCTCTATTGCCTCACCTTCAGCCTCATCAAGCTGCCGGCGGGAATAAACCTCACCTACTTCCATTCCAAGACCTTCTTCTTCCAGGCGTAGATATAACCAACAACAATGATGAAAATAAAAATAAGCACCCCGATAAAGCCGAAAAGCCCCAGCTTTCTCAGGTCAACCGCCCAGGGGTAGAGGAAGACAACCAGGACATCCAGGGCGATAAATACTAGGGCGTAAAAATAATAGCGGAAATTAAACTGAACCCATGCCTTACCTATGGTTTCCATACCGCACTCAAAGGTAGAGTTTTTGACCGGATTAGGGTTGTAGGGAACAACCTGCATGAATCTAGGCGGGAAGGGGGGGAGGAGTTTAACCAGGATAGGATAATTTAACTGGAGATATTGGCGAAGCCGGCGCCAATATTGACCCAGACGCGCCGGAAGACTGAGAGAAAAGGGAAGAAGAAGAGTGGTAACGGCAAAAAAAATTGCAACCGCCAGAAGTAAACCGATATAGCCATAGCCTGCCAGCAACTATCTTCTCCCCATCTCACAATAGCGGCTATCAGTATATCATATTAGACTTTCTTAGGGCAAGCCCTAGACATTAGATTATTTATTAACCTCACCCCCTTAATTCCCCTCTCCTTGCCAAGGAGAGGGGAAAGAGATTTTTAAGAGAGGCTTCGCTTCTCTTTGACTCTTCTTAAATTCTATAGGAGCAATCAGGGAGTTATTAGACAGCACTTTTAAGAAATACTCTCTCCCACTGGTAAGGGGAGCAAGAGAGAGATCTAGAGAGGGGGCGAAGCTCCCTCTCTTACTTTCACTCCCCCTTCCCCTTCAGGGGAAGGGGGATAAAGGGGGATAGGTTCTAAAGAATCTAAAACATCTATATTGACCTTATCTCAATAACGAAATATCATAATAAGTAAGAAAGATTGACAATATAGGTTAAAACTAGCTATTATCCAAGAGCGAGGTGGTTTGAACCAATGCGAGTGATTGCGGGCAAGGCAAAAGGACACCGAATTAAGGCACCAAAGAGGACGGCTACTCGCCCGGCGACAGATTTAGTCCGGGGGGCAATCTTTTCTATTCTGGAATCTACCACCAGCAATTGGTCACTAGTGCTTGACCTGTTCGCCGGTAGCGGCGCCTTGGGTATAGAGGCATTATCTCGTGGTGCCGACTGGGTTGACTTTGTGGAACATGAGCCACGATGTTGCAGTATAATCAGGGAAAACTTGGAGAAGACAAAGCTTGCGGCTCAGGCTCACGTTTATTGCTGTAGTGTGGCTAAAGCAATTTCCTTTCTTAAAGATGAGTACAGCATTATATTGATGGACCCCCCCTACTCCGATTCGTCTATAGGTAATCTGGTGCAGCAACTGGCAACCTCTAAATTGGTGGGAACGGAGACAACCGTAGTGGTGACGCACTCTCCCCACCTTCCCCTGGATTCCACCTACGCCACACTACAGGCTATCAAAGAACGCCGCCATGGCGATAGTTGCATTACATTATATCAAAAGGAGGGCAAACCTTGAGCATTGCTATCTATCCAGGCAGTTTTAACCCAATAACCAACGGCCATCTTGATATCGCCACCAGGGCAGCAAA
>Ga0315296_10000610_pt1 | contig 32597 bp, 22 predicted proteins | sample YL17G14_18_MG_FD_203921 | JGI IMG/M metagenome (GOLD analysis project Ga0315296, IMG submission 203921) | Sediment microbial communities from Yellowstone Lake, YNP, Wyoming, USA - YL17G14_18 | ecosystem: Environmental > Aquatic > Freshwater > Lake > Sediment | place: USA: Wyoming | collected... | reverse complement strand
GCGGTGCTCGAGCACCGACACCAGCCGTCCCTTCGATGGCGACGCCTTCTTCACCTCGGCGATGAGCTGGATGCGCTTGCCGCCGGCGTGGGGCCCCCGAGGCCCCTCCAGGATGGCCTTCACCAGGCTCCACTGCTCGCCGCGGCTCCACTGGCTGCTCAGGTCGGCGACGCGGCGCTGGAGGACCTCCACGGGCTCCTTCTGGCGCCGGCGCTCCAGCTCCTCCCGCTTGTCGGCCAGGATTCGGTCCAGGAAGCTGCCGGCGGCTTGTCCGGGCATGGGGTCCCCTTTCTCCCCCTACTGAAAGCTGTTGGTGACGGCCACGAAGCGCTCCAGCCGCTCGCGCGCGGCGCCGCTGTCGATGGCTTCGGCGGCCAGGGCCACCCCCTCGGCCAGGGCCGCTGCCCTCTCCAGGGCCACCAGACCGGCGGCGGCGTTGAGCAGGACGATGTCGCGCCGGGGGCCGGGCCGGCCGGCCAGCACCTCGCGCAGGGCGGCGGCGTTCTCCTCGGGCGTACCGCCGGCCACCGACGTTGCGTCGGACAGCGCCAGGCCCACCTCCTGGGGCGTCACCACGTACTGGCGCACGCAGCCCTCGACTAGCTCGCACACCAGGGTAGGGCCGCTGATGCTCATCTCGTCCAGGCCGTCGCCGTGGACCACCAGGGCGCGGCGGCTGCCCAGCCGGGCCAGCACCAGGGCCATGGTCTCCGCCAGCGAGGGGTCGGCGACGCCCAGGACCTGGCAGGCGGCGCCCGCCGGGTTGGTCAGGGGCCCCAGGATGTTGAAGACGGTACGCACGCCGATCTCCCGGCGCGGGCCGGCGGCGAACTTCATGGCCGGGTGAAAGCTGGGGGCGAACATGAAGCCGACGCCCGTCTCCTCCAGGCAGGCCTTCACCTGCTCCGGCGACAGGTCGATGCGCGCCCCCAGGGCCTCCAGCACGTCGGCGCTGCCGCAGCGACTGGTCATGGCCCGGTTGCCGTGCTTGGCGACGCGGGCGCCGGCCCCGGCGGCCACGAAGGCGGCGGCAGTCGAGACGTTGAAGGTGCCGCGGGCATCGCCGCCGGTGCCGCAGGTGTCCAGAAGGACGCCCTCGACGTGGACGCGGCGGGCCTTCTCGCGCATGACGCGGGCCATGCCGGCGATCTCGTCCACGGTCTCGCCCTTGAGGCGGAGGGCAGTGACGAAGGCGCCGAACTGGGCCGGCGTCGCCTCGCCCGACATGATCTCCTCCATGACGGCGGCGGCCTCCGCCTCCGTCAGCGAGCGCCCGTCCACCAGCGCCGCGATGGCTTCACGGATCATGACATCACCCCGCCAATTCCTTCAGAAGGCCGGGCTTCAGCCCGGCGCGCGAAGCTTGTCATTCTGAGTCCGCCAGAGGCGGACGAAGAATCCGTCCCATGCGGACCCTTCGTCCGCCTGGCGCGGACTCAGGGTGACACGGGTTTGAAGGGCGGCAGCCTCCGCCTCCGTCAGCGAGCGCCCCCCACCAGCGCAGCGATGGGTTCACGGATGGAATTACCCATCTCGTAAGCCCTCACTGGCAGAAGCTCTGAATATCGCGTTGGATACCGAGTAAGGAAGACTCAAGTCTCACAACTTCGTCACCTAACGGACCGCTGACGCCTCTGAAGGTGCTCAAGGGTTTCTGGGATGAACCTCTGGACCCTAGGTCAATAGTTATAGGCCTTTGAAGCGCATCCTGAACAGCCTGTCGCCGCTGAAGGGCATCCTGGCAGAGAAGGTTCGTGGAGCCTTGGTCATTTTCCCAGGGTGCATCGGCCACAGAAACCCATACTGCAACAGCGACCGCCCCCACCGTAACCGCCACGAGAAGAAGGCCGACCGGCAATATTAGCCTCACTGGGGCACCTCTCTATGCACTAGCGGAGTAAATACATAATGATTTGAACTCGGTTCCTTATGAAATTCACGTGTCGATTCAAAGCAGTTACCGAACACATCGCAGTAACCAATCCTCAACACCCTTCGATGCTCTGCGTCTTCTGCTGGGCTAAGATAAAAGTAGTCCTCTGTCTCACTAGAACCGGCCAGCAGATAATCTATGATCCGTTCTTCGGGGTCTGCTCCGTCCAGCTTGTATGGCACTTTTACGGCCACCGCGATTCCTGGGCCCACATTAGTAAGCCTTACTGGCGTAGAATCGCGCAATGGACCTTCCAATGCGAGGCGAATCCCCTCCTGACCTCTTTCCTCAGCTAGCGGAAATAGCAACACGATCGGTCGGCTTGTAAACAGCCTCTGCTCTCGCATCTCCCGTGCCATCTCAACGCTGGCGTTGGCCTGCTCTCGCGTTGCCTTGCTTATGTCGTGTGTGCGCCACGCATAGTATCCGGTGGCGACGACCAAGGCTATTGTTAGGGCACCCTGCGCTGAGGCCAAGATCACAATAGCCGTGTTTGCGTCAGCCATCCGTGCTATCCCTCCTCAGCATTCGCCGCAGCACCTTGTTGGCGATGCGCCTCTGCACCTTGTTGACGCGCTTGTTCCAGCCTGACGCGTCGCTTTTGCCTTGGCCAGCTTCTTGAACCTGGTGAAGCCGGGGAACGCTTTCACGGCCTCATCTCCAAGAAGTTGCGCAGGATGTCGTGGCCCACCGGCGTCAGTATAGACTCCGGGTGGAACTGCACGCCCTCCACCGCCAGCTCGCGGTGGCGCACCGCCATGATCACCCCCGACTCGCTCTCCGCCGTCACCTCCAGGCACTCCGGAAAGCCCTCACGCTGGATGGCCAGCGAGTGGTAGCGGATGGCCTCAAAGGGGTTGGGCAGGCCGCGCAGGACGCCCTTCCCCTGGTGGGTGATGACGGAGGTCTTGCCGTGCTTGATCTCGCCGGCGCCGGCCACCACGCCTCCAAAGGCCTCGCCGATGGACTGGTGGCCCAGGCACACGCCCAGGATGGGCACCCGGCCCGCAAAGCGGCGGATGAGCTCGACGCTGATGCCGGCGTCCCGCGGCGTGCCGGGACCGGGCGAGACGACGATGCGCTCCGGCGCCATCGACTCCACCTCGGCCAGGGTGACCACGTCGTTGCGCACGACCTGCACCTCCGCTCCCAGCTCCGATAGGTACTGGTAGAGGTTGTAGGTGAAGCTATCGTAGTTGTCGATGAGGAGGAGCACCTCTCTCCTTCTCGCTAGGCCGGCCGGCGCGCCTTGAAGATGAGGGTCGCTGGCACCACGGATGTCTTCTCGACGGCGGCGTCGCCCCAGGAAAGGTCGGTCCCCGTCGGCGGCTCCGACGGCGGTGGCGGTTCCAGCAGCCGCTCCACCTGGAAGCCCGCCTCCTGGAGCAAAGCAAACCAGTCGGCCACTGTGCGATACCAGGACCGAAAGCGCTCCTTGAGGCCCGCTTCCATGAACTCCCACTCCCAGTCGTGCTGCACCTCCCAGTAGCCCTTGTCCAGGGCGTATGGCGGGTGGTCGCCGAGACAGGCATCCATGGGGTGCTGGACGCTGAAGACGAAGACGCCGCCCGGCTTCAGCACCCGCAACGCCTCCGCGAAGCAGCGGTCGGCGTGCTCCACGTAGTTCAGCGCGTGGGACGAGACCACGATGTCCTGGCTCTCGGCGTCCACGTCCGGCAGCTCTTCGCTGTTGCCCTGGACGAAGGGGACCTCCAGTCCCTCCTTCTGGGCCAGCTCGCGGGCGGAGCGGACCCGCTCGTCCGACAGGTCGATGCCCACCACCTGCGCCCCGCGACGGGCCAGGGCGATGGCGTCCTCACCGCCGCCGCAGCCGAGGACAAAGACGCGACGGCCCCGCACCTCGCCGAGCAGCCCCAGTTCGTCCTCCGAGGGGCAGCGCAGGCCGTAGAGAAGGCGGTCAGTCGGGAGGGGGTGGCGCGCCCGGTAGGCGGCGGCGATAGCGTTCCAGGCCGCGCGGTTGTCCGGAGGCTCCTGGGGGAACTCCTCGCCGGCGAGGCGCGCCTGGAGCCAGCGGCGCATAGGCTCCGGCATCGGCAGGCCGGGCAGCTCCTCCAGCGGCATCCAGCGCACGTCCTGGAACTCGCCGTGGGTGCGGTAGCGCAGCTTCCCTTCCCAGCGCAGCACCAGAAAGACGTTGCCCACGTAGCGCCCGCCGCCGGCGGGGTCGTCCAGGTAGAGCGTATCGGCGAACTCGTGCTCCACGGCCTCCACGCCCAGTTCGCCCTTGGCCAGGCGCTCCAGACCCTCCTCGGCCGTCTCCTGGGGCCGGAGGATGGTCACCGGCAGCGTCCAGCGCCCGGCGAAGGGTGGACTGCCGAGCCGTCGCTGAGCAAGGAGCACCTGCTGGTCGGTCGTGAGCAGGGCAAAGACGGTGATGGTGGGCATGGCTGCTGGTCCCGTGGTCAGGGCTAGTACCCCGGGCTGCCCCGGGGCGCCGCCTCCGCCGTCGCCTCCGCCTGCTCGATGGCGCGCAGGAGGGCCCGCGCCTTGTTCTGAGTCTCCATGTACTCCAGCTCCGGCACGCTGTCGAAGACGATGCCGCCGGCGGCCTGAGCGTAGGCGACGCCGTCCTTCATGACGATGGTGCGGATGGTAATGGCGGTGTCCAGGTTGCCCGAGAGGTCGAAGTAGCCCACGGCGCCGGCGTAGGGCCCGCGGCGGTCCGGCTCCATCTCGGCGATGATCTCCATGGCCCGGATCTTGGGGGCGCCGGAGACGGTGCCGGCCGGGAAGCAGGCCCGCAGGGCATCGTAGGAGGTCATCCCCGGCCGCAGGCGCCCCACGACGTGCGATACCAGGTGCATGACGTGGGAGTAGCGCTCCACCTCCATGAGCTGGGTGACCTGGACGGTGCCCGGCTGGCTGATGCGCCCGATGTCGTTGCGGGCCAGGTCCACGAGCATGATGTGCTCCGCCCGCTCCTTCTCGTCGGTGCGCAGCTCCTCCTCCATGCGCCGTTCATCCTCGAAGTCGCGGCCGCGACGGCGCGTGCCGGCGATGGGGTGGGTCTCCACCAGGCCGTCCTCCACGCGCACCAGCATCTCCGGCGAGGCGCCCACGATCTGGGCATCGCCCAGCTCCAGATAGTACATGTAGGGCGAGGGATTGATAGTCCGCAGGGCGCGGTACACCTCGAAGGGATGGGCGAAGGTGGGCCGCTGGAAGCGCTGCGAGACCTGCACCTGGTAGATGTCCCCGGCGACGATGTACTCCCGACAGCGCTCCACCTTGGCCAGGTAGTCTTCGCGGCTGACGTTGGAAGCCATGCCCTCCGGTCGAGCGGCCGCCGGCGCCTCCTGCCGATAGGGAAGGGCTGTCAGGGGGCGCGCCAGACGCCCAACCAGCTCCTCGATGCGCCACACGGCCTGCCGGTAGGCGGCGTCGATGTCGCCGTCCAGGCGGCAGTGGCTGACCACCTTGATCCGGTGCTGAAGGTGATCAAAGACGAGGAGGGTGTCAGTGAAGAGGAAGATGGCCTCCGGCAGCCCCAAGGGGTCGGCCTCGGGGATCGGCAGCCGGGGCTCGAAGTAGCGGGCCACCTCGTAGGAGAGGTAGCCGACGGCGCCGCCGTGGAAGCGGGGCAATCCGGGCACCGGCGCCACCTGGAAGCGCCGCAGCTCGTCCTCGATCGCCACCAGGGGGTCGCCGGACAACTGGTTGAAGGCGGGGCTGGGGCCGGTGCGCAGCACCCGGTAAGGCTCGGTGCCGATGAAGCTGTAGCGGGCCAGGCGCTCGCCGCCCTCGACGCTTTCCAGGAGGAAGGAGTGGCGACCCCGGGCCACCTTCAGGTAGGCCGAGACCGGCGTCTCCAGGTCGGCGGTCACCTCCCGGTAGACGGGGCAGAGGTTGCCCCGGTCGGCCATGGCGCGCGCTTCCTCAAGGCTTGGTGTGTACATGGCTAGGTCGGCAGGCGGAGCTGCCTAAAGTAGGTGAGGCCCATGGCCTCGCGGGCCTCCTCCAGGGTGCGCTGGCATTCGGCGCGGGCCCGCTTGGTCCCCTGGAGCAGCATCTCCTCCACGAAGCCCTTGCGCGCTTCGTAGCGGGCGCGTCGCTCACGGATGGGGTCCAGGAAAGCGTTGAGGGCACGGGCCAGCCTCTCCTTCACCTCCACGTCGCCTACCTTCCCGCGCCGGTAGCGGCGCTTCAGGTCCTCCACCTCCTCCTTATCGGGGTTAAAGACGTCGTGGTAGGTGAAGACCGGGTTGCCCCTGAGGTGACCCGGGTCGGTGGCATGGATACGGGTCGGGTCCGTGTACATGCGCATGACCTTTTTGGTCACCGTCTCGGCGTCATCCGTGAGGAAAATGGCGTTGCCCAGCGATTTGCCCATCTTGGCCCCGCCGTCGATGCCGGGCAGCGTCGGCACGTCGCCGATGAGGCCTTCGGGTATGGGGAAGACGGGCCCGAAGCTGTCGTTGAAGCGCCGCGCGATCTCCCGCGTCAGCTCTATGTGCGAGAGTTGGTCCTTCCCCACAGGCACGCAGTCGCCCTTCACCATCAGGATGTCGGCCGCCTGGAGGACGGGGTAGGCCAGCAATGCCATGGAGGCCGACTCCAGCTTCAGATCGCGCACCTGCTCCTTCAGGGTGGGGATGCGCTGGGCTCGGGGCACACTGACCAGGGCCATGAACAACCAGAGCAGCTCCAGCACCTCGGGCACCAGCGACTGCACGTAGAAGGTGCACTTTTCGGGGAGGAGGCCCACCGCCAGGTAGTCGAGGGCCATGCCCCGGATGTTGCGCTGGATCTCCTCCAGGTTGCTGGTGCGGGTGGTGAGCAGGTGCAGGTCCGCTTGGAGAATGAACGTGTCGTACTCGTGCTGCAGCTTGACGCGGTTGGCCAGGCTGCCCACGTAGTTGCCGAGGTGAAAGCCCTCGGCCGTGGGCCGGTCGCCGGTAAGGATGCGCTTGCGCCGGGTGGACGTTGCATCACTCATCACGCACGAACTCCCTTAGCCCACGCGTAGGGCCAGTACAAAGCACAAAGGGCAAAGTACAAAGTCCTCAATTCGGCCCCTCGTTGAACCCATGGCGAGAGGGCTCTTCGCGGACGCGCCCCGCGCTATGACTTCTTCTAAACGACCGGCAGCGCCGCCAGAGCCTCCTTCACTTTCTCCGCCGGGTAGGCGTAGTCCTCGAGCTTGCCCGCGAAGTACTGATCGTAGGCCCCCAGGTCCAGCAGGCCGTGACCGCTGAAGTTGAACAGTATGACACGCCGCTCGCCCGCCTCCTTGGCTGCCAGCGCCTCCTCGATGGTGGCCAGGATGCAATGGGCCGTCTCCGGTGCCGGGATGATCCCCTCGGACCGGGCGAACTGCACGGCGGCGTCAAAGACCTTCGTCTGGTGGTACGCCTTGATATCCATGATGCCTTTCTTGCACAGATAGGAGATGAGGGGCGCCATGCCGTGGTAGCGCAGCCCGCCGGCGTGGATCGCCGGCGGCACGAAGGTGTGGCCGAGGGTGTACATCATCACTATGGGCGCCGTCGCCGCCGTGTCCCCGAAATCGTAGGCGTAGAGGCCACGGCTGACGGTGGGGCAGGCCTCCGGCTCCACAGGGACGAAGCGCGTCTTCTTGCCTCCCACCAGCCGATCGCGCACAAAGGGGAACGCCAACCCGGCGTAGTTGGAGCCGCCGCCCACGCAGCCGATGACCACGTCCGGGTACTCGCCGGCCATCTCCATCTGCTTCAGAGCCTCGATGCCGACGACGGTCTGGTGCATGAGGACGTGGTTGAGGACGCTGCCCAGCGAGTACTTGGTGTCGTCGCGGGTGACGGCGTCCTCCACTGCCTCGCTGATGGCGATGCCCAGGCTCCCCGGCGAGTCCGGGTCCTGGGCCAGAATAACGCGCCCGGCGTTGGTGTCCTGGCTGGGGCTGGGCACCACCGTGGCCCCCCAGGTCTCCATCATGGAGCGTCGGTAGGGCTTCTGGTGATAGCTCACCTTCACCATGTAGACCTTGCACTCCAGCCCGAAGAAGTTGCAGGCCATGGCCAGGGCGCTACCCCACTGTCCCGCTCCCGTCTCGGTGGCGATGCGCTTTACCCCTTCCTGCTTGTTGTAGAAGGCCTGAGCGACGGCGGTGTTCGGCTTGTGAGAGCCGGCAGGGCTGACGCCCTCGTACTTGTAGTAGATGTGAGCCGGCGTATCCAGCGCCTTCTCCAGGCGGTAGGCCCGTTGCAGCGGCGTCGGCCGCCACAGACGGTAGATCTGCTGCACCTCCTCCGGGATATCGATGTAGCGCTCCTGACTCACCTCCTGGGCTATCAGGGCCATGGGGAAGAGGGGTGCCAGGTCCTGGGGTCCGATGGGCTGCTTGGTGCCGGGGTGCAGGGGTGGGGGCGGCGGTCCCCCAATAGGACCCAGGTCGGCTTGGATGTTGTACCACTGCCCTGGCAAATCCTTCTCCGAGAGGATGAACTTGGTCTCCATGCTTTCCTCCTGCGCTGTGCTGCCTCGCTCCTGCCGAGATCAGCCGAACGGGTGCGTTGCCGCACAAATCAAAAGCCCTCGCCCCTAGGGGCGAGGGCTGCCTCGCGGTGCCACCCTGGTTGGTCCGCCGTGGGCGGACCATCTCTCTCAGGTACGTGTCGCCTTCGGCGACAGATACCCTGGGCTCTGATAACGGTGCCCCTCCGGCAAAGCCTACTGAGGGGGAACTCGGGACTCGGAACTGGGAACTCGACAGCTCACGGCCAAGTTCCTAGTTCCTAATTCCCAGTTCCTCCCGTTCGGTTTGCAGCTCCCAGGCCCATTCTGCCATCGCGCGGGCGCCGGGCTCTCACCTACCCCGGCTCTCTGGAGCCCCGCCAGATAGCGTACTAGTCCTGTTCGCAGCCGATACCTGTATCCAGGTGAGCGGCACTATAGCAGTCGCCATAACATATGTCAAGAGGCGGTAGTGGGTCAGTTTGAGTAATACAGAGGGCCGCCATTGTGGGCGGCCCTATCGGGCTTTTAGTGGCTTGGCAGACTAGGGTTAGGCGTAGACCCGGATATGCAGTTTCTCCAGAAGCTTGACGATTTCAGCGCTTTGCGGCAAATTTTCCACCTCGACGCCAGCACTGACGCACGTCATCTCCACCCCGATGGGCGTTCCGTCGGCAGCGTAGTCAATGCGCCGCTCGTTGTCAATGTCTTTTCCGTAGGCGTAGGGCGCATCGCCTAAAGAGATATAGATCGCATCTGCTTCGCGGTCATATTTGTATGTCATAATATGCCCCTCAATCTGCTGTTGTGATGACGCGGGGCGGTTCTATACCCTTTGCGATAACAACTTTGATATGCCGACCACCCACTTCGGCTTTGAATATCGGATTCCCCTTCCTATCAGTATAACGCACGTGTGGGTCGGAGAGCACAGCCTCGACCTCGTTTTCTGAGATTCCCCGTCTCGCCATCTGATCCCTGGCGTGTTGTGTGTACTGGACGGCGACAGCGGACTTCCTTTCCATTATCGGCTCTCCCGCCCCTATGCTGTTAGGGGCTATGACAATAGCATCTCTGCCCTTGTTCGTCAAATCAGTGGCGGCGCATCCGTGGACATTGACGACGAGGCGTGGTCATGATACCGTTAAATTATGCCGAAGCGCTCAAGCAAACCTCGCGACCTAAACCGGCTCGCCGCAGCGATAGCGGCAGAGGCTACCGGCGAGAAGTCTGAAGAGCCACCGAGCGACAAGAACCCCCATGCTGTTGCGCTAGGGAGGCTAGGCGGACAGAAGGGCGGGAAGGCTCGTGCTGAGAAGCTCACGCCAGAACAGCGACGAGAGATTGCACGCAAGGCGGCTAATAAGCGGTGGGGAAACACCTAAAGCCCTCTTCCGTCATCCGGCTCGTCGAAATCGAATGGCAGGGGAAGTGTGTCGCCGTACCTGGGATGAATCTGGTTAAGCTTTCCCTCAAAGTCCCCCCAGTCGCGGCTGATTTTCATCAATGTCACCACTGATCCGAGGTGCTCGCGGAGTTTGGGATAACCGAGGTTCGACGTGAGCCGTTGGAACAACTTGTGTCTGGACCTACCCTCCTCAGATCGCAAGGTGACTCGCTTCAATTCGTCGAGAACCCCAGGGGCTAGCCGTTTGTACACCATGTCATTAGTCAGGTGACCGAAGTACTGAGGACGGCGCACTGAGTCTCGGGGAAATTCAAGTCCCCGCAGTCGAAACATCTGCCGATAGTAGTCGTCGGGGAACGTCCGAATCCATGCTTGGAGTTCCTTCGCGACGAACAGCTCCAGGATTCGGGCTAGTGCATCTTTCGCTCGTAACTCTTGGTAGTGGGTGGCCTCATCGACCAAGGCGATGATGCCGACGGTCGCGAGGCCACGCATCAGAATCTCCGCCTGCTTGGCGACGGCGCGTTGATTGGGCGCAAGCGCGTTCGCATCGCGAGCTCGGAGATAGATTTCGCATACTTCGGGCAGGAGTTCTGCGCGATACCCGCTTGCCCGCATACCGTTGGGCGTGCGGAACGCAATCGGGTGTGCCTTCTCTAGTATTTCAGGGGTTAGAAAGGGTTCGAGCGCCGCGCCCTGCAGCATAGGAGGAACCTCGACGCTTCGTGTCGCTGCCCGTCTGTTCCGACCGAGTGCCCGCAGAAAACCAGCCTGAGAGAGGACACGCGTTCCATCCTCTAGGACATAGCAATCGAGCGCCTGGTCAGCAATTTGCAGCGGGCTGTCCTCGGAACTGCAAACGGCCCGTGGCAAGTCGTCAGTACCCCATCGGGAAGCAGCCGCACGTTTTGCGATGTCCCGCCTCTCCGTCGCCGATAAGAGTTTTGCCCGTGCCACGCCACCCTTTGCTCGCCCGCTAACCGGCTGTCTAGTAGCCATCTTTCCCTCCTGACTGTTATGCATGTGCTTGCATCATAGCCTGACGTCGGTCATAATGCAAGCATCTAGCGCCCGTGCTTGCATGTTTTTCTGACGAAGTTCTGAAAAGGTATTGACAATGCCTCACCGGTCATGCATAATGGTCAGTATGAACAGGCTATCAAATGAGCAACGAGCCCAAGTGGTAGCAGCCCTAGTCGAAGGCAACAGCATCCGCGCCACCTGTCGTATGACTGGCGTTGCCAAGAACACGGTCGTTAAGCTGTTGGTGGACTTGGGGGAAGCCTGCGCCCGCTATCAGGACAAGACCCTGCGGGGCCTCACCTGTCGCCGGATTCAGTGTGATGAAATCTGGTCGTTCTGCTACGCGAAGGCCAAGAATGTACCCGCCGAGCACAGGGGCGAGTTTGGCTATGGCGACGTGTGGACGTGGACGGCTATCGATGCTGACTCCAAGCTGGTGCTCTCGTGGTGCATCGGCGGACGGGGCAGTTACACGGCGCTTGCGTTCATGCAGGACGTGGCCCGTCGCCTGACTCAGCGCGTGCAGCTAACAACGGACGGCCACAAGGCCTACCTCGACGCCGTAGAGCGTACCTTCGGGCAGAACATCGACTACGCCATGCTTCAGAAGCTCTACGGCACCGACGGCGAAGCCGAGAAGCGCTATAGCCCTGCCAAGTGCATCGGCACGGACATTCAGCGTATTCAGGGCATACCAGACCCCAAGCACATTTCCACCAGTTACGTCGAGCGCCAGAACCTTACCATGAGAATGAGTATGCGCCGATTCACACGATTGACCAACGCCTTCTCCAAGAAGGTTCAGAACCTCGGCCATGCCGTCGCCCTGCACTTCATGTACTACAACTTCTGTCGCCGTCACCAAACACTCGGCATGACGCCCGCGATGGCCTCTGGCCTCACGGATCACGAGTGGTCGATTGACGAGATGGTGGCGCTGCTCGAAGAGCGTGAGCAGGCTGCGGCGTCAAACTGACCCACTACCCAAGAGGCTGATTTCGGCGCCGCCCGCGCTTACGCCGCCCGGCCTCGCCTTACCGCCTATTGCTGCTCCAAGAACCCTACGACCTCCTCCTTGAACCGTGAGTCAGGGACCACGGTGAGGTGGTCGCGGTCCGGTATGATGACCAGCCTGGCGCCGGGTATGCCCGCTGCCAGTTCGTCCGGGTTTCTGGCCAGAACGTCGTTCCCCCCGTCAACGATGAGGACGGGGATATCCACGTCGGCCAGGTCAGCACGGTCGATGGGGCTGCGGACACGCCCGGCGCAGGCAGCGAGCGCCTCAAGGTCGTTGTTCGGGTCTAGCTCGGCGAAGGCACGGAAGACCTTGCCCACGGGGTCGATGATCTGCGAGGGGTCCTTGGCCAGCAGGGCATCGGCGATGACACGCCCCCGCTCGCCGCCGGTAGACTCAAAAACGTTGCCGATGCCACCCAGGATGACGGAGGTGAATCTCTCCCTGTGGTGGGCCAGCAGGTAGGTGGAGATGCCCGCCCCCATGGAATAGCCGAAGAGGTCGGCCTTGGCGATGCTGAGATGGTCCATCAAGCGCAGGACATCCTGGGCCATGTTCTCGCCGCTGTAGGCCTCGGAGTCGTGCGGCTTGTCGCTCTGGCCGTGGCCACGGCAGTCCAGGGCGACGACCCAGCGCAGAGGCTGGAGGGTATCCACCCACTTGGTGGCTACCCAGTTGCCCTTCAGGCTGCTGGCGAAGCCGTGCACCAAGACGATGGGCTTCCCCTGGCCAAAGGTCTCGTAGTGGATCTTCACGCCGTCGGAATCGAAGAACCCTGAGGGAGCGACGGTGGTAGGCACCTGGGTCGGCGTCTCCTGTTCCTCTTCCTCGCCGCCGCAGCCGAAGAGCAGTATACCCGCCAGCCCGGTGCCAGCGAGGACGGCCAGGTGGAGTACCTCCCGTCGGTTCATCCGTACCATCTGAACGGGGTAGAGTCTATCTCTGGACGGCATCTGTCTTCTCTAAACCTTGGTCCAGCCCTCTACTTCCACATGAGCACCACAACCAGGGCGAGAACGACAGCCCCGGCGATGACGAACGCTAGTGCCCAGGGATTACCGGATGCTACTCCCATGGCCTGCCCTGCCGATTCTAGACGACTGTCTCCTTCTCCGCCAGATGCTTCAGGGTCTCCTGGCAGCGTTCGATGTTGTCCTGGGCAATCCGAGCCTCCTTCTCCAGCCGGTCAAGCAGGGCCCACGCCTTTACGTCCTCGCCGAAGGCCGCCAGCGCCTTCCGGATGGCCTCTGGGGCGGGGTGTGGCATCCCTCGCTTGCTGCCCTTGCCTGGTAGCCGTAGAAGAAATCAGCGGTGTGTGAAGTTCGGTGCTCGCTGCGCTTCAGGGTAAGAGAGCGCCGCCATGGCGGCAGGATCACTTGGTTGACCTGGACGTTTCGGACGACCCAAAATAACCATTGGTGTCACGCCCAGTTTTCGAAGGAGGTGGCGAGTGTCCTGCAGGAGATGGGCGAGGACTCCGTCCGTCGTCTGGCAGACTCACTTGAAGCATTCTGTGCCGCCGCCGATTCGGTGGGTGGTCAGGAACCAGACTCGCAGTGAGAATGAGTAACAACTCAGATTCCGCGCCCGCTGCCGACGGTGTAGTTGGGCTTTCCCACCGGCAGATCCAGATCGTGTTCACCGGCCTGATGGCGGGGATGCTGCTGGCATCCCTCGACCAGACAGTGGTCTCGACGGCTCTGCCGACGATCGTCGGCGAGCTAGGCGGCCTGGAACACCTTTCCTGGGTCATCACGGCCTACCTGCTTACCTCCTGTTCTTCGATGCTGCTGTACGGGAAGCTGAGTGACCTCTACGGCCGGAAGCTGCTGTTCCAGGCTGCCATTTGCATCTTCCTGGTGGGGTCTCTCTTGTCCGGTGTCGCACACAGCATGCTCCAACTCGTCCTGTTCCGAGGCATACAGGGGCTGGGAGCCGGCGGGATCATTACGATGTCCCAGGCCGTCATCGGCGACATCGTCGCACCACGCGAACGGGGACGCTATCAGGGCTACATAGGCTCGGTGTTCGCGGTGTCGGCCGTCGCCGGGCCGCTGATAGGGGGGTTCTTCACGGACCATCTGACCTGGCGGTGGGTGTTCTACGTCAACGTTCCTGTCGGAATAGCGGCTTTGATCGTCACTTCGGCAGTGTTGCGCCTCCCCTTCCGCCGGTTCCAGCACCGGGTCGATTACCGAGGAGCAGTGCTCATGGTCTCGGGGATCAGTGCGCTGCTCCTGCTCACTTCTTGGGGCGGCGTCCAATACGCCTGGGCATCGCCGACCATCATCGGGCTGGGCGTGGCGGGGGTCCTCCTTCTCAGCATGTTCATTTTCCAAGAGGGGCGGGTTGCGGAGCCCTTGTTGCCACTGCGTTTGTTCCGGCAGAGGGTATTCTCAGTGGGTAGCGCGATCTCGTTCATCGTCGGTCTGGGCATGTTCGGCGCGGTGGCCTATCTTCCCGTCTACTTCCAGGTCGTGCGAGGCACAAGCGCCACGATGTCGGGACTCCGCCTGTTCCCGCTCATGGCGGGATTCATGATCGCATCTATCGCCACAGGCCGGACCATTAGCCGGATAGGACGGTACCGGATGTTCCCCATCGTCGGGACGGCGATCATGGTTGCTGGCATGTACCTGCTATCGAGACTGAGCGAGGAAACGTCGCCGTGGGAGGCAGCAGGTTACATGATCGTCCTCGGCATCGGCCTAGGCATGGTGCTGCAGGTCCCCGTCCTGGCCGTGCAGAACGCCGTCATGCACAAGGACCTGGGTGCGTCGACCGCAGGGATCAACCTGGCCCGCTCTCTCGGCTCCGCCTTCGGCGTCGCCATCTTCGGCTCGATCCTGAACAACCGGCTGACATACGAATTGCGGCAGACAATCCCCGCCGAGGCGCTGACTCAGTTCAGCCGTCGCATGCTTACGGCCAGTCCGGCACGGCTAAAGGCGCTGCCACCGGACATCCACGCCGGCGTGGTCCATGCCTTTTCCTTATCCCTGCATACGGTGTTCCTGTGGGCAGTACCCCTCATCATCGTTGGCTTCCTCGTATCATGGCTGCTTCGCGAGGTACCACTGCGGGTCCATGCCCATATGCGAGGCGAGGCGGAGGGTCTGCCCGAGATGGTAGGAGAAGGGGCTGGAGAATAGTCGCCCCAATGCGTCGCGGGGCGGCCCCTCCTAAATGCGTTTTGGCAGGCGACGCGGGGCCGGCACTGGACCTAGAAAACGGCCGGTCTGGAGAACAGACATTATGGGCTGATCGTGCCCCATCAGCAGAGGGGCTCTACCAGTCCGCCACGAGACGGTAACCGTTGGTCATTTCACCGCGCAGCACCGTAGAAGGAAGCCTTCTCTTCTAAGATGGGCGCTCGGTCAGCGCTTGGCAAAGGGGGAATCTCCTGCAGATTCGTGTGCGGTCCCGAGAGGCGCCACTACTGGGTGTCCAAGATAGCTAGATCCGCATGCTACCCTCAACCTAGGACAAGCACCAGTCATTCAGGACGATATGAGCCCTGAGGCCCTGGGTCTCGCTCATCTCACCAGCATCATCGCATAGAGGGCAGACCGGGCGAGAAGTGGCCGAAGGCCTTTGGAACCTTGACATCTCCATAGGCAGTGCTATCCTTCGCCCGAAGCCCCTGCGCCGATACGGCCACAGTACGACACCCAGCACACCCGCTCGCGCCGGCAACTGGCGCGGCCCTGTTGCTGGTCGGCGGCCCGACGGGGGCAATGAGTCTGGCCGGGCTGGCTCAAGAGCCGAAGGTGCGGCCAATCAAGCGGCAAGAGGACCAACAAGGAGGCCCGAGGTGCGAAAGTCGCTTCTCTCCCTAGTCGCTGTTCTGCTCCTCTCCCTGGCCCTGGGGGCTTGCGGTGGTTCCGAGAAAGTCACCCCAACCTCCGAGACCCCCGGCAGCCCACCGCCCTCCGGGCCCGTTAGCATTGACCTCTGGCATTCCGAGGTTGGCTCCAACGTGGAGACCCTGAACGCCCTCGTGGGCCGCTTCAACGCGACCCAGAATGAGGTGAAGGTCAACGCGTCCTTCCAGGGCGCCTACAACGAGGCCGCAGCCAAGTTGATCGCGTCTCTTGGCACGGGGCAGGTCCCGGCCGTGGTCCTGTTGAACGAGAGCCAGACTCAGAGGATGATCGACAGCGGCGCCGTCACCCCCGCCCAGCAGTTTATCGACGCGGAGGGCTATGACCTCTCGGACCTGGACGAGAAGGCGGTCCAGTACTACACGGTCAAGGATACCGAGTGGGCCATGCCCTTTGCTGGAGAGATGCCCCTTCTCTACTACAACAAGGTGACCTTCCGGGAGGTGGGGCTGGACCCGGACAACCCGCCCAAGGACCTGGAGCAGCTCCGGCAGTATTCAGAGAAGATCCTGAAGCGCGACGCCTCCGGGAACGTGGTGCGCAGCGGCATCGCCCTCGACATCTTCGGCTGGCTGAGCACCGTCCTGACAGAGAACGACGACCTCTGGGTAGACCAGAACAACGGGCACGACGGCCGCGCTACCAAGGTCCTCTTCGACAACGATACCGGTCGCTACTTCTTCCAATGGTGGCACGACATGGTGGATAGCAGCCTCGCCTTCAACGTGGGCCGGAACCCCACCTATGCGGACGACTTCCTTGCCATGGCCTCCGGTCGGGCCGCCATGACCTTCAGCTATGCGGGCGCGCTGCGTTCCGTGATCGATGCCCTGGAGCAGGGCGTGCAGGGCGTGGAGATAGGCGTCAGCCAGATGCCGGGCGTCCCGGGAGGCAAGGGCCTGAACAGCTTCTCTGTCTACGCGCTCTGGATCATGAACCAGCGGCCGGAGCAAGAGCAGGAGGCGGCCTGGAAGTTCATCAAGTGGCTCGTGGAACCCGAGCAGCAGGCCGAGTGGGTGGGTGGCACCGGCTACCTTCCCGTCAGCACCTCCGCTGCCGACTTGCCGGCGGCGCAGGACTTGGTGGCCCGCTATCCGCTCTTTCAGGTGCCCCTCGACCTTTACGCGTCGACTCCGGCCACGCCTGCTACTGAAGGGGCGATCGTGGGTCCAGCCGACCAAGTGGCCGAGATCGTGTATACGGCAGTGGAGGAGATGCTGGTGGGCGGCAAGGACCCCGAGCAGGCCCTGAAGGATGCCGCCGCTAAGGCCGACGAGACCATCGAAGAGTACAACCAGCGGGTGAAAGAGTAGGGAGCTCATACAAGGCTAGACCGAGCGAGTCCGCGTTCAGTTTCTTCACCTTTCTTGAAGTCGCTCTCCGCATGGGGGTTGCGCAACAATCCTCTATGTCATCTGAACCGAGGGTCGAGCCGAACCTGGGACGCCAGGACACACGATCCAGACTCGGTGTGCGTTCAGTGCGCTGGACCTCGGTGGGGCCCGTCTAGGCATGCACTCAGCGCAGCAGAAGGTGGACATGGAGAAGACAAACTACAGGGGCTGGCAGAACTGTTACCGCATCTCGAACGGTCTCGTTGACCTTGTTGTGACGGCGGACGTTGGCCCGCGGATCATCCGGTTCGGGTTCGTAGGCGAGGAGAATGAGTTCAAGGAATACGACGACATGGTGGGCGAGACGGGCGGCGCCGAGTGGCGCATCTATGGCGGACATCGCCTCTGGCACGCTCCCGAAGCCAGGCCACGGACCTACTTTCCCGACAACTCGCCCGTCGAATTGGAAGAGCATACTGGCTTCGTGCGCATGATTCAGCCCACTGAGACTACTACGGGGATCCAGAAGGAGATCGACATACGACTGTCGGCGAACGAGGCGCATCTGGAGTTGACCCAGCGTCTGCGCAACACAAACCTCTGGGCGGTGGAACTCGCTCCGTGGGCCCTCTCCGTCATGGCGCCGGGCGGCAGGGCCATCATCCCCCTACCGCCGCGCGCAACACACGAGGAGAGCCTCTTGCCGACGAGCGTCATCGCGCTCTGGGCACACACAGACATGGCGGACCGGCGGTGGGCATGGGGCAGCAAGTACGTGACGCTGGACCAGGACAGGACAGCCAATACGCCGCAAAAGGCCGGCTTCATGGTCACCGACGGTTGGGCAGCCTACGCTCGCCAGGGCCACTTGTTCGTCAAGAGGTTCAGTTACCTGGAAGGCGAGCGCTACCCCGATTTCGGCTGCTCTGTCGAGGTGTTCACGGACGCTGATATGCTGGAGCTGGAAACCCTGGCCCCGCTGTCGCGCCTACGGCCGGGCAGCGCCGTGGAGTATGTCGAGCACTGGTTCCTGTTCCGTGATGTGCCCGTGCCGAGCGGGGATAGCGATATCGACAGTCAGGTGCTGCCCAAGATAAGAGAAGCGCGCCCGTGCAGAAAAGAACCCTGGCTCGCTCTTGAGCAAGATCTGGCGCTGGCACACAAAGTGGTGCCCTGGCTGGCCGCTTCTGGGAGGACCGGTAGCATGTCCGATTCTCAGTCGAAAGTACTAAGCGAGCGCCGCGGCCGCACCTTCCTCGTCAGCATCAACCGGCCTGAGGTGCGGAACTGCGTCGACTCTGAGGCCGCCCAGCTCCTGTTTGACGCGGTGGAGACCTTTCGAGCCGACGACAGCCTGGATGTCCTGGTGCTGACGGGAGCCGGGGAGACCGCCTTCTGCTCTGGCGCAGACCTGAAGGATGTTGGCGGTCTCGTTGCGCGCCCTGGAGCCCGGGAGTCCGGGCCGATGGGCATCTCCCGCATCATTGACATCGACAAGCCAACCATCGCCGCCGTCAACGGCTACTGCATCGCCGGCGGCCTGGAGCTGGCGTGCTGGTGCGACTTCCGCATCGCGGCTGAGAACGCGCAGTTCGGGGTCCTTAGTCGCCGGTGGGGGGTCCCGCTGGTTGACGGTGGCACCCAGCGGCTGCCTCGCATCGTTGGTCTGGGCAATGCCCTCTATCTCATTGAGACAGGAGTCCTCATAGAGGCCGAGCACGCCTTGCGCATGGGCTTGGTTCAGGAGGTGGTTCCGAAAGGGGAGGCCGTGCCACGCGCCCTGGCCATAGCTGAGGCCCTCTCCGGCTATCCGCACACGGCCCTAAAGAACGATCAGCGGGCCGTTACGGGCGGGCTGGCGCTCCCATTAGCCGAGGGCCTGGAGCTGGAGGTACGCGCCCACCGCGACACCATGACTGACCCTGAGATGGGGGAATGGCTGCGCCGGTACGCCGCGGGAGACCGACCTCCGCCTCTTCGGCCCCCGTCCTAACTTATTTGGAATTTCAATGGCGCATTGGGAAGCTGCAGCCGCCCTCGGCCTGTCTATTGGCGTCTTCTCTGGCCTGTTTGGGGTAGGTGGCAGCAGCATCAGCACGCCTCTTCTCCGCGTCTTTCTTGACACGCCTCGTCTTATTGCTCTTGCCTCGCCTCTACCCGTAACCCTCCCCACCGCTTTGGCGGGGGCCGTGGTCTACCAAGGCCAGAAGCTGATCAATATCCGGGTCGTAGCTTGGACTGCGGCGGGCGGTGTCCCCTCTATGGTGGCCGGCGCGCTGCTGACCCAGTGGGTGTCGGCCCAGGGCCTCATGGTCATGGTTGGAGCGGCCATTCTCGTGATTGGCCTAGAGATGATTCGCTCCGCCGCGCCACCAAGCACGTCAGGGCCACCAGGAGCCAGCGGCCGTCTCTGGCGAGATCCACCTGGAGCCAGGCTGCTTGCGGTGGCGGTTCCCATCGGCTTCCTGTCTGGGCTGTTGGCCAACGGAGGGGGGTTCCTTCTGGTGCCAGCCTTTGTTCTGCTCTTCGGCGCCAGCGTGCGTGAGGCCGCGGCGACTTCGCTGCTCTGCGTCGCTCTTCTGGCCCTCCCCGGCACGATAACCCATGCTGCGCTCGGGCATATTGACGGGTGGCTTTCCTTCCAGTTGAGTTTGGGCGTCATACCGGGAACATACCTGGGAGCGCGTCTTTCCCTGTGGCTGCGACATGTGCACCTGCGCCGCCCGTTTGGCCTATTCATGGTGGCGTTCGGCGTGTACTTCTTGCTGCGCGAGCTCCTCAAGATGATCTGACCAGACCCCGAGAAGTACCTTGCTTCCCCAGAGAAAGCCGCAAGCCGCGCTCGTCCAGAAAGCGGCGGCTGGTGGCGGCCTCCCTTCGGCTAGTGCCCACAACAGTATTGGGGCCTTACAATAGGCCGGGCTTGTTCAAGAATGGGGACGGCGGACAGGGGTACACACATTGGCATCGGGCAATAGACTCCTGGACACGGTCGGGACGCTGGGGCGACCCCTGGGCCTGCTGAGGAGGTCAGGCGGGGGCGCCGTCGACCGCTCGCAGGCCACGGCCGGCACCTACGCCGGCCTCTTCATGGTCTCCCTCAGCGCCCTGATGTACGAAGTGCTGCTCACGCGGATATTCAGCGTGACCATGTGGTATCACTTCGCCTTCGTCGCCGTCTCAGTGGCCCTCTTTGGGATGACGGTCGGCGCCTTGTTGGTCCACCTCCTGCCGGAGCGGTTCCCAGTCGAAAGGGCTAAGGAGCGGCTTTCGCTGTTTGCGCTTCTCTTCGGCGTGGCGATAGTTCTGAGCTTCCTCACGCAGCTCTCGATCCCCTTCAACCCGGAGTGGACGCTCCTGGGAGTCTACTCCGTCGGCTTCACCTACCTGGTGATCTCTGTCCCCTTTGTATTCAGCGGCGTCTGTGTCTGCCTAGCCCTCACGAAGTTCAGCCGACAGGTCAGCAAGCTCTACGCAGCGGACCTGGTGGGCGCGGGTCTGGGAACCATCGCCCTCCTCCGGCTCCTCGATGTCCTCGACGGCCCGTCCGCCGTGGTTGCCATCGCCTCCCTCTGCTGCGTCGGCGCAGTGCTCTTCGCCTATGACGCCCGGATGCGCGGCACGATGTGGCTCGCCGCCGGTGCCGCCGCCCTGCTCCTGAGCTTCACCATCACCAACGCCATCGCCTACCGACATGAGGAGCCCATCCTGCGGCTGATGTGGACCAAGGGCGAGCGGGATGAGCCCGGCCTCTACGAGAAGTGGAACTCGTTCTCCCGGATCAAGGTGACGGGCGACCCGGACGTGCTCGCCAGGCCGGTCGGTGGGGGCATGAGCCCTACCCTTCCGCCTGACTTCCAGGTGCGCCAGCTCGGACTGACCATCGACGCCGGCGCCGGCACGGTCCTCACCTACTACGACGGCGACCCGCGTACGGTGGAACACCTGAAATACCAGGTGGTGAACCTGGCGCACTACATCAGGAGCAATGCCGACGTGCTGGTCGTCGGCGTGGGCGGCGGCAGCGACGTGCTGTCGGCCCTGGCCTTCGACCAGCATTCAGTCACCGGCGTCGAGATCAACCAGCAGATCCTGGACGCCGTCAACAAGGTCTATGGCGACTTCACCGGTCACCTGGACCGCGACCCGCGGGTCCGGTTCGTCAACGACGAGGCGAGGAGCTATGTCGCCCGCTCCAAGGAGAAGTTTGACATAATCCAGATCTCCTTCATCGACACCTGGGCGGCCACGGCGGCAGGGGCCTATGCCCTCTCTGAGAACTCCCTCTACACCGTCGAGGGGTGGCAGACCTTCCTCGATCACCTGACCCCGGGTGGGGTGCTGACCGTCTCCCGCTGGTACGTCTCGGAGCGGCCGCTGGAGGCCTATCGCCTCACCGCGCTGGCGGCGAAGGTCCTGCGCGACCGGGGCATCGATGACCCGCGCCAGCACGTCTTCCTGGTGGAGGGTCCGGCGCCCATCGTACCTGTGGGCACGATCCTCGTCAGTCCGCAGCCGTTCTCGCAGGAGGACCTGGCGACGCTGGAACGCGTCGCGCGGCAGATGCAGTTCGAGGTGGTGCTGGCACCGGACCACGCCAGCGACTCCACCTTCAACGCCATCCTGGAGGCGAAGGACCCGGCTGCCTTCGGTGCCGCCTACTCCTTCGATATCTCGCCGCCGACCGACGATAGACCATTCTTCTTCCAGATGGTGCGGCTCCAGGATGTCTTCGATAGCGTGTCGACTTGGGAGGACTACCTTACGCGGCCGACGCGGGTGCTGTTCTCACTGACCATCGCCGTGCTGTCGCTGACCTTCCTGAGCATCGTCTTGCCGCTGGCCCTCACGACGAACAAGGCGGCGCTGAGGGGCATGCTGCCGTTCTTCGTGTTCTTTTCGGGCATCGGCCTGGGCTTCATGCTCATCGAGATCTCCCAGTTGCAGCGCCTGATCATTTTCCTGGGGCACCCATCCTACGCCCTGTCGGTGGTGCTCTTCTCGCTTCTGCTGTCCAGCGGCATCGGCAGCCTGACGACCCAGCGACTGGGTAACCCGCATCCGCGCCTGTCTATCCTGTGGCCGTTCGTGCCCCTGGTAGTACTGCTCGTCGCCTTTGCTTTTGTGACGCCTCTCGCCATCGACCGGTTTGACTCAGCGACGACGCCGGTCCGCATCATGACCGCTACGGCCATGCTGGTGCCCATCGGCTTCCTGATGGGGATGCCGTTCCCAATCGGGATGAAGCTGGCGTCGTTGCGGCCCAACGCGCCGACGGCTTTTCTGTGGGGAATCAACGGTGCTATGTCGGTGTGTGCGTCGGTGCTGGCCGTGGTCGTCGCGCTGTCCTGGGGGATCTCAACGGCGTTCTGGGCGGGGTGCGTCAGCTACGTCGTGGCCCTGGCGGCGCTCGCCTATGGAGCCCGAGCACTGGACTGAAAGGGTGGCGGGGCCCCACGTTGCGATGGCAGCGCCGGTCGGTCTAAGCCCCGACGTGATAGCTCAGCTTGGAGACCCCGCCGAGGAGCCGCAAGCGCGCCGGCGCGGTTACCAGGGCGGCGGCGATAGGTCGCCCCACGCGTCGTAGGAGATCGGCGCCGCGTCGTTCACCACAAACGACCCGTCCTCATACATGCCAACCAGGACCCAGGTGTCCGCCTCCGAGAAGGTCAGGCCGATAGCGTATACGGCCTCGACCGCGCGGTCTTGGTAGAGCATGGAGCAGTACATGTCGATATCCGTGTTCGGATCGGCGAGGGCGCAGTCGCCGGCGTATTCCTCCCCATAGGACGCCAGGTATGCTCCTATCGCCTCCTCGGGTGTCCAGTAGCCGATAGGTTGGACCGGCGGTGGTGGAGTAGGTGAAGGGGGCACGGCGGGCTGTCGGGGCGGCGCTATGACCCCCAACTCATCGGCAAGGAGATCGCTCTGGAGCGCAGCCAGGTACTGTAGCCCCTCGAAGGATATCACGTCCGGCAGCGACATCATGGCCACGACCGCCAGGACGTTGGACTGACGGAACCCGATGAAGCCAAGAATGTAGGGAGGCTCGTCTGGCGACTCAACGACCTCTTCGGCGCGGAACAGGCAGCTCTCGTCGCCTGCCGCGGGGTCCGAAAGGTACTCGGGTTCGTAGAACTCAAGGCCGACGGCGGTTATGAATTCCCACGCGGTGTCCAAGAACTCATCACATCCAGAGGCAGCGTCGGCGGCACCCTGTTCGGTCTCGTAGAGGTCAATCTGGGTGACGGCAACCAGCGGCGCATCGCCGCTCATGTCGACGGCCTCGAAGTTGTCAAAGACGCGTCGCACGCCGCCCAGACGGCCGTAGGTTTCGTAGAAGTCCAGCGCCGAGTCCGGGTCGTCATACCACGCAGCCCTGTCCTCGTTGGTGAGGTAGGTCTCCTCACTGAGGTCGATGCTGGGCCCGATGTCGGAGGCAGAGAGCAGGGGGACGTTACCTTCGAAGAGGTCAACCGGCACCTCTCCCGGACTGGGGATGACCACGGTTGTCGTCGCCCTGGCCTCCTCGATGAGGGATAGCGCAAGGTTCACGGGGCGGATGCGACCGGACGCCTCGGGGCCAAGCTGCTCGACATAGTAGACCGCCGTGGGCACGCCGACGAGGTAGCCACGCTCATCGAAGGTGCCACCGCCGCTGTTGCCTGCGGCGATGCGAGCGTCGGTCTTTATCCAGGCCTGTTTGCGTCCCTCGGCGGCCAGGAAGCCGCTGACGGAACCCTTGGTGAGTTCGAGGGAGCCCTCGCCGATGGCCGGATAGCCGAGTACCGTCAGGTTGCCGCCGATCTCGAGATCGTCTGAGTCGCCCATCCTGGCGGTCTTCAGGTCCAGGGCCTCGGGATCGATGTCGATGCCGTTCCTGTTGCGTGTGATGCGAATGATCGCCAGGTCGAGTTCCTCGTCCCAGGCAGCGAGCCCGCCGAAGTAGGCGATGTCGGGAACGTCCTCCGGGGCACTGGCCGCGTAGAGGGCGATATCGTCGTAGGCGCCCACCAGGTCAGGGTCAACCACGTGGTAGTTGGTCAGGATGAGGCCGCTCTCGTCCACGATAGTCCCCGAGCCGCTGGCGACGGGCTCGAAGTTCTTGCCGACGCGTGTCCCCGGGGCCACCATGACGATTGACTTGGATAGGTCCTCTACGTCCAGGCTTGCCCTGGGCGTAGCGGTTTCGACGGGCGCTTGCGGCGGCTTGGACACCTGCGTCGGCTCCCCCTTTTCGCCGGAGCCCCCGCAGGCCGGGCCCAGCATGAGCGCCATGGCAATGACCATTAGACAGGCGATGAACCTGGATCTGCGCATCTCTCTACTCCCGTTCTGTACCTGCATAGTCGGGCCGCAGGCAGACCTCGCCCCTTGCCTCTGCCCGCAGAGGCCTGTCTATCGCCTCTACCTTCTTGATCGGCAAGGGTGGTGGTTCTAGACATCTGCCGATAGGCGTAGCCCAAGGCTATCCGGCAGTGAAGCGGAAGGGAGCTGTCGGGAAGGGGGTAGCCGGAGGGCCGGCCTCTGCGGACCGGCCCTCGGACTATAGACGGTCGGGATGCGCCTCCCGGCGCGCTACGGTGCAATCAGCGATCAGGACCCGCCGGTTTCACCTATGTCCAGACGATGTCCGCCGGGTCCCGAGCCAATGGGCCGAGGGCCTCCTTCCACTGGTACATGATGAGGATGTCCATCAGCTCGGATGGGTGCCCCGACCGGCGCTTTTCCATCTCAGCCCGCAGCCTCTCAAGCGCACCGTGCACGGCCGGGCCGAAGAGCGATTCCAGGAGCTCCGGCGGGATACGAGAGGCGCTCTCATTGGGGCTGCCGTCCTCATTGAGGGGCGCCGGCGCCAGCGGCGGCACGTAGTAGACGTTGGGGCGGGTGCCAAACTCCGGGTGCAGCGGTAGCGCCACCTTGAACTTGGACACCAACTGTGCCACCGGCCCGTAACCATCGTCCAGGAAGCCGATCCAGGCGCCGCGCCCGGGGCACTGGCGCACGCAGGCAGGGGCGACGCCCTTCTCGATCCGTGGGAAGCAGCCGATGCAGTGCTGGCTCACCTTGCGCACGGCGTTGAAGTAGATCTTCTTGTACGGGCACGCCCGAGCACATTCTTGCTCGCCGCGGCAGCGGTCCTCGTCGCGCAGGACCAGGCCGTCCTCTTCCCGCTTGAACATGGCGTTGTGGGGGCAGACCTCTACGCACACCGGGTTGGTGCACTGGTTGCAGAGCCGTGGGAGGTAGAAGAAGTAGGCGTTGGGGAACCTGCCGCCGCCCTCATCCTCGTCCCAGTTGGGGCCCCAGGTCTTGCTGCCGGCGGTCTTCTCCAAGAAGACGCTGCGTCCCTTGCCGCCCCACAGCACCTCGTCGTAGTTGTAGTCCCAGCCGCCGCCGAACTCCTCCGGCGTCGGCAGCTTGCCGAGGACGGGCTTGCCGTCTGTGTAGCCGCCGCCCATCGTCTCCCAGTCGCGGGGCGTGCCCCGTCCGGGCTCGGTGTTGACGGTCATCCACCACATGTGGTCCGTGCCGTCGTCCTGCGTCCAGAGCACCTTGCAGGCCACGGAGCAGGTCTGGCAGCCGATGCACTTATTCAGGTCAAAGACCCAGGCCAACTGCCGCCGGGACGTCATGGCTCTTTCCTCTGTCATGGCTATCTCCCTTTCAGGTTCCTGCTGCGACGGCCCTTACTTCTTTTGGGTCTTCGTCGGCAGGCGCTCGACGTCCACCCCTATAGCGCGGTCGACCGGGACGGGTTGCCAGGCCAGGGGCCGGTACTGTAGGTGACCGTAGCCTGAGGCCAGGCCCAACCACTTGACGATCCCCGGCTCCACGTCCGCCTGGCCGTACCAATCGCGGTGCATGTAGGGCTCAAACCCGTTGTAGACGATGACCTGGCCAGGCCGGACCGACGGGGAGAGCTTTGCGGAGATAAGCATGGACCCGGCGTCGTTAACGACGCGGACCTCCTCGCCGTTCTTGATCCCCTTCTTCGCCGCGTCCTCGTCGTTCATGAACATGAACGGGGTGCCGCGGTGGGTGTTCATGATGATGTTGTTGGTCATGTTCATGGAGTGGATGCTCCAGCGGTTGTGGCCGCTGGTGAGGAGGAACTCGCGGTCGCCGCCGTGCTTGGGCGTCTCCTTGTGGACGGGCAATTCCTCGCCTGCCTCCAGGAACCACTCGTGGTCGATGTAGAACTGGGCGCGACGGGTCAGCGTGGGGTATGGCATCTTGTCCTCGGTGTGCCAGCGGAACGCGGTATGTGTCTCGTCCGGCCGGATGGTGGAGGCCTGCGCCAGGCCAGCTCCGATGAAGCCCCAGCCGACCCAGCGGACCGCCCCCTTCTGGCGGAGCGTCTCCAGGGTGGTTCCCTCCGGCAGGATGCCATAGGCGGCGTTGTCGCGGATGCTCTCATCCCAGAAACTCTCTTCGTCCCGGACCTGGCCGCCGATGGTGAAGCGGTCCACCATGCCCTCCAGGCTGACCACCGTTCCGTCCAGCTTGGTGAACTCCTTCATGCCGCGCGCCCTGGCCCGCTCCTCCAGCGCCTCCAGGAGCATGACGCCGATCTCCCGGTCTGCCTTGGCGTCGTCGGGCGGGTCCACAGCCTTGTCGGCCAGCACCATGTTGAGGTGATGGCAGGACTGCATGCTGGTGCCGATCTTCTCGTAGTGCTGGGCGGCGGGCAGGATGTAGTCCGAGTAGAGGCCGGTGGTGGTCATGCGGTAGTCGATGGAGACGATCATCTTCAGCTTGGGCCACAGGTGCTCGAGAAGCATCACCTGGCCGCCGCGGTGGCGTCGCAGAAGGTTGCCGCCGGCCTCGACCAGCACACGGGGCGTGACCTGCTGCCATATCTTGGCTCCCGCCAGATCCCACCAGCCCTTGTCCATCGCTTCCTGCATGTACTCGTCGAAGGACCGCTTCATGGAGGGGTCGTGCCAATCCTTGCGATTCCAGCGCTCGCGAAAGCCGTAGTGGTAGTACCAGAGGAAGGCGGGCGGCGTCATGCGTCCCATGCCACCGATGGCGGCTCCGAGGGGCAGCCGGGCGCCCAGCTCCATCGCCATCTCTTCCGTCATGGTGGGATCGGTTTGCCACAGGAGCCGGCGCAGGCCCAGCATTCCCTGGTACAATTCGCGGGCCGCCTCCTGGCCCGGCCGGCCCTTGGCAGACATGAAGGACATGCCATCGAACCCGGCGATGGCCCAGGAGTGGGTGCCGGTGCCCCTCTTTCCCCAGTTGCCGGTCAGACCCAGCAGCAGCGCCGCTGACCGCTCCATCAAGTCACCGTGATAGCACTTGCCGGAGTTCCAGCCCATGAAGATCTTGGTCTTCTTGGTGGCGACCTTGCGGGCCATAGAGCGTATGAGGTTCGGGTGGACCTGGCAGATGCGGGCCGCCGCCTCCGGCTCGTAGTCCTTGAGGCGTTCCTTCAGCCGCTCGAAGGCTGGCTGGGCCTCTACCTTGCTGCCATCGACCAGTGTGACGGTGGCTTTCCCCTCGAGGGCAGGGTCGATGTCGCCCATGGCGAGGGTGCCGCGAGGCGCGGCAATCACCTGTCCGGTCCTGCTGTCCAGCCAGAAGAACTGGTCTTCCGGCTCTCCGTCTTTCACCTCGCTGCCGCGGAGGAAGCGACCGTTGTCACTGCGCACCAGCAGGGGCAGGTCGGTTTGCTCCTGGATGAAACGGCGATCATAGAGCCCCGCATCGATGATCACCTTGCACATGGCAAGGGCGAGCGCCGTGTCCGTGCCGATGCGCACCGGCAGGTGGTAGTCGGCGTGGATGGTAGAGGGGCTGTACTCCGGGGAGACGGTGACCACCTCGCCGCCGTTGTAGCGGCACTCGGCGAGGTAGTGGTACCACTGGATGTTGGTGTAGACGGGATTGGCGTGCCAGATCAGGATTAGTTCCGCCAGGAACCAGTCATCCATGGAGGAGACCGGGTTGAACTTGCCCCAGGTGATGTGGAACCCGGGGCTGAAGTCGTGGAACTCGGCGTTGCCATCGGTGGTGGGCGTGCTGAGGGCCGCTGAGAAGAGCCGGCTATACGTCGCGCCGGGCTCGGGGGTCATCAGGTTGATGATCGCCTCCGATCCCTGCTCCTTGATGGCATCGAGCATGGCGTCGGCGATGTCGGTAAGAGCCTCATCCCAGGAGACGCGCTTCCACTTGCCTTCGCCACGCTCCCCCGCCCGCTTCAGCGGGTACGTCACCCGGTCCGGGCTGTAGTGCGTGCAGGACCAACAGGCGCCCTTCTGGCAACCCATGGGGTTCATGTCCGGGATGCCCTTCTCGATGACCGGCAGGACGCCACCCTGCTCCTCCCGAAGGATCTTCCCGTTCCGTACGTAGACTCGCCATGGGCAGCCGCCGGGGTAGCAGTCCACCGAGTGGCTGCCCCAGGTCACCTTGTCCCACTTCCACTTGTCCCGGTAGGTGTCGGCCCAAGAGCGGCCCTGTGCGCTGGTTGGCTGGTCTTTCGAACCGGTGCTCCTTGCCGGCATGTCGCACCTCCATGAGGCTCCACGGTCAGCATCGCTGGGCTATGTGATCGGCGTTTAGTGGACCGTCATCGGGCACCGACATGTTGCGGCGACCCTGAGTCCAGCATAAGGGCCATCTGTACCTGAATTGCTGGCCGAAGGGACCGCAGGCGTACAGGATGGATGGCTCACCGGTGGCGTCCAAGCCGCGGCGAGCGCTGTTCTCGTGGAGGCTCAGTAACAGGAGTCCGGGATGTGCGGCGGCCCGTGGCTACGCCGCCGCCTTCTCCTCGGGTGCGCGCCGGTGCAAGCGAGGCAGCATCTTTCCCTTGTGGAGCCGCACCAGGGCCTCCACAACTTTGGGGCTAAACTGCTTACCGGAACACGCCACGATCTCCCGCATAGCCGCGGCGACGGATCGGGCTGCCCTGTAGGGTCGGTCACTGGTCATGGCGTCGAAGCTGTCGGCCACGGCGACGATGGCGGCGGTTTCAGGAATGGCTTCGCCTGCCAGGCCGTCGGGGTAACCGCCGCCGTCCCAGCGCTCGTGGTGCGAGCGGGCGATGACGCCTGCGAGCTCGAAGCCAGGCCGCCCGGCCAGGAACTCGGCGCCCCAGGTGGTATGGTGTTTCATTAGTTCCCACTCTTCGTCGGCAAGTGTGCCCGTGCTGTTTAGCAGGAAATCCGGTACGCGGACCTTGCCGATGTCGTGGAGCACCGCCGCCAGGCCCAGCTCCTTCGCTTCCTCTTCGCGGTAGTCAAGCTCATGTGCCAGCGCCTCCGTGATGGCGTGGACGTTCTCGAGGTGGAGACCGGTGGTATGGTCGTGGGCTTCGGCAGAGGCGGCGAGAAGCATTACCGTCTCGGTCTGGGCCTGCACGAGGCGATCTGAGGCCGACTGAAGTTCCTCAACCAGCGTCGCCATGCGCACGATAGCCGTGGCCTGGGTAGCGACGGCCATCAAGAACTGAGCGTCACCGGGCCCGAAGGCTGCTTCCCGCTTGCTGGCGACCGACAGGTGGCCGATAAGCGCATTTCCCCAGATCATCGGCGCGACCAGAGCCGATCTCAGCCCCGCAGCACTCAGCAGTTTCCGCTGCCCACCAGTAAGCCGCTGGTCGTGCTGGGGGTCGTCCACGATGATCGGGCGGTGCGTACGCTCCAGGATCCGGCGCATCGGGACATCCCTGGCCTGACGCTGTGCGCTGGTCCACGCCTCAACGATCTCGTCGGGCACCAGGGCGAACGTGTTCTGCGCTGTTGGGGCCTGGGATGAATCAGTGAACACTTGAAAATTGACCGCCTCGTAGCCCGCGCCTATGGACAGCCGGTGCGCCACCCGTTGCAGCTTGTCATTCAGCTCGCCGGGGGACGTTAGGAGCGGCACGATCTCTCCCAGCATCTTCGCGGCGCGATCAGCATCTAGAGGGTCCATGGTGGACAGGCTGACGCGCCCGAAGGGCCGCTGCCGCTTTGCCGCGTACATCTCGCTGTCTGAGAGGCTGATAAGATCGGCGACGTTATCGGCCTCTTGTGGACAGACCGCGAGCCCGACAGCAGCGGCGACAGGGACACAGGAGTCGGTCTCTGGGTCGGTCAGGCAGGCGCTGGCCAGGGCATCGAGCACGGCGTCGCGATAGCGTTCGGCCGCCGCTCTGTCGGCGCCCCGCAGAAGGGCCACGAACTCATCGCCTCCGTAGCGCCCCACCAGCGCGCCGTCTCTCGAGAGCGCGCCGGCTGCCGCCACGAGCACGGCATCGCCGACCTGGTGGCCGTAGGTATCGTTCACGGCCTTGAGACCGTCAACGTCAACCATGGCTACAGCGTGAGAATCGCTGTCGTGGTGCCCGGAGAGGAGGTTGCGCAGTTCGGCCACGATCGCCCCGTGATTGAGCACGCCGGTCAGCGGGTCGCGGCGCGCCTGCTCCCGCAGCGCCTCCTCCATCTGCTTGCGCTCGGTGACGTCGGTGAAAAAGCCCACAATGCACTTACGGTCGTCTAAGACCAGCATAATGCCGCTGACGTTAGCGTACAATAAGCTGCCGTCCTTGCGCTGGCACGGAAGGTCAGGCGACAACAGCTTTTCACCCCGCGCTTGGGCCTCGAACTCGGCCAGCACGTAGTCCAAGGACTCCTTTGGGTGAATGTCCGCCACGCCTATCTGCAAGAACTCTTCTTCAGTGTATCCGAACATCCTGCATATGGCTGGGTTGGCATAGCGGAATTGCTTCGTTTGCAAGTCGGCCACGAGCATTCCCTCTGGGGCGCCTGCGAACAGCGCCTTGTACCTGGCTTCTGATTCCTGCAGCGCCTGCTCCGCCTGCCTCCGCTCAATTATGTGGCCCAGTCGCTCGGCAACGGCATTGATTAGGCGCCTCTCGGCATCGAGGAAGGGCCCCTCCTCGCACTGCGGCTTCTCGTCCAGGTAGCGAACCTCCACGGTGCCGCTGGGCCGCCCGCGGACGACAATGTCCGAGGCCTGACTCCACCTGGTCTCCCGGAAGTCGTCTGTCGTGAACACCTGCCCTTCGAAGGTGATCCGTGCGCACGCAGCTTCCGGGTACTGCCAGGCCGAGGGCAGGAGCTCGGCCGTTGTCTGGAGCACTTGTGGCAGGGAAACGTCGCGTTTCTGAGCGAGATCGGACAGGCTATACAGGCAATTGAGTTCCTTGGCCCGCTCTGCGAGAACTTCGGTCCGCTCCCGCAGTGCACACTCTACCAGCCCCCGTGCGCTGACCATCTCGTTGAAGTCCTGGGCCAGGGAAGCCACCTCCTCCGGGCCGGACACCTTTGCCCTCGTTTGCAGGTCCCCCGATGTGATGGCTCTCACGCTCTTCCGCAGCCCAGCCAGGGGACGCACGACTGACAAGATGAGCGTCATCATCGTCGTAGTCCCAGCTAAGAGGGCAACCAGTCCAATGGCGATGGACAACGTGAGGGTGACATCTGCGGCGCGGTCTGCTGCCGCTCGCTCGGCCGCCAGCTTGGCCTGCTGTCCCTCGGCCAGTTGCTCCAGGCCGGTGACTAAGGTCTGGGCGGCAGGCAACACTCGCGGCATGAGCTGTTGGACCGTCTCCATCCTGGTATTCCAGTCGGTGGCAGGGGAAGAGCCCCAGAGCGTGTCCAGTTCTTGCATCAACTGATCCGCCTGCTGGCCCAATTCGTCGAGCGTCGCGACTTCGTCCTTGGCGCCCAGGGCAATCAGCTCCGCCCGAGCCCGGCCTATGTCCTCCCATGCAGCGAGGGTCGCTTGCCGGTACAGCTCCAGAAGGGGAGCCGGGTCTTCTACGAGTGCCGAGGTGGTAATCCAAGCTCCACCCAGGAACCATTCAGCGCGGGCATCGTCCAAGGCGGAAACTACAGCGAACCTAAGCTCCAGTGAGCGGTGTCGTTCCTGATCGTCACGGGCACGCCAGACCGTCGTTGCCACGCCGGCCGCCACGAGCAGCACGAACACTGCCCCTGTCAGGACGGCTCGCCCGCGGGCTGTTCTCCAACCAAACATCGCCGGCGCTACTCTTCCTCCTGCCCGACCTTGCTCATCACAGGCTGAGATTGCCAGAGGTAACCTAGACAGAGAGGGTTCCTGCGCCTACCCGTGCACCTGTCGGGACCTCTCACGAGATGGACATGCACCTGTGGGCCAATGGAAGGTCAGCCCCAAGGCCCGCCCGCCGTGATCAGCGGACGGCTCGGCCGGGGCCGGACCTCCCTCCCATAGTCTTGCTCGGCAGCGCTCATTGGATCGGACATTGACCAAAAGGATGACTAGGAATCTGCCTATCGGTCGATGCCGGCCGCTCGCCAGTGGGCGTCGTGTACTCTTCTTGGCGCGGCCCTAGTCTGCCCACCTGCGCGGCCAGCTACTCCGGCGGGGCTAGAAACCCCGTCTACGGACTTGTTCAGCACCCTCGGCAGACCAGGATGAGCTCGTCCAGATACATACCGTACACCATAATGGGTCATGAGGCGGGGTAGATATGGGGTGCCCATGCAGGTGTACGGAGCTATCCTCCCAGGCGCTACAGTGGTGTCCAGGCTTCTCCCCAGGA